>CENY01050756.1_pt1 | contig 35739 bp, 39 predicted proteins | sample 356181 | NCBI WGS metagenome assembly CENY01 (sample SAMEA2619840, study PRJEB7988) | marine metagenome | isolation source: saline water (ENVO:00002010), including
CATGATATTGCATGTTTAATACCAAATTTAATTGTTCTGATGCCCCATGATCCGAGGCGGTTTGTTGACACTGTTGATTTTGCAACGAGCCCGGGCTCTGGAAGGGATATTAAGAAAATTAGAGACCAGTTAAATTTGCCAGAAGGTCCCTCAATTCTTATAACAGATAAAGCGAAATTTATTATGTCGGACGAAGGTTGGTTGCTGCATAGTATACTTGATAGTTTTACTTTTGCGCAGGCAACTGAAGGATTACCATGGTCTTTAAAACCTCCTATTTCCGGTCCAATTGAGACAGATCCAGCAATAATTTCTGCATTGGCGCAAATCAATTATTAACTACTTCATTTACACTTTGAAGAGTTACATCGAGTATAGTGTCAATTTCATTATTACTGATACAGAAAGCAGGTGCGAAACCAATTGTATCACCTGCTGGCATTGCTCGAGCTAAAACACCATTTTTTGCCATCCTCGTTACTATCTCTTGAGATAATTGTCCCTGTTTTTCAAAAAATTTCCTATTTTTTTTATCTTTAACAAGCTCAATAGCAGATAGTAACCCAATCCCCCTTACATCACCTATTTGAGGGTGATCTTGAAATTTCTCCTTTAGTTTGAAATTAAAGTATTCGGATATATTTTTACCTTTTTTAATAAGTTGATGATTATCTATGTGATTTAAATTCGCAACTCCAGCTGCGCAAGATATTGGGTGGGCAGAATAAGTTGAGCCATGTGTCCAAACACCGTATTTATCAGTTGCATCCCTGATTACATTGGATATTTTTTCTGATAATATAGACCCTGATAGGGGAGAGTATGCCGAAGTAATTCCTTTGGCGACAGTGATCATATCAGCTTCGATTCCAAAATAATCAACACCAAACATTTTTCCTAATCTGCCGAAGCCGGTCACAACCTCATCTGATATAAGCGCAACATCATATTTCTCTAAGACATTTCTAATTCTTGGCCAGTAATTCTGCGGTGGAGGTACCAGTCCACCATTTCCAATAACAGGCTCAGCAATGAACCCAGCTATAGTATCTGGATTTTCTTTTAAAATTAGCTCTTCGAGCTGGTCAGCGCAGAATTGGGAATATTCATCTTCTGTTTGATCTAGATCAGCTCTGTGGAAATAAAATGCAGGCTCCGTATGAAGTATTCCCTCGATAGGTAGATCGTAATTGGTATGATATGTTTTTATACCTGTGAGGCTACCTGTAAAAATACTTGCTCCGTGATATCCACCCCTCCTCGATATTATTTTCTTTTTCTTCGTGTGACCGATAAGATTGTTGTAATACCACAATAATTTTATATTAGTGTCATTAGCGTCAGAGCCAGATAAACCAAAATATATTTTTTTCATGTTATTCGGTGCCCTCTCAATAACCATGTCAGATAATTTGATTGAAGCCTCAGTAGCATTTCCATAATAACAATGATAGTATGCAAGCTCTTCTGCTTGTTTTTTAATCGCGTCAATAATATCTGTACAGCCATAACCAACATTTACACAATACAGTCCAGAAAAAGCGTCTATGAATGAGTTACCTTGGGCATCTATTATCTCTACACCCTTTGCAGTTTTCATTATTCTATTATCGATTTCACCGCGTTCAAACTTTGCAAGATGAGTCATAGGGTGGATTAGATATTCTCTATCTATTTTTTCGTATTCGTTTAAATTCATTGTTATGTTATTATTGTAGTGAAAATTACACCTTAATACGTATGTGTAAATCTTTCAATATTTGATAGAGAAATTAAAGGAATATGATTATGAGTTTTTTTGAAAAAATGAAGTTGGCAAGAGAAAATAAAGATCACCTTGCATTCGGTGAGTTGCTATCTGAAAATTATACATTTGTCAGACATCAGACTGGAACAACGATGAATAAAGAAGAAACCCTAGCAATGATTCAGGGGTTTTTTAACAGTGACGCTTTCAATGTTGAGAGTCACAGATGCGTTTATGAGAATGATGATATTCTTGTAGAACACATGATAATAGCTTTCCCTGATAATACGAAAGAAGCTGTTTTGGCGGCATACACCAAAAAAGATGGGAAATTTATACAATGTGAAACTGGAGCAACAAAGATTGGATAAGTGTAGTGTGGGTAAGTGAAATCAACCTTTAGGGATTAATAGGGATATGTTGATATAGTATGTAAGATGAGGTTTGGTATTACTAACTATCATCTACCCACACGTATAGAAAACGGTGTGGTCTTATCTTTGGATCACTTTTTATATATTTTTTCCTTCACCATGCACATGTTTTTCAATATGTCTTGATGGTGACTGGCCATTTATATCTACACCCATTGGTGACCAAGTACAAACATTGGTTGTTTTTGTCCAAACTGTTTTATTTTCGCCTGGTACAAAAAATTCTACAAAATCGCAGCTTTTTTCATTTGTATAAAACCAATGAGGTTCATTCTCAAAATTATATAAAACATCATACTTTTCAAGTTTTGTCTCTTTTCCATCAAGGACTGCGATGACTTCACCTTCAGTAATTAGCTGGTAGTGCTGTGCGCCAACATGATAGTGCTCAGGACAGGATGTGTTTTTTGGGTATATTATTAATTCACCTTTCACTGAGTCTGTGCCCGCAAGGAGTTCTGATAATAAATATACCCTCTTTCTGTCATCATGCTCGGATTTTAGAATTGGCTCATTCCCCCAATTAATTATGCTAATTTGCGAGTCAAAGGCATCGGAAGCATCACTTTCAAATATTTTATAATTATTTATTTTTGTTATTGCTAACTCCGTATCTCTAGATGTACTTAATTGCATCTCCTTTTTACCCTTTATTAATACAATCTGATCCTTATTCAAGTCCCCGTAAGATATTTTTATACCTCCCGATAATATTTGTATCCAGCTAATATCACTATCTTTGTTTAGATAATCTAGCTGGGCATTATTTGAAAGTTTATAATAATCAATTGTAATTCTGCTATCATCAAGATCATCTTTTCGAAGTAAATTTTTACAGAGGATATCTTGGTCTATCTCAATGTATTCAGCTTCATCAAATTTTTTTACAATTGGCATTTTTTTGTCCTGTTTGCATGTATTTAATTATGAGGATATAATTTTTATTTAGCCTAGTAAACTGTTTTAATATCCCTATATGAATATACGAATATGATTAACGAACTTAAATATACATTAGTACTGTTAGCAATTTTTCTGCTATCGGGGTATATCTTTCACAGGATTAAGTCCCGCGAAATTAGGAATTTAGAAGTGCCATATTTTCTAAGCAGGATTGCAAGTATCCTTGGGTTAGTGATAATAATTTCTTTCGCATTAGGTATTACTATGGCAGTTATTACAATAGTAAAATTATTAGATTGAAGGATTGATATGTCGTTCAGGCCAATTACAACTATCTCAAAACCGAAACCTGTCATTGAAGGGGCGGGAGTCTCTTTAGATAGAGTCTTCGGCTTCACGGAGCCAGAAAAATTTGACCCATTTTTACTTTTAGACGATTTCAGAAATGATGACCCAGAGTGTTATAAGTCTGGATTTCCATGGCATCCCCATAGAGGTATCGAGACGATAACGTATGTCTTGGAGGGAACCGTAGAACACAAAGATAGTTTAGGAAATTCAGGATTATTATCGGGTGGTGATGTTCAGTGGATGACAGCTGGTTCTGGAATAATGCACCAAGAAATGCCTCAGGGTAATAAGAACGGTCAGATGCATGGTTTTCAACTATGGGCAAATCTCCCCTCAGAAAAAAAAATGACAACGCCAAGGTATCAAGATATTAATTTATCAAATATACCCGTTATTGAGGATGATGATGGATCAAAAATTAAAGTCATCGTTGGTAATTATAGAGGGATTTTAGGACCGGTTGATGGCATTGCAGCCGAGCCAGAGTTTTTGGATATATCCATACCTCCACATACCCATAAAGTAATAAAAATAGATACATATAAGAAGACTTTTGCATACATTTTTGATGGTAAGGCAGATTTCAAATATGCTTCAGCTCCAGCAGGAATTAAAGTTGAAAAGGAGTTTGAAGGAAGGGAATTAAATATACGAGATTTATCGGGTAATAAAACCTTGATATACTTTGATCCCGGAGAGTTTGTCTCTCTTCATACAGGTGAAGAAGGTATCAGGTTCCTTCTTGTTTCAGGAAAGCCGATTAGAGAGCCGATTGCATGGTCTGGTCCAATCGTTATGAATTCACGAAATGAGCTGATGCAAGCGATGCATGATTTAAATACGGGGCAATTTATTAAATAATTGAAAGGCAAAAAGGAGAAAAAATGATCAAAAATAAATTATTTGTGAAGGGGGGATGCCCTTTTTCATATAAGTTCATAATTTTTCTGAATGAGATAAATAAGCTTGAAGATTTTGATATTAACGTCGCTCATGCCGATGAACCATCATATGAGGAAATTACTATGTATATACTTGAAAAATCAGGTCAAAAAGCAAGTTTTCCAACCGTTGAAACTGATGATGGCATCTTCCTCGTGGGGTCTGATGAGTTAATTTTACATTATTCTGAGATTTATAAAACAAACAGGGATAATATAAAAATGCTAAATTATTGGGAAAAAAATATGATGCCGAGAATGCGGAATGTAATAAAGCAATTAAGAGAAGCAAACGAGAGAATTGAAAGCCTTAGTTAAAATAGTGTGAAATGTGAATCTTAATCAGAGTATTGATATATATTGTGAGCGAATATCTCCTGAAATATTCTCTGAACCAATTAACTTTTTTACCAATTTTGCTTTTTGGGTTGTTTTCTTTTTATTACTAAAAAAACATAATAAAAAAAATTATGAACATGAAAATTTAAGAATTTATTCCATAATACTCATCTTTCTTGTTCTTATGATTGGTGCGGGAAGTTTCCTTTTTCATTTATTTGGCAATGTATGGTCATTACTAGCTGACACAATTCCAATAATGATCTTTATCATCCTATACCTATATCTCGCCGTCCGTTTCTATCTTGAGCAAACGAAAGTTATTTCTACTTTTTCAATATTTTCATTTTTATTCTTAAATTATTCTTTGAGTTATTTTGGTGTCGAGGAGATATCGTCATATCTTATGGCTCTGTTTTCTATGTTAATTATAGCGTGTATTGCTTATAGAAAAAATAAAAGGAATATCTCATCTGGACTATTTCTCACATCTTTCATTTTCATGGTGTCTCTAGGATTTAGGCAACTTGATTTATTTACTTGTGCACAATTTTCACATGGCACACATTGGATATGGCACATTCTAAACTCGATATTGTTATATACTCTTGTTGTATTATTTATTGAAAGAAAAATTCGATGAATTTTATTATGATTTATACGACATGCACCTCAGAAGATGAAGCGATGCATATTACAAAAATTTTATTGGATAAGAATTTGATTGCGTGCGGTAATATTATTCCAAAGATTTTGTCCATCTTTAAGTGGGATAGTAAGATTTCTAGTGAAAGTGAATGTGCGTTACTTTTAAAGACAGTTGAAGAAAATTTTGATGGGATATCTGCTCTCATTAAAGAAAATCATTCATATGAAATGCCATGCATTGTGAGCTTTCCCATCAATAATATTGACAAAGATTTTGGTGAGTGGATAAAGAAAATAACAAAAAAGTTGGTACCAATAAATGAATAGAACTTCATTTGAAAAGATAAAAAATAATCGATTTTTTCAAGCATTCGTAATTAGTGCTATAATATTATCAGCTTTTTTAGTTGGTGTTTCAACTTATAATATACCTCCGCAAGCAATAGCATTTATTTATATTTTAGATACACTAATCACTATTTTCTTTGTTATTGAAATTTGTATAAGATTCTTTGCTGAGGATAAGAAACTGCATTTTTTTAAAAATGGGTGGAATATTTTTGATAGCCTAATTGTTATAATTTCTATTATTCCAATTGGGCCAAACTCATCAATACTCGTGCTGAGATTATTGAGAATATTCAGAGTTTTAAGATTAATATCTGCTATACCAGAACTAAAAGAACTAATCGAAGCACTATTAAGTTCAATCAAAAGAGTGTTTTATGTATCCTTGCTCTTGTTCATAATTATCTACGTTTATGCATCATTTGGAAGTATTCTATTTGGACAATCAGATCCACAGAGATGGGGAGATCTGGGAATATCGATGATTACCCTTGTCCAAGTTCTGACGCTATCAAGTTGGGAAAATGTGATGCTACCAATGCAGGAGATATACTGGTGGGCATGGGTATACTTCTATAGTTTTGTCGCAATAGGATCAATAACAATCCTAAATTTGATTATTGCAGTCTTAGTTGACGTAATAACAAAGCAAAAATAGTTAACATAAAGTTACTACTTTTTTATAAAAAAACATTGTTTTTAGCATATTTTTCCAATATTTTATGTGTAAGGAAATAAGGGGTTATATAGTTAATTTTTAAAAGGGAGAACTATTATGACAACAGGAGCACTCAATCCAGCTGATTACGTCGGCGTAAGTTTCTGGATTATATCTGCAGCTATGGTTGCAGCAACATTCTTTTTCTGGGTAGAAAGAGATCGCGCAGTTGGTAAATGGAAAACATCTCTAACTGTAGCCGCAATGGTTACAGGTATTGCTGCCATCCACTATTTCTACATGCGTGATGTTTGGGTTAGCACAGGCGAGTCCCCAATCGTATTCCGATATGTAGACTGGCTGTTAACCGTACCACTTCAAATTGTTGAATTCTACTTAATACTAGCAGCTATTGCTGTGGTTGCAGCGTCACTATTCTGGCGTCTGCTCATCGCATCAGTTGTAATGCTAGTTGCCGGTTATCTCGGTGAAGTAGGTGCAATGAATGTCTGGCTTGCGTTCATCATCGGAATGGCAGGTTGGATCTACATCATTTACGAAATATTTGCTGGTGAAGCAAGTAAAATTAGTGCAAGTGATGGTACCCCTGCATCTCAACGAGCATTTAATGCTCTGAGAATCATAGTAACAGTTGGTTGGGCGATTTACCCACTTGGCTATGTACTTGGATACGCTGGTGCCGGAAGTGCAGATGCGCTCAACATCATATACAACCTTGCTGATTTTGTTAACAAAATCGCATTTGGTGTTGTTATATGGGTTGCTGCTACATCTGACGCAAAATAATAACAAGTTGGTGGTTGTCTAGTACAACCACCAACACTTATAACCCCCTAAACTTCCTTATTATGAAAAAGCCCACCATTCAAGTAATTTATAATCATTCTTGCTCGATCTGTAGGTTTGAAATTAATCACTATAAAAAACAAAATACAGATACAATTCAGTATCTTGATTTGCATCAAGATTTACCAGAGAAATTGGGCTCAATCGACAAAGCTAAGTTTATTAGAAAACTTCATGTATGTGAGGGGGATAAGATTTATGTTGGCGTAGATGCATTTAAGTTAATTTGGTCCAAGATTGGTCGGTATAAATTTCTTGCAAAATTGCTTGATTATAAAGTTGTATATTTTCTTGCAACGTATTTATATGAAGTGCTGGCTTTTTTTTTATATCTAAAAAACCGGAAACAAATTAATGAGTAAAAATCTGCCTGAAAAAATTTGTGTTAGGTGTAAAAAACCTTTTAGCTGGAGAAAGAAGTGGAAACTAAATTGGAGTGATGTTAAATATTGCTCAAAGCGATGTAGGGATAATAAGTAATCTTTATATTGTATATAGTGCTCTCAGAGCATCCTCATATTTTTCAAGTACCTTATACCTTTTTATTTTCATAGATGGGGTCATCATTTCATTTTCAACTGTAAATTCTTCATCAACAATTATATAATTTTTTACTTTTTCGATTGCTGAAAGTTGATGGTTAACTCGTTTTAGTGCTTCATCGATAATCTTTTTTGATGGCTGCATCTCATTTACAAAACTTGTATCAATAACAATAATTGCAACTAGGTATTTTTCTCCATCTCCATATACCATTGCCTGATTAATTCCGGGCTCCATCACCAGCATGGTCTCAATTTTTGTTGGAGAAATATTATCCCCACCAGAATTAACGATGATGTCTTTCATGCGATCTGTAATAACTAAGTAGTCGTCCTTATCAAAAACCCCAACATCACCAGTTTTTAGCCATTCTCCTGAAAATGCATTTTTTGTTGCATCCGGGTCTTTAAAATAGCCATTCATTACATTTTCACCCTTGACAAGAATCTCGCTCTCATCTGATATCTTTACATCAGTATTAGGCAACAACCTACCTACGGTATCGATCTTGTTATTTTTTGGGTAATTTACTGATATTACTGGCCCACTCTCTGTTTGCCCATACCCTTGATAGATTGGAATACCTAGAGAGTATAGAGATATCCCAACATCGTAATTTAGAGCAGCACCACCCGAGATCAGCCCTACCAATCTGCCCCCAAATCTACTTCCGATCTTTTTTCGAACCAAAAGAGATAAAATTTTGTTATACATTTTACTCCCGAGTGATAGTTTTTCATACTCATACAATTTCCGCCCTAATGCGATTGTGTCATTAAATAATTTCTGTTTTAATTTACTTTCTTTGCTCATTTGTAGAGAAATCTTCTGTAAAAGGCTTTCATAAAACCGAGGAACCGCAGACATCAAGTGAGGCCTTACCTCACTAAGATTTTGAAGTAGCTTGTCTAGACTTTCTGCATAGTAAATCTGGTTACCTGAATATAAATTATAAAACTGTAATGTATGCTCATATGAATGTGACAGTGGGAGCCACGATAAAAAAAGTACATTCTCAATATCATTTAGCTCCGGTCCGAGTATTTCGAAGGCGCCTTCGCAATTATGAAGAATTGAACCATGACTTAACATCACACCCTTTGGGAAGCCAGAAGTTCCTGAGGTATATATGATGCATGCGACATCTTTTCTGTTCTTTCTTTTTGCCTGATATGATATTTGATCGATATCATCTTCGGTAGGCTCTCTCTGAATGTCGTCCCATTTATGTATTGTAATTAAATTGTTTTTTTTTGGTCCAAAATCATCGATAATAATCACATCCCGTTCTATTTTCAGTTTATTTAAAGCTAACTCAACTTTTGAATATAACAACTTAGAGGACACAATTATAACTTTTGTTTCGGAGTGGTTTATTAAATATTCATAGTCTTGCGATGTAATTGTTGTGTATGCTGGGACTGATATCCCATCTGCTGCCATTATGGCTAAGTCACTTATTTGCCATTCAGGCCTATTTTCTGAGATAAGCATCACTTTTGAGTCACTTTCAATACCTATTTTTTTTAGATAGTTTGCTAATTTTTTAACTCGAAGGTATGTGTCATTCCAACTCAGGAATTGATAATACTTTTTATTTTTTGACCAAAGATATGGCTCATCAGCATATTTCTCAGCTTGGTCACAAAAAACAGACAGTAGATTTTGATATTTTTGGATAGAGTCAGACATAAAGAATTATCTCATAATTATGGGTATATTGAAAGGTTAGTCATTTTTGACTCTCAATTATTTAATTGACAAATTTTGCTAATTGTTTGCTTGAGGAAACTATTTCTGTCAACCGCTTCTTCTTGATGATAACAATGTGTTGTTGGGTACCAAATATTAGTACCATCCAGCCATCTCCAGTCCCAAGGCCTGTTAAGTAATACATGTGTGTTAATACCTGCTGCGCCAGCAAGGTGTATTGTTGTGTTGTCAATAGATATAATAAAATCACAGGCGCCTGCTAAATTTAAAAGGCCGTCGATATCATTAAAAAGATCTATTTCATCATCGTTATAAATAGTTACACCAAGTTTACGGCTCACTTGGCTGATCTCTTCGATTGATGAGTTATACTGAAGATTAACATAGATATAATCATGCATTGAATTTCCAAATGATTTTAAAAAGCTCAACAAGCTATAACTTCGATCTTTGCCAGATTGATTATTCTCTGAGAACCAGCTAATGCCACAAATTTTTTTTTCACCTTTTAATTTTCCTTTTATCCTGTTCACCTCATTATTATCAAACTTTAATATGACTTCGTTCGTTTTTGGATCTTGATCTTGTTTTGCGTAATATTTTAGTAGACCAAACATTGATAGATGCTCATCATATTTAATTTTTTTAATATCATAATCATTTGGTAAAAATGTAATATTTTTATCAAAACACCTACTAAAAATTCCCTGCAGCCGTGGATCGCACAAAATAATTATCTCTTTAAAATTACCTAGAGGTTTATTGAAAAAAAGTGAGCACATTATCTGATCTCCAGGTCCTTGTTCATCCCATATCAATAGCTTCTCTCCACCGGAGGAACCATTCCATTCTGCTGTCTCAAAATTATATCTCTTCGATAAGAATGATGGGCTATTCCAACGATGATCAAATAGTTCCCAGCCAATCTCGAAATTTTTTTGTTTTAAATTGGTAAAACCCCTGAAGTACATAGCCTCATAATGCTGAGGGTGTGACTTTAAAATCTCTTTAAATGTATGATCCGCCGCTTCAAGTTGATCGAGCTTAAATTCTATAAATCCTTTGGTAACTAATATATCCGTATCCTCGGGGCGTATTTTTATGGCCCTCTCAACTTGTTTAAAAGCTGATTGCCATTCACCCTCTCGACCAAGAGCTTTCGCATAATTGTGAATACATGATGCATTATTCGCGTTCAAACTTAATGATTTCCTATAATCAATGATTGCACGCAAATTGTCATTTTTTCTCCCATATGATAGCGCTCTCCAGAAATAGTAGTCAGAATTATTTTTTTTATATTTAATTGCAGAGGACAAATAATGGATTGCCTCTTCATAAAATCCTTGGAAATATTTTACAACGCCCATTTGATGCAGAAGCTCAGAATTATTGCCTGAACTCTTTAGTAATTCTTGGAGCAAAGGCTCAGCTTCTCCAATTTTTCCAGAAGATATCAAAGTTCCGATAAAACTTATTTTTTTATCAATGTTGGGATTTGTGTTCATCATGGTTAATTATAGTTATTTATGTATGATTTTCTTCTGCTTTTTTTGGTGTATCCAAAAAAATACTAATATTTATTGTATCATGTTATCTTAAACATATTAGGCAAAGAAATGAAAAAAATATTTCAAACTTTATTATTACTCATAATTATGAGCAGCCCTGCTAGTTCCTTCGATGAAGAAAGATATACCGGAGGTGGCCAATGGCCTGTCTCATCAAGTGATGATACTTTTATTCATTATCAAGATCAAAATCAGTTGACTAATAAAAATGAAAAGGATGAAATTGAAGGTAGATTTTTCTACGACCAAGAAGATGTTACCGACGATTATCAAGTGCACGCTATTTATATATTAGCTTCAGACTCAAAAGATAAAAAGTATGATACCAACGGAACAATTGAGAGTATTGTTATCAAAGGTAATGAGCATCTGAAAAAAAATATCGACCAAAAACAATTTAGGTTAGATCTTACCAAAGACGGTAATTTAGATGTTAGTTTTCTGCGAGTTAATAAAACTAGGAAAGAAATTAATAGACTAGAGAATGCCGCAGGTTATTTTACTGGCATGGTAATCCTTCATGGATTCAATAATCCAAAAAAACTTTATACAATCTTTTATCAAGACAAGTATAAAAGAGAATGGGGGCAAGTAGGAGATGCGCTATATGATACACCTAATGGAGAGGTTGAAGTCACTGCAGGCGTGGTTTATTTAGGAAAAGAAAAGGCAAGTGAAGCTTGGGTACCCCACATTCATGAGTTATTTCATGCCTTAGGTTTTGTTCAACTATGTGCGCCAGGCGCAATTATAGAAAGGAACTCTCGTTGGGGTAAGAATGATCATCTCAATTACAAGAATGATATAATGAGTGATAGGGGGGGAGATTATTTATATATTGACAAAAAGAGAACAGAATACTTCGGGCACTCGAATCTTAATTGTGAACTAGATTTAGAAAAAAGTGCTTTTATGGAGCCTACTGAGGAAAATTTTCAATTACAACCTTTTTCACCAACATGTAAATTAACTAGATGGCAGCCAATTTATAATCACGAGCGGTCATTGGAATGTTTATCAAAATTAGATTTTTGAAATTTTTAAAAAAAAATGATGATGGTGGAGCCAGGGGGGCTTGAACCCCCGACCTCTTCGCTGCCAGCGAAGCGCTCTCCCAACTGAGCTATGGCCCCATATATGCAAAATAACATACATATAGGTATCATTAAATATAGAATCGTTTTTTGATAAAATTTAATCGCAATAAAAAATAGATCTCATTTACAATAGTTCGGAAGAGGTAATTCTCTTGACACTTCTGTCTCGAAGATTTTATACTTCCCACTTGAGTATCGTTTACAATCTCTCGCGCACCCATTCTCAATTATTTTTTGTTGTAAATCTTCAGTTTTATCTTTTTTTGTTACTCTGCAAATACCTACATGCCGATCGTAGGTCATATCACCTGTTAATTTGCATGACACAGTATCGGACTCAGCAATAATTTTTTCTACTATTTTTTTGCAAGGTTTATAGGTCGCATGATCTCTTTCTGCAGCGGATATTCCATTTAAGCGTATCTTCATATTGCACAGTTTTATTGTATCAGCATCAATTACATACACATTATGGGAGGCACAATTAATTTCTTTACTATACGACAGAGAGGTATAGCTTATTAGAATAATTATAATGTAAACCAGTCTTTTCATAGTTTCATATTAATCAGGATTGTTTAATATTTATATCATATTAAAATTAGAGAAAAATAAAATTAAAAATGATCAAAGCAGAACGCGTCAAAAATATAATTAAAATATTGGATAGGATTTATCCAAATCCTCCCATCCCACTCGATCACAAGAATATATTTGAATTGCTAATTTCGGTTCTGCTCAGCGCTCAATGTACGGATGTTCGGGTGAATCAAGTTACGCCGAGCCTCTTTCAATTAGCAAATAATGCGAAGGACATGAGCAGTCTAGATTTAAACGTAATTTATGAAATAATAAGACCCTGCGGCTTAGCGCCACAAAAATCCGCTGCAATAAAGGAGTTATCCGAAATACTCATCCGAGATTTTAACGGTCAAGTTCCGGATACTTATAAGGAATTAGAGATTTTACCTGGTGTGGGCCACAAGACCGCGTCCGTTGTAATGTCTCAAGGTTTTGGTCACCCTGCTTTTCCAGTCGATACACACATACACCGGTTAGCGCAACGATGGGGTCTCACAAATGGAAAAAGTGTTGTTCAAACAGAGAGGGATTTAAAAAGATTATTCCCAAAAGATAATTGGAATAGATTACATTTACAAATTATATTTTATGGACGCGAATACTGTCAGGCCAGAGCATGTTTTGGTATTGATTGCGAGATCTGCAACACTTGTTATCCTGACAGAAAAAAACCCATCAAGGTTAAAAAACCATAAGATTAACGTGAAATGTAAACTATGAAAGTATATTAATCGTTTTATAATCACCGTTTGATATAAGGACAAATTACATGAATAGGTTTACACTTCTTTTTACTTTAATCGCCCTTCTTTTCACACACAATAACGCGATCTCTGCAACATATGACGTCGATATGTTAAATAAAAGAGATGATGGAGAGAAGATGGTTTACTCTGAAGATATTTTATATATTGATCTAAATGATACCGTTAATTGGCTAACTACTTCTCCCGGACACAATGTAGAGTTTATTAGCGCCCCAGAAACTGCGGACCTTCCAAAGAAACCGTCTAAGGTAAATAAAGAATTCAGTTATACTTTCGATGTGCCCGGTATATATTTATATCAATGTTCACCACACAAGAGCATGGGTATGATTGCATTGGTTATCGTGGGTGAGGATCTCTCTAATATCGATGATATTGCATCAACTAGAGTTGTTGGAAAAAGTAAGAAAAAGCTCGAAGCACTCTTAGCAAGCCTTTAAAATAGCAATAAAAGAAATAAACTTGGTGAAAAAATGGATAAAGTAGCCATTATTGGAGCTGGTATATCTGGCCTGGCCCTAGCTAATAAATTAAAAAACCATTTTGAAGTTGTTGTATTTGAAAAATCACGCGGCTATGGAGGACGTGTTGCGACAAGAAGATCTGGTGAGTTTATATTTGACCATGGGGCTCAGTTTTTCAAAGCAAAAACAGAAGAATTTAAGAACTACATTAACCCCATGATAGATCAGAATATTATCGATGTTTGGAAGGCACGGTTTGTTGAAATTGATAATGGTAAAATCACAAATGACCGTGTTTGGGGGGAAGATCCGTCAAATTATGTTGGAATACCATCCATGAATGCTATTGGCAAATATATGGCAGATGGCCTAAATGTTAGATTATCAGAGAAAGTGGCGAATGTCTTAAAGGGTAATAAGTGGCAACTATATGATGAAGCCAATGACAATATTGGTGAGTTTGATTGGGTAATTTCTGCAATACCGCCCAAACAAGCAATAGATATGATCCCTGATGTTGTTAATTTATATAGCGAAATCAGTCGTTACGAGATGCTTGCATGTTATTCGCTGATGCTGGGTTATGAGGAAAAAATAGATATAGGGTTTGATGCTGCACTAATAAAGGGAGCGGATATTAGCTGGCTATCGGTAAATTCATCAAAGTACTCAAGCGTAAATAATACAGCTTTTCTGATCCACTCAACGAACAAATGGGCATCTCAAAATATAGATAATGATAGGGATTGGGTTAAGGGCTATCTCTGTAATGAATTATCAAATTTAGTTCCAATAAAAACAGAAAATGCCAATTATATTGGATTACAGGGATGGCGTTATGCAAATATAAAAAAACAAAATAATCTTGAATTTTTTTTGGATAGAGATAATAAATTTGGTCTTTGCGGAGACTGGTTTGTTCAAGGTAGGATTGAGGCCGCTTATCTAAGTGGCTCTCATTTGGGCGATCATATACTAATCTCCTAGCTATTACTAAGCTTTATCCCAATATTCCTTTATTTTCGGGTATGCGTCCTTACCGTTTTGAGCCCTTTGATCTGCAGTTACGTCCCCCCAATCATATATTGCTTTTTTATATGCAGGTCTTGTTTTAATTTTTTCATACCACTGATCAAGATTTTTTAGATCTTTCCATAAAGGTCTCATCATAAAGGAGTCCAATCTGTGTAGGTAAACGACAAATGAGATATCTGCTAACGAGTACTTATCTCCCGCCAGCCAAGTATTTTTACCTAAATATTCATTCATTTCTAGGAATAGTGACTTGAATTCAATCATCGCCTCTTCGAGAAGAGGTGACTCTATCCCCATTTCAATATTTATTTGATCATTTTTTTTGCGAACTTTGTCTTTCATTTCTTTGTAGTATTTTTTAATCTGCCCTGGGTCTTTCTTTTTATAAATGTGTCTGTTCACGAGACATACACCAATTGTTCGACTTGCAACATGGATCCCTTCATCTATTTTACGCATCCAGAGACGCATTTGGGCAAGATCTTCGGGCCTAGATGGTTTTAATTTAGGATCTCCACCATATCTTTCCTCAAGATATTCGATAATTACTAAAGACTCGGGTATTGCTAGGTTATCATCAATAATCACTGGGACAAGGCCTTTGGGATTTAGCTCATAAAAATTTTTTGGAAGCTGATCGATATCTCCCAGAGCGGTATCTACAATTATGCTTTCCCATGGAATAGATTTTTCTTCGAGACAAAGACGTACCCTTTGAGCTGCACTGGTTCTGTCGTAATGAAAAAGAGTGAGCATTATTAGATTTCTTTTGATGGGGTATTTAGATTTATACTAATATTTTTTCTTTGAGTGAAGCTATCGAGCATACCTTCAAGTGAAAACTCACGGCCAATACCCGATTGTTTAAATCCACCATATGAATGTCCAGGGGCTTGCGCCAGGCCTTGATTAACCTGCACCCAGCCAGACTCAATTGCATGAGCTGCATTTATGCCTTTTGTTATATCTCGAGTCCAAACATACGCTGCTAAGCCATAGTGACTCTGATTTGCCATTCTTATGACTTCTTCTTCGTCATCCCAGGGGATTGCAACAAGGACAGGACCAAAAATTTCTTCCTTCGCAAGACGCCATTCATTTGATTTATTTCTGAAGATAGTTGGTATTGTAAAATATCCCTCGCTAAGGGGGCCATCTTCAGGAGGCAGACCTCCACAAATAACTTCTGTATTTTTATTATTTAAACCGTCAGAAATATAGTCGCAAACTTTTGTAAATTGTTTGTTATTTATAATAGTGCCAATGTCAGTATTATCATTGAGTGGATTACCGATGATTAGCTTATCAAGTTTTTCTGATAATTTACCAATAAAGCTGTCAAATATTTTTTTGTGTAGGAATAATCTTGAGCCTGCTGTGCAAGATTGGCTTTGCCTTGTAAATCTCATGGCGCCAATAATTCCATCAACTGTCCAATCTTCATTTACATCAGGATAGACTATTGAAGGACTTTTTCCTCCGAGCTCAAGAGACACTGGCAGTATCCTCTCCGCAGCTGCCCTCATTACCAGCTTTCCAACTCCCGTTGATCCCGTGAAGGATAATTTATTTATTTCAGGGTGATATGCAAGCGGCTCACCACATTCAGGACCGGTTCCTGTTAGAAGGTTCAGAACACCTGGTGGTATGAATCTTTGACAAATATCAGCAACTTTTAGAATTGCCAACGGGGCATCTTCAGCGGCCTTCATTACAATTGTATTGCCCGCACATAATGCGGGTGCAATTTTGCATGCGCCAAGCATGACGGGGGCATTCCAAGGAATTATTGCACCGACTACACCTAAGGGTTCACGCCTAGTATAACTCAACACATGTTCTCCAAGTGGGATGGTTTCACCTTTCAATTCAGAGGATAATCCACCAAAATATCTAAATATATCAACCACAAGGTTAATTTCTGGCCTTGCTTGGGTCTTTATTGCATTTCCAGTTTCAGTTGCAATAATTTTTGCAATATCTTCTTTTTCAATTTCTATGGCATCAGCTATCTGGAGAAGTATTTTTCCTCTCTCTTTGGGCATTACTTTTGACCAAGATCTGAATGCTTTCAGAGACGATTTTACGGCGATATCAACATCAGCCTCATTACCCCGTGGAACAGTAGCAAATATCCTCCTGTTTGCAGGACACTCAATTTCAATTGTCTTTTCTGTTATGCTATTAGTATACTTGCCATCTATGATCATTTGATAATTTATTATTTTCTGACTCATCCTCACCTCAGCATATTTTAACCTTATGGTATCATATACGTACAGTTTATTTTAATCAATTGATTGGTTGACAGTTTTACAAATATTCTCTTTGCATTCCATTCGCTTCATTATTTGATTATTGGAGTTATAAATTAGTCTAACACCATTCATCTTTCCATTTTCATAATTTATTTCTGATTTTTTAGTTGAGTCAATATTGTAGAAAGTCCATAAGCCCTCTTTTAGCCCATCCTTATAATTACCCTCATACCAAACGGTATTATTAATATCCCAGATACACAAGCTTCTCCCTGTATAAGGTTTCTTAGATTCTTTTAAAAATAGAACTCCATTTCTACTTTTGCCGTCTAGATCATCACATATTGTTTTTGAATTGACTACAGCAAAAAAAATAAGGATGAGTATCACAAAGAAGGAGAGTAAGTATTGAATATTTTTTTCGAGTTTAATCAATATTCCACTAGCTCGTCATCTATTACCTGCCAAAGATACCATGTTGCTACAGTCCGATACGGGCGCCATTTATTTGATATTTGATTGATTTTCTCAATTTGATTGATTTTCTCAAAATGATCTAGGTTGTAAACTTTTTTTATGGCATTAATAAGGCCAATATCTCCAAGTGGTAGAATATCTGGACTCATTTTAAAGAATATAAGGAACATCTCTATTGTCCAAGGGCCAACACCTTTAATGGTAATAAGGTTAGACTTTATAGTTTCTTCATTAGCGTCTAAAAAATACTCTTTTGTCGAGGTATTGGGATTTTCTATGAAATATTTTGATATATTGAACAAATAATTTATTTTTTGACGTGAAAGTCCAGTTTCTGTTAGCGCTTGTTTGTCAATAGATAAAAGCATATTAGGAGAAACATCTGCTTGTAATAGTTTCAAGAGCTTTTTATAGATACTCTCCGCCGCTTTGACTGAGATTTGTTGTCCAACAATCGATTTTAGTAGTGTCCCAAAGGGGTCCTTTCTTGATTTAAGGATATTTTTTTGATTTCGTTCAATAACTGATTTAAGGATTACATCTTCTTTTTTGAGCTTAATGATGGCTCTTTTCCAGTATTCAGGTTCCATATGCTGATCGCGTTAAAGTGAAGTTGTATTACTCATCATCACTTTTTGGGGTGATAATCAAATCCGAGTCTTCAATTTCATCCTCTTCAACTAGAAAGTCATTATCGTCATCTTCGATCAATTCTTCATTTTCTATATCTGGGATATCAATTTCATTTTCATTTATAAGTTCTTCCTCCGATTCGTCATCGAGTATGTCATCATCATCCATGATAATGGGATTATCATCTTCGATGACCCCACCTTCCAGATTGTTGTCCAACGGTTCTTTTTCCTGCTCCAATTCCGCATCATCTTGAACAATATCCTCAGCAACAATAGGAGTCTGCGTGGTTTGCAATGGAACTTGTGGCTCATCTAATGTAAGCGTGACTTCTGTGCCACATGCAGGACAAATTATTTCTAACTTATTGAGATCGTAAAACTTTACACCACAGTTTAGACACGTATGTTTGTTCCCTAATTCAGCTCTAGCCACTATAAAACCCCTTTTATATTTTATGCCAATTTAATACTATGTTATATAATGTAATATTATGATATCTACATTTATATACACATGATCATGAAAATAAACAACAAAAATAATCCAGTCATTGTTGAGAGATCAAACGCGCTGTCTGGTAGTATCGACACGCCAAGTGATAAATCTATTTCACATCGTGCTCTTATTCTTGGCTCGCTATGCATCGGTGAAACGAAAATTCATAATTTACTTTTGTCGGAAGATATCACCTCCACAATCTGCGCTTTGGAGCAGTTTGGTGCAAACATCAATATGGGAGAAGAGCAAAACATCACAAATATATACGGCATTGGAATTGGTGGATTATTACAACCCAGTAAAAAAATTTATTTAGGAAACTCAGGCACTTCCGTAAGATTGCTTATTGGTCTTATGTCAAGCTGTGATGTTTGTGTAGAGTTTGAAGGTGATGAGTCACTGTCTAAACGGCCAATGGGTAGAGTATTAGATCCTTTAAAAGAAATTGGTTTGGAAATACTGAGCAATGAGAAAGAAAATTTACCATTAAAGCTAAAGGGTGCGGCTTTACCTGTTCCTATAAATCATAAGCTTGTTGTGCCATCAGCTCAAATAAAGTCAGCTTTAATGCTGGCAGCTTTAAACATAAGAGGGCGCTCTACAATAATTGAAACAATAAAAACTCGTGACCATACGGAAAAATTATTTGAATATTTTGGCGCAGATATTCAAACAAGTTTGAATGATTTGGGCCAAAAGGAAATTATGATAAGCGGGCAAAAAAAACTCTCTCCAAGAGAGATAGATATTCCCGGTGACCCAAGCTCAGCTGCATTTTTTATTGTTGCAGGCTTAATATCAAAAGGTTCTAAGCTAAGGATAAAAAATGTAATGATAAATCCCACAAGGTCGCTATTTATTGACTATTTGATCTCAATGGGGGCAAAGATAGATTTCTTGGATAAATATTCAAAATGTGGTGAAGAGGTTGTGGATATTGACGTTACAGCAAGTGAATTAAAAGGAGTCACAACCAGTCTGAACGACGCCCCATCAATTATTGATGAATTTCTAATATTATCTGTCGCAGCTGCCTACGCGAAAGGTGAGAGTAAATTTTGCGGGGTTTCAGAATTAAAAGTAAAAGAGAGTGATCGCCTTGAAGCAATAATTAACATGTTAACAGCCTCAGGTGTCAAATGTGAAACAAAGGATGATGATCTCATAATATATGGGAAAGGTGAAGTCCCTGGTGGCTCAGATATTAAGTCCAATTATGACCATCGTGTGGCTATGTCAGCACTAATTCTGGGGCTTGGTTCAAAAAGTCAAATTAGGATAGATGATGTTTCCCCTATAGCAACAAGTTTTCCAAATTTTATGGAAATTTATCATAAAGTAGGGGGAAATTTTCACAGTGGATGAAAAAATAATTATTGCAATTGATGGGCCCGCGGCAAGTGGTAAAGGTACAGTTGCCAGAAAACTTGCAAAAATTTTCAACTTACCCCACTTAGACTCGGGGCAGCTATATAGGTACATTGCGTATCAAGCTATGAAGAGTGCAATCAATCTAAATGATAAATCCGCACTTTTAGAGCTTACTGATAAAATTGCTTTTGATATCAGTGAAATTGAAGATTTAAGAAATGATGAAATATCAACTGTTGCCTCAATTATATCACAATACAGTGAAATTCGTGATCAACTTATCGAATATCAAAGAGACTTTGCATCAAACGGAGCAGTTGTTGATGGCAGAGACATTGGGACCATAATTTTTCCAAATGCTGATTATAAATTTTATATAACTGCATCATTAGATCAAAGAACGGAAAGAAGATACCTTCAACTAAAGAAGGATAATACCGAAATAGATAGAAATAATATCAAAAATGATATAAGTAATAGGGATCTTAGGGATATTAATAGAAAAATTGCCCCCCTTAAGAAAGCTGAGGATGCAATTGAGATTGATACAACTGAGATGAAAATTGATGATGTAATTGACTTTATTGTAAAATACATACATAAAGGTTAGAAATTCTATGTGAATTGGAGAATATACATAAATGGTAAAAAAAGAACTTGATAAGTTAAATCCGTCTGTTGATGATTTTGCAGCTTTGCTTGAAGAGAGTATGAGTAAAATAAATCTCTCTGAAGGAACTGTAATAAAAGGTAAGGTTACTGCCGTCGAGAATGACTTTGTTATAGTAGATGTTGGTCTCAAAACAGAAGGCAGGATACCTACACGAGAATTCAAATCAGCTTCTGGTCCAAGCATCCCTGAGATCGGTGATGATGTTGATGTTTACCTTGACAGAGTTGAGAATTTAAATGGGGAGGCTGTATTAAGCAGGGAAAAAGCAAGAAGACAGGAAAGTTGGAATAATCTAGAGAAACTACATGCAGATGGCGTTCGAGTTGAGGGTGTGATTTTTGGCCGAGTAAAGGGCGGGTTCACTGTAGATCTTGATGGCGCAATTGCATTTCTTCCAGGAAGCCAAGTTGATGTAAAGCCTGTAAGAGACATTGGCGGGATGTTGAATGTATCTCAACCATTCCAAATTTTAAAAATGGATAGGAAAAGAGGTAATATTGTTGTGTCTAGGCGTGCAATTATTGAAGACTCGAAAGGTGACTATAATCCGGAGCTAGCTGATAATCTTGAGGAGGGTCAGACACTGGACGGCATTGTTAAAAATATAACAGACTATGGCGCATTCATTGACCTTGGCGGGATGGATGGTTTATTGCATGTAACAGACATCTCCTGGAAAAGAGTTAATCATCCAAGTGATTTATTAAAGATTGGTCAATCAGTAAAAGTTCAAGTAACCAAAATAAACGCAGAGAGTAAAAGAGTTAGTCTTGGAATGAAACAACTTGAGGCCGATCCATGGGAAGGTATTGCTGAAAAATATCCAATAAATACAAAATTAAAAGGTAACGTTACCAATATTACGGATTACGGCGCTTTTGTTGAAATTGAACCGGGTATCGAAGGTCTTACACATGTCTCAGAAATGAGTTGGACAAAGAAAAATATTCATCCTGGTAAGATTGTATCAAGCTCACAAGAGGTAGAAGTTGTGATCCTAGAAATAGATTATGAAAAAAGAAGAATTTCTCTTGGTATGAAGCAGTGTGTAGAGAATCCATGGGCAAAATTTGCAGAGAATTATCCCATTGGCTCAGTTGTAAGCGGAGAGGTAAAAAACTCAACTGAATTTGGTTTATTTGTAGGTCTAGAGGGTGATCTTGATGGTATGATCCACTTATCAGATTTAGATTGGAATGAAAAGCCAGAAGTATCTCTTGAGAGGCATGTAAAGGGAGAGACGATCGAAGTAAAAGTGCTTGATATAGATGTTGAAAAAGAGAGAATAAGCCTTGGTGTTAAACAATTGTCTGACGATCCTTATTCTGGCCTCAGCCAAATTAAAAAAGGTGATACTGTGACATGTTACATAACAAATATCCGGGATGGAGGTCTGGACGTTACAATTGGTAAGGATGGAGTACCCAGTTCGATCAAAAGGACGGATTTATCTGTAGATAAGTCTGAACAGAAACCTGACAGGTTTGATGTTGGTGAGATGGTTGATGCGAAGGTGACGCAAATAGATGCAAAAAATAATAAACTCACATTATCAATAAAAAGTTTGCAAATTGATCAAGAAAAAGAAGCTGTTGAACAATATGGGTCTGCAGACTCTGGCGCCTCATTGGGTGATATCCTAGGGGAGGCTCTAAATATTGTCAATGAGCAGGTCGAAATCGAAGCTCCCGCAGAATCCCCTAGCGCAGCCAAGAAAACTGTGAAGAAAGCAAAACCAAAAGCTGAAAAAAAAGAAAAAGTGGAAAAGGAAGAAAAAACAGAAGACTCAAAGACTTTAAAATAAAAAGTCAAATATTGGGTAACTGATTATATCGACTCAAGTCAAGCAGTGATAAAATGGTCTTTAATAACTCAGCAGAAATTAAATGGTACCGCAAAAGGCTATTTTTATGGCGAGTCTTTTCGTTCGTTTTAGCAATATCTCTCCTCTATATCTTTTTTAATAACCCAAAAACAAATATTAGTTCTCAGCCACATATCGCAAACTACACTATTAGTGGTTTACTTGTAGATGCGGATCAGATTTTAGAAGATCTGGAGTATTTGGAGTTTGAAGATAATGTTAAAGCAATAATCATTACTGTCGATAGTCCTGGCGGTACAACTGTTAGTGCGGAGGAGATCTTTTTAAAGATCAGATCTATATCATCAAATAAACCAATAGTTGTAGTTATGAAGAATATTGCAACCTCCGGAGCATATCTATTTTCAGTCGGTGCCGACAGAATATTTGCGCGCGAGAATACAATTACAGGATCCGTTGGTGTATTGCTGCAATGGGCAAGGATTGATCAAGGACTTGAAAAACTTGGGATTGAGATGAAAGAGGTTAAGAGTGGCAAATTAAAGGCAGAGCCAGATCTTTTTGGAGAGTCTGATGAGGAGGCAATGGCATTAACCCAAAAAATTGTTGATGAAACCTATAGATGGTTTCTTAATCTAGTTAAAGAACGCAGGAACGTTGAAGAGTATGCGATTAGTCAAATGTCAGATGGGAGAATATTCACAGGCAGGCAAGCTCTAGAATTGAATTTGATTGACGAGATAGGTGGTAATAGAGAAGCAAAATTCTGGTTAATTGAGAATAGAGAAATAAATACTGATCTTGAAATATTGATCTATGACCAAAATAAGTCTACTAATTTTATTGAACTAAGTGTTGCAAAAATCATGGATTATTTTAATATAAATTCGTCATACGGGGATAGGTTAAAAAATAATCTCTCACTGATGAATATCGGCGGTCTTTTATCCATTTGGCAGCATCCAAGTTGACAACTTCTGGGGAAAATATGAAGAAATCAGAATTAATTGACCAATTAGCAAAAGATTATCCTCACTTATATCATAGGGATATCGAAAAAGTGGTTGACGTATTTTATAATTCAATTTCCGAGGCATTAGCTAAAGGTCAAAGAGTGGAGCTGAGAGGATTCGGCGCATTCTCTACAAAAGAAAGAGGTCCACGGATAGGAAGAAATCCAAAAAACGGTGAGAGAGTGGCGGTACCAAGGAAAAAATCAGTGTATTACAAGCCTGGTAAAGAACTCAAGGAACGTATCAATAGTAGCAGTTAATAGTCCAATCAATGAGGAGTGGTAATTTGAGTTTTAAAAATAAAAATGCCCTTTTCTGTGCTCTTGATATGAAAAGTATCGACCAAGCTTTATCTTTCACAAACATCATAAAAGATTATATAGACGGCATAAAGATTGGAATGGAAGCCTTTTATTCAATGGGCATTGATGGTTACTTAAGATTGCAAGATTTAAATATACCAATATTTCTGGATTTAAAATTACATGATATACCCAATACAGTAAATTCAGCAATAAAATCCCTAATTCCACTTAATCCGTTTATGATTAATGTACACATATCTGGGGGCGCTGTGATGCTGAAAGAGGCCGTTAGTGCAATTCATGAAAGTAAAGATAACAAGCCAAAAATTGTTGGCGTAACAATATTGACTAGCATGAATGAGTCTAGCTTTGCAGAACAAGGCATCAAGCTTAATATCCAAGATCAGGTGATCAATCTTGCAACTTTAGCCGCTGATTGTGGGCTAGATGGTGTTGTTTGTAGCCCGCATGAGGCAGGTAAGGTGAAGAGTAAATGCGGCAAGGATTTTTTAACAGTTGTGCCGGGTATTAGGCTAGAAAAAACACAATCTGATGACCAAAAAAGAACCCTTACACCATATGAAGCCGTTCGGAATGGTGCAGACATTCTAGTAGTTGGAAGACCTTTGACAAAAGCGAATGATCCACTGGAAGTTGCCAAAATAATTAGAAAGAATATCGATAATTATGCGTGTTAAAATAAAGATTTGTGGAATTAGTGAAGAAGATAATATCAAGTGTTGTATCGATAATTCAATTGATATGATCGGATTTGTGTTCTATGAAAATAGTCCACGTAACATTTCAATTTTAAAAGCTAAAAATTTATATCGAGAGTTTGGTCATGAAATTAATATAGTAGGGCTTGTTGTTGATCCTGATGAAAATCTAGTAGAGACACTAGTAAATGAAATTGGGATAAATATTTTGCAATTCCATGGTAATGAAAATTTAAGTAAATTACTAACTTTAAAATCCAAATATAATATACAAATTATTAAGGCTATAAATATAAATGAGGGAACTGATAAAGCCCAATTGATTGAACTTCAAAATAATATGGATTATTTATTATTTGATGCTCCCCCACCAGAAAACTCCATGAGACCTGGTGGAAACGGTAATCATTTTGATTGGAATTTAATCAAAAACTTAGAAATGGCCTCTAATTGGATACTATCAGGCGGACTAAGTCCTGAAAATATTGGCGATGCCATTAAAATCACAGGTGCAAATTTTGTTGATGTTTCGTCGGGAGTTGAGAATAATGTTGGCATCAAAGATAATGATTTGATAACGAAATTTATTTATAATGCAAGAAATTACATGGAGAAAAATTAAGAGATGGATAAGTTAAACTCTTATAAACTCGGACCTGACCAAAATGGAAGGTTCGGAATATTTGGTGGAAGATTTGTTGCTGAAACATTAATGCCTCTTATATTAGACCTGGAAAAATCATATCAGCAAGCAAAGAAAGATGACAGCTTCCAATCTGAGCTGGCTTATTTAAATAAATATTATACAGGAAGACCAAGCCCACTATATTTTGCAGAAAGATTAACAGATTACCTCAAAACCGCAAAAATTTATTTTAAAAGGGACGAGCTTAATCATACAGGAAGCCATAAAATCAATAACTGTTTAGGTCAAATATTGTTGGCAAAGAGGATGGGAAAAACAAGAATAATAGCAGAGACAGGTGCTGGACAACACGGAGTTGCTGTTGCTACAGTCTCTGCAAGATTTGGACTTCCATGCGTGATTTATATGGGCGCAAAAGATATTGAGAGACAAAAGCCTAATGTCTTTAGAATGAAGTTGCTCGGAGCCGAAGTTGTTCCTGTAAGATCTGGCAATGCTACATTAAAAGATGCAATGAATGAAGCACTGAGAGATTGGGTAGCAAACGTAAATGATACATTCTACATAATTGGAACTGTGGCAGGGCCTCACCCTTATCCTGAAATGGTTCGGGATTTTCAGTCAATAATTGGCAAAGAAACAAAAGAGCAAATTCTTGATCAGGAGGGACGTCTTCCGGATCAACTGATTGCATGTATTGGTGGAGGATCAAATGCAATGGGTCTATTTTATCCTTTTTTAGATGATATAAGTGTTAAGATTACAGGAATTGAGGCTGGCGGGATGGGGCTTCAAGGAGAAAAGCATTGTGCCAGCCTAACAGCGGGCAGACCCGGTGTTCTCCATGGAAATAGAACATATCTTCTGCAGGATGATGAAGGGCAAATAATTGAAGGTCATTCAATTTCTGCGGGTCTCGATTACCCGGGGATTGGACCAGAGCATGCTTGGCTTAAAGAGTCAGGAAGAGTTGAGTATTTTGCAATTACAGATAGTGAGGCAGTTGAAGCCTTTAAAATATGCACAAAAACAGAGGGTATAATACCAGCATTAGAGCCGTCTCATGCAATCGCTCATTTAATAAATATAGCGCCGAATTTATCAAAGAATGATCTTGTGGTTATGAATTTGTGTGGAAGAGGCGATAAAGATATTTTTACCATTGCAGAACACTTGAATATGGAGATATGAGACTTGACAGTGCGCATCAATAATTGTTTTGAAACACTAAAATTAACCAATAAAAAAGCCTTAATAACTTTCTTAACTGCGGGTGATCCAAATTATGATTTATCACTGGAACTAATAAAGTCATTACCAGAAGCTGGTGCAGATATAATTGAAATTGGGATGCCGTTCAGTGATCCGATGGCTGATGGACCGGCGATACAGGCGTCTTCACTCAGGGCAATAAATTCTGGTCATAAAATGGAAAAGACCTTTGAAATGATCGAAAGTTTTCGGAAAGATAATTCTCATACTCCAATAATTCTAATGGGATATTTCAATCCAATATACAATTATGGGGTCGACTCTTTTATTAAGAAGATTATTGATATCGAAGTTGACGGTGTCATAGTTGTTGATTTACCTCCAGAAGAGGATAATGAGCTTTGTAACGCGATAGAAAGTGCAGATCTTTCATTTATAAGATTAGTTACTCCGACAACCAACGCAGATAGACTCAATAAAATTCTTCAAAAAACTTCAGGATTTTTATATTATGTATCAATAGCTGGGATAACGGGCTCAAAGAGACCAGAAATAAACGAAGTTGAGACCGCTGTCCAAGAAATTAAAACAAAAACAAATATCCCGATAGGTGTGGGTTTTGGAATAAGAACAAAAGAGGATATTGAGAGGGTTGGAAGTTTTGCCGACGGGGTGATCGTCGGCTCAGTATTAGTTGATATAATAAAAAATAATGAGTACGAGTCTTCTGTAAAAGATAAAATAATGAAAAAAGTTAGAGAATTTGCAAGTGCAGTATAATTTTAAATCAGGAATGATAAATGAGTTGGATTAATAATATAGTCACACCTAAAATAAAGGAGATCTTAACCAAAAAAGATGTACCAGACAATCTTTGGATAAAATGCCCAGACAGCGGACAAATGGTATTTCACAAGGATCTGGAAGCAAATCAATGGGTTATTCCTGGTTCAAATTATCATATGAAAATCCCAGCAAAAAAAAGACTGGAGCTACTCTATGATGACGAATACACAGTGATTGATGTAGAAGAGAGTGTATCAGACCCTCTGAAATTCAAAGATGAGAAAAAGTACATTGATAGACTTAAAGATGCTAGAAAGAAAACCGGTACCGACGATGCAGTTGTGATCTCTCAGGGTAATCTTGGCAGTATTCCAGTGACATGCATAGTTCAAGACTTTGCATTTATGGGTGGATCACTTGGTGTTGCTGCAGGGGAAGCAATAATTAAGGCAATGGATGAGGCGCTTCGTTCATCCTCGCCCGTCATACTATTTTCTGCAGCAGGTGGCGCGAGAATGCAAGAGGGTATTCTGTCACTCATGCAGATGCCGAGAACGACAATAGCTGTTCAAAAACTAAATGAAGCAAGGATACCATATATTGTTGTTCTCACGAATCCGACAACTGGAGGTGTAACAGCATCATACGCAATGTTAGGCGACGTCCATATAGCTGAACCTGGTGCTTTAATAGGCTTTGCAGGGCCCAGAGTTATAGAACAAACAATCAAAGAAAAATTACCCGAGGGTTTTCAAAGATCTGAATATCTCTTAGAGCACGGTATGATTGATATGGTAGTTCACAGGCATGATCTTAGGAGCAAGCTTATTACTATTTGTAAACACCTTCTCAATAAATAATACATCAAGTACACCTTATGTTATTTGAAATAAAATCTTTTCAAGATCGAATTGCCCATTTATATCCAAAAGTAATGGATTTATCATTGGGAAGAATTGAAAATCTTCTCAAAAAATTAGGTAACCCACAAGACAGTATAGAGAGGATTATTCATGTAGCGGGAACAAATGGAAAAGGCTCAACACTCACATATATTTCAAGTATTCTTAACGCATCCGGCTTCTCGGTTGACTCATACACATCGCCACATTTAGTTCATTTTAATGAGAGAATCAAGATTGGAAAAAAAGGGTATCAGGAGAATATAAATGATGCTGCCCTGGAGGAGATACTTTTGGAGTGCGAGCAAGTAAATGATGGTGATCCAATAACAATTTTTGAATTAATCACAGCAGCAGCATTCCTTAAATTTTCAAAAACAAAATCTGATTTTCTCATACTTGAAACAGGCTTAGGTGGTAGGCTAGATGCAACGAATGTTATCCAAAATCCACTCGTATCCGTGATTACACCAATAGGAATTGACCATCAGCAATTTCTTGGGGAGTCTATTCAAGAGATTGCATCAGAGAAAGCCGGCATTATAAAAGATAAATGTAAAACTGTATTATCGTATCAGGATAAAAATATAATTCCTATATTTCAAGATATAATTAGTGCTAGAAATAATATCTCTAAAATTTGGAACAAAGACTATTTTGTTATCGATAATGGGGAAGATTTTACATATTCCGATCAAAAATATCAGATGTCACTCCCACTGCCAAATTTATTCGGCAGGCACCAGATTATGAACGCTGGAACAGCAATCGCTACAATTTCGGCGATTGATGATATCTCCATTACGAGAGAGTCCTTTATTGATGGAATAGAAAATGCTGAATGGCCAGCTAGATTAGACTTTCTGGAAATTGGTCCTTTGCATGGGCATGTACATAGTGATACTGAAATATGGATAGATGGAGGACATAATAGTCATGCCGCAATCGCAATAGCTGATGCAATGAGAGGATTAGATAAAAAAGGGTTAATCTTAATTATTGGTATGTTGAACACAAAGAATTGCCGTAAATTTCTTGAGCCATTTAAAAATATCACAGACGCTGTGATAGCAATTAAGATTCCAGATAATATTAACTCACATAAACCCGAGAAAATAGTCCATGACGCTCAATCACTCGGTATTTCTGCAGTCGCAGAAATAGACCTTCACAGTGCACTTGCATATACACGTAAATATCTTAATGACTCTAAGAGGATACTAATATGTGGATCTTTGTACCTTGCTGGTTATGCAATTAAAATACACAGGGGATAGGGGTTATTATCAAATGTTTTCGTCAATCCACTCAAGCAGGGTAAGTTTTGGGAAAGCTCCAACTTTTGTTGATACAAGCTCTGCATTTTTAAATAGTAATAGAGTTGGTATACCTCTAACTCCATAGTTTGTAGGCGTAATGGGATTTTCATCAATATTAACTTTTACAACTGATAATTTACCCTCATAGTCAGATGATATTTCCTCGAGTATCGGGCCAATTTGTTTGCAAGGACCACACCATTCGGCCCAGAAATCTACAAGCACTGGAACTGATGAGGTATCGATCTCTGATTGAAAGTTATCGTCAGTAAGTTGTTTTGTTGCCATCTAATTACCTCTTTTTTAAAAAAGTAACACTTTAATTTAAGAAGTCAATAATCTACTTTCAAATTGCTTGAATATTTCCTCAAGATTATCGTTGTAATCATCGAGGAACTCAAGCTTGTCATTATCCTCATTATATTTCTCTCTTAGATCATCAACAGCAGCAAATGCCTCCGGTATGGTAAGCCATTTCTCAGTATTACTGCTAGTTAATCTTTTAGATATATCTTGATCTATTGATCTACGGTCTAGTTCATCCAAAAGGGATGGGTCATATTCATAAATTATTTTTTTTGCAAAATATTTGTATCCTTCTTGTTCAAATTCTTCTGAGATAATAGGTTTTTGGTTCCAGTCAGCTGCATGGAATTTTTCCATTAACACCTTATCCTTATTTGAAGCAAATCCCAAAGAATATAGGCTCTCTTCCCAGAAAGGATCTAGTTGCGATACTTGTTGTTCGAAATCGTTACTCTCGTTTTGATGCCAGTCTAAAATTTTCATCTTAAAGTCATAACTATTTTTTATGATGCTAGCCCTTTGATGAAGTTCTTCCATGCCAATGGCTTCATATTGCGGGAAGCTCACGGCGTAATCTTTATCCATGAATATTGGATGTCTGTTAAATCTAAGCGTTCTTAAAAATTTTGTTTTGCTATCACTATTTATATGCTTCAGTTCGGTTATATTGAGATCTAAAAGCTCTTGGGGATCTCTTTTTAAATCAAAAAAAAGATTTATTTCTGCGTTATTTTTATTGGAGTAGGATCCAATATGCGCTGTTGCATAAGTATAGACTTTTCCATAGTAAGCCTCATGGTGGCATAGTATATCTCGATCTTGGATATAATTCACAACATCATTTTTCGAGGCAGTTTCAAGTGATTTCGACCAAAAGTCAGGAGTTTTCTGTTTTATTATTTTGCATAAATCGATTGTTGTTTCAACATCGGCCATGGCATCATGTGCATTTGAATGATCAATATTATTCGCCTCAGCTAGATTTTCTAGAGAAAACTGCTTTTTAACATCAAGGATCTTGATACAAGATGGATTAAACACAGAGGATGCGCGTACTATATTGAGCGCATCGGCTCTTTTATTTCCATTAATTTGGGTAAAATATGGATTATGTAGATTTTGAAATAAAGAATTTCTTAAAAATTCCTCATCAAAATCTATTGAGTTAAAGCCAATATATATTGCAGTGCCCCATTCTCTAAATTTATCTAGCATGTCACAGATAAGTCTGTAGCTGGAAATGTAATTTGTATTACGGATTGTTGTCATTGACAAATTGTTAACAAGTAATGCTGATGGATTTGGTATCAGTGTTTTATTTAAGTTACATTTAATTTCAAAACGATCCTTCTCGATCAAGTTTTCGTCGCAAAGAATTGCTCCTACTTGAAGTATCTGATCCCACTGACCATTTCGGGTTTTTTTATGATTTTCTCCCCTACCGGATGTTTCTAGATCATAAAATATTAAATTACTCATCTTTAATTTCACTTAGAAAACTGGTTAGCAAGCTTTATTGCTTCCACATTACCCGCATGGAACCAGATGTTCTCAAAAACCATACCGTAACATGTTCTTTTTTTTATGAGTTTACTCCAAATTTCAACAAGAGAAAATCTTTCAGCATTCACTAATTCTAGAGTTTTTGTATTAAGTACTGAAATACCCATAAATACCATTTTGTCTGATCGATCGCTTTCAATTACGGTGCCATCGTTAGCGATAATATAATCACCACTACCAGAATACCCAAGAGCATTTTTTGGTGATGAAAATGCTAACAATGCGTCCATTTTATCTGGATTAAATTTTTTTTGTAAGTCTTGAAGCAAATTTGAATAATTATTTAATAATATAGCGTCGCAATTGATAATCATAATAGCTTGAGTAGTATCTGGGTCTATTGCATTCTTTATCCCTCCGCCTGTGTCAAGTAACGAAGTCTCATGGGAAATATGGATATTCGATATTTTTTTCCTTTCAATATATTCGAAGATTCTTTCATGCTGATAATGTGTGTTGATATACATTTTATTTATACCAATTGTTGCTAATGCATCAAAAATATAATCAATCATTGGTCTTTGGTTAATTTCAACTAAGGGTTTTGGCATATTTTTTGTGAGAGGCATAAGCCTTCTACCTAATCCTGCTGCAAGAATAAAGGCTTCCTCCACTGTTTTTTTACAATAAATATGTTTATTTATTTTGATATCCATCTTCACTGAATTCAATTTTAGATAAGCTTTTTCCAGATAATGTCGACTCAAATGTCTGCAGTCTTTTAAAAATTGAAATGAGCTCAATGATGGTTGGCCATGCGTTTACAATATATTGGAAAGAATTAGATACTTGACCAAATGCTGTGAGTATTTGCTGCAATATTCCAAAAGTTATTTTACCAGCAACAATTGTAGGGATAAGTATTAAATATGCAAAAATATTGTCAGCTTGTAAATAGAAGCTTCTTGCAACGTTAAAATATAAATAGTGAAAATACAGGCGAAAGTAATTTCTTCTTACGTTACTGAAAAGCTCATTTATTGATTGAGGGGTGGCGCGATCTTCATAGTCTTCCCCATACACCAACTCTTTTCGAAGGGAAGCCTCAACCCTCTGGTTTCGGAATTCCAAACCGGGTAGTTTTATTCCCACGATTGCTAAAAAAATTGTTCCAAATAATGACCAGAATATCGCAGCATTTAATAATGGTGCCGGTATTTCACCCAGTATTGGTAAAACTGTAACATATTCAGACAAAGCAAGGAGGACTGGCAAGAATGCAATTAATGTCATTACAGCATCAATTATTGAGACTCCAAGACCTTCCATAATGGCCGCAAACCTCATTGTATCCTCTTGGACACGTTGGGCCGCACCCTCTATACTTCTAAGCTTTGACCACTGATCGGTGTAATAAAAATTCATGGCAGTGCGCCACCTAAAGATATAGTGACTAACAAAAAATCTAGTTAAAACAAACACTGCAAGGGATACGAAAGCAATTTGTGCAAATATAAATAAAAGAATATACAGATCCTCTGAATAAACGGTAATTTCGTTTCCCAAAGCATTTTGGATAGCATCGAAGAAAGGTCTTCTCCAATTATTGATTGCAACTGCTACTTGAACCCCGAAGTACGTCGAAAAGATTATCAATGATGATCCCAATATGGACCAATTTTGCCATTTATGAGGCGAATATCTAAACCAAAAACCAGCAAATATAATTGTAGCTATGAGATAATATAAATAGAACCATATAAATTTATGAGATATGAAGTACCCAAGACCAATTATTGGTTCAGCATCTTCATCGATATTAAAACCAACGATTTTTGCAATATCAGCTCCTATCCAAAACCAGATTATTGTTGATAAAATAATCCAAATTATGGCAGACGGAAAAAAAATTTTTGGCATCGGGAAAAAAGATCTAAACATTGAACGTTTCCTTGAAATTCTGATTAAGCCAACATGCTAGCGCTTGTATGCTACCCGATTGCATGATACGTTTGATATAACAAATAATTCGTGGCATATGAACTAAATAATTCTGATTAGCCTCAAGTATAGCAAGTCTTGCAAAAATTCCCAATATCTTAATTGATCTCTGAACTCCCAGGATATGATATTGTTGCATAAATGATAAACTATCAAATTGGAAATTGTTGAAGGGAAAATCTTTTTTGTATAATCCAATTAAATATTTTTCTTGGTACTCATCTATTGTAATCCTTGCATCATTTGTTAGGGAGACAAGATCGTAAAGAGGGTGTCCAAATAGTGCATCTTGAAAGTCAATTACCGCACATTTTCTAAAGCCATTTTCATTTTCCAAAAATAGAAGGTTTGGTGAGTGAAAGTCTCTTAGCATGAGTGTTTTATCATTCGTAAGATTTGAATATACTTCTTCCATAATATGCGTAAATTCTTGTTTTTTATCTGCATTGCATTGTTTTCCATGAATGAAGGGCCAATAGTAATCGATGAATATCTCAGCCTCATTAAGGTAGATATTCAAATCAAATTCTTTCAGGTAATGTGGGTTTGATTTTGTACTAATATTTTTTGGGTGATTAATATTAGAAATATGTATTAGTGTTTTTATTGCAGGATTATAGAGTTTCTGATAATTCTCTTTTGTTAACATATCTGTATAAGAATATTCCCCCAAATCCTCCTCAAGTATAATATTATCAATCTTATTTCTGACTATTAATTTAGGGACGCGCACGTCAATACTATTGAGGTATTCTTGAATTTTAATGAAATCATCAATCCCATTGGTTAGACCGGTCTTATTTTTTATATCACTTTTTTGAGTTGCATCCATCACTATCATAGTATTATCTGAGCTCATTACCCTATAGTAATTTCTTTTTGAGGCATCACCCGGTAATCTCTGTAATTCAGTGAAGTTTATATCAAGACCTCCAAGGAAATTTTCTATTTTAGCCCGATTACTTACAACTTCCCCGAATTTGCCGAGAGGATTTATTCTATAGACTCTCTCATTTTTTGTGCACTTAATAAAAATTTCAATACGGTCTTTCGGAAGAAAGTCCCTAAATTTATCTGCCCACTCTATAATGCATATCTTATCTGTGAAGGACTCGTTAAGGTCTATTTCATGGAGCTCCATCTCACTTTCAATTCTATAAAAATCATAATGTGCAATCTCAAGATTATCCTTATTATAAGTGTGGTATAAATTGAATGTAGGGCTAACAATATCTTCAAGCGGGGTTTGAGTTAGTTGTTGTATTATGAGCTTGGCAAGAGTTGTTTTTCCAGCACCAATTTGGCCATTTAGTGTTACGACACCTCCCTCATTTAGGAGAGGGGCAAGCTCTTTTGAAAGTTTCTCTAAATCAGATAAATTTTGAGATATATATTTACTATGGATCATAATTGAATTGCTGGTATTTCGATGGTAATGTTATCTTCTTTAGGCTCAATATTAATTTTCCCTGAGAAAAACATGACATATTTATCAATAATAATATTTTCAATACTGCCAGGCACATAGGTAAATTCTCTATTCAAATTATTGATATCTTTGAATAGATTTTGTGAGATTTCATCAAATTTTAAAATAAACTTCGAAGATTTTTGATCGCTTTTAATATCTATTTTTATTTTACATTTTTTGATATCATCACTTGACATGTGCCGGTCCACAAGTCTTACCACACCGGTGAAGAGTCTTGAAATATGTGTTACGTCGATATTCATAAATTTGCTATCATCTATAGCATTCCCTACCACATCATAATCGATGTTAAAGAAATCTAATTTATTCAGTTCATCCTGAAAGATTTCTATTATTTCATTCCCATTAATTTTTTGATATTCGGACTCTATATTGCCTGATTCGAGTGCGGTAATTTCAAGTATTTGATTAATTTGATGGTGTAACTCATTACCAGACTTTTTTATGTCTTTGATATAATCAGAAATTTGTTGATCCATAACGCTATTATTATGAGTTTCCTCAATTAATTCAGAAAACCCAATAATATTTTGCAGGGGAGCCCTCAGCTCATGGGAGATATTATTCATAAATGATGTTTTAATATTATCTGCTTGCGCCAACGCACTATTTTTTTCAATTAGTGCCTCTTCAATTTTCTTACTATCTGTTATATCAGTGAAAGTATACAGGATTGATCTATCGGGTAAGATTGAAGACTGATAATAAATAATTTTATTATTCTCACAATTTAAGATATTGCTGTGCTCTCTTCTATCTACTCCAGAAGATACAATATTAATATATATC
>CENY01129371.1_pt1 | contig 35660 bp, 29 predicted proteins | sample 356181 | NCBI WGS metagenome assembly CENY01 (sample SAMEA2619840, study PRJEB7988) | marine metagenome | isolation source: saline water (ENVO:00002010), including
TGCGGCACGACGCCGGAGCACATTGCGGCCATCCGCGAGGCAGTCGTGGCCTGCGAGCCCAGACAAATTCCAAACGGGCAACCGCGCCTGCTGTTGAGCGGGCTGGAGCCGCTCACCGTTGATGACGACTCCCTGTTCGTTAACGTGGGCGAACGTACCAATGTCACCGGCTCAGCCCGGTTTGCGCGCCTGATCCGCGAAGGCGATTACGACACCGGCTTGCAGGTGGCGCGCCAGCAGGTAGAAAACGGAGCCCAGATCATCGATGTGAACATGGATGAGGGCATGCTGGACAGTCGCGAGGCCATGGTGAGGTTTCTGAACCTGCTGGCCGCAGAGCCAGACATCGCCCGCGTGCCGGTGATGATCGATTCCAGCCGTTGGGACGTCATCGAAGCCGGCCTGCGCTGCGTTCAAGGCAAGGGTGTAGTGAATTCCATCAGCCTGAAGGAAGGTGAGGAAGAGTTCATTGCCGCCGCGGAAAAGTGCTTGGCATACGGGGCCGCGGTGGTGGTGATGGCTTTCGATGAGTCCGGACAAGCAGACACTCTGGCGCGCAAGCAGGAGATCTGCCGGCGCTCTTACGACCTGCTTACCCAGCACGTAGGTTTCCCACCCGAAGACATCATTTTCGACCCCAACATCTTCGCCATCGGAACCGGCATCGAGGAGCACGCCAACTACGCGGTGGATTTCATCGACGCCTGCCGCTGGATACGCGACAACCTGCCCCATGCCAAGTGCTCCGGCGGCGTGAGCAACGTTTCCTTTGCCTTCCGCGGTAACAATGCCATCCGGGAGGCCATTCACAGCGTATTCCTCTATCACGCTATCGACGCCGGACTGACCATGGGTATCGTCAATGCCGGGCAGCTTGGCATCTATGCGGACATTCCGGCGGAACTGCGCGAACGCGTGGAAGATCTCGTGTTGAATCGCCGCCCCGACGCTACCGAGCGGCTGCTTGCGGTGGCCGACGAGTTTGCGGGCGGCGGCGCCACCGACCAGGGACCTGATCTGAGCTGGCGCGAGGCAGAGATTGCGGCACGGCTGAGCCACGCGTTGGTGAATGGCATTGGTGACTTCATAGTCGAAGACACCGAAGCGGCCCGTTTGCAGGCACAGCACCCCATCCAGGTTATCGAAGGGCCGCTGATGGACGGCATGAACGTGGTCGGGGACCTGTTCGGATCCGGCAAGATGTTTCTCCCTCAGGTGGTGAAGAGCGCCCGGGTGATGAAGCAGGCGGTCGCCCATCTGGTGCCCTTCATCGAAGCGGAACAGGGTGCGCAGCGCAAAGCCAAAGGCAAGATCGTGATGGCCACGGTGAAGGGCGACGTGCACGATATCGGCAAGAACATCGTCGGCGTGGTGCTGCAGTGCAACAACTTCGACGTCATCGACCTGGGTGTGATGGTGCCCATGGAGCAGATCCTCCAGACTGCCAAGGAGTGCGATGCGGACCTGATCGGGCTGTCTGGGCTGATCACCCCCTCGCTGGACGAGATGGTGCGGGTTGCGGCTGAGATGCAGCGTCAGGGTCTGGACACGCCCCTGCTGATCGGTGGAGCCACCACCTCCAAAGCGCACACCGCGGTAAAGATCGAACCACAATACAGCAACGGACCTACCGTTTACGTCACCGACGCGTCTCGCAGCGTCAACGTGGCGACCAAACTGGTGTCACGCGACGGCAAGGCCGGCTATCTCGCGGAGGTGCGCGCCGATTACGCCCGCGTGCGGGAACGAACCAGCCTGCGCGCGGAAAAACGTCAGTACCTCACCCTGGAGCAGGCGCGCGACAACGCTTTCAGCTGCGAGTGGGCCGGCTATAGGGCAACGCCTCCCAAGCAGCTGGGTGTGCGCGTGGTGAGTGATGTGTCGCTGGAGACGCTGGTGGCGTACATCGACTGGACGCCCTTTTTCGCCACCTGGGAACTCGCCGGCAAGTATCCCAAAATACTGGACGACGCAGTGGTGGGCGAAAGCGCCCGCAGCCTGTTTGCCGACGCGCAGGCGATGCTGCAGCACCTGATCGACGACGGGCGGCTGCAGGCCAAGGGGGTTTACGGCATCTGGCCCTGCAACCGCACAGGACCCGAAACCTTGACCCTGTACTCAGACGAGGAGCGATCCGAGCGACTGGCGAGCCTGCAGCACCTGCGTCAGCAGTTGATCAAGCCGGAGGAGCAGCCCAACTACAGCCTGGCCGACTTTGTGGCGCCGCCGGGAATCCCCGACTATCTGGGCGCATTCGCGGTCACCGCCGGGATCGGCATCGATGACGTTCTAGCCGACTACAGCGACGACGACTATGCCAGCATCATGGTGAAGGCTCTGGCCGACCGATTAGCCGAAGCGTTCGCCGAATACCTCCACCAGCAGGTTCGTACCCGACATTGGGGCTACGCTCCGGATGAGGCGCTGGACAATCAGCAACTGATCGGCGAAACCTATCGGGGTATCCGGCCCGCTCCCGGCTACCCGGCCTGCCCCGAGCACAGCGAGAAATCCGTACTGTTCGAACTGCTTGAGGCCAGCCAGGGTGCACGGATCACCCTCACGGACAGCTTTGCCATGCTGCCCGCGGCATCTGTTTCCGGCTGGTATTTCGGCCACCCCCAGGCGCGCTACTTTGGCGTGGGGAAAATCGATCAGGACCAGGTGGCGAGCTACGCGCAACGTAAGGGCGTGGACGAGCAAACCGCTCGTGATTGGCTAAGGCCCAACCTGGACTGAGCTGTCCCGCGATCGTTCTAAGGATAGTGCTAACCGTTCCTTGGGACGACCCCAGGCCGATGGTAACTTCGCGCGCACATCAAAACCCGGCCCGGTAATGTACCGCTACGACACCTTCGACCGGCAATTCGTCAACGAGCGAGTTGCCCACTACCGCGAGCAAACCGAGCGCTACCTTGCAGGAGAGATTCCCGATGAGGAGTTCCTGCAACTGCGGCTGCGCAACGGGCTGTACGTGCAGAGACTGGCCCCCATGTTGCGGGTTGCGGTGCCCTACGGAACGCTTTCTAGCGAACAATTGCGCCGCCTGGCCCATATCGCCCGCCACTGGGACCGGGGCTATGGGCACCTCAGCACACGTCAGAACATGCAATTCAATTGGCCCGAGCTTGCAGAGGTGCCTGATATCCTGGAGTCGCTGGCCGAAGTCGAAATGCATGCCATTCAGACCAGCGGCAACTGTATCCGCAATGTCACCACGGATCAGTTTGCCGGCGTTGCCTCCGACGAATCCCTGGATCCGCGGCCATACTGCGAACTGCTGCGCCAGTGGTCCACCAACCACCCGGAATTTGACTGGCTGCCGAGGAAGTTCAAGATCGCGGTGACCGGGGCTAGCTCCGACCGCGCTGCCATAGCCGTGCACGACATCGGACTCGCCGTGTACCGCCATACAGACTCGGGCGTGTGTTTCGACGTATACGTGGGCGGAGGCCAGGGGCGCACACCTGCCGTGGCCCAACTCATCCGTCAGGGGCTTCCAGTGCAGCACCTGCTCACCTACACAGAAGCGATCATGCGGGTCTACAACCGCTACGGGCGCCGCGACAACAAGTACAAGGCGCGCATAAAGATACTCGTGAAAGCGATGACGGCCGAAGGGTTCCAGCAGCGCGTGGACGAGGAGTGGGCGCACCTCAAGGACTCACCCAGCACGCTGACCGAGGGTGAAATCGAGCGCATGGAGGCATTCTTTCGTCCGCACAACTACCCAGCAGCGGAAGCCTTCGACCTGGGCGGCGAGCGCTTGCGCGACCAGCAATTCGACCGGTGGGTCCGCACCAACGTGACGGAGCACAAGGTCTCCGGATATGCGGTGGTTACCCTCTCCACAAAAATCACCGGGGTACCTCCGGGCGACGTATCGGATGCTCAGATGGAAGCCGTCGCCGACTGGGCGGACGAGTTCGGCTTCGGCGAGATACGCATCAGCCACGATCAGAACTTCGTCTTGCCAGATGTGCCGGTGGCGCGTTTGAGCGAGCTGTGGCGCAACGCTTGCGAAGCACAGCTGGGTGCTGCCAATGCTGGCCTGCTGTCCGACATGATCTGCTGCCCCGGCGGCGACTACTGCTCGCTGGCCAACGCGAAATCCATACCGCTGGCCGAAGCTATTCAGCGCCGCTTCGACGACTACGATTATCAGTACGACTTGGGCAGTCTGGATATCAACATATCCGGCTGCATGAATGCCTGCGGCCACCATCACGTGGGCCATATCGGTATTCTTGGCGTGGACAAGAAGGGCGCCGAGTTCTACCAGATATCATTGGGCGGCCACAGCGGCGAGCACGGCCTGGCAGCCTCGCTGGGTCAGATCATCGGTCCTTCGTTCTCGCGGGCTACCGTGCCCGACGTAATCGCGCGAATACTCGACGTGTTCGTGGCGCAAAGAGTAGAAGAAGAAACGTTCCTTGGGTGCTTCCGGCGGATCGGCATGGAGCCCTTCAAGCAGCAGGTTTACGAACGTGCCGCTTGAAGAACTGGGAATGATTCTCGCGCTGAACGATCGGACGCCCAGCGAGCGAGCGATGGTACCTCAGGCCGACTGGGCAGCGGACGGCGAAGACGGCCTGCTGTTGGCGGTGGATGTCGAACCAAGCGAAACCTTAGCTCAGGCGCCGCTCATCGGGGTGGAGTTTCCTGCGTTCAACGACGGCCGAGCCTTATCATTGGCGGTGCTGTTGAGAACGCGGTTCGGCTTCACCGGGGAACTGCGTGCGGTCGGCGACGTGCGGCCCGACCTCCTGCATTATCTGGTGCGCTGCGGGTTCGACAGCGCGGAGCTGAAGTCCAACGCCGTGAGCGCCAGCGGTGCCCTGGTCTCAACGGGCTTCAACGTACTTGCGCCCTACCGCGACAACTATCAAGCTTCAGTGGTGGAATCGGAGCCAGCCTATCGTCGAGTCAGGAGAGGTGCTTAGCACCGGGATCGTCGAGTCCTTTTTTTTGATCTTCACCAGCGCAGCCGCGCTGGCAAGCATTGCGCTGTATACCCGACAACCGCTGATAGTGGCTTACATAGCCATCGGTTGCCTGCTGGGACCACATGGATTCGCGCTGGTAGCCGACCCTGATCTGCTCTCCGAGATCGCCGAGATCGGCATCATCTTTCTGTTGTTCCTGGTTGGCCTGGATCTGCCGCCGAACAAGCTGAGGAACATGCTCGGAGAATCTCTGCTCACCGCGCTTGGCACCACAGCCATATTCATGCTCAGCGGCTACCTGCTGATGCGCGCTTTCGATTACTCGGTGACAGAATCCATAGTGACCGGCATAGCAGTCACCTTTTCCAGCACCATTCTCGGCATCAAGTTGCTGCCCACCACCGTGCTGCATCATCGGCACGTCGGGGAAATCGTGGTAAGCCTGCTGCTGGTGCAGGATCTCATTGCCATACTCGCGTTGATCTTTCTGGCCAGCTACAGCGGTTCCGTCACGGAAACGCTGACCAGCCTGGGGACGGTGCTGGTGGCACTTCCCGTGGTTGCCGGCGGCGCATTCCTGGGCGTGCGCTACTGTATCCTGCCGTTGATACAGAAGTTCGACGCGTTTCACGAGTACATCTTTCTGCTGGCCCTGGGCTGGTGCCTGGGTATTGCGAGCGCCGGTCACTTTCTGGGTCTTTCCTTCGAGATCGGCGCTTTCGTAGCTGGCGTGGGCCTGGCTACCAGTCCTATCGCACAGTACATCGCCGAGAGTTTGCGTCCGCTGCGTGACTTCTTTCTGGTGCTGTTCTTCTTCTCGGTAGGCGCGGAACTCAACGTCGGCCTGCTCATGGAGGTGTTCTTCCCTACCCTGCTGCTGGCTATAGTGCTGATTATCACCAAGCCGACCGTGTTCTCCCTGCTCCTTCAATGGCAGGGCGAAAGTCGGTCCACATCCTGGGAAGTGGGCTGTCGCCTCGGACAGGCATCGGAGTTCTCGCTGCTGGTCAGCTACGTTGCTGTGGGCGCAGCCATGCTCAGCGTGGAAGCCGCCCATATCATTCAGGGCGCCACCGTAATCACCCTGGTGCTCTCGAGCTACGCAGTGATCTTCCGCTACCCCTCACCCATCGCTATTTCCCCTCGCCTCAGGCGCGACTGACCCCATAGGACCCAGGCGGGCTATGCAGGACGCCTCACCCGGGACGCCGCCAGCTGTGTATATCCACGCCCAGCCAGCGCTGCAAGCTGGTCTCCACCTTGGCCGCCAGTCGTTCAATGGGCTTTTTGTGTTCCACCCAGTGAACCCGGTAAACGTCCGCTGATTCGCAAGCGCGGGTGAGGTATTCGTCGCTGGTCGAGATCTGATCTACCAGACTCAGGTCAATGGCACGCTGGCCGTACCAGGTCTCGCCCGTGGCCACCTGCTCCAGGTCGATCTGAGGACGATGGGTGCCAACAAACTCCTGGAACAGCGTGTGTACGTCCTCCAGATCGGAAATGAACTTTTCCCGGCCCTCTTGCGTATTTTCGCCCAGCACGGTCAGCGTGCGCTTGTACTTGCCGGCCGTAAGCACTTCCACATCCACGTCGTGCTTTTTGAGCAGCCGATGCACGTTCGGAATCTGTGCCACCACGCCAATCGATCCCACCACCGCGAACGGCGCTGCCAGCACCTTGTCGGCCACCGCTGCCATCAGATAGCCACCGCTAGCCGCCACCTTGTCCACCGCCACAGTGAGCGGCACGCCGTGCTCTTTGACGCGAACCAACTGGGAGGCCGCCAAGCCGTAGCTGTGCACCAACCCCCCCTGACTTTCCACCCGCACTACCACCTCGTCGGTGGCTGCGGCCAGCGTCAACACGGCGGTAATCTCCGTAGCAAGGTCCTGCACACGGCTGGCTTGCAGGTCCCCGTGAAAGTCTAGAACAAAGATTCTTTCGGGCGCAGCCGGTACCTCCTCCGGTTCGGGTGGCGCGCTTTTAGCCCTGCTCTTGGCCACCTGCTTGTCTGTCTTTCTCTGCGCGCGGCGCTCTTTTTTCAAGGCGGCGGGCTCCAGCAGCGCCCCCTGCATTTCCTGCTTGAGCGCATTCAACCCCTCGTTAAGCTTACGCACCTCCAGGTGGCCCCGTTCTCTTTGTCGCATGCGCAGGCGCGAGCTGGCGCCAACGCCCAAGATGACCAGGATTGCAATAACCACGGTAACCGCCTGGGCAAGAAACACCAGATACCCGTACAAGTAATCCATGGCAGGCCATCACGACAACGAAGGCGCGCTAATTTACTGATAGAACCCCATGGCGTCCAGGCAAACCGTCAAGCCCGCCGAGCGTTGACCTGGTCGATGAAATCATCGATGAGCCAGCGGGAGATGGCCGTTGCCGGCGGGATGTTTGGCAGATCGTCCACCTTAAACCAGCGCGCCTCAGCGATTTCGCTTTGCTGGCAGACGATGTCTCCACCAGCGTACTCGGCATGGAATCCCAGCATGAGAGAGTTCGGAAACGGCCAGCTCTGGCTGCCAAGGTAGCGCAAACCACCCAGCTGGATGCCGACTTCTTCCGCCACCTCCCGATGAACCGTCTGCTCGATGGATTCACCCACCTCCACAAAACCCGCCAGGGTGCTGAACATGCCGTTGGGCCAATTGGCGTTGCGTGCCAACAGCATTTCGTCTTCCCTGGTAACCAGGACGATGATGCTCGGGGCTATTCGGGGATAGCACACCAGCGAGCACTCGGGACACACCTTGGCGCGGTCCGCGTCGTGATCCGCGGTGGCCGTACCGCAACGCCCGCAGAAGCGGTGAGAATTGTGCCAATCGATTACCTGTTGCGCGCGTCCCGCCAGGTAAAACAGGGGAGGCTCCACCCGGCCCAACCAGGAGAACAAGTTGTCCGCCGCGTAGCCCTCGGGAATCTGACCCTTACCCTCCAGCGCAAAACAGGAACGTCCGCGGTAGATGCCAAGGAAGTGCTCATCCCCCAGGTCCATGTCCATCCAGCGCAGGTCATCGCGACTCACCGGGCGCGGGACGCCGTGCTCCGCCGCGCACACCATCTGCCCGTCCACGCTGAGAAAGTACCAGGCATCCTCGTGACTCTGGCTCGCGGGCGCCTTTACATGAGACTCAAACTCATCCGGATCGGTGGGCCACATCAGCTCATACCCCTTTGTCGCTTGCAGGAGCGACCTTACCACAGCCAAATGCACCGCCAGGTGCCATTGAAACCGGCTCCACGCACCGATATGGTGGTGTCGTCGCCCGCCTGCTCGAGCCGTGTAATGGCAACACAGGCCATAGAAAAAAAGCCGCAACACGGCCAACAATAACCACGAGTCCAAATTAAGGAGGGGTCCGGCTCGCCGGACAAACCATGCAGGCAACCAGCAAGGCATTCTGGGAGAACTTCCTCGGTCACGCGCCCGAGTGGTACAAGCGCGCGATCCTGATTTTTCTGTTGATCAACCCCGTACTGTTTCTGATCAGCCCGTTCTGGACCGGCTGGTTGTTGGTGCTAGAATTCATCTTCACCCTGGCAATGGCACTGCGCTGCTATCCCCTGCAGCCGGGGGGCTTGCTCGCCCTGGAGGCCGTGGCCATCGGGATGACCAGTCCCGAGACCATTCGCATGGAGGTGTTCAGCAACTTCCCTGTGATCCTCCTGCTCATGTTCATGGTGGCCGGCATCTACTTCATGAAGGAGCTGCTGCTCTTCACCTTTACAAAGATTATTTTAGGTATTCGTTCTAAAACCCTAATATCTTTACTATTTTCCTTCGTTGCAGCCTTCCTGTCCGCCTTTCTCGACGCTCTCACAGTAACCGCCGTGATCATCAGCGTGGCAGTGGGCTTTTACTCGGTCTATCACAAGGTAGCGTCCGGCAAGAGCTTTTCAGACGATCACGAGCATTCGGAAGACCACCTGATTCCGGAACTGCATCGCGAAGACCTGGATCAGTTTCGAGCGTTTCTGCGCAGCCTGTTGATGCATGGCGCCGTGGGCACCGCCCTGGGTGGCGTATGTACCACCGTGGGAGAACCCCAGAACCTGCTTATTGCCGGCAAGCTGGAATGGCAGTTCGTGGAGTTTTTCGTACAGATGTCGCCGGTCACCATGCCCGTATTGGTCGCCGGCCTGATCACGTGCGTGCTCTTAGAGCAAACAAAGCTGTTCGGCTATGGCACTACGGTGCCCGATGCTGTGCGCACCATTTTGCGCGAGTTCGATGCCGAAGAGACCAATAACCGTACCAGCCGAGACGTCGCGCGACTGGTCATCCAGGCCGTCGCGGCCATCCTGCTGGTCATCGCCCTGGGACTGCATTGGGCGGAGGTCGGCCTGATTGGGCTCATGGTCATCGTGGTGCAAACGGCGCTCAATGGCACAGTCGAAGAGCACCAGCTGGGCCCCGCTTTCCATGAGGCTCTGCCTTTCACCGCGTTGCTGGTGGTCTTCTTCGGTATCGTGGCCGTCATCCACGACCAGCACCTGTTCTCTCCCGTGATCAATTACGTGCTTACCCTGGACATCTCCATACAGCCCGGCATGTTCTATATAGCCAATGGGATACTGTCGGCCATCAGCGACAACGTCTTCGTGGCTACCGTGTACATCAACGAGGTCAAGGCGGTTTTCGATAGCGGACAGATCGAGCGCGATCATTTCGAACTGTTGGCGATTGCCATCAACACAGGTACCAACATACCCAGCGTTGCTACCCCGAATGGACAAGCTGCGTTTTTGTTCCTGCTCACCTCCTCCATCGCGCCGCTGGTGCGTTTGTCATACGGCCGCATGGTGGTGATGGCATTCCCCTACACGATCGTCATGGGAACAACGGGGTGGTTCGCGGTTCACTACCTACTCTGACGGAACGCGACGCCACAGGCTGCCGCCGCTCTCCTGGTCCAGGTAGTCCAGCACTTGATGATGGGCCGCCGCCTCATCCGCACTAGGCTCAATGACACGCAATGGCGCACGGTCCGCCTGTGCTGTTAGAGCATCCATCACTTCCGCTGGGGCTTGCGCCGTATTGTCCAGCGAGCCGAACAGCGCGGTCTGGCCTCCAGTCATCAGCAGGTAGACGTCCGCTAGAATTTCGGCGTCCAGCAATGCACCGTGCAATGTGCGCGAAGAGTTGTTCACCTGATAACGCCGGCAAAGTGCATCCAGATCGTTTTTCTGTCCGGGGTGCTTGTGACGGGCCAGCGCTAACGAATCGGTCACGGAGCAGAGCTGTGCGACGTTCCTGTGGGGGCCTGGCAGCCGAGCAAACTCATGGTCCAGGAACGCCACGTCGAAGCCAGCGTTGTGGATGATCAGCTCGCAACCTGAAAGAAACGTCACAAACTCCTCAACAATGGCGTCGAACAGGGGTTTGTCTGCCAGAAACTGATCGCTGATGCCGTGCACTTCAAACGCGCCGTCATCCACCTCTCGTTGCGGGTTGACGTACTTGTGGAAGTGTCGGCCGGTCAGCTTGCGGTCTATGATCTCCACCGCACCGATCTCGATGATGCGGTGACCCTGAGCGGGCTCAAGCCCGGTGGTCTCAGTGTCAAGCACAACTTGCCGCACTAGCTCAGCATCTCATCGATGGCCACGTTGGCCGCCCTGTCAACACGCTCGTTCTCAGGGTGGCCACTGTGGCCCTTTACCCAGAACCATTGAATGTCGTGCTGCTCCACCAGAGCATCCAGCACCTCCCACAAGTCCTGGTTCTTCACGGGCTTTTTCTGGGCCGTGCGCCAACCGTTTCGCTTCCAGTTGGCCATCCAGTCGATGACGCCCTTGCGCACGTATTCGGAGTCTGTGGTCAGCTTCACGGCGCACGGGCGCCTGAGCTGCTTGAGACCCTCGATGGCGGCCTGCAATTCCATCCGGTTGTTGGTCGTCTGCGCAGTCGCGCCGCTCACCAGCTTCTCACTATCGCCGATCCGCAACAGCGCGGCCCAGCCACCCGGACCAGGGTTTCCTCGACAGGCGCCGTCGGTGAATATCTCAACGGGGTCGCTCAATACCTTTCCAACTACTGAGCTTGGGATAGGCCACCGGGTTGAGCTTGCCGGGCCGAGCTTCCATTGCCGTGAAATCCGGCCGCACGGCGGCCGCCTGCTTGACCGCGACGATGATATAGACCGCACCAAAAGGTGGACGGTGATCATCCAACAACTTGCGCAGCCGCCCACCCCAGTGGCGTGGGTACCAGCTCACGGGCTCGGTCTCTGCGGCGCTGGGCGCTCCAACTGCGAACGGCATGCCATATGCCATGTGCTGCACGCTTTCCGACAACTCAAAGCCCAGAACGGTGAGCCAATCTACGATGCGTGCGGGTCGCAGGAAGCGCAATCCAGATAATGCACCCTTCCCGGGCCGACCAAGTAACGTTCGCAGGCCCCAAACACTCACTGGATTGAAGCCGCAAACCACCAGGCGCCCTCCCGGACGTAACACCCGCGCGACTTCACGTACGGCCGTACGCGGATCTTCAGCGCCTTCAAGCAAGTGGTGCACCAGCAGGGCATCCATGCTGCCGTTGGGTAGCGGCAACGCGTCCAGCTCACAATAGAAGTACCCGCGCTCATCGTCGGCGTGCACCCCGAACGCCACCGCGCCAGGCCCCAGGCTGTAGAGCCGATTGCGAACCATGCACCCGCGCACGGTCTCAGTCAGGCGCGTCTGGCAACCTGCCCACAGCAATGAGTCACCGTGGAATCGTCGAGCGATCTCTTGGAGGTGCGGCGCTTGCTCCGCCAGCAGTCGTTCCCCCAGCGGCGTAGCGAACCAGGTCGAAAGGTCGTGCCAAGTGGATGTTGCCAACAGTCTAGGTATGTATCACAGTTACCGCTCCATTTTGAATGCAGCCCCCGCAGACCGCAACCATACGAATAAGATGCGCAGCGCGGAGACCCACTCAGCCCCTTGCGGTGCGGCCAGCCGGCGCGTGCCCGGCCTACTGTTTGCGGCCATGCTTACACTACAGCTTTCTTGTCAAAGTATTGCGCCACCGGCCAGTCTAGACACACCTGCCCCAACCGCACCCACGTACACGCCGCTCGACATCCCCCCACTGACCCCGAGTGTCACGTACCAACTGCAGCCCAACCTGTGGCGGGATGTGCGGCAGAGTTTCGAGTTGCCCCACGAACTCCATCAACGGCGGGTAGCCCAGGAGTTGCGTTGGCTGCGCGAGCACCCTAACTACCTGATGCGTCTGCATCCCCGTCTGCAGCGTTACCTGGGCTACATCCATACGCGCGTGCGGGCCCGCGGGCTGCCCGGAGAACTGGCGCTGCTTCCCATCGTCGAGAGTGCTCTGGACCCTTACGCCTTTTCTCCGGAGGGTGCAGCTGGTCTGTGGCAGTTCATGCCTGCTACCGGACGACGTTTCGGGCTGCGTCGCGATTGGTGGTACGACGGCCGCCGTGATCCCGTGGCGGCCACGGAGGCCGCGCTGGATTACCTGCAACTGCTGCACCGGCGCTTTGGCGATTGGTCGCTGGCATTAGCAGCATACAACGCCGGAGAAGGCACGGTTCAACGCGCCCAACGTCGAGGCCCGGCAGGCGCGAGCTACTGGGACCTGCCGCTGCCACGTGAAACCCGAGCCTACGTGCCACGCCTGTTGGCCCTATCGGCGCTGGTCACCGATCCCGCGGCCTACGGCATCACTCTGCCAGTAGTCGTGCCGGGGATTCCGTTTAGCATCGTTAGCACCGACACCCAGATCGATATTGCCGTGGCGGCCGAACACCTGGAGGTGGGGCTAGACACGTTGTACGGTTGGAACCCCGCGCTCAACCAATGGGCGACCCCACCCAGCGGCCCACATCGACTCATGGTTCCAGGCGGGCAACTGAATGATTTCGAGCAGAAGCTGGCATCCATACCCATGGAGCAGCGAGTTCACTGGACTCGCATCCAGGTAAGCAGTGGCGACACGCTCAGCGAACTTGCGAGGCGCCACCGAACCGATGTGAGCAGTCTAAAAAAGGCTAACAACCTGCGCGGTAACACCATTCGAATCGGTCAGGCGCTATACATTCCCAGCTCGACCCGAGGCCTGGACAACTACCCGCCCGCCAGACGCGCCGCTGGCGCCACCTATGTCGTGCGTCAGGGCGATTCGTTATGGTCGATCAGCCGCGCCCACGGCGTCAGCACCCTAGGCCTGATGAAGGCAAACCACGTTGGCCCCAAAGAGTTGCTCAAAGTCGGGCAGCGACTGCGCATCCCTGGAGGGCGCGAAAAAGTCATCCGCACCGTCAACTACGGCGTTCGACCGGGCGACTCGCTCTCGAAAATTGCCGCCCGCTTCAACGTGCGCGTTTCTGACATCGCGAGCTGGAACCAACTGAACGTCGATCGATACCTGAAGCCGGGCCAGTCGCTCAAGCTGTTCGTGGATGTCTCCGCCGCGGATTAGGACCTATAGCGAGCGGTCGATAGAGGCATCCTGCTCCAGCGTATCGTAGAACGCCACGAAATCTAGGTTGGCGATGCGGTCCTTCAGATAGCTTCGCATGTCGGCGATCTCACGGTCGGGCATGATCAGAATGTCGCCTTCCTCCACGTGGGTAACGGTCACCACGGCGATCCCGCCGTCTGGTAGCTGCGCTTGCCCTACGCTCTTGTCAACATCCATGGGACGCTGCATCTCAAACGCCGCCATTAGCACCGTAGCCGGCACCTCGGCATTAGTGCGACGCGACAGGGGAAACGTCTCCCACTGAAGTCCGAAGTCACGGGCCACATCGGATACGCTCTCGCCGGTGCGCACCCGCTCCAATGCGCTGGCGTGGCCAGCCTCAGCCAACGCGCGCGCGCGCTCTACCACCAACGCTGCGCGGATGTCGGCTGCCACAGCTTCGAACGGAATCGGCGCGGGGTCATATCGTTCGTCTACCCGAAGCACCACGGCCCTGTAGTCTGAGAGCTCGATGGCTGGGCTGTTGTAGCCTCTCACCAGCACATCGCTACTAAAGGTGGCATCACGCAGTTCGGCGTTACCAAATACGCCCGCTCCTTCCGCCCGGGTCACCCCATCAACCGTCTGGACAGCAAGCCCCAGCGCTTCAGAAATGCCTTCCAGGGATTCCGGTTCCTCGAACGCGAGCCCGTCCAACTCGCGCAGGCGCTCGGCGAACAGCAACTCCGCCTGCTCCATGCGTAATCGCTGCTCGATATCAGGGCCCATCACCTCTAGCGCGGGAAACTCAGATATCTCAATGCTCACTAACTCGATGAGGTGGTAGCCCGCCTGGGTGCGTACGGGGTCGGAAACCTCCCCTTGCTCCAAAGACCACAAGGCTTCCTCAAACTGCGGGTCATCAATCACGCCCTTGGCCAGCAGGCCGAGCGAGCCGCCCTGAGACGCCGAGCCGAGGTCTTCGGAGTACTCCCTGGCCAACTCCGCAAAGTCCGCGCCGTCGCGCAGGCGCTGCTTGAGCTCGGTCAGAGTCGTGATCGCGGCCTCTTCAGTGCGATCGTCGCCCACCTCCAGAAGGATGTGGCGGCTCGAGCGCTGATCACTGCCAACGGCGGTTGCCACTTCCGCCGCGTAAGCCGACTCCACGTCTTCTGGCGTAACTTCTATGCTGGAATCGTCCAGCAACCCCACGGCAGACAGCTCGACGAACGACACGTCCGCCGACTCTACGGTCCGATAATCCAACGCGTTCTCGTCGTAGCGCAGGCGCACTTGTTCATCACCAACGTCCACCTCACCGATGAAGTCGTCAGGTGAGAATTCAAGATACGCCAGATCCCTCCTCTGATTGAGCAGGCGCGCCGCTTGAGCCATTTCCCATTCGGTCAGGAACGCGGAATCCGCGATGCCTTCCTGCAGCTGGGTAAGCGCCAGTTCCATCCTGTGCTCGCGAAGAAAGTCCTGTGGTGTGAATCGCATGACCTGAACCATGCGGCGGTAGGCATTGGCATCGTAGCGCCCATCCGCCTGAAAGGCGGGATTGTCTCGAATGGAAGCGTTGACGCGCTCGTCACTTACCTCCATTCCAAGATCTTCCAGCGCTTGAGCCAGCAGCGTTCGACCAATCAGCTGCTCCAAGGCACTTGCCTGCAGATCACCCAGGTCGATCTGGCTTGCGTCGAACTGTTCGCCGAGCTCGATCGCCAGGCGGCGCTGCTCGCGCTCAGCCGCTTTGATCAGCTCGGCCTGAGTGATGTCGTGACCATTGACGCTAGCCACTTCCGGCTCACCGGTAACGAACAGATTGAACGCACCAAATCCGAAAATCGCCAATACGAAGATCAGCACACCAACTAGGATTTTGAATCCGATTCCCTGAGTCTGATCGCGCAGCTTCTGCAACATCAGCCAATTCCTACGGGTGAAAAAAAGAAAAAGGCGCAACGATGCGCCTTCTTCCGTTTGTACTGAACCTTGGTTCAGGCCATGCCAGCTAGTGCTAGTTCAGCGCATCCTTCAAGGCTTTACCGGGCTTGAACGCCGGCACTTTCGCCGCGGCGATCTGGATCGGTGCTCCCGTTTGCGGATTACGACCTGTCCTTGCGGCACGGTCGCGTACCGTAAACGTACCAAAGCCAACCAGCGCTACCGGGTCTGCTTGCTTCAGCGAGCTAGTGATTGCGTCGATGGCAGCATTCAGTGCCCTACCGGCATCTGCCTTGGAGATGTCTGCTGACTCGGCGATCCGATCAATCAATTCGGTCTTGTTCACATTCGGCCCCTCAATGGTTTTTGAAAACCCCGCGACATCTCCTGTTGCTTTTTTCGTGTCAGACACCGCAGCGCCGGCAGTTTTATACCAACACCGGTATGGACCTGCAAGCTTAAAACCCGCATTTTTAGTGAGGTCGCTCGGTGTTCCCAGCTTCGTCGGACTGACCCACCTCAGCGATGGAAGTGCTGGTTTTGGTATCGGCAAGTCGAGGTTCGGGCATTCGTTCTAAGGCAATTTCCAGCACATCGTCCATCCACTTTACCGCCTTAATATTGAGATTCGCTTTCACATTGTCCGGTATCTCTTTGAGATCCCTTTCGTTCTCCGCCGGTATGATCACGTTCTTTACACCGCCGCGGTGGGCGGCCAGGAGCTTTTCCTTCAATCCGCCGATGGGTAGCACCTGACCGCGAAGCGTGATTTCGCCAGTCATGGCCACATCCGCGCGCACCGGTATCCCGGTCACCACCGACACCAACGCGGTACACATTCCGATCCCCGCACTGGGTCCATCCTTGGGAGTGGCACCTTCGGGCACATGGATATGCATATCGTACTTCTCATGGTAGTCGTCGCTGATACCCAGAATTGCGGCCCGACTGCGAACGAAGGTCTGAGCTGCCTGGATAGACTCCTGCATCACGTCCCCCAGCGAGCCGGTCTTGGTCTGCCGCCCTTTTCCAGGCACAGCAACGGCCTCTATGTTGAGCAGCTCGCCGCCCACTTGAGTCCACGCAAGGCCGGTCACGATACCGATCTGATTTTCTTCTTCGGCCAGTCCATAGCTATGCTTGCGGACGCCGTTGTAGTCCTCGATCTCGTCTTCATGGATGACTAAGGCGCTTTTCTCGCCAGCGGCTCCCTGCAGCGCCTGCTGTTTGACCACTTTCCGGGCCAGTTTGGCTATCTCACGCTCAAGGCCACGCACGCCGGCTTCCTTGGTGTAGTAGCGGATCAGGTGCAGGATCGCATCGTCGTCAATCCTCAACTCATCTTCGCGCAGCCCGCTAAGGCGCATCTGCTTCGGCACCAGATAACGCTTGGCGATATTGAGCTTTTCATGCTCTGTATACCCAGGCAGCCGAATGACCTCCATTCGGTCAAGCAACGGAGCCGGAATATTCATGGAATTGGAGGTACACACGAAGAACACGTCGGAAAGGTCGTAATCCACCTCCAGGTAGTGGTCGTTGAACGTGTTGTTCTGCTCCGGGTCGAGCACCTCAAGCACGGCGCTGGCGGGATCACCGCGAAAATCCATGCCCATCTTGTCTATTTCGTCCAGCAGAAACAGCGGGTTCTTCACCTTGGCCTTCGACATCTTCTGCAGAACCTTGCCCGGCATCGAACCGATGTAGGTGCGCCGGTGTCCACGAATCTCCGCCTCGTCCCGCACGCCCCCCAAGGCCATACGCACGAACTTTCGATTGGTTGCCCTGGCGATACTCTCGCCCAGCGAGGTCTTGCCCACTCCGGGCGGGCCCATCAGGCACAGCACCGGCCCTTTGAGCTTTTTCACCCGAGATTGCACCGCAAGGTATTCAATGATCCGATCCTTGACCTCCTCAAGGCCATAGTGGTCCTCGTCGAGTATTTTCTGCGCCGCCGCCAGATCCCGCCGCACGCGGCTTTTCGCTTTCCAGGGGATGCCCAGCATCCAATCCAGGTAGCTGCGCACCACCGTCGCCTCTGCTGACATAGGCGACATCAATTTCAACTTATTGAGCTCGGCGAGTGCCTTTTCTTTGGCCTCCTTGGTCAGTCCCGCGGCTTCGATCTTGGCTTCCAGTTCCTCGATCTCATTGGGTGCTTCTTCGAGGTCACCCAACTCTTTTTGAATCGCCTTCATCTGCTCGTTGAGGTAATACTCGCGCTGGCTCTTCTCCATCTGCTTTTTCACGCGACCACGTATGCGCTTTTCCATTTGGTGCACATCGATTTCCGCGTCCATCAGACCCAACAACGCATCCATCCGATCGGTCATCGTGTGGGCTTCCAGAATGCTCTGCTTGTCCTCCATCTTGAGCGACAACTGGGCGGCAATGGTGTCCACTAGCCGTGCAGGATCGTCGATGCTCGACAGTGAGCTCAGCACCTCCTCGGGGACTTTACGGCTGGCCTTCACATACTGCTCGAATTGGCCCATCACGGTTCGGACCAACGCCTCGGATTCCCGCGCTTCCACCACTGGCTCCGCGATGCGCTCCACCTGAGCGGTGAGATAGTCATCATCGTCGGTCAGCTCGAGTAGCCGGGCACGTTCACCACCTTCCACCAATACCTTTACCGTGTCGTCGGGAAGCTTCAGGAGCTGAAGCACGGTCGCCACCGTGCCGGTGTCATAGAGATCGTCCGCGCCAGGTGCATCAACTTCCGGATCGCGCTTGGCGACCAGCAGGATCTGCTTGTCGTCTTCCATGGCGGCATTCAACGCTCGAATGGAACTCTGTGTGCCAACGAACAGCGGATGTACCCCGTGGGGATAAACCACCATGTCGCGCAGGGGCAAAACGGGAACTCGAGATCCTTCGGTACTTGACACGTTAGTTGACGTCCCTATTGGTCTGATGGTGAACGAACACACAACATACTAGCAGCGCGCCGGCAGCGCGATGCCGCAGGTTGTGCAAGGAATGTAATTTCGGTCGCGGAACTACCTCAATGACCCAGCCATAGACCTCAGTCTTTGGGGGCGGCTTGGGCCTTTTCAACGTTCTCGTACATCAGCATCGGCTCACTTTCGCCGTTGATCACGCTTTCGTCGATCACGACCTTGCTCACGGACGAGGACGATGGCAAATCGTACATGGTGTGGAGCAATACCGCCTCGAGAATAGAGCGCAAGCCGCGCGCGCCCGTCTTCCGTTCCATGGCCTTCTGGGCCACGGCACGCAGCGCATCGTCGCGGAAGTCCACCTCCACGTCCTCCATCTCGAACAGCTTGGTGTACTGCTTGGTGAGGGAGTTTTTTGGCTCCGTGAGAATGGTCACCAACGCGTCGGTATCCAGTTCTTCCAGGGTGGCCACCACCGGCAAGCGCCCCACAAATTCGGGAATCAACCCGTAACGAATCAGGTCTTCCGGTTCCACCTGGCGCAAGGTCTCGCCGATGGTTTTGCGCTCTTGTTCGCCCTTCACCTGCGCGCCGAATCCAATTCCGGATTTGTCGGAGCGGTCGGTAATGACTTTGTCCAACCCGGCGAACGCGCCACCGCAGATGAACAGAATATTGGAGGTGTCTACCTGCAGAAACTCCTGCTGGGGGTGCTTTCTGCCCCCTTGTGGAGGCACCGAGGCCACGGTACCTTCGATGAGCTTGAGCAGCGCTTGCTGAACGCCCTCACCAGACACATCGCGGGTGATCGAAGGGTTATCCGACTTGCGCGATATCTTGTCGATCTCGTCGATGTAAACGATGCCCACCTGGGCGCGTTCCACATCATAATCGCACTTCTGCAGCAGCTTCTGAATGATGTTCTCGACATCTTCGCCCACATAACCCGCCTCGGTGAGTGTGGTGGCGTCAGCAATGGTAAAAGGAACATCCAGAAGCCGGGCGAGGGTTTCGGCAAGCAGCGTCTTGCCGCTGCCGGTAGGTCCGATCAAGAGAATGTTCGACTTGGACAGCTCTACGTCATCTTTCTTGCCCGTGTAGTTCAACCGCTTGTAGTGGTTGTACACCGCGACAGAAAGCACTTTCTTGGCGTGTTCCTGACCAATGACGTACTGATCGAGAATCTCGTTGATCTCGACAGGGACCGGCAGTCGATCGCTATCTTTCGTCTGGCCGCCCTCGGCGACCTCTTCGCGAATGATGTCGTTACACAGTTCGACACACTCGTCGCAAATGAACACCGAAGGGCCCGCAATCAACTTGCGTACTTCGTGCTGGCTCTTGCCGCAAAAGGAACAGTAGAGGAGCTTCCCTGACTCTTCGCCCTTACCGCTATCGTCAGCCATAGTTACCTCTCGCCTAGCTCGGCCTGGATAGCGTTACCAGACCACTCAAACACTCACTTTGACTAAAGATTATCGCAATCTAGCGCCATATAAGGCTACCTATAAGGCTATCTAGATCACGCTAACCCAAACCGCCGCATCGGTGTGTGCACCTAACGGTGCCGTTACCTTGCTGCCTTGACCGCCAGAATGCAAGTATTGACGTGTAGCGGGTTTTTCTTAGTCGTGCAAGCGCCGCTTTGACCCTTACTCTCCTACCGCGGCAGCCAGCTTGGTGCGCGGGTTCTGCACCTCGTCGACCAGGCCGTAATCCTGGGCCTGGTCCGGGCTCATCCAGAAATCCCTGTCGGTATCTTCGGCAATCCGCTCCACGCTCTGCCCGGTGTGCTCGGCCAGGATCTCGTTGAGCCGCTGACGCATGAGCAGGATTTCCCGGGCCTGGATCTCAATGTCGGCTGCCATGCCACGCCCACCACCGGAAGGCTGATGGATCATCATGCGAGAGTTCGGCAGCGCCCTGCGTTTGCCCTTCGCCCCGGCTGCCAGCAGAAACGCGCCCATGCTCGCCGCCTGACCGATGCACATGGTGCTGACGTCACAGCGAACGAACTGCATGGTGTCGTATATGGACATGCCCGCGGTGACGGATCCACCCGGCGAGTTGATATACAACTGAATATCCTTATCCGGATTTTCCGACTCCAAGAACAGCAACTGGGCCACCACGAGATTGGCCACGTTGTCGTCTATTGGGCCCACCACGAAGATGAGCCGCTCCTTGAGTAGTCGCGAGTAGATGTCGAAAGCGCGTTCGCCCCGCGCCGACTGCTCAACCACCATGGGCACCAGGCCCAGGTTCTGAGTTGGCGCTGCTATCCGATCGCCGATGTCACTCATGAATTTCTCCGGTTGTCTGTTTAAACCTAATCGTGTTGGCCGGGATCGAGTCAATCCTCTGGCTCGGCGGTGTCGTCGTCGCCATCTTCCGCTTCAGGCGTTTGAATCGCGGTGCCCGCCATAATGTCCTCGTAATTGCTTTGCACTTTTTCTACCGCGGCGGTTTCCAGCACGTGCTCAATGACCTGCTCTTCGAGCACGGCCATTTCGATCTGGTGTAGTTGCTCGTGGTTGGAATAATACCAATTCACAACCTGCTGCGGCTCAGCATACTGCTGGGCCATGGTCTCGATTCGCTCCTTGACCCGATCGGCGTCGGGTTCCAGCTCGGCCTCATCAACAATCTCTCTGACAATCAGCCCCACCGACACGCGCCGCTCTGCCTGATCCGTGAAAAGGTCATCCGGCAGGTCTGGTTGCTCCTTGGCCGCGTACATCTGGAACTGCTGCAACATCTGCTGCTTCAGCGTCTCGATCTCGCTTGCGATCATGGTCTGCGGCAACGCAACGGTATGCAGATCATGCAGCTGATCCATCACCTGGCTTTTCACCTGATTGAGGATGGCGCCGTCCAGCTCTCTTTGCATGTTGCCCCGGACGTCTTCACGAAACGCCTCGAGGCCACCCTCCTCTACACCGAATCCCGCAAAGAACTCATCATCGAGTTCCGGAAGCTCGGAACTCGTCACCTCTTTGAGCTCGACGTGAAAGTTCGCCGCCTTGCCCCTTAGTTCTTCAGCTTGATAGTCCTCCGGGAAGCGCGCTTCGAAATCGGTCTCGTCCCCCGCACTCAGACCCGTCACACCCCGATCGAAATCCTCGATCATCTGCCCGGCGCCCAGCTCGAACGTCACACCCTCGCCCTGGCCACCCTCGAACGGCTCCCCATCCAGAGTGCCGGTAAAGTCCACAGTCACACGCTGCCCTACCTCACAGGCACCTGCTGCGGGCTCCCATGTTTGACGCTGTTCGCGCAGCCGCTGAATCATTGCGTCGATGTCAGCGTCTTCGATCTCACCCTCCGGCCGCTGCACGCTTACCTGGTCGAAGCTGACCAGCTCCACCACCGGCAGCACTTCGAAAGTGGCCGTGAACTCGAAATCGATACCCGGATCCATCTTCACCACATCCAGATTCGGAGACCCCGCCGGTTTAAGCTCTTCTTGCGTGATCGCCTCGAAGAAGCTGGACTGCATCAGCTCTCCCGCCACTTCCGCGCGGACAGCCGGACCATATCGTCGCCGCACCTCTTTCAGAGGTACCTTACCGGGACGAAAGCCCGGAAGCCTTACCTGGTGAGCGGTCTTGTCCAGGCGTTCGGTAACCTGCCCTTCGAAGGTCTGTGAGGGCACGGAGATCGTCATACGACGCTCCAGGCCCGAGGTGGTCTCAATGGATACTTGCACGATCGTTATTCTTCTATCGTCTGATAATCACTGCTAAATCTGGTTGGGGTGGACGATGGGGCTTGAACCCACGACCGCCGGGATCACAACCCGGAGCTCTACCAACTGAGCTACGCCCACCATAGGTCACACCATTATAAAGCCATTAGCGCGCTGGCAGGCGGATTGCCTACAACGTTAACGCTGCAGGATGGCACGCCCGGAAGGACTCGAACCTTCAACCCTCGGCTTAGCTTACCAACTACCGCTTTCGCGGCCACCCCGCCAAGGCGGGGCGTTTGTGGTCTGGACTATCTCTTCGCCATCTCAGGCGCCGCACGTATAGTCTCTACGGATCCCCGGCATGCGCATCGGCTGCGCTGCCCGGACTGCTACCCCCGCCGCCGCATTCGCGGTTGCGGGCCTTCGAAGCCCTGAGGTTTCCACGGGATTGCCATCAGCCTGACTGTTAAGGTTTCCCCGTTACGGTGCGGTCCACTCCAGCGGTTGCGTTTCCCGCAGGAGGCTCCTATTTCTGAAGGCCGATGCTCTATCCAGTTGAGCTACGGGCGCTCGTTTCGCTCTGCTCGTTCGGCGCTAAAAGCTGTTCCTCGCTGCACTGTGGCAAATTTTGGTCGGGGTAGAGAGATTTGAACTCCCGACATCCTGCTCCCAAAGCAGGCGCGCTACCAGACTGCGCTATACCCCGCGCGCGGCGCGATGATACTGGCGGCCTTTTGGACCGTCAAACCCCGGGGAAATCCCGCAAATTCTCGACGTTTCGCTGCCCCGTAGACGCCAGAAACCACCGACACCATGTAGAATGCCGCATTCGGAGCTGCCGCGCGGAGAATGAATGGGAGCAAAAGTACTCAATGGCCGTGCCCTGGCCAAGCGGCTGCGTGACGGTATCGCCGAAGACGTGGCGGCCATGGTAGCGAACGGCCAACGACCGCCGGCATTGGCAGTAATTCTTGTAGGTAACGATCCCGCCTCGGAAATCTACGTCAACCTTAAGCGACGCGACTGCGAGCAGGTGGGTATGCGCTGCGACGTCCAGCACCTCGAGGACTCCATCACCCAGCAAGAGCTGGAGCGCCGCGTGGCGGCCCTGAACGCAGACCCCGAAGTCGACGGTATTCTGGTTCAAGTCCCTCTGCCCGAGCACATTCGCGCCGATAGAATCATCGACATCGTCGATCCGGCAAAGGACGTGGATGGCTTCCACCCCTACAACATCGGTCGCCTCGCGTTGCGCCGCCCCGCACTGCGGCCTGGAACGCCTAAAGGCATCATGCAGCTCCTGGAGCAGACCCGCGTGCCGCTGCGCGGCCTGGACGCAACCATCCTCGGGGCGTCTAATCACGTCGGGCGGCCCATGGGCCTGGAACTGCTGCTGGCCGGCTGCACGGTCACCACTGCCCACAAATTCTCCAAGGACACCAAAGCCTATGCGCGCTCTGCAGACATTCTCATCTCCGCGGTGGGCAAGCCAGGCCTGGTACCCGGCGACTGGATCAAGCCCGGTGCCATCGTTGTGGATATCGGCATCACCCGCACCGCCAGCGGCAAGCTCCATGGCGACGTGATCTTTGACGAAGCCTGCGAAGTGGCCAGTTGGATCACACCCGTGCCGGGCGGCGTTGGACCAATGACCCGAGTGGCTATGATGCAGAACACGCTCATGGCTGCCCGCGCAGAGGTCGACTAGCGTGAACAGCCCCTAGTCGCCATGCGGCGTCTGTTCATTTCCGACCTGCACCTCACCGAGGTGGATTCACCCCAATACCGCGGGTTCGTAAGGCTGCTGCACACCGCCCGCCAGCACGCAGACCAACTTTACATCCTGGGCGACCTGTGCGAAGTGTGGGTTGGTGACGACGATGATGCTCCCCTGCCATGCGCGCTACAGGACGCTCTGCGCACGGCAAGCACCGACCTGGCGCTGTTTTTTCTTCCAGGGAATCGAGACTTCCTGCTGGGAAACGACTTCGCCGCCCAATGCGGCCTTACCCTGCTCACCGACCCCTGTCGCCTGGACGACGCGACCCTCATTACCCACGGGGACCAGTATTGCACCGACGACACCGACTACCAGCGCATGCGGCAGATGATGCGCTCCAATGCCTGGCAGCAGGAAATCCTGTCCCGCTCACTCGACGAAAGGCGCGCTCTGGCCGCGACGCTGCGAGAGCACAGTATTGCCACTAAGGCGAACAAACCAGCCAACATCATGGACGTAAACGCGGCAGCCATTGAGAATGCCCTGAACGACCACTCAACCCGCTGGCTAATCCACGGCCATACGCACCGCCCCGGCGTGCACGCCCATGGTTCCGGCAAGCGCTTCGCGCTGGGCGCCTGGGAGCACTGCGGCTGGATGATCGAGCAGAGCGGGGTCAGCGAGCCGCAGCTGTCCTGCTTTCGGCTAGCGGACCGCTATGAAACCTGAATTCCTGGTCGGGCGCCCGGCTCAGGAACGCTTCCCGTTCCAGTAGAGGCTCCAGCCGCGGGGCAACCGGCTCGCTGGAATAGTGCTCAGCGAGCGTGAGATAGGCCTTGAAATGCCTGGCTTCGGAGAGAAGCAGGCGCTCGTAAAAATGCGCCAACGGTCCATCGAGCACTTCCACCAGACCGAGGAACCGCTCACAGGAACGGGCCTCCACGATAGCGCCCACCAGCAGCGTATCCACCAGACGATCCGGCTCCGCGGTGCTCACCATCTTGCGCAGAGCGGACGCATATCGACTCGGTGAGAGGTGGCGATAGGGCACGTCCCGCGCCATCATCTCGCGGTGAACCTGCTCGAAGTGGGAGAGCTCCTCACGGGCCAGTCGCGACAGGCGCTGCAGCAACTCCTGGCGATCCACATACCGATACATCAGGCTCAACGCGGTGCCCGCCGCCTTCTTCTCGCAATTGGCATGATCGATCAGCAACGTGGGTATCCGTTCGGCTGCCTGGGCAAACCAGATGTCGGGCGTCGGACACCGGAGGAATTCCAGTACGTCCTGAACCGATGCATCGGACGCTGTCATTGCGCGGCAATACGATAGTTGCGTTCGTAGTGGGCCAACGAGCGGTTGTGGAACTCGTGATCGATACCCCGCACCAGCTCTCGAGCATTGCCGCAATCCGCCGTCAGAGAACGTAATCCAACTCGTTCCAGATCGGTTGCGTCCGCCACGCTGCGCTGCAGTACCTCGAAGGCAAGTCGCTGATCTGATAAGGCGTCCGCTTGGGCCACGCGCAGCTGCGCTGCACGTTCATTGAGCAGTTCCCGGTTGGTCACCTCGACGAATTTGCCTACCGATCCATCCAGCAACTCGCCCAGACGCTCCCATACCGCTCCACGCTGAGCGTCGTCGAACCCGTTCCACCCCACCACCTCATGGGCAAAACGCTTGCAGCCCCGACAAACGAGGTCACCATAAGTTGTCGAGCAGATGCCAACGCAAGGCGTGCGTCGATGCATGAATAACGAATCCAACGTTTAGCGGGCGGCGCTGAGAGCCAATCGAAACCTCAGTCTCCTGAGGCCGCTACGCAACTGTCCAAGTTTCGCCGATCCCAGTTCGCTGGGCGGATTGTACAGAAGCCCGTCGAGTTCGGCGACGAGAGGACCGTATTGAGCCTCCTCCAAGCCGGCCTGCTGTGCAACACGGGTTACGAAGGCGCCCGGAGACTCCTCCGGCCGGCGCCGAAAGTCAGTGTCCGCCAGGCGCCGATCGAAATGCTTGAACACCCTTTCCACCGGGTGCAGGTCACGCGGCCGCCGACGCCACAGCAGCACAAACGCGACCAACCCCACGCTTACCCCACCGCCGATCAGGATGGTCAAGCCAACGCGCATTGGCGTGATGTCCCCGATGATGTCTTGCAGCACCTTAGCCTGAAATCCCGCGTCGTATCCCACCACCCAGAGGTTCCAGCGATGCTCCAGTGAATCCGCCCAGTACAGGAAATCACTCACCACATCCCAATCGGAATAGCGCGCACTGGTCAGCAGAGACAGCGCGGCGCGGTCCTCAGCGGACAAGGCAGCGTTCAATCCGGACTCGATACGATCCGGCGCCACCGCGGCAGTGGGATCCACGCGCAGCCATCCGGCGCCGGCGATCCATACCTCAGCCCAGGCATGCGCGTCGTACTGACGAACCACCACGTGCCCGGTAATCGGATTCACCTCGCCGCCCTGATAACCTCCCACCATCCGAGCGGGAACTCCCGCCGCTCGCATCATGTACACGAACGCGCCGGCATAGTGAGCGCAGAAGCCGGCGCGCGTGTCGAACCAGAATTGATCGATGCTGCCGGCCCGCGCCAGCTGAGGCGGGTTCAGGGTATAGCTGTACGGCTGGGTACGAATGGTAAGCAGCACGTGCTCCACCAAGCTTTGGGTATCTTGAAACTGACCGCGAAGCTCCCGCGCCAGGGCCACCATGCGAGGATTGTCCTGAGCATCTATGCGCAGATCGCGATTGCGCATCCACCTGGGCAATTCCGGGTTCATGGGCACATCCAGGTAGGAGGCAACCTCATAGCGGAACACGGATAACACCGGATCCGGCGCGCGCAACCGATAGTCGGGTGTGCGCTGCACGCCGCGGGTCAACGGGTGCGCTGTATCCAAGGCGAACAGCCAGTCGCTCAGTGTTGGTTCCAGCAGCACCTCATAGCGGCGCGCGCGTTCCGCTCGCGCCGCCCGGGGCTCCTCGGGCACGCTGCTTACCCTAATAGGGCTTACCGACCAGGTACCGTCTACGAACAAGGGATACACAAGGCCTCGCCAGTACAGCTCCCGGGGCGCCGGGACGTCTCCCTCAAAGACTGCCCGGAACGCCAGTTCGTCTGACTGGATGAGGCTCGCGATGTCCCCGGGGGTCACCTGCTCCGAAATACCCGTGGAGCCGCTGCTTGGTAGCGGCACCGTCCAAAGCGGGCCCACCCTGGGGAAGAACAGAAACAGCACGATGGTGCACGGCAGCGCCTGCAACACCAATGTGGCCGCGAGTTTCATGGATGCCCAGGGACGTACGCGGGTGTGTAGCTGATTGAGTCCTACCATGGCGGCGGTCACCACGCAGATGGCGGCAAACTCATAGGCAGCCAGGGTAATGCTCTGGTCGAAAAGAAACTGTGTCGCGATGGCAAAGTAGCCAAGAAAAATCACCACGTACGCATCGCGCCGGCTCTTCATCTCGATGAGCTTGAGTGCGAACGCGAGAATCAGCACCGATGCGGCCGCTTCAAGGCTGAAGGCCCCTACACCGCTCAGCGCAACGCCCACCAACGAACCGACCACCAGCAGGGCTTTAACCCATCGCCTGGGATAGTCCCATCGCCCCTGATACACGCCCATTCGCCAGACCCCGCAGAACAGGCCGGCCCCAACGATCCACGGCGAGATCTGCAGCGCAAAGGGAACCAGCACCGCCACCTGGGCAATCATCAGCAGCGCGAGCGTGTTGCGCGGAATCTGATAGGCGACGCCTCGCCCCTGACTATCTCTCGCGGATTCCATACAGCGCCAGTTCCCGCAATACGTGCTCCAGATGTGCCTCTCCAATGGCCGGCTTTATCACCAGCTCACCCAGGCGTAATCCAAACTCGTTTTCCAGACGCGTGGCCTGCAGCGCCAGCCCGGTGAGCCGGCTCAAGCGCTCCTCGGTGCTACCAGAAACATCCTCGAGGTCCAGCCACAGGCGCGGTTCGAGGTAGCTCGAGTAGCGTTTAATCATCACAGCGTCGGAGCGAGCGTAGGAGCGCCAGAGGATGTGCCGGGTCGGGTCGCCTGCCTGATACTCGCGGATGTCGGTGAAATCGTCGCTACCAAACGGATCCACCAATTCTCCTTCGGACCTGCTACCCGACTCTCTGTGGGGAAATTCCCCAAAGATGGGCCTCGGGTAGACGAGACTTTTGATCTCCAGGTCCACCCATGTCCACGCACGCAGCAGCCCCAACGGGTAGTAGGTCTCTACCAGCAGACGACCGGGACGCAGATAGCCACGCTGCTTGGCCTGCATGAACAAACGAATGGTGTCGGCTTCCTGATCGTAAAGCTCTGCCCACTGCTTAATACCTTCCGGCCATCCAAGCTGAATGCCTTCCCGCCCTCGTCCTTTGGGACGACCCACTTTCAACACAAACGCAATGTCCTCGTCTACGAATCCCGGCCGGGTGGAGGCTAATTCAAGCGTCAGCCCGGAGAGATTGCGGAACGTGTAGAGGATGGTCATCAAGAACATGCTGCCCAGCAGAAAGGCAACCGCGTAGACCAGGCTCGCCTGGTAGTTGATGGCCCCTACTATAAGCAGGATCAATAAACCACCAAACACAAAACCGGTTTGCGTGGGAAAGATGAAGATGTTGCGCTGACTCAGACGAATCTGAGGGCTGGGGGGAATACGGCGGTCGAGCCAACGACGCCAGCGTTGCCCTACGAATCTCTGCGCAGCGGCCTCAGCCATGACACGCGATCAGCCGACAACGTCGACGCTAGAGAGCAGCTTCTGGGCCAGCGCCCCGCCACCGTGTCCTGCGAAATCAGCCGCTTCGCGCAAGCGATGCTCTACGACGCTGGGAAGCACGGCCTGAACGTCTTCAGGCACCACGTGGCTGCGCCCATGCAGTAAAGCCCACGCACGCGCACTCTGCAGCATTGCCAGGGCACCACGCGGCGATAGGCCAAAGGCAAACTCCGCCTCACGTCGGGAATAGTTCACCAGGCGCTGCACGTAGTCGATCAGCGGGTCCGACACCTTCACCTCGTCAGCGGCGGCCTGCAGCCGTCGCAGCGCGTCGGGGTCGGCCACGGACTCCAGGGACTCAAGCACCTCGCGGCGGTCGCCACCGCGAAGTAGCTCGCGTTCGGCATCCGGCTCCGGATACCCGAGTTCGATTCGCATTAGAAACCGATCCAACTGGGACTCGGGCAGCGGGAAAGTGCCCGTCTGGGTGACAGGGTTCTGGGTTGCGATGACGATGAAAGGTTGGGGCAGCTCCAGCGTCTGGCCTTCAACGGTTACCTGGCGCTCTTCCATGGCTTCGAGCAACGCGCTCTGGCTTTTCGGCGTGGCGCGGTTGATTTCGTCGGCCAGAACCACCTGTGCGAACAGCGGGCCTTCGATAAACCGAAAGTCACTGGTAGTACGGTCGAAAACGCTGGTACCGATGACGTCCGCTGGCAACACGTCGCTGGTGAACTGGATCCGGTTGTAGCTCAGCCCCAGCACTCGGGCCAAGGCGTGCGACAGCAGCGTCTTGCCCATGCCGGGCAGATCTTCGATTAGCAGATGTCCGCGGGCGATAAGGCACGCCAAAGCCAGATTCACCTGGACTTCCTTGCCCAGGAGAATGCTGTTCAGTGCCCCATTGAGGGCTCCAATCAGGTCCTTTTCATCAAGCGTGGTTGTGTAACTCGATGACCGTCTGATCGACGTTGAGTTCGACGTCACGGCGCTGCTTCATCCTGTCGCTTCTATGTAACGATAGACGTTCTAGATAAACGTCGTCTATGTCCCCGGTCACGTAATTTCCGTCGAAAACGGAACATTCGAAGCGCTGAATGTCGGTATTGCCATCGTGCGCGGCTTCCACCAGGTCTTCCAGCTCCTGGTACACCAGCCAGTCCGCCCCGATGGCGCGCGCCACCTCTTCACTGGTGCGCCCATTGGCCACGAATTCGTCCGGCGTTGGCATGTCGATTCCGTATACATTTGGAAAACGCACAGGGGGTGCCGCCGAGGCCAGATAGACCTGCTTCGCGCCCGCCTCCCGGGCCATCTGGATGATGTGCTGGTTGGTCGTGCCACGCACGATGGAATCGTCAACCAACAGCACGTTTTTGTCCTTGAACTCCAACTCGATGGCATTGAATTTCTGCCTCACCGAGCGGGAACGCTGACTCTGTCCCGGCATGATGAACGTGCGTCCCACATAACGGTTTTTGATGAAGCCCTCGCGATACTTCACGTTGAGCTTATGGGACAGCGGCAGCGCGGCGGTGCGCCCGGTGTCGGGAATGGGTACCACTACGTCGATATCGTGATCGTTGCCGGCGTAGCGTTCCATGATTCTGTCGGCGAGGTGTTCGCCCATGCGCAGGCGGGATTTGTATACCGAAATGTCGTCGATGATGGAATCTGGCCGCGCCAGATAGACATACTCGAATATGCAGGGATTGAGGCTCGTCTCGGCCGCGCAAACACGAGTGTGCAATTCCCCTTCGTCGGTGATGAACACTGCTTCGCCTGGAGCCACATCGCGCAGCTTTTCAAAGCCGAGGGTATCCAGGGCTACGCTTTCCGAGGCGACCAGATAATCGAACCCGTGCTCGTTCTCGCGGCGGCCAAACACCAGCGGCCGAATACCCAACGGGTCGCGAAACGCCACCACGCCAACACCGATGATCATGGCAACCGCGGCGTACGCACCGCGGCAGCGTCGATGCACGCCCTGCACCGCGTTGAACACGTGATCAGGGGTGGGGCTATGCGCTCCCTGCACCTGTAGTTCGTGAGCAAACACGTTGAGCAGCACCTCGGAGTCGCTGCTCGTGTTCACGTGACGCATGTCCTCGCGAAATAGATCCGCTTTTAGTTTTTCCGAGTTGGTCAGATTCCCATTGTGCGCAAGGGTGACCCCATACGGAGAGTTCACGTACATGGGCTGGGCTTCGGCCGAACTCGACGTCCCCGCAGTTGGATAGCGCACATGACCAATTCCCACATTGCCAGCCAGGCGCTGCATGTGATGCTGCTCGAACACGTCACGCACCAAACCGTTGGCTTTGCGCATCTGCGCCTTCTGCCCGTCCGTGGTGACCATTCCAGCCGCATCCTGGCCCCGGTGCTGCAGCACCGTAAGCGCGTCATAGAGTTCCTGGTTGACAGGCCGGCTACTGACCAGACCAACTATTCCGCACATAGCCCCTCACAATTGCTTGCTAAATCCCGCCACTGTGTCTCTGGCCTTACCCAACAGGCTGACCACGTCCTGTTCGAAAGCCAATAGTTCCGGTGCGAGCGCGGATGTGCTCCACCAGTCGCTGTGCTCGGCGTAAGGCCGCACCAGGATCAGCGCGATGATGCAGACCAGCGCGCCGCGCGCCGCGCCAAACAAAAACCCGAGAAATCGATCCGTACCCGAAAGGCCCGTCGTGTCTACCAGTTTGCGCAACGACCATTGCACTATGCCGCCAACGATGAGTGTGACGACGAATACGCCGGCAAAGGCCGTGACCAGCCGAATGGTTGCATCGGCAATTTGACCGCTGAGGTATTCGGCCACCACGGGTGAAAAATACAAGGCGAGGATAAAGGCTGCGAACCAAGATGCAAGCGACAGAACCTCTTTCATCAAACCGCGCACCAGACCGATGGCCGCCGACACCCCCACCACAATCAGGATCACGATATCGGGCGTGGACAATGACATTTGCGCTGCCTAGTTGGAGAACGCCATCAGGCGCGCGTCGACATCAAGCAGCTCCGACAGCCGGGATTGAATAGCGGACGCGTCGGACTCATTGAGCAACGGGCCAACGGCCACACGGTTGCGGATTTCGGCGCCCGCATTGGTAGCGGAGATGAAAGCCTCGAATCCTTGGTCACGTAACTCACCACGCAGTCTGAATGCGTTATCTGCTTCCGCGAAGCTGGCCACCTGAACTGCCCACACCGTGGTATCTTCGTTGGGCTCGGACAGCACCGGCTCGCCGAAGCGCGTGGCGGTGGTTACGTCGAATCCGTCGTCGTCCACTTGGGCCCGAAATTGCTCAATTCGCTCGGCGTAGTCGCTGGCGGGTGCGACACTTTCAAGGGGCTCTATTTCCGGCGGGGGCGCAGGCTCACCGAGCGGTTCGATTTCGATGCTGGGAATCCCATCTCCGTCGAACAACATGGGAAGACAGATGATGGCCAACGCCAGCAAAAAAAGGCTTCCGGTCACGCGATAGCGCGTCTGCTCATCCATGTGGGCAAACTTCTCGTTTCATTCGCCGCGGGGCGCCACACGCCCGGGGGACCACGTCGGCAATACGGATCTGATGGACTCCACTACGGCAAAACAGCCGCATACCAGAATAACATCGCCTTCGTCCGTTGCCGAATAGGCTGCCTCCAGGGCCGAGCGATCGGACCCGGCTGGCAGATAGTCGATGTCCCGCGGCACCCGCCCGCCCAGCACCCTTGCCGTCACACCCCTTGGCGGCGCGACGTCAACGCCGATCCATTCGCCGACCACACCTTGCAGCGCAGCGATCACTCCCGCGCTGTCCTTGTCTTCGAGGCTACCCACGATAGCCACGGACACCCCGCCGGGATGACTCGCGGCAATCTGGTCGGCCAGGAACCGTGCGGCTGCCGGATTGTGGGCCACGTCCAGGAGAAAGTGTCGACCCGCCGAGATCACAGACTCCATGCGGCCGGGAAACGTGATCCCATCAAGGGCCTGTACCAGCGTCGGTGACGCCGACTCGGTTAATCCACCCGGCAGGAGCCCTGCAGCCTGTATTGCCAACGCGCAATTTACCGGCGCCAGCGCGGTCTGCTTGAGGCCGTACAAAGCGCCCGATTCGCTTTCAAAATCCCAAAGCCTTTCGCCATTGGCTCCCTGCGGCCGGAGATGAGCATTGAACTCCTTGCCGTGTTCGTAAACGGCGCAACCCAGCTCCCCGGCCCGATCGCGAACCGAATCAGTCACCGTCTCAGAAATCACCACAGGCTGATTGGGGCGAAACACCCCGGCTTTCTCGAGACCGATACCTTCTAGCGATTCCCCCAGATAGTCTGCGTGATCCAACCCAATGCTGGTCACTACCGCAATGTCCGCGTCAACCACGTTGAAGGCGTCCAGTCGACCCCCTAAGCCAATTTCCAGCACGGCTATGTCCACCTGCGCGCGGCGGAAACAACCCAGCGCCAACAAAGCGGAGAACTCGAAGTAAGTCAGGGGAACGTCGCCACGAGCCGCCTCGATCTCAGACAGGCCTGCACACAGAGTGGCATCGTCGCAGGCCACACCGTCAATACGAACCCGCTCGTTGAAACGGCTCAGGTGTGGCGATAGCGTCGTACCAACGCGTGCGCCCATCGCCCGCAATACCGCTTCCAGCGCGATACAGGTCGACCCCTTGCCGTTGGTACCCGCAACAATGACGCTGCGACACGGCAGCGGCAGAAGCTCCATTTGGTGCGCAACGGAGCGCACCCGGTCCAGACCCAGGTCCATGTCGCGCGGGTGTACCCGGTCGATGTAACGCAACCACTCATCCAGCCCGCGAGCGCCAATTGCGGCAGACATCGCGCCTCAGTCGTCCAGGGCGGCGCGAATCGCCCGCAACTGATCGGTAAGCAGTCCGGGAATGTTATCTGGGCGTTCCGCCGAGCGCTCCATGGTGTCCACCAACGCACTACCGACCACCACGCCATCGGCGTGCTGAGCTACCGCTCGGGCGCTCTCAGGGTCCTTGATACCAAAACCCACCATGACCGGCAGCGCAGAGACGGTTTTCAGGGCGCCGACTTTTTCCTCCACGGACGACACATCCAACCCAGCCGCCCCGGTAATCCCTTTAAGCGACACGTAATACACGAATCCTCTGGCCGCGCCGGCAATCATGCGAGCCCGCTCAGACGTGGTGGTTGGCGCGACCAGCAGCACCAGGTCGATACCCCGCGCTTCGAGCAGATCCCGAATCTCCGCGCTCTCTTCGGGCGGCAGGTTGACCATGATCAATCCGTCCACGCCCGCCTCTGCAGCCAGATCAGCAAATGTTTCAGGGCCCATGGCCAGCACCGAATTCAGATACCCCATCAGCACTACCGGCGTGCTGCCGTCGTGTTGTCGAAACTCGGCCACCATGGCCAACACATCTACCAAGCCAATGCCGTTCGCCAGCCCGCGCTCGGACGAGCGCTGGATAGACGGACCTTCTGCTTCCGGGTCGGAGAAAGGTATGCCCACCTCGAGCACATCGGCCCCGCCCTCCACCAACGCGCGAAGGGCCGGCACCGTGGCGTGCGACGCCGGGTCCCCGGCGGTAACAAACGTCACCAGCGCTTTTCTATCCGCCTGCTTGAGTGCCGCAAAACGCTGCTGCAGGCGACTCACAACTCGATCCCATCCATCTGCGCGACGGAAAGGATGTCCTTGTCGCCACGGCCCGACAAATTGACGAGCACAACCTGGTCGGCGCTGAAGCTGTCAGCGCTGTTCTTCACCCAGGCCAGGGCGTGGCTGGATTCCAGCGCCGGCAGAATACCCTCGGTGCGGTTGAGCAGGCGAAACGCCTCCATAGCCTCGTCGTCGGTGACCGTCGCGTATTCGGCCCGGCCGATGTCTTTGAGAAAACTGTGTTCCGGACCCACGCCCGGGTAATCCAAACCGGCCGAGACCGAATGGGTACCCAGCACTTGCCCGTCGTCATCCTGCATCAGGTACGTGCGGTTGCCGTGCAATACTCCGACGCTGCCGGCATTGAGCGGCGCGGCATGCTGCCCGGTAGACAGACCCAGTCCGCCGGCCTCCACGCCCACCAACCGTACCTCCTTGTCATCGATGAACGGATGGAAAAGGCCGATGGCATTGGAGCCACCCCCCACGCAGGCCACCAGAGCGTCAGGGAGGCGTCCCAGCATCTGCAGGCATTGCGAGCGAGCCTCCTGTCCTATGACCGCCTGAAAGTCACGAACCAGCATGGGGTACGGGTGCGGACCGGCCACGGTGCCGATGATGTAATGCGTGTCGTCCACATTAGTCACCCAGTCGCGCATCGCCTCGTTTAGGGCATCCTTGAGCGTGCGGGTTCCAGAATTCACTGCTACCACTTCGGCACCAAGCAGCTTCATGCGGTAGACGTTGAGACTCTGACGCTGCACATCCTCGGCACCCATATACACGCGGCACTCCAACCCCAACCGCGCTGCCACCGTAGCTGACGCCACTCCGTGCTGGCCAGCCCCGGTCTCGGCAATGATGCGGCGTTTGCCCATGCGCTTGGCGAGCAACGCCTGGCCCACCGTGTTGTTCACCTTGTGCGCACCGGTGTGGTTCAGGTCCTCACGCTTCAAGTAGATCTGCGGGCCGCTCAGCACATCGGACAGACGCTCTGCATGGTAGAGGGGTGAAGGCCGACCCACATAGTGCTGCAGGTCGGCTTTCAGCTCAGCCTGGAATTCGGGATCAGCGCGCAGTTCCTCGTAGAGAGACTCCAACTCGTCGAGGGCGTGCATGAGCGTTTCCGCCACGAAGCGCCCACCATGATCACCGAAGTGGCCATCGACGGGTTGCTCGTACAGGTTGAACCCACCACCGGAATTATTCGCGTTCGAGTCATCCGTATTTGACATTGTCTACTCCGCCTGACGCACTGCACGAACGAAATCATTCATGAGCGCTTTGCTTTTGATGCCGCGCGCGGATCCCTCAACACCGCCACTTACATCCACACCGTAGGGACATGTCGCGGCCATGGCAGCAACCACGTTGTCAGGGTTCAACCCACCGGACAGCACCAGCTTTAGGGTAGCCCCTCGCGGCCACAGCGCCAGATCGAACCGCTCGCCCGTGCCCCCTAGCACACCCGGCTTGAAGGTATCCAGCAACAATGCACAGGCTTGCGGATGCTCCGCTTCCACCGCATCCCAGGTGCGCGGCCCGCCCATGCGCACGGTCTTGAGATAAGGCAGCCCCCAGCGCTCGCAGGCGCTGCAATCTTCGTCCCCGTGAAACTGGAGCGCGTCGAGTTCAACCTGCTT
>CENY01067611.1_pt1 | contig 35437 bp, 43 predicted proteins | sample 356181 | NCBI WGS metagenome assembly CENY01 (sample SAMEA2619840, study PRJEB7988) | marine metagenome | isolation source: saline water (ENVO:00002010), including
TGGGGAGATAGACTTGCTGGGTTCTATACGGGTGAAACCACCAAGCATTACGTGGGTGTTGATCCCAATAGCAATAACCACCCCAATTACAAAAAACAAGTTGAGTTCTATAAAAAATACTCAACTTTCTTTGAACAAGATAGAGAAGTTGAAATGATTGATAGTCCAGCAGAGGATGCAGACTATTCCAAATATGAAAACTTCTTTGACACCATTTTTACAAGTCCACCTTATTTTAATACAGAGAAATATACAGAGGACGATACTCAATCGTGGGTTCGTTACAAGAAAATTGACGAGTGGAACGAAAAGTTCCTCCACGCAACGATTGAAAAACTTATTCCCACGTTAAAGTCTGGAGGAATTCTTGCAGTCAATATTGCAGACGTATTCAATGCTCCCATCAACGACTATGTTGAAATTACAAATCCAATGAACGACTTTATTAAATCACAGGGATTGACATATCGTGGTTGCATCGGAATGGAGATGACCAAACGATTCAATTCGGGTGGAGCAGGAAATGCCAAGAGTGAATATTTTTCGGAAGACCTAAAAGAAATTACCGAAGAAACAAAAGACATCGCATTTGCAGAACCAATCTGGATATGGGAAAAACCTTAAATTATTCAGTATTCAAAGATGAAGACGTTGCACTTGTTAAGAACGCATCGTCAAAGAATACACAAAGTCGTTATTGCAAATTGATGCAAGACTTTGATGTAGACCACACAAATCAGAATTGGTACGAGGTTGACACACAAAAACACCAAAGCAAAAAATCATATAACTTTGTCGACTTGTTTGCAGGTGGAGGTGGATTTTCAAAAGGAGTAACTTCCGCAAAATACAATAAAATTCTTAGTGTTGAGATGGACAAGGATGCGTCAGCAACTCTACGCAATAACTTCCCAAACTCATTACACTACGAAGGTTTGATTGAAAATCTAAGTACGGATATGTTAGACGAATATATACAAAACCAAAAAGTCCATGCGGTGTTCGGAGGACCACCATGCCAAGGATTTTCGGTTGCAGGACTCCGTGACCCAAATGACCCTCGCAACAAATTGTGGAAAGAATATATACGTATTGTTGAATATATAAAGCCAGACTTTTTGATAATGGAAAATGTTCCTGGAATGCTCACGTCGCAAAATGGAGAGGTGTATAAAGAAATACTTAAACAACTATCAGACATCGGTTATCCAAATACAAGCATCCGAATTCTTGAAGTTGCCAAGTACAATGTCCCTCAACTTAGAACAAGAGCAATTTTCATTGGAAATCGTCACGGTGTAAAGAATCCATACCCACAACCATTCTTAAACGAGAGTGAATACCAACCGATTGAGAGTGCAATACAAGATTTAGCAATCATTCCATTTGATTCATCTTGGAATCACGAAGGAACTAAACACTCTGCCGAAATGACAAAACGACTTTCTAAAATTAAACCAGGTGGTTCTTTGTATGAATCGTTTCGTGATTCTTGGAAACGACAAAGAAAGGGAGTTCCGTGCATGACAATAAAAGAAAACCACGGTGGAGTTCATGTCCACTACGACTTGAACCGAGTATTGACTGCACGTGAAATGGCAAGACTCCAAACATTTCCAGATGACTATATTTTCAGTGGAACATTCAAACGAGCATATTGGCAAATCGGAAACGCAGTCCCTTGTAAATTTGCGGAACACCTTGCATATGCAGTTTCAAATGGTCTTGACAATTTCGGACTATAATATATATTTATACATATACATAAACTCAAACACACAAATAAAAATGGAATCAGAAGAAAATACGATGGAAACGGAATCACTTGAGTTCCTGGCAAACTGCTCAGTTGATGACTTTGTTGCCTTATACGAACACATGACTCTTTGTAAGTTAGAAGAGGTACAAGATGATACATTGGAATTAAAATATAAAATCACAGAGTCAGACGGTGACCCGGCCGAATGTGGCACAATAGTTTCTTTTGATAAAATGGTTGAGGGAGTGGAAGCAGTTTTTGGAATGACGTTTGACGATTTAAAATTGCTTCATGAGAAAATTTCGGAAATTAGAAAGTGAAGAAATCAGAACTTGAACGATTACAAGAAAAATACAAAGAACTCAAAGCAACTATAATAACAACGGGGTTTTGGAAATTAACAAACTCCAACAGGGAACGAATTAGAAAGTTAAAAAATCTAGAAAAGGAAATAGAAAAATGGAAATCTCAACGGCAAAACTAATAACATTGATACTCGGAATTGTAGGACTCATAGCACTTCCACTCGGTGGAATTTGGGCACTCAACACACTAACCCCACTGAATCTTGAGTACACTTTATTAAATTGGTCAGCAGTATTATTTACCCAAGTATACCTACAGATAATAATGAAAGCTGCCTTTTCGAGCAACAAATCTTCGTCTGATAAATCATCAAAGTAATTTTAACTTTACGTAAGTAAAATATATCTATATATTTATATAACATGAAATACAATAATACATCAAAGTTTACATTTGACTATACTTGGAGAGACGAAGACGATAATGTGGTGTCACGTACAAGACATACAACCGCAGACGAAACTTTAAGTGATGTTCTCAATGCGTTTGAAATGTTCCTGCGTGGTTCTGGATTCGTATTTGACGGAACACTTGACATTGTAAACGAAAATACAAATGAACCTGTTCACATGGATCAACAACTTGAATTAAATTTATTTGAGAATCAACAACTCGAATTTGATTTTGTAAAAGAGTTGTTTAAAGATCAAACCGAAGACCTCGATAAGTCAGAAGATCTAGATAAGTGAGTGGGAAACCCAATCTGTCATTTTATGACGGACTAACAAACTTGACTAACCATACTCAAGTGGTCCATTGTAAACGATCAGATTATGATATATACATAGGAAGACCATCTAAGTGGGGAAATCCATTTTCACACAGAGATGGCACATCTGCTGAATTTAAAGTTGGAAGCAGGTCAGAAGCAATTCAAAAGTATGAAGACTGGATTCTAACTCAACCACATTTAATGGCAGACTTGATAGAATTGCGTGGTAAAATTTTAGGATGCTGGTGTGTTCCAAGGCAATGTCACGGAAATGTTCTTGCCAAACTGGTAGAAAAATACGTAGATTGAAAATAATATCAGCAGTTAGGCACTCCGGTAAAACCTATCATAGCAAGAAATTGGGATTCGTTGATTGTGACGAAGTTATTGGCAAAGAACTGGGTTGGCCTCGACACTTTGACAAAAAAGAGTTTTCGGATAAAGTTTATTCATGCCCTCATGTAGACGAACATGATGTTGCAGTTCAATTTTCAAAAGATTCTTGGCAGGTGTTAAAAACTTGGTCAGAAACTAGCAAAGAAATTTTAAGTATACCAGAAGTGTGGAGTGCAAGAAGTTTTTGGGAATGGGATGTTAAACCAGATGTCCTCGTTACTATTGACGAAGAACGACATAAGCAAAATTTGTTGGAAATAAATCAAGGACATATGTGGGGAACAATTAAGTTTTGGAGACATATGCTTGAACATGAAGCAAAAGAAAATAATATTTTTGTTGTACAAACATTCGAAGATGCAGTATTATATTTGAATGAAAATTAAAGTAAAAAATACTGACATTGTTTTACCAAGAAATTTAACGCAATACGACGTCGGTTACGATATCGTGGCAACCTCACACCCTGCAATTCAGGGTGAATATGACGAGGAAATGAAGGCATGGTCAAGAATTGACTATATACAATACCACACGGACTTATACATTGAACCATGTGGGGACGGAAAAATCTATCATACAAACATTTTCCCAAGAAGCAGTATTAGCAAATATAATCTAGTTCTTGCAAACTCTATCGGATTAATTGATGCCGGATACAGAGGAGAGTTGTTGGTTCGGTTCAAGTATGTTTATCAACCAGAGGACATATTTGCAATGATTCGTGGACATCAAAGTACGGTACCAGTATATACCAATGTTAATATGGATAGAATTTATTCCAAGGGAGACAGAATTGCACAACTGGTAATTGCAGAAACCCACCCAGTTGAATTTGAGTTAGTAGATGATCTGTCCACAACTGATAGAGGTTCTGGTGGATTTGGTAGCACGGGTGCTTGACTTTTTATACAATTTCCAATAGTATAGTATTCAATGTATCAAAATATATTTGTAAACAAAAAAGACCACATGGTTTATCTGTGGGATGACAAGCAAGGTCTAGTCACCTATAAAAATAAACCGTACGCATATAAACGTTCACCACATGGAACATACAGAAGTATGTATGGGGATAAACTTGAGAAGGTGACAAAGTATAGATATGATGATACGAGTTTGTATGAGTCGGATGTTCCTGTTGAGACTCGCAATTTAATTGATTTGTACGAAGATGAGGACGAACCAAGTACTGGTCATTGCGTTATGAATTTTGACATTGAGGTAAGTATGGAGGGTGAATTACCCGACACAGAAACTGCAAACAATCCGATTACATCCATAGCATGGCACGATAGTTGTTCCAATAATTATGTGGTGTTGATTCTGGATGAGGAGCAGAAGATTAGTGATTACGCAAACGATGAGGTGTCTGTATATTCATTTGATAATGAACGAAATCTCCTTGATAGGTTTCTTGATTTCTATCAGGAAATTAGTCCGACAATTTTAACTGGATGGAACATTGATTACTTTGATGTTCCGTACTTATACCGAAGACTTGCAAGGATTCTCGGACAGGAAGAAGCTTCAAGGTTGAGTCCAATTGGTCAGGCATACTATCATCAATTTAAAAAACGAATCATAATAGCAGGTGTCAGTTGTCTTGATTATCTTGGATTGTATAAGAAATTTACATTCTCAACCGAACCATCCTATCGTCTGGATGCCATTGGTCAAAAAGAAGTCAACTTAGGTAAGATTGAATATCAAGGTACACTTGACGATTTGTTCCGTGATGATATTGAGAAGTTTATAGAATACAATTTAAACGACGTCAAGATAGTGGTTGAGATTGATAAGAAGATGGAATTAATAGAATTGACTCGTTCCATCTGCCACATCGGTCATGTTCCATACGAAGATATTACATTCTCTTCACGATATCTTGAGGGTGCGTTGCTTACCTACCTGAGACGAAATAATTTAGTTGCCACAAACAAAGACCAAGGTGGTCGTGACAAACTTGATCAAATGAATCGTGATGGGGCAAAGGGATTTAGTGGTGCATATGTAAAATCACCGATACCTGGTAAATATAAATGGATATTTGACTTAGACCTAACATCACTATATCCATCTATCATCATTAGTCTAAATATATCTCCAGAAACCAAGGTAGGTGTAGTACCAAATTGGAATCCTGAAAAGTTTTATGAAGGTAAATTACCTACGATACACTTTAACAACACATTATATAAAAAAGAAGATTTCATTAAATTTTTGGAAAAGAACAACTATGCAATTAGTAGTAACGGAGTACTGTATCGCAAGGGAAAACTAGGAGTTGTTCCTGCAATTCTGGACCAATGGTTCAATCAACGTGTCGAGTTTAAGAACAAGATGAAGGAGTATGGAAATGCAGGTGACGATGCAAAGTATGTGTTCTATAAACGACGTCAACACGTGCAGAAGATTCTTCTTAATTCGTTGTATGGTGTTCTCGGGTTGCCCATCTTTCGGTTTTATGATGTGGACAACGCAGAAGCAGTAACCACCACTGGTGTATCTATCATTAAGTTTTCAAGTCGGATGGGAAACCAATACTATAATAACATATTGGGTGACAAGGATGACCATTGTATATACATTGACACGGACTCCGTATTCTACTCAGCACTGCCTATTGTGAAAAAAACTATGCCGGAAGTTGATATAACCAATGACGAAGAAATGTCAAACGGAATCTTAAAAGTTGCCGATGATGTGCAAAGATTTCTAAACAAAAGTTACGATGTCATGGCAAAAAAGTTTTACAATATTGAAGAACATCGGTTTGACATTAAACAAGAAGTCATTGCAAAACGGGGTGTTTGGTTGGCAAAGAAACGATATGCACAATGGATTATCAACAATAATGGAGTTGCGTGTGATGAACTTGAAGTTAAGGGTCTTGATGTGGTGCGAAGTAGTTTCCCCACCAGATTTCGTGCGTTCATGACGGAAATCTTAAAAGATATTTTACAAGACGAAGAAAAAGAAATCATCGATGAGAAAATCTTAACATTGAAGAAAAAGATAAAAAATGAATCCGCAGATGACATTGCAAAAACAAGTGCAGTAAAAAACATAGTAAAATATAGTAAAAGAATTGAAAAGGGATCGGTCCTTGGAGAAGTTGCAAAAGGCACACCTGCCCATGTTAAAGCAAGCATTATGCACAATCAATTTTGTAAAAAGTTTAAACTAAAAGTTGAACCGATAAAAAATGGTGAAAAAATCAAGTGGATTTATTTAAAGAACAACGAGTTGGGCATGGATGCTCTTGCCTTCCGAGGATACGATGACCCACCCCAACTTCTTGATTTTATAAATAAATACGCAGACAAGGACAAGTTGTTTGAACGAGAACTTGAAGGTAAATTGCGTGACTTCTACGATGCTCTTAGTTGGGATTTCGCAAGTGAGAATCTTGCAACTGCACAAAAGTTCTTTTCATTTTAATGAAAACTTACAAACAAGTATTGCCCATTAGAAACGATTGCCGAATTGATGAACAATTCGGTTGGTTGCCTATGAGTATTCTTGAACCATCTAAAGAATCAAAGGCATCGTGGAAAGAAGCATATCTTGATGACGGAGAAAACGAAAGCAGACGAAGTGACGATGCGGAATATCTTCCTGGATTAAAATTCAGTGAGTTCCATGCAGGATTAGCAGAGCAGATTCTTCGTTATTGGAGCATGAAGGGAAGTGTGGTCGTAGACCCATTCGCAGGTCGTGCTACCCGTGCAGTAGTTGCGTCCAGAATGGAAAGGCAATACGAAGGTTACGAAATTTCTCCAACGACATATAAACGAGTTACAGAGCATTTTAAAAAGTTAGGCGTATCGCCTAAACTTTATAATAACGATGGATTGTTTCTTACTTTCACCGATGATGAAGTTGCCGACTTGGTATTCACTTGCCCTCCTTATCACGACATTGAGAAGTATGAAAGTGTAACCAACCAACTTAGTGATTGCGAAACCTACGAAAAGTTTTTGAAGCAAATCGGTTATTGTGGATACCACATTAATCGTGTGCTGAAACCCGGAGCATTCTGTGTTTGGGTTGTTGGTGATTGGAGATGTCCCAAGGGTAGTGGATTTCGTTCGTTTCATTCCGACTTGATTTCTTTGTTTACTAAAGAGAAGTTGATTCACCACGACACAATCATAATGAAGAACATCAGTCCGTTTGCTCCGTTGCAAGCAGGTAAGGTAGCAAGCAAACGATACACAAGCAAGATACACGAATACATTATGGTGTTCCGCAAAGAAGGAGAGTATGAAGTTCCAGACTATTGCTCACTTGATGACTTGCGTGTACAATCAAATAAATTTTTTGACTTTAATGAATAAGATAATAAATGGAGATAGTTTGAAAGTCCTCAAAAAACTTGAGGACGATTCCGTTGATATGATATGCACCGATCCTCCATACGGATATTCCTTTATGGGAAAAGATTGGGACAAGGCAGTTCCATCCGTCAAGTTATGGAAGGAGTGCGTTAGAGTTCTCAAACCAGGAGGATTCTGCTTCGTTATGTCAGCACCAAGAGCAGACGTTCAAGGTGAGATGATTAAACGATTGGGAGAGTCGGGTTTCAGAACCGACTTCACTCCAATCTATTGGACGTACGCAAGTGGATTTCCGAAGGCCGCCAACATCGGCAAGATGGTTGACAAGAAGTTTGGTGCGGAACGCAAGGTCTTGGGAGCAAGGGTCTCGGCGGATGGTAGGTGCAGAACCAACGAACCAAGTGGTGGAAAATCTAGGGATGGAATTCACGAAGGTGGAATCAAAGAACGAACGGAGATGGTTACCGAACCTGCAACTGACGAGGCAAAGGAACTTGACGGTTCGTTCGGTGGATACCAACCCAAACCTGCGGTTGAGGTAATCCTCGTCTGCATGAAACCGATGACCGAAAAAACATTCGTTGACCAAGCATTGAATAATGGTAAAGGTGTAACGTGGTTGAACGACGTAAGGATTCCCACGGACGAAAGTTTGGATGGTGGAGCATACGCAAAGAATCCGACACCACGTGAAGGAAAGGATATGTGGACTTCCAATAGAAAGGGAGATACCAAGTGTTTTGAAAGAGGTGGTGCAGGTGATTATCAGCAACCAGAAGGAAGATTCCCAGCAAACCTTATCGTGCAAGACGATATGTTAAACGATGGTCTGACTCGTCCCAAGGGAAAGCACACCGATAGTGGAAGTGCATCTGGTGGAATTTGGAGTGAGAGTACGGGCAAACCTGCCGGAAGAACTTACGGAGACGAAGGAAGTTATAGTCGGTTCTTTGATTTGGATAGATGGTGGGAGTCAAGAGTAACGGAACTACCCGAATCAGTACAAGCAACCTTTCCCTTTATGATTGTTCCAAAGGCAAGTAAGTCCGAAAAAAATGAAGCAACCAACAATAACCACCCCACCGTCAAACCAATTGAACTTATGTCTTACTTGGTAACTCTCGGAAGTCGGAAAGATGATTTGGTCGTTGACCCATTCGTGGGAAGTGGAACAACTTGCATCGCAGCGAAACTTCTCGGAAGAAATTACATGGGAGTTGAGAAGAACGAGGATTATGCAATGATTGCAACGGAGAGAGTCAAGTCCCACCAACCAAAAGAAAATCAAAAGGCATCGGAGTTTTTTACATTATGAAGGGAATAGTACACGGAGATAGTTTGAAAGTTCTCAAGAAACTTGAGGATGATTCAGTAGATATGATTTGCACAGACCCACCATACGGATATTCGTTTATGGCAAAGGATTGGGACAAGGCAGTTCCCTCGGTTAAGATTTGGAAGGAATGTCTCCGTGTACTTAAACCAGGAGGATTCTGTTTTGTTATGTCTGCTCCGAGAATTGACGTACAAAGTCAGATGGCAATTAGACTTGAAGGTGCGGGGTTTGATGTTGGATTCACTCCAATATATTGGACTTATGCAACGGGGTTTCCCAAAGCACTTAACGTAGGGAAGGCAGTTGACAAGAAATTTGGAAACAAGAGAAAGTCTACAGGAAAATATATACCACCCGATGGTAAACCAAGAAACCCAAGTAAACACAAACCTCACAAACAAGCAAAGGTTGCTGATCATTCGTATGGTCTTGAAACGGGAGGAATGGGAACACAAACTGATATAGGTGAGTCCGAATACGAAGGTTCTTATGCAGGTTACCAACCTAAACCGGCAGTTGAAGTTGTTCTTGTCTGCATGAAACCGATTGACGAAAAGACTTATGTTGAGCAAGCACTCAAGAATGGAAAGGGTGTAACTTGGTTGGGTGATTGCAGAATACCGTATGAAGAAAATTGTCGTTTGGAGAAGGGTGGTTCTTATGTGGGCAACCGAACAGGAAGCAATGCAAAGTCTTTCTACCAACAAGGGAACGAGAATATTGACTATGATGAACCTCTGCCCAAAGGTAGATTCGCTGCCAACCTAATTGTCCAAGATGACGTATTGAATGACGGTAAAGTAACCAAGTCAACGGGTGGAGTAAACGAAGGTAAACTCGGAAACAGAGTTTACGGAAACTATGAGAACAAGACCATCGGTTCAAATGCAGGTGGATGTGGTGACGAAGGTTCATTCTCTCGTTATTACGATTTGGATGCATGGTGGGAATCTCGCATTAAGCAACTCCCCGAGTCTGTCCAAAAAACATTTCCCTTTATGATTGTCCCAAAGGCAAGCAAGTCCGAAAAGAACAAGGGACTTGACAAACTTCCCAAGAAGAAGTCATCGTCCATGCCAGGTAGGAGACTTGCAGAGGACATGAGCAATTCCAAGATTGACAACGACGTAACTGGAAGGTTCGTCACGGAGAAACAAAACTTTCATCCCACCGTCAAACCAATTGAACTAATGAGTTATCTGATAACCCTTGGAAGTCGTGAGGGTGACTTGGTTGTTGACCCATTCGTTGGGAGTGGAACGACTTGTGTTGCGGCGAAGATGCTTGATAGAAATTACGTGGGAATCGAAAAAGAAGAAGATTATGCATTGATTGCAAAGACAAGAGTAGAAGATGCAGAATCACCAAATCAACCTTCCGAGAAAAACAAGAGCAAAGACTTCTTTGCATTTTAACTTGCATATATGTATATAAATATATAATATAATATATATGAAAAACAAAAAGGAAATTGAAAACATCATTAACTTCTTGGAAGAAAATGAACAATATGGTGATAGTTGGGAATCGGAGATAGAGGTATTAAAGAATACGGCAGAAAGAGAAGTTGAAAACTATACCAATGGGTATGGAAGAGGATTTGAAGTTGGATTCACCCACGGATGGAATATGGGAAAGGGTGGATTGCAATGGACAGACGTCATGGAAGAACAACCTCCAAAGGATACACTCATAATGTATTTCTTTGAATGTACGGGAGTAAGTGCCGGTTACTATGAAGGTCGTGAGGACGAATATCCAGGTGAGAACAACCACGTCTTTAGTAGTAATGATGGATTTCTCACAGGAGACGTAACTCATTGGATGCATATGCCAGGAGAACCCAAACCTCATGTTGACTTGTCTGGTTCGGTTAGAGTTGAACGTCATTACGATGATGGAACTTCCGAAACGGAAACCATCAAGATGCCTGACTATGACGATGGCACGATGGGAATGAAGGCAGACTAATTTATGGAACAAAGTTATGAAAAACTGGCAGACCTTCTCGTAAGGCATAGTGTGTCTTTACAGAAAGGTGAAAAGGTATTAATTGATAATACGGAAGTACCCGAGAATATGACGATTGCACTTGTTCGTGCAGTTCGTGAATATGGTGGCATTCCGTTTGTGCAAACTTCACAAAGTCGTATTGGTCGTGAGATTATGCTTCATGCAACCAAAGAACAAATGGAAACCTTTATGAAGTTCAGTATGCCTAAGATTAAAGAAATGGACGCATACATTGCTATCGCAGGTTCACACAATATATACGAATCAAGTGACGTAGATGCCGACATTAAAACGATGATGTCCAAAGTTACCAAACCTTATCTTGATTATCGTGTAAACGAAACCAAGTGGTGTATTCTAAGATGGCCTCATCCTGCTATGGCACAACAAGCAAATATGAGTACCGAAGCATTTGAGAACTTTTACTTTGACGTATGTACGTTTGATTATGCCAAGTTTAATCCCGGGATGACCAACCTACAAAAAAGAATGCAGAACGCAGATAAGGTTCATATCAAAGGTGATGATACCGATTTGCGTTTCTCCATCAAAGACATTAACGCAGTTGCGTGTGGTGGTACACATAATATCCCAGACGGAGAAGTGTTCAGTTGTCCTGTAAAGGATAGTGTTCAAGGACACATTCAGTTTAATGCTCCGACAATTTATCGTGGTTGTGACTTTGACGGAATTAGGTTGGAATTCAAAGATGGAAAGATTATTGATGCAACCGCAAATAGTGATGCAAGCACCGAAGCACTAAATGAAATTCTTGATAGTGATGACGGAGCAAGATACATTGGTGAGTTTGCTATTGGATTTAATCCTTATGTTGTCCACCCAATGCGTGACATTTTGTTTGATGAAAAGATTGGTGGAAGTTTTCACTTTACACCAGGACAATGTTATGACGATGCAAGCAACGGAAACGATTCACAAGTTCATTGGGACATGGTGAAGATTCAACGACCAGATTATGGTGGAGGTGAGATTTGGTTTGACGATGAACTTATTCGCAAGGATGGTGAGTTTGTGGTGAGTGATTTGATACCACTAAATCCAGACCAATTACTAAAATAGTCATTGATTTTTATATACATATATACTATAATATATACATATATAATAAATAGATATGTTTTACGAAGATATATTTGATATAGAGGATGACTATAAAGATAGACACCGCAAGTATGCGTCTAAATTTAGCTCTATATTTGAACTAAAGCAAGAGAAAAAGTTTTATGCGCTATACTCCATGTTTACAGATTGTCATACCATTGTGATCAATCGTCATATGTACGAGTATGAACTATACGATATCAAAAGTATGAAACCTACCGATAGAATTTTGGAAACGTCATTTTTAGATAATTTGCATTTCTTTGATATAGAAAGTTTCATGGAATCAAATATTAACAACCACTCTCTTGTGCTTAACAATACAAAAGGGGAACGTGTCGAGATGATACCCGCACAACTAAGAAGTATGATTACAGATGGAGCAATCACCTGATAACAATCCACACAACTAAGAAGCATAATTACAGATGGAACAGTCGACCTCGGAAAGTAAAGATGTACCAAGCATCAGTATCATTGATATAACAGAATCTCCTAACGGAGAGGCAAATATAAGTTTCGAAGTTAGTGATGATTTTATTGAAATGGTGCGAAAAGAAAAAAACATAGAAGATGTAACTCAAGAAATATTGTCAGAATATGTAAATGATTTACTATCAAAGTGTGCAAATAAAACAGATGGATATGACTATACAAAACTTCCACAAAATTAAAAAAATATATAAATTTATTAAAACAAATATTGACAATTAATGCTAAAAAAACTAATATATAAATTATGAAAAAAGAAAAAGTACTACAATTCATTTCACGTTACAATCTTAATGGTAACGTAGAATCAGTTAAGTGGGAAACTAACGGAGACAACGTATGTGAAACCACCTTCATCACCGATGACAAGAGTGTCCTTGGTAAAGTATCTACAAAAGATTTTGAGATCACAGAAGGAGAGTTGGGTGTATATGACACTGCACAACTCAAGAAGCAACTTTCGGTGGTCGGTGATGACATTAACATTGAAGTCGTTGAGAAAAACGAAAAGAATGTCGGAGTTAACATTTCAGACGGCACTCTCGATACAGACTTCATGCTTGCTGATTTGGCAGTAATTCCAAATGTTCCTGCACTGAAGGATCTTCCGAAATTTGATTTGCAAATTCCGGTTAGTAATGATTTTGCAAAAACATTTGTTCGTTCGGCAAACGCATTGAGTGATTGTGATACATTCACGATTGTTCCAAACAAAAAGGGAATTCAACTCGTAATTGGATATTCAACAATCAATAGCAATAGAATTTCTCTCAATGCAATTAACGAAGGATCGGGTACGATCACAGATCCAATTAGTTTTTCCGCAAAATATTTTAAGGAAATTCTAAATGCGAATAGTGATGCCGAAAAGAGTGTATTGAATGTCAGTTCTAAAGGCATTGCAAGTATTAACTTTGAAGTAGGTGACTTCCGCAGTGACTATTACTTGGTTGAGATTCAGACAACCGATTAATGAATTTCTTAGAGGAAACATCGCAGTCTCCAGTTGAATCGGAAAATAGTCTTTGGGTTGAGAAATATCGACCCAAAGACTTATCCGATTATATTGGGAACGAACCCTTAAAGAAACGAGTTGCATCTTGGATTGAGTCCAAAGACATTCCTCATTTGCTTTTGTATGGCAAAGCAGGTACGGGTAAAACAACACTAGGTAAGTTAATTACCAAGCAAGTTCCATGTGATTATCTGTACATCAATGCAAGTGATGAAAACAATGTTGAAACAGTGCGTACCAAGATTAAGTCGTTTGCAAGTAGCATGGGGTTTAATGATATCAAAGTCGTATTACTTGATGAGTGTGACTTTCTAACAGGAAATGCTCAGGCCGCATTGAGAAACCTCATGGAGCAGTTTAGCATGACCACTCGGTTTATTCTTACATGTAATTACCACGAAAAGATTATCGAACCGATTGTCAGTCGTTGTCAGACATTCAACATTGTTCCTCCCAATCGTAAAGATGTTGCAGTTCATCTTGCCAAGATTCTTGCAAAGGAATCTGTTAAAGCACAACCAGATGACATTGCATTGATTGTAAATAAAGGTTATCCTGACATTCGCAAGGTTATTAATAATGCTCAACAAAATAGCATCAATGGTACTCTTGAGATTGTCAAGGAAGACCTCATTGAAGGTGACTATAAGTTAAAGTTGCTAGACATTTTAAAGAATGCATCCAAAGACAAAAAGACTGCATGGAAAGATGCTCGTCAACTTATTGCAAATGAAAAGATAAACGACTTCACAGATGTCTATAAGTTTTTGTTTGATAATGTAGATGAATACGCATCCGGTAAAAGTGCAAACATTGTCATTATGCTTGACCAACAAACTTACCACGATAGTTTGGTGGTTGATAAGGAAATCACCTTTGCATCAACGGTTGCACAAATAGTGCAGACACTTTAATTTTACACCGTGGTGTACAGAAGAATCAGTCTTTATGATTGATTCTTTTTTATTCGATGGTTTGCTAAATCACAATAATCAGAATTTAGTTCAAACCCAATAAAGTTTCTATTGGTATTCAGAGAAGCAATTGCTGTGCTTCCACTTCCCATATACGGATCAAGCACAATTGCATTTTCAGGACACACCAACGGAATAATTCTTTCAATCAAAGAACTTGGATACATAGCAGAATGATTTGTATTTTTATGATTACCAACTGCGTGACTTAATACATCTGTTTTCATTTTTTGTCCGTGCATACGAATAATTGTGAATCCTTGGTTCTTTAATTGATTAGTTCTTCCACCTTGCTGACCACCATACGCAGGTGCGTGAACACCACGAATCTTTATACGAAAGTCATACAACTCACCTTGTCTATATTCATTGATAACTTTATTGATTTCTTGTTCAGCATATATCTTTTCAGAATCAGATAAATCAGATTCACTCAACATATCAAGATATTTTAACCCTTTTGTATCAGAACGATTACAACTTAAATCAATATCAGTTTTTTCATATTCATCTTTATTGTAGTAATAACCTTTTTCTAATGCAAAGTGAAAGAATGGTTCGGTAGAATTAACAAGTCTTGTTTTACATTGATGAGGAGTTGGATTTGTTTTATGCCATTGAATAACATTCACCAAATATAAATTAAGTTCATTTTTAATGTGTTCCGCAAACTTATATGGAATAAGTTGAAGTCCATCGTTGGGTAAATACTTGTCACCAACATTATACAGAATACTACCCGTTGGTTTAACAACTCTTACAAGTTCTTTTACAACCTTGGTTAACGAGTATATATATTCGTCTATTGTTTCCTCTTCACCAACACTACTTCCATAATCTCTTTGCTGAAAATAAGGTGGTGACGTAATGACACAATCAATGGAATTTGGTGGAAGTTCTTTACAAAGTTCATAACAATCACCATTAACAATTTGATTGAGATAAGGCATCGTAACCTCTTCAAAAAAAGGTTTTACATTAACAGACATGATGCTATTATGACATTTACCCTTAAAATAGTCAATTTAATAAGGATGTATATATTTATAGTTGATGGATAATGCCCATATAAAAGAAGCAAATGTAGAGCAAGACCTATATTATACAGGTATTGCCGAGAAAGCATTTGTGATCGTGCAGAACTTTCTTGCTAAAAACAAGAACAAACTTGAAGGTGAAGGTGACGATAGTGTTATACATAAACCTTTTATGGCACTGAATCAATACAAGGGTGTTGCGGTTAGAGGTTCGGATATTGATAAAAACTTCCCTGGTTTAAGTGACTTGTTATTCGGTTTTATTCCAGCACAAGACAAAGGGGGTTACAAAATCAAAGGTGGGGTTGATCTTAAACCGATAAAAGTTGGTGGGGTTATGCACAAGGGTGCGTTGATAGTTGCCAATCTTATTGGTCCATATAACGGCAAATACATGGATACACGATTTTCAGGAAACAAAAGTGCATTCATTCACGAATATGTACATTACTTAGATCATCTGCGGTATCGTAGTAAGGGTATAACCAAATCAATGGCAAGGTATTTGGATGCAGGAGACTATGAAGCATACTACAATACACCAGAAGAATACAACGCATTCTATCAAGAGGGACAAAGTCAACTTGTTCGTATATGGAAAGGATTACCCGAAGACTTTAAAAAGAAAAAATTGAAGAGTTACAAGCATTTTCAAGCTTGGGCAGTACATCAGATGGAATTCTTCGACCGTGACTTTATTACATACATCAACGACAAGTACCTAAAGAAGTTCAAGAAACGATTGGCAAATTTATATATGTATATACAGAAAGGGAATCTATCGGAAATCATTTCGGAAAGCAAAGTAAAGGTTGATGCTAATTCAATCAAGAAGTGGGCAAAGGATTTAAGAGTTCTTACGAAAGCATATAAGCAGATTGGTGATAATAGTGAAGACCCACAAACAATCAAAGACTTTAAAAAAGTGAGAAGAGCATTTGGTACATTTCAAGAAAACTTTGAACAATGGGTTTACAAATTCTTTTTACAGTACAAATGGATTGGTTCAAAAGAAAGAGTTGAAACTTGGGAAGAAAAAGAAGTTCGTGAAAAGTGCTGGAGAGCAGTTACAAGTCTTGGTGGAAACTTTCCAGAGATGTGGGACTTTCAAACTAAAAAGCATCGTGTAAGTCCACAACTACTTGCAAGAGAACGAGAAAAGAATATTCGAAGGTATCGTGCAGAATTCCGTTTGGGAATAAAAGCACTTCTTCAGTACATCGCAATTAATGGTGACCAAGAACGAGAAAAACCAATCGAACAAGCACAAATAGGTCCTGTCAAGTTGGTTATTCACAACTTCAAAAGAAAAGGTGGAAGTCCTCAAGGAGAAGCAAGTCGTGAAAAAAGTTTCAAGGAGTTGGTAAATGGAATCAAGCATTGGTCAAAGAAAATTCAAAAAGCAGGATTCGGAAAGTGCATAGAAGGATTAACCGTTGATTTAGATTTCGGTCTAACATCAGATACGGGGGAAATGGTCAATGGTGAGTATTATATGAACAAAGATATGCTCAAGTTATATGGATGTGGAATGACACAAGATACATTCACACACGAACTTGGTCATCGTTTTTGGTATCGCAATGTTCCATCCAATGCAAAGAAGCATTGGCAAGATACAATCAAAAGCAAGAAAGTATCTATTGAACGTAAAGATGTAGAAGATTATGTTAAAAAGTATTTTAATAAACACGGAGAAAGACTTCACAAAAGAAAAGCAGGGTTAAAAGTCATTGATAAAAAAGAAGACAACGCCGAGACCAAGGCTAAGTTCAAAGCAATGCAAATGTCATCCGTTTGGTCAACCGAGAACAGAAAAGAAGTTGTAACAAAATTAGCAGATAGATGGGTTGGTCCTGGTAAAGAAATTCCAATTGAACATATTACTAACTACGGAAACACAAATCCCGAAGAAGCATTTGCAGAAGCATTTAAACTATATATAATAAAAGGACCAGGTAAACTCGGAGAGTGGACTCGTTGGTTCTTCAGAGAAATCGTTAGAACTGGTGGAGCAAATATAAACGAAATGAAAATACAAGAAGTTAACATGAAGGATAGACCAAAAACTGGAGCACAAGTTTCCAAGATGCTAAAGGCAAAGGGATTCCCAGGAGTAAAGGTTCAAAAAGACAGAAGCACCAAGCACTACTATTTCGCAGCTGGTATAGCAGGATTCTTTTACGATTCAACAATTATGGATTATGATTTGCGAGTGAATGATTTCACATACGAACAATGGTGGAAAGAGTTCCACGAAATGTATCTTGCGAATGATATTCCTGCGGAAGAATTCCTTAATAAGAAATTGTTTCCCAAACACAACAAAGACACAAAGCACCCAGATATGAAATACCTTAAAGATTTAAAACAAGAATCTCTCAATGAAGTCGCAATGAACAAAGACAATGTTCATGAGTTTATCAAGTTTGCAAAGAAAGCATTGCAATTAAAAGAAAAGGTATCGGTAAAACTTTTGGAAACTAGACATGAGAATATGACGGCTGCTTGCTATGACCCAAACACAAATGAGATTTCCATATATACAAAGGGAAGGGCGTACGCAGATGTTTGTAGAAGTATTGCACATGAATTGGTTCACCAAAAGCAAAACGAATTAGGTGTTCTTGAGGTTGATAGTGGACAAACGGGAAGTGACATTGAGAACGAAGCAAATGCGTGTGCCGGTATTATTATGAGAAATTTTGGTGAAATCGTAGGCAATTTATACGATTAGAAAAATACATACATATATATTCGCATGAACATCATGCAGTATTTCACCAAAGAGGGATTGGCAAAGTATCTCAAAGACAATGGAATTACACAAGTAATTGCTGAGCCAATATTTGAAGACAAACTTAACGACTTGGCAGAGGAGGTAGTTTACTTTTCAGCAGATGAAACTTCAAAGTCACACAACGAAGCACTTGGAAAGAAAAAGAAAGCAACTAGAGGTGAAGCACCTATAAGTTCAACGGACGCACTAAAAACTAAATTAGAAGAACTTGGTGCGAATGAACTGAATTGTGTTGCTAGAATAACTGACAAATCTACCAAACAATTTAAGAGTGAGGGTCAGTTGACACCACTACATAGATTGGTATATACACCAGAGTCAAGTTCTTAACATTTTCCGTATTAACGTCTCTATAAGAACATATTTTTGGTCGGTATCGTTATTAACATTGGAAAATTTCCAGGTAACAACTGGCACCTCAACATTTCGTAGGTACTGAGGAAGTCTAACAGGTTGACCATTATCTGCAATGTATATAACCAACGTTGACTCATTTAATTCCTCTTCGGTTATGCGATAATACGTATGGTCGTAACACTCACCAGATATAACCTTCCTATATATACGTTCTAATGCCGGGTCGGATGCTCGCATGGGTACTCGATCACTTTGATTTTTTCTCATGGGAAGTCGAGCAAGAGCAGACTTTGGAGATGAAGTTGTTGCGGAACTTCCCCAGGTTCCTGCACTATATGTACTTGTTCTTCTATTCATTCCAGAATTTATATGATTGTAGAATGCTTCGCAATACTTTGATAGATACTGATTTTTGGGGCATATAAATATAACAAGACTCATCACCAATCTCCTTGTAAGAAGTTGACATAACCCTTGTTATTATTAAATATAATATATATTGTTTATTAGTTACTTCTTTTTAGATTTCTTTTCTTTCAATTCACCCTCGGCAACTCTGCGTCTAAGTGCAGAACTACTGTAATCGTGCTTACGAGAATTATACATTACTTTGTCAAGATGTCCGGGTAAATCATGCCCAGTAAATGGTTTGTCTTTCCAATCGTCACCCACAAACCGAACATCATAATCAATGCCTTTTAGAATCTCAATTAAATCCGATTCAGTTTCGTATGGAATAATTTCATCAACAAACTTACTTCCACGGAGTTGTATATATCTTTCTACAACCGATTGAATTGGTTTGTTTTTTTCCGCACGATCCAATTGAGGATTTGTGTGAAGACCTACGATTAAATAATCGCAATGACGTTTACAATCTTCCATCATAAGCACATGACCCGCATGAAATACGTCCATTGCCCCACAAGTGAATCCTTTTATTATTTTTTCCATTATAGTAAGTGTTTTATTTTATCTTTAGTTATTCCAGTAGTGGCAACATCCACAACATTTAATCCGTGTTTTGTTGCATCATCTAAAATGGTTTTCAGATCATCAATTAAAACCATTTCATTAAATTGTAAATTGAATTTATTTGCTACATAATCAAAATGTTTTTTCTTGCTCGGCCAAGTTGCTTCTATATATACAAAATCAAGATAATTTGGTGGAAACAACATATCAAGATATTTTTCACATACCTCTTTTTTGTAACTTGCACTTGCAAATCCAATTATATATCCCTTCTTTTTTAATAAATCAATACATTCAAGTGCATCCGGATATAGACCGAGTTGTAATTGTTGTAATGTTTTTTCGTTACCCGACCAACTATCAAAGTTCCAAAAAGTACGATCAAGGTCAATCAAAACTGCCTTCGTCATAAATTAAATTTCCTTTAGAAGTTTATAGGTGTGTTCCCAATCGTCGACTTGAAACACTTTATCAGGTTCTTCAAGAATACTTGCAATGGGATAATCGTTACCACCTTTCTCAGTTTTATCCCCAAAAAAATGAATGATACCATCAAGTTTTCTTCGTATTTGAGATTTGTTTTTTCCATACTCATGTATGTCCACACTTATTTGACCACCGGCAGTGGCTTCTAATTCAGGAAACATGGTGGTAAGTGATTTACATATAAACTCACGTTCCCGATGTTCGTTGTCCCATTCATTGTAAGCAAGTCGTTGTTCTTGTGTACAATTTCTCCCAACAACACTTATGTTAAGAAGACCCACTCGTTCTTCTATGTGATTGCCTGCTTTAACAGGATACTTGCTAATGTCAATTAGGTTTTGGCAAGTGTCGATTAAACTCTTATTTGGTTGCCACTTACTAACTTCAATTAAATCACCCTGTCTATATACTACATTACCACCACATTGGTGAGACTCGGTTACTTCTCTCCATATATCCACACCCACTTGTTCTATTGTTTTGTCGTGGTCAGACCCAGTTAGAAGATATACATTTTTATCTTTAATCCAACTTCTAAAGAACTTCGCAAACTCAACATCCATTTTCAATCTACTTGGAGTAAGAGTTCCGTCAACATCAAATACGTAATTTATTCGTCTAGCCATGGTTTTCCTAAAATTTCAGTTTGTAAATCTTTACTTAACATATTAAATAAGTATTTGATTTCTTGTATATGACACAATGATTCGAGAGTAGTGTCTTTAAATCCTTCTTTTCTTCGGTGTCTTAATTTATATGCAATAGATTCCATTCTATCGGTAATTTCAGTTTCATTAAATTCTCCCATGCTAATAAATATTATAAAAAGTAGTTTTTATAAAAAAAAGAACGAAGTCACTAAAACTCCGTTCTTCTATAAGTTGGTGAGGGTTATCTACTATTTCTCATCATCAACTACTTCAAAATCAGCATCCACCACATCATCTGGTTGTGGTGATTCGTCGTGATTAAATGTATCTCCAGGTTGAGGACCCTTCGGTGTGCCTTCACCTTCAGGTTGTAACTTAGAACCCAGTTGTTTTAACACTTCCATAAGTTCATCACATGAACTTTTATATGTTTCTAAGGTAGTTTCGGAATTTTTAAGCAATTCTTTCGTCCGTTTACATACATCTTCTGCCTTTTCTTTAGCATCTGCGTCTAACTTATCATCATTTTCTTCGACTAATTTTTCAAGTTGATACACCAAAGTATCTGCTTGATTTTTTATTTCAACTGTTTCTTTTTTATTTTTATCATCTTCTGCATATTTTTCAGCATCTGCTTTCATGCGTTCAACTTCATCCTTATCAAGTCCAGAGGAATCACTAATAGTAATCTTTTGGTCTTTACCAGTACCTTTGTCAGTAGCACTTACATTGAGAATACCATTTGCATCAATATCAAATGCAACTTCAATTTGTGGTGTACCTCTAGGTGCAGGAACGATACCATCCAACTTAAATGTACCGAGGTTTTTATTATCCACCGACATGGAACGTTCACCCTGAAGAACTACAATATCAACTGCTGGTTGATTATCCGCATATGTCGAAAATACTTGTGATTTCTTTGTCGGAATAGTAGTGTTGCGTTCAATCATCGGAGTGGATACTCCACCTGCGGTTTCAATGCCAAGGGTAAGTGGGGTTACATCAAGCAACAAAACATCACTTACACCTTCGTCTCCTGCAAGGATAGCACCTTGAATAGCCGCACCAAGTGCAACTACTTCATCTGGGTTAACTCCTTGATGTGGGTCTTTTCCACCCGCAAGTTCCTTTGCAATTTCAACAACCCTTGGACTGCGAGTCATACCACCAACAAGGATGAGGTTTTTAACTTCATCTAGTGTAATACCCGCATCATCAAGACACTTTTCAAATGGTTCTTTAGTTCGTGTATATAATTTGTCACAAATCTTTTCAAACTTGGAACGGGTCATTTCAATATTCAAGTGTTTGGGTCCACTTGCATCCGCAGTTATGAATGGGATGTTAATTTCGGTGGACGCACTTGATGATAGTGCAACCTTTGCCTTTTCTGCTTCTTCCTTGAGTCGTTGCATTGCCTGCCCATCATTACTCAAATCAATACCAGAATCTTTCTTAAATTCTTTCAGAAGATGTTTAATAAGTTCCTCGTCCCAGTTGTCACCACCAAGTTGGGTGTCACCATTTGTAGACTTAACTTCAAATACTCCGTCACCGATTTCAAGAATAGAAACATCGTAAGTACCACCACCAAGGTCATATACCGCAATGGTTTCTTCGTTCTTCTTTTCCAAACCATAAGCAAGAGAAGCTGCGGTTGGTTCGTTAACAATACGCAATACTTCTAGTCCTGCGATTTCACCTGCATCTTTAGTTGCTTGTCTTTGTGAATCGTTAAAGTAAGCAGGTACGGTAATAACTGCTTGTTTTACTTCTTCACCAAGATATGCTTCTGCATCTGCTTTAAGTTTGCTCAGAATGATACTTGAAATGAATTCAGGTGCATATTCTTTTTCTTCGTCACCTTCTTTACATTTAATATAAGCATCTCCGTTTTTACCCGAGACAACTTCATAAGGAAGATTCTTAACTTCGTTCTTTACTTCCTTGTACTTTCTTCCGATTAAGCGTTTCGCAGAAAAAATTGTATTCTCTGGATTGGTGACTGCTTGTCTTTTTGCGGATTGACCTACAAGTCTTTCTCCGTCTTTAGCAAATCCAACTATACTTGGGGTAGTTCTTGCTCCCTCTGAGTTGGTTATCACCTTTGGTTCTCCTGCTTCTACCACCGCAACACAACTGTTCGATGTACCTAAATCAATGCCAATTACTTTAGCCATTTTCTATTCCTCTTTTATTTTGTTAGTTTTGTTTGAATCTCGTTTGAGCATTCTAGATAATCTCGTTTGAGCATTATCTTTATATAAATATAAGTAAAAATTACTTTTATTCTCCTTCTCTACCATCACAGGGACCTCCTGCCTTGCTTGCAAACTCACACCAACGACAATTCTTTTTGTTCTTTCCTGGCGTTTTTGGAAATGGATTTTCAAGATCATATTCACCACTCTTGGTAAACGATTCGTTTAAGAATGTATTGAAACTTGACCATGCTTCTTTTGAAGACATGGTACCGTGTGGTGGAACAAACCTTTGGATTCTATCCCCACCAAAGGGGTCATCCGGGTCGTGTTTTCTTTTTAGAATAATAAACTCCACTTCAATTTTATCAAGTGGTACATTAAATTCCTTTGCATAGAAAACCTTATACAACAACAATTGGTGTGTTTTACTTTCATCAGATTTCTGCCATTTGTTCCAACCCCGTGTAGAAGTTTTTAAATCAATTATTTTATACTTTTGATTTGCCTTATCAAACAAAACCACATCAAGAAATCCAATATATCCCACATTGTTTCTGACTTCAAGATCAATAGAAGTTTCTATACCAGACAACGAATATCGTGTTTTTGAAAAGTACTTGTGACGAATGTCATCAGAGAGTAAGTGGTCCAGTATTTGGTTTCCATCCTCAATAAACTCATCAAATGTTTCCTGATCCATACACCGACTACCATCAATGAGATTTTCAGGTTTATCCGCAAGTTCCGTCATGATTTCTAATAATTTTGCTTTCCAATCCACGGATTCTGTATCAAGGTGTGGTTGGTTGTATAACATCTCAAGATATTCTTGAATAGTTTCATGCATCGCAGTTCCAAATACAAGATGGATGTTACTTTCTTTTTTCCGTAAATTATCAACATACGCAAGTTTCCAACTACGTGGACACTTGTGATACATTGAGTATTGAGAGAAACTTACATACTTGTTAAATTTCCTCTCTTTAATTTCTTTTTTTTCTCCAACAGCTGCCTCGGTCATAATTAATCACTTCCCTCTGAGTTCGTGTTTGCTTCGTATATACTACAACGAATAAACTTATTGCCTCGCATAACACCCATATCAACATGATCACGCATACTTTCATATACTTCTCGGTCATCGTATCCAAAGTGTCCCAGATCCGCAAGATGCGTTAAATATTGCTCATTAGTCATACCTGTTTTCCGTTGAACAATTGTTTTCAAATAACGAACAGCATCCGCAGTTGATTCAAAAAGTTTAACTGGAGAACCTTTAATTGTTGGGTCTTTTATATAATATTTCATTGTTACCTACTATAATAAGTCATTCCATATAATAAGTCAAGGTGTATTTGTGCGAAAACGTATTATAATAAAGATGTATATACAATATTTATGTGTATGGCAAAAACATATTCGGAGAAGGTGGTAAATTTGGTTGATACTAAGGATAGACATCAACTCGAATTTAGACAAGCAGTAAATGAAGTGCTTGAAACATTAACACCAATCGTGGATAAGGATTCCACATACCAAGACATTGGTTTGCTTGAAAGATTGGTAGAACCGGAGAGAGTGATTACTTTCCGAGTTCCTTGGGTGGACGATAACAATAAGGTTCATGTGAATCGTGGTTATCGTGTACAATTCAATAGTGCCATTGGACCGTATAAAGGTGGATTAAGATTTCATCCATCGGTAAATCTCAGTATCATCAAGTTCCTTGGGTTTGAACAAACATTCAAGAACTCACTCACGGGACTTCCTATGGGTGGTGGTAAAGGTGGTAGTGACTTTGACCCAAAAGGCAAAAGTGATGCAGAGGTGATGAGGTTCTGTCAGTCATTTATGGTTGAGTTGAGTAAACACATCGGACAATTTACCGATGTACCTGCCGGTGATATTGGTGTTGGTGCAAGGGAAGTTGGATTCTTATACGGTCATTACAAACGTTTACAAAATGAAGTAGTCGGAGTTTTGACGGGTAAAGGTCTGGACTTCGGTGGTAGTTTGGTAAGAACCGAAGCAACTGGATATGGTTGTTGTTACTTTATGAAAGAAATGCTCGGAGTTCTCAATGATAGTTTTGATGGAAAGAAAGTCACAATTTCAGGTTCAGGAAACGTAGCAATGTATGCAATGGAAAAAACAATTGAACTTGGTGGTACGGTGGTTGCAATGAGTGATTCAAGTGGATATGTGTATTCGTCTGCCGGTCTTAAACTTGATTTAATGAAAGACATTAAAGAAACTAAAAGATTGAGAATAGAAGAATATGTAAAACAAGACAAAGACGCAGTATTCAGCAACACAGGAAGTATATGGGATGTTTCGTGTGAAGTGGCACTTCCATGTGCGACTCAAAACGAATTGGAAAAGAAACACGCAGAACTTCTTGTTCGTGGTGGTTTGATTGCAATTGCAGAAGGAGCAAACATGCCATGCACACCAGAAGCAGTTGAAGTGTTTCATAAAAACAAGATTCCATTTGGTCCGGGTAAGGCATCAAATGCAGGAGGTGTTGCCGTAAGTGGATTGGAAATGTCACAAAATAGTATTCGTGATAGTTGGTCGTTTGATAAAGTTGATAAAAAACTTCAAGGTATCATGAAGAATATTCACGACACTGCGTATGAAGCTTCCGAGAAATACAATGATAAAGGTAATTATGTTATGGGTGCTAACATCGTAGGATTTCTAAAAGTAGCAAATGCAATGATTTCACAAGGAATTGTATAAGGAATATATTTATATACATGAGTAAATATGTTGATGATGTAATTAAAAAAGTTGAGGAAAAAAACCACTCCGAACCGGTATTCATTCAAGCAGTAAACGAAGTGTATTCAAGTTTACATTCAGTAATGGATAAACATTCCGATTTTAGAAAAGCAAATCTTCTTGAACGATTGGCAGAACCAGAGAAGCAAATTATATTCAGCATACCTTGGATTGACGAAATCGGAAACGTTCATGTTAATCGTGGATATAGAGTTCAGTTTAATAGTGTATTGGGACCATACAAAGGTGGGTTGCGATTCCACCCAAGTGTTAACTTGGGAACAATGAAGTTTCTTGGATTTGAACAAACTTTTAAGAATAGTTTAACAGGTTTGCAAATTGGTGGAGCAAAGGGGGGAAGTGATTTTGATCCAAACGGAAAAACCGATTTGGAAATTATGAGGTTCTGTCAGTCGTTTATGACAAAACTCCATGATCACCTCGGTCATAAGACAGATGTACCCGCAGGTGACATAGGAGTCGGATTCAAAGAGATAGGGTATCTGTTCGGTCAGTATAAGGCACTACATAGCAAATATGAACCAGGACTCATTACTGGTAAAGCACCTGCATGGGGTGGTATTCAAGGTCGCAAGGAAGCAACTGGTTTCGGAACAATTTATTTTGCGGAAGAAATGCTAAAGAACCATCACACGGATATCAAAGGAAAAATCATTACTGTTAGTGGGTTCGGTCAAGTATCTTTTGGAGTTGTAAAGAAAGCAGTTGAAATGGGTGCAAAGGTAGTTACAATATCAGGACCAGACGGATATGTACACATGAAGAATGGTATCAAAAAGAACATGATTCCTTACATGGAAGTTCTTCGTGAATCCAACAAAGACATCGTTAAACCTTTCGCAGAAAAATTCGGAGTGGACTATATCAAGGGCAGAAAACCTTGGGAAGTGCAATGCGATATAGCAATTCCAAGTGCCATCCAAAACGAAATTACAGAAAAAGATGCGGAAATGCTCATCGATAATGATTGTAAATTTGTTGTAGAAGCAGCTAATATGCCATGTACAGAGGGTGCTATAAAACTCTTTAACGACAAATTAGTGGTAGTTGCTCCATCCAAAGCAGTAAACGCAGGTGGAGTGGCAGTATCGGCACTAGAGATGCGTCAGAACGCAGGGTGGGATAAGTGGAACTTTGCTCAAGTGGATAATAAACTAAGAACTATAATGAAACAGATACATATTTCATGTCTGAAGCACGCCAGGAAATACGGAACAGAGGGTGATTACACGTTGGGAGCAAATGTCGGTGGTTTCCTGCGAGTGGCAAGAGCAGCCATTGCTCATGGAATTATTTAAGTGGTTTGATGTGATTAATTTTCGGAATTGGTAGTGCCTTTTTTTGTGAAATCAAAGCTCCGTCCATTTCTCTTGTAGGATACCATCCGATGGGTTTAATATTTGGAAACCCACGCCTACCTTTATCTAAGAATAAAGAAACTCCTGTATTATTTTTGAGAGATATATCAAAAAATATGCGATGTCGTAGATTTACACACGATTCCCTATCCCACACCTTGTCAGTTTTTGGTATATCGGGATCATATACCAATCGGTATTCAAGCAAAAATGTATTATCAATTTCATAATTTGTAAGTATTTTAACTACACTTGAGTTGAATACAACATCTCGGAGTTTTTTGCTATTTTTTAATCTTTTAATATGGTCTTTCCATGTACCAGATATGCCGTTGATTGTGGCATATTTGGTGTCCAGTGCATCCTCAAAGGAATACATAACATCTACACTATCCCACTCAACCTGCCTATGCAATTCCGGTGTAATATTTAGAAGGTCAAGTGTCCATAAATTTATACACATTTCCGAATCACCTGCTTTTATATACAAATACTTTAACCAAAATGTGTCATTACCATCGACAGAGTCTCCGTCTGCATATGATAACCACGAATTCATAACAAACCGGTTGTCTGCCGAAAGATTGTCTAATAAGACATAGGGTCCTGGACGAAAATGTGACATACTCTATTTAAGTTTGGCAATTAAATCGGGTTCTTCTTTCCGCACAACTTTCATAATAGAATCTGGTACATGTACCATAGAATCGGTCATAAATAAATAATCCTCGACAACAGGCTTTTTATATGACATAAATCCAATCGATTTTTGTGTCACACTAATAACTTTCAGTGGCATAAGTCTACCATAAATTCCTTTTGTATGCGAAAGCTTGGACTTGGTTGCAGTAGACCTAGCCTCTTGCAACCCCACAAGAGTCCAACTTAAACAGGCACTCAAAGTGTCGGCATAATGTTCAGCAATAAAGTCATCTTCGACAATTATAATTTCGGCCTTATATAGTTTTTTCTTGAATATTTTCGCAAGGTAACGTTTAATCATGTATATAAATATATCAACATATGTGAATATTACAATGAATAATTTTATAAAACCAAGAAATTATATTCAAATAAACCCACTATATATAGTTCCATATATATTAGTGATGTTTGGCATATATGCATCATATATGTTAATTAAAGGAATTATATATATTTATATACACATAACTGCTAAATAAAATGAAAGACGATTATTACGATTTACTTGGAGTAGCAAAAAGTGCAACTCAGGAGGAACTTAAAAAGGCATATAGAAAATTGGCAATTAAGTGGCATCCAGATAAAAACAAAGACAATCCAGATGCCGAAGAAAAATTTAAGAAAATTTCGGAAGCATATGAAATATTATCGGATGAAGACAAACGTTCAAAATATGATCAGTTCGGACATTCGGCATTTTCCGGAAATTCCGGAGGTCATGGTGGATTTCATTCCAATCCATTTGACATATTTAATAGTTTCTTCGGAGGATCGGCAGGTGGCACATTTTCTTCTTTTTTTGGAAATGATCAAGGTCAACAAACAAAAAAAAGTGCAAGTCTACAGGTAGCAATTGAAGTTCCCTTAAAAAACTTAGTCAATGAAACGGAAAGGGAACTTAAATACAACAAACATATACATTGTAAATCATGTAATGGGTCAGGTGAAACCTCACAGACAACAACCTCGGTCTGCCCGCAATGTAATGGTAAAGGAGCAGTATTTAGGCAAATGGGAATAATGCAAGTTCAACAACAATGCCCCAAGTGCTCAGGGACTGGCCAGACAATTACAAATCCATGTCAACCCTGTAAAGGTCGTGGGGTGGTACAAGATAGAATAAATATCAAAATAAAAATACCCAAAGGGGCACACACTGGAACAAGATTAAAAATTGCAAATGCAGGAAATGCAATTAAAGGAGGAGTATCTGGAGATTTGTATGTTACAATTCATGTAATTGACGATCCAAAATTTTCCAGACAAGGTGATGATATTTTTTCGGAAGAGTTTGTTGATTTTATAGATATGATACTCGGCACTAAAAAAACAATTCAATCTATACGTGGCAATGTCAACATAACGATACCTTCATTAACTCAATCCGATGCTATCTTAAATGTAAAATCTCAAGGACTTCCTAATTTAAGGACAAATCACATAGGTGATATGTATGTTACATTGAGAACTAAAATTCCAAAAACTTTATCACACGAACAGAAAAGCATATTGGAATTATATAAAAAATCTAAATAATTATTTTTTTCGTTTTCTCGGACCGAAGTTTCTAATTGGTTGTGCTTTGTTCGACGATTCGTATGATTTTTTATGCTTAAGACGATATATTATACGCCCTTTGGTGAAATCATACTTACTAAGTTCAACAAGCACTCTATCCCCTATGGTTAATTTAATAAAATGTTGTTTTAACTTTCCAGCAAGAACACACAGAAGAGTTTTTTTATTTTCTCCAAATTCAAGTTCAACATCAAACATAGTACCAGGAAGGAGTTTTTTGACAACACCTTCAACTTCTACGATATCCGGATTATTTTTACGAGACATTTTGATTATTGTGCAATAATTTCATCAACCAATCCATACTTCAAGCACGTCTTGGCATCCCACCAAAGATCGTGTTTTAAAATTTGATCCATTTTCGTCTTTGGTACTTTCGTCTTTGTTTCGTAAATTTCTTTGATTCGTTTCATAAGATTTTCACTGTTTACCATGTCATCTTGCAATTCAGAGAACTTCCCCCAGTGCTGAGAACTCAGTTGGTGAATTAGCATATATGAATTTTCGGTAATATATCGTTTTGCACCACATACACTCATTATTGTACCTGCACTGGCCGCACATCCATCAATGTATGTATATACGGGTGCCTTTGAGGTCATGATATAATCGATACTTCCAAATGCAGCGAATACACTACCACCGTAACTATTAATTCTAAGATGTAGTGGTGGAATAATGGGCATATTCAACTTAATGGAAAGCATTTGCATTTCACGGTCCATGTGGGAAAGTTTATGATTTAATTTAAAGTTTTCTTTTAGAGTCACGGAACTATAGAAGTATATGATGTTATCATCACCCTCAACCGTGTCCATCGTACCCGCATCACCCGCACGTGCTTTCTTTTTCTTTACAACTTTTTTTGGAGAAACATCTCCACCGTCATCTATATTATATTTCCAGTCAAACATTTTATCGTATTCTTTTTGGCTTATCGGTTTTGACAATTGCCACCTTGGAACGTGGGTCATATTCACGGCAGATTCTAATCCAATAATCTGCTTCTAGTCTAGCATCATGTTCAGATGTGAAGTTTCTATCGGAAGTTCTACGAGTGTCACGTGTAACTACGAACACTGTTTCCGATTCATTTCCATTCTTTTTGTAATATTGGTTGTTATTTTTCATATATATATATATTTTAGTTATTATTTGGGAGAATGATATGTGAAGATGACTTGATATCAATGACACTCTCTTCATCTAAATCATCATCGTTCTCGTCCGATTTTTTTTCCAGTACAATTTCCGCCGGTGGGTTAGGTAGTTTATCCGACTCGACGGAGTCGACCGAATTTTTTGAAGGGGTTTGCTTTTTATCATATCCGTATGTATTGTTATACATGGCATTGACCATTTCCAAATCTACTTCCGACTCGTCAGAGTCGACAGAATTTTTTTTCAGAGGGTTATCGGTGCTTTGCCGGACACATCCAGCAAGAATAGATTCACTTCTACGAGGGTCATCAAAGTCAATAAGACCTTCACACGGATTGCCAGGTTCACCTTCTACACCTCGTTCCGAGTAAAGATTGGAATCATCGTGACCTTCTTCATCTTCACATTCTCCGTGGGTGTCCCAATCAAATTCATCATAGTCCTCGTCATTATATTCATTACCTTCATCATCGTAAAAATAGTCATCGACCTCGGCCGAAAACACACCATCGGAATCATAATAAACGGGTGCTTCATACTTAGGAACTAAATCAAATGGATTTTCAATTTCTTCGTGGACAACATAACGATAGACACGAACCTTTTGACGATTGCTATCTTCGGGTACACTAACAACATCCGATGGATTGACCTTCACGGTTACAAGTCGGTCACCATTAAGGTTACCTTCTTCGTCTTGAGAAAAGTTTCCGTAACAACGAACATACTCAATGCTACCACAATGAAGTCCACTTGAACAATGAAGTTTAGGGTCAGCAGTTACTTCTTCATAAGGCATCTTAACCTTTTCACCGACCTTATTGGAAATCGTTCCAGTATACTTGTCGGTATAATCACGTTTAATTGCCTTGTAAGCAAGGAAGCATCCATCTTCGGTGATAGGAAGGTTCTCATGCTCCAAGAAGGTATAAAGTTGGTCTATGCTACCTTCAGAGGGATTGTCCATAAGATTGACGAGGAAGTTCAGCATAGGTTTTGCTTCATCTCCGTTGTGAATCATTTCCACGATACGTTGCGTAAGAACATTGTGAACAATCGTTCCGTTGTAAATAAGATTATCTCCATCAACCGCAATCAGTCCATTGGAGAATTCCTTGTATCCGTTTTTGACATCAAGAAGTTCCTCAACTTCGAGGAAATTTTTTTGAAGCAATGCTTTCTTAATCTTGTAAAAATTAGGATGAGATTTGCCGACAACGGACGGACCCGTTTCGGAAATTAGAGTAATAGTTGAGTCGGTTATGATACTTTGCATTTTCTTTTCTTTCTTTTTAGGATTCTTCAAGTGGTGGAAGACCGTGCCTCGCACGACTTCTATTTTTATTTTTAACTTGTGCCCGATACATTTTTGGTGTAACCATTGTTCCGTAAATGCCCTTTCTCAAAGGACCAGAACTTCGACCGGATTTTTTTGCAATGGTGTAAAGTTTTGCTTGAGTTTCTTTAGAAGGTAGTCGTTCTTCGGGTTTTCCCTTTTTACTCATTGATTACCTCCGTTCTTATCACGGGTTTCTTCAATTTTAACATACTTGTACTTTTTTGCAAGTTTTGCTTGCTTTCCCATACCGAACTTCTTCTTGAGTCGGTGCTTCCAATGTTGAGATGCTTTCATAATTATATATATTCCTTTTAGTTAAATTTAATATTATAATAATACTTGATTTGATGTCTTTCGTCAACTTTTTTTTAATTCCATTCGGAATCAAAAAAAACTTTCCTTAGACTTGTTAGTATTCATTGACATTATTTCTTTGTGGAATTTATCAATTCCATGTATTCCACAAGATTCTTCATAGAGTCTTTCCAGTTACCAGTGTCTCCCAAAGCACCTCCCATAAACCTTACCATAGGATATTCCTTGGAAAGCATATAACGAGTGTCCTTGAGGTCGTATGATACCTTAGAGTCAAAGAACTTTGTAAGATTTGGAGAATCCATACACCCACGACTCAAGAATTGAGCAATCATTCTCAAATCGTCAACGAGAGAGTTATCCTCATCGGTAATTTCAGAAGATGCAGTATTGTTGATTCCAATGATTCTACGAATCTTGAAAAGTTCCTTTACCAATTCATCGTTATCCGATTCCTTGAGCAGAATGCAGACCTTCTTAAACACACGATTGTTTATAAGAGTAGAAACCATCTTGTAGGAATCATGAGTCTTGAAGTGAAAAAACTTCTTTGACACGACACTTTGATATACCTTGTTGGATTTGTTCTTGAAAGTTTCCACAATAAAATCGGAAATCACATCAAATACGTTCTTGAAATTAGGATACTTATGCAACCGTTTGGTTTTACCAACCTTAATTCCGTAAATCTTAACACCATCTTTCTTGTCAAGAACATTGCCCAAAAGACTATGCAACGAACGATTTGTATACTCGTTATCGTTTTGTACAATTTTCCAATTCTTAATAGGTACGTAATACACAACCTTCTTAGAGTCTAACGTCAATTCTTCTTCGTTGTCCCAATTACCACGTGCGTTATACCACCATGAGTCACCAGTTAGTTCATGACCAAGTATCGTTCCCTTGCTTGCAGTAGAGTGGTTGTAAGACCTCGTAGGTTTCTCCAATTCGGAAGTCTTGCGAACCTTAGAAGGATACCCAATAAGTTTAAGATACTTACGTTCCTTGTTGGTGAACTTATCAAACATAAGAACAACCTTTCCTTGATTCTCACGAACATAATGATTTACACGACTAACACTTCCAGTCGGAAGGTCATTTTGAAAGAATTCAAGTTCAGTATCAAATGGAATGATTCCATGCACCTCACTTCTACGATTAACTTTGTCCGCACCACGATACCGATTCCTCTTGGGATAACCCAACCAAAACAAACGATAGTCCATTTTTTCAAGATTAGGATTCTTGTCGGCATCACCGAAACGTTCGGAAACCTTCATGCCATTCCATGTAAGTTGTTCAGTCCACTTGAAATGACCAATGCTACCATTCCCCACGTCTCGGTCAAAGTCACTAAAGTATTCTTCGGTATAACCAATCATTGAGTTAAACAAAAGTCGTGCATCCCAAAAGTTCTCACACTTATTTAATTGGTCATTCATAATATCCTTAATTTCGTTGTAAACACGTTCAACGAAATTAACCATATATTCACGACCTTCACTTGTCCAACCGATTTCTTCCCGACTTGCCGTAACATCCAAGTCTCCGATGGGAACACGAAACACAATGTTGTTTACCAACCTACGATACTCGTAAGTTTCATTCCAACTATACTTCTTTTCAAAAGCATCATCAATATCAGAGAAGTTAAAAGGATAAGCAACATTACCCATAAGAATAATGGAATCGGAATAACCGAGTTGCTTGTCTACGTAATACCAACCGTTTCCTTCAAGAACCTTGGTTGGAATTTTAACTTCTTCCTTAGTTGCACCAATGGTAAGATTAGGAGTTACGTCAAAATAACCAAGAGTCTCTTGTGCAGACTCACGAAGTTTATCATAAGTGTTTGCTTCGGTAGGAGTAAACTTAACTTCAGTACCAGAGGGTTCGTCAGTATCTTCTTCAGAAATAATGGAAAAGTTGGGGACATCCTCGTCCAAATAGTTGATAACCGTAGTTTTCTTACCATCCTTCACACTAGTTACGGTAAATGCGTCACTAAGAGTAAAAGGAGTTTTGCTTCCCAGCCCCATGCAGCCGACAAAGTCGTTGCTATGAGTTTTGTTGCTATCAAAGTAAGTGGTGTAAGTGGTTTCAAGCTCTTGCTTGCTCATGCCAATGCCATAATCCCTAATAGCAAACCACGGTTCTGCCACACTAGGCAGGTGTACGTCAAAAGGGGCATCGGCATTACCATTGGCAACATGGGCATCATAAGCATTGGTGCTTAGTTCCCTAATGGGAGCTTTTATTTTGTCACTATATAAACCATCACTTAATATCTTAAATGCCTTTGCTGATGCTTTGATTGAATACTGAGTAGTATTGCTTAATGTATTGCTTACTACGTTTGGATTGGTTTTAACCTGCATAATAGATGTTAGTTGATGTAATATATGTTAGTGGTTTAATACAGTCTGAATAAGGACTACGATTTATTATAGTTATATTATAGTTATTTTGAAAATGGATTTCTATATCTCTCTCAATTATGTTATAAGACTACCACAGATGGGGATAGACGTCAACACTTATTTTTATAATTTTTTTATAATCTTGATTTATCCTAGTAGGAACGGGAAGGTGTTCCGCAAAATTTCTAGTTAGGATATACAGGTTCAAGTACAACATGAGCATTTAGAGAAATTTCATATGCTTGATCCATACTGATTCTATCTCCAACACTGACGATTAAGGGTTTTGAAGAATCGGGTCTTTGAACTTCAAAGAATACACCACCTTCAATCTTAGTAATTTCAAAAGAGGTATCTGCATTTATCATTGCAGCTGGATGAGTTCTTACGTATCTCTTGATTTGAACTATCGGGTCTTTCATATTGTCAAAGTAGGTATATTACCACTTCCGCAAAAATTAGTCAAGAACTAATTAATCTTTTAATAAAACTCTAGGAGTTCTGGTAGCAGTTAGTTCAGCAGATGATACCGAAGTCAAGGTAGTTTGATAAGAAGCAGCTATTTGAATTGCTTGCTCTCTTGATAGTCTGTCTCCTACACTACATGATACTTGAGGTCCTTCTCCGTATTCTTTTTTTGCTTGTTTGTTAACGTCTACTACAACTGCATTTTCCATTTCCACAATTTCAAATACACGATCAGGTGATACACT
>CENY01038045.1_pt1 | contig 35269 bp, 33 predicted proteins | sample 356181 | NCBI WGS metagenome assembly CENY01 (sample SAMEA2619840, study PRJEB7988) | marine metagenome | isolation source: saline water (ENVO:00002010), including
GATCCCAGATTGATGACCTGTCCGCATCTTATCTGGAGGCACTCAGGAAAAGATTTCCTGATATGGATCACGTCACTGACAAAACGCCGGGCAACTTCCATTACATCGGCATGATTCGGGTCATGTTGCCAGAGGCCAAGGTGATCAATTGCACCAGAGACCCGGTCGACACATGCTTCTCATGCTACCAGAACTACTTCACCCAAGGGGTCCCGTTCTCCTATTCGCTCGAGGATCTCGGGAATTACTATCGTCTCTATTCCAATTTAATGAAGCATTGGCGACGAGAGCTGCCTGGCTTCGTCTACGATCTCAGCTATGAGAGCCTCCTCAACGATCAAGAGGGTGAATCGAAGAAGCTTCTGGCGTTTTGCGGTTTGGAATGGAACCCCGCCTGCCTAAACTTCCATAAGACAGAACGGCCAGTCGAAACTGCTAGCGCGGTTCAGGTGCGCCAACCGATCTATCGGTCGTCGATCGCCCGCGCTGCTCATTACAGGTCGCATCTTGCGCCACTGCGCGACGCCCTGGGCGATGTCGCATGAACCGGGCGGAGCATCGACGTCGGGAGAGTCTGAATAGCAGCTCGGCGACAGCGCGAAAGGTTGAGCGGACTCTCGCGGAAGGTCTGGAACATCATGGTGCGCGTCGTTTTGCAGAAGCACGACGATCGTACAAAAAGGTCCTTCGTCAGGATGCCAGAAATGCACGTGCCTTGTTTCTCATGGGCACATTGGCGCTGCAGGAAAAGGACTATCCGACAGCGGAGTCATTGATCAAGAAGGCGATAGCCGAAGACCCCAAAGACCCCTCATTCCACAATAACCTGGGCGTCATATTGCGTGAGTCCGGACGCCTGGAGGAGGCACTCGACTGCTATCGACAGGCGATAAAACTGCGTCCCGAATACGCCGAAGCACATTGTAATCTGGGCATTGCGCTGAGGGAACTGGGACAGTTGGAGGACGCCATTTTGGCACTCGAACACACCATAGAGCTCGATCCCAGCTTTGGCGGCGCCTATTCGAACCTCGGAAATGCGTATAACGCCGTTGGGCGGACGGGCGAGGCCATGCCCGTCTTCGACAAAGCCCTGGGTTTAAACCCTCACGATCTCTCGGCGCATTTCAATCGAGCGATCGCCAACCAGGATCGCGGTTATCTCGATGCTGCTCAGGATGGCTTTCGAGACGTGTTGCGTTTGCAACCTCAACATGGTGAGGCATGGCGGCTGTTATCAGGTCTCAAAAGATTTGCATCGGCGGACGATAACGACATCGAGGAAATGACCCGCCTGCTCCGTGATGCGACGCTGAAGAAGCCAGACGAGATGCACGTGCGATTTGGACTGGGTAAGGCGCTTGTAGATATTGGGGAATTTGACGACGCCTTCAGGCAGATTGCGGCAGCCAATGCCGCCTATCGCAATTCATACGAATACGACATCGAAAAAGATGCGGAGTATTTCGAGTCGATTCAGGATGTCTTCTCGGAGGAATTCCTGTCGGACCGCGAAGGCTGGGGAAGCGCTTCAGACCGCCCGATCTTCATTGTTGGGATGATGCGTTCCGGGACATCTCTCGTGGAGCAGATACTGGCGAGTCATCCCTCCGTCACGGGCTGTGGCGAATTGAAAGAACTGGATCGACTGACACGGAATGATGAAGCTCGTCCGGGCGGTCTGGACTATCCGCAATCGATGCGTTCGCTGGACAGGACACTCTCAAAGTCCCTTGCCGAAGAGTATCTGCGAAGGGTGCAGGTCTATGCGCCCGGCGCGGAACGAACCACCGACAAGATGCCGGGGAATTTTCTCCACATTGGCTTGATACGCGTCTTGCTACCCAACGCCACAATCATCCACTGCGCGAGAGATCCAGTGGACACCTGCCTTTCCTGTTTCCGGAACTATTTCGCTGGATTTCACTCCTTCGCCTATGATCTTGAAGACCTTGGCACATATTACTGTCTGTACCAGAAATTGATGGATCATTGGCGTAGCGTGGCGTCCATAAATTTGCACGAAATCTGCTACGAGGATCTCGTCGCGAACCCCGAGGATGAAATTCGTCGCTTGCTGCACGCATGTGGACTGAGCTGGAATGATCAGTGTCTCAATTTTCACCAAACCACGCGTCCGGTACGAACGGCAAGCGCCGCCCAGGTTCGTCGACCCATGTATAGTTCCTCTGTCGAAGCCTGGCGGAAGTTCGAATCGCACCTCGGACCATTACTCAGGGCTCTCAGTTGACTGACCCGCTACCGGAACTGTCGATAGGTGCGGTCGCCCAATTTTGGGTTGCCCGGACTGGACGGCGAGTTCTATTCCTTTCATGAACGGGTCCGCGGCAACCGGACACTCTTGTTCCTGAGTTCTGGTCTCGATCAAAAGACCGATTCCATCATTACGGCGCTGGATTCGGCACGGAGAGATTTCGAAGCTCTCGCCACGGATGTGTTGGCGGTCGTCTCGGGTACGGTGGAAGAGGTGGCAGTCAGTGCCGCCGCTCGGGAAGCGACGGAATTGCCCTTTCAGATATTTGCCGACGTGAAGGGGAAAATCCTCCAGGGATTTCGTGAAATGCTGAGAGATTCGACATCGACACCGATCAGCCTCGTGCTCGACGCAAATCAACGTGTGTTGATGCGCATCGACGCAGACAACGGCGCGGGCGAGTATGTCGACAGCACCATTGCCTACTTGAAATCCGTTCCGCAGCCGTCCGACCGACATGTTCTCGGCAACTCGGCCCCAGTGCTCCTTGTTCTAAATGTCATCGAGCCGGAACTATGCTCCGCACTGATCCATCGCTGGCAAACCATGGGGCATGAGGAGGGTAAGGTGCAGTCGGTATTGGATGGGCGTGATCATGAGAGGGTGGCCTTTGAAGGTAAGCGGCGGCTGGATCACTACATTCAAGATCAGGCATTGACGCGAGAGCTTGGGCTACGCGTGGTTCGGCGCCTTGCTCCCGAAATTGAGAAAGCCTATCGGTTCGAAGGATTTCGCCTCGATCCGTTTCTCATCGGATGCTATCAGGCTGAGAGAAAGGATTTTTTTCGTCCGCATCGGGACAACCTCTCGCCGACCAACGCAGATCGAATGTTTGCCCTCAGCATTAACCTCAATGCGGAAGAGTATGATGGCGGCGATTTGCGATTCCCCGAGTACGGACCCCATCTGTATCGCCCCGGTACCGGCGCTGCTCTCGTATTCTCGTGCTCGCTCATACATGAGGCGTTGCCGGTGACCAGGGGTCGCAGATTCGTCTTGCTGAACTTCATGCGCGATGTTAGTCCTCCCGACGCACCGCGAACGGGACGGCCAGCAGGTGGCGCATGAAGAAGGCAAGAAAATTTCGGCTTGGTCGAGGCTGGCAATCTCCGTCTCACTTGTCGCCAAGTCTGGATTGAGATAGATACCGCTGGTTATAGACGGCTTTCAGCCCTGAACCCGTCATGGGTCATTTTATCGGCGAGAGCTGGTTGTACACACCGTCTCAAATGAGGGAGCATTGTGCCTGGAGTATTGTGGCTCGCGTCGTATCCCAAGTCGGGTAACACTTGGGTTCGTGCATTCCTTGCCAACTATTTGGTGAATGCGGACTCACCAGTATCAATCAATGAATTGCCCGAGTTTGTCAGGGGCGATGGACCCAAACACTACTACGAGGAAGTCCTCGGCTATCCTATTAGCAAGCCGCTTTCGCCCAAGGAAACTCAGGAACTGAGACTTATCGTCCACGAAAAATTTGCGTACGAAAGCCAGAACACAACGATCGTCAAGACACACAACGCCATCGCCTATTTGGACGACATCCCGACCATCAATCCCAAAGCGACAGAGGGCGCCATCTACATCATGCGCAATCCGCTCGATGTAGCCCTCAGTTATGCGCATCACTATGGCATGACCTACGACAAGGCCATTGAAAGGCTTGCATCAGAGCAGAACTCGTTAGGCGGCACCGAGAGGCAGGTATTTCAGTTCTTGGGGAGTTGGAGCGAACATGTTCGGAGCTGGGTCGAAGCACCGGGACTCAAGCTCCACGTAATGCGGTACGAAGATATGATCATCGATGCACCGGCCGCGTTCGCGAAGCTGGTAGAATTTCTCGAACTTCCGGATGAACCGGGGCGGTGTGAAAGAGCAGTCGAGTTCAGTTCCTTCGAGTCGTTGACGGATCAGGAGAAGTCGGAGGGATTTGTCGAAGCCGTTCCGGCTCGTGAACACCCTGCATTTCTTGGTACGGAACTGGCTCGGGTCCCTCAAACCGCGAAGTATAGAGGCGAGAGCCGCATTCGGTTCTTCCGGGAGGGAAAACTGGGAATGTGGCGCGATGAGCTCAGCTCGGAACAGGTCGCACGCATCATCGAGGACCATCGCGAGGTTATGTCCGCGCACGGTTATCTCGATGAGAAGGATGAGCCGGTGTTCTGAGTGATGGTCGGATTCATCCCAGTTGTTCCAACCAGTATTGCGGTCCTTCATCTCCTGCTTCTCGAATTTCGAGACAGGCACTGAGGACCAATCTCCAATGAGCAAAGGCGATTGAGTGGTAGATCACAGTTGGCCACTGCTTAACCTCCTGATTATCGGCCCAAAGGAAGCGGGCGCGTCAGAACTGACGAAGTGCCTCTCGGGTGAAATCGGCGGTGTATTCTCCGCCGAAGAGAGAAACTACGTCGCGATAGATGTCTCGGCAGACCCTCGGGGCACGATCCAGCAGGTCATGCAAGGGACAATTGTTGCTGACGGCGCCGTTCTGGTCGCAGACGCATCAGATGGGCGCACCGAATCGCTGGAGAGTATTGGCCTGCTGCTGTCGAACATGGGTGTCGATCAGGTCATCGTGGCACTCAACAAGATTGATCTGCTGGACGGGCCCGCACGACTTGATGCGGCCAGGGAGCGCGTTCGCCAGCTCATGCCTCAGGTGGACCTGCAATGCCTGTCGATCGTTCCACTGTCCGCAAAGACATGTGAAAACGTCTGTGAGCCGGAAGGTATCGGGTCGGGAAACGACGGCCCCACCTTGTCCGAGGCTTTGAATGGATTTGAGGCACTGCCCTCATTGGCTGATCAGCCGCTGCGGCTTCCACTGACGACATCCACTGAGCGGCAGGGCTCGCGGTTTTATGAAGGTCGCCTGCGAAGCGGGGTGCTGGTCGAAGGCGATCAAGTACTGCTTTCGCCATCCAACGCGCTGGCTCGAGTGGCTCGAGTACAAATTTTGGATGGCAGGCAGTACGCTCAGATCGCCCATCCTGGTGATCAAGTATCTCTCCTTCTCGATATGGACAGCCACATCGAGGCCGGGGAACTGCTGAGTCATGTCGAGGAGGCACCGATCGAGTCCGATGTTTTTCGTGGAAGGATTCTTTGGCGCCGCAAAGAACCGCTGACGGCAGGGGCTAGAGTGGATCTGGATGCGGGAGGGTCAGTGGTCCAGGCAGAAGTTCAGTCAATTTCTCGCTGCATCGATGCGACTGATCCCCAAAAAGAAACATCGAACGATTTACTGCCGGGGCAGGTTGGAGAGGTGATCCTTCGGGCCGTAAACCTAATAGCCATCGACACCCGAGCGACGTGTCCGGCCAACTCGCGATTACAGATCTTGGACGAGCAGGGTGTCGCGGGAGTCGGGTCCATCAGCATGGACGGCTACGCCGACCAAAGGGGTGTTGTCACGGTCCGAGCCACGAACGTGACTCGTGTCGCACATCAGGTCAGTACCGACGCCCGTGTGAACAGGCACGAGCATCGTGGAGCAGTACTATGGTTCACGGGCCTCTCCGGAGCCGGCAAGTCCACTTTAGCAATCGAAGTGGAGCGGGCCATGTTCGAGAAGGGTTATGAGGTTTACGTTCTCGACGGAGACAACATCCGGCACGGCTTGAACGCAGATCTCGGATTCTCGCCTGAAGATCGCTCGGAAAACATCCGGCGCGTTGGGGAAGTTGCGGCGCTGTTCTCGCGGGCGGGCATCGTTGCGATTTCAGCCTTTATTTCTCCGTACCGTTCGGATCGCGCCCGTGCCCGCGCAGCGGCCGGAAGCGATTTCCACGAAGTCTATATAAAAGCACCTATCGAAGTGTGCGAGCGACGCGATCCAAAGGGACTGTATGCACGGGCTCGCAGCGGCGAGCTTAGGGAGTTCACTGGCATCTCCGCACCCTATGAAACGCCGGAATCGCCAGAACTCACCGTCGATACCGCAACCCATGACGTTGCGGCTTGTGTTGCACAGGTGATTGCCTACGTCGATTCTGAATTGTCGATTTCTCCGCAGTCGCCGCCGTCTAGTTCCTAGCGCGGGTAATTCCAGAAATGCCGGCGATACCGATTGCGCCGGAATTCGATAGACGTTTTCCGCTTTCTGCTGTCACGCCTCCCAGCGCGTAGACCGGGTATCCCCTTTGTAGACGCTGCACTCCCGTGACCCACGAAGTAAACCGTACGGGCCCGATTGTTGCAGCATTCGGATGGCTCTCCGTGGGAAATACTGAGCCCAGCAGCGCAGCATCCGATCCAGCGCGCGCCGCCAGGACGAGGCTTTTCCAGGTGTGCGCTGCGGTTGTGATGAGCCAGCAGGGGCACCGCTGCCGCCACGACGTCGCTTCCATGATTCGTGCTTCGGGAAAGTGGACGCCGTGCGCTGCTACACGCATGGCCATCGGTCCGTCACCAGCAATCAGCAACCGAAGACCACGTCGGCGGCATAACATCGACAACTCCTTGGCCAATTGAGCCCGATTAGGATCGTTGTAGTGCCGGAGGATAACGCCGGACCCATGGGGTAAACGGGCCGCAGCCGGAAGCGGGTCGGCTAAACGCTTCTCGTCGGTGAGCAGTAGCAGGGGCGGATAGAGGTGCCCGGCAGGGTGCCGTGAATTGAGGCTGTTAGCGAGGTCTGATAGGGTCATGGAAAGAGACAAAAATTTTCCGCGACAGTGCCATGAGTGTTGAAACTCCGCAATTAGCGGCTGACGAATCACATACGATTGACGTTGCGGCCAATCTTCAAGCGGTACGAAACCGTGTTGACTTGGCCGCAAGACAGTCCGCCCAAGGCAGCGAAGGTGTGAGTCTGATTGCGGTTTCCAAGACTCATGATGCCTCACGAATTAGACCGGCCCTCGATGCGGGTCATCGTGTATTCGGAGAGAATCGTATCCAGGAAGCCGCGGCCAAATGGCCGGAATTGCGGGAGGTCTATGACACTCTCGAACTCCACCTCATTGGTCCGCTGCAGACCAACAAGGTGAAAACCGCCATCGCCCATTTCGATGTGATTCAGACCGTTGACCGGCCTAAGTTGGCACGAGTCCTGGCGGAGGAAATGACCAGAAGCGACCGGCGTCGTGAGTGCTTTGTTGAGGTGAATGTCGGCGAAGAGCCACAAAAATCAGGGATATTGCCGAGAGAGGCAGACGCCTTCATCAAGGAATGCCGGGACCAGTTCCAGCTTCCCATACGCGGAGTCATGTGCATCCCACCGATCGGGCGGGAACCCTCGCCATATTTCGCGCTCCTGGCAATGATCGGTGAACGGAATGGATTGTCGGCGGTCAGCATGGGCATGAGTGGCGACTACGAAGTCGCAATTGCGTTTGGTGCGACACACGTCCGGGTGGGGACGGCAATTTTTGGACCTCGTCAGCGCTGACTCGGGAAGCGGACGACTTTCTGGTGTTTACCCGCGAATATTGATCCGGGTGTCGCTCGTGCAGTCGTGCAGGACCTCCAATAGATCGTCGATCGCTAACGCCACGCACCCTTGAGTCGGACCAAGATTTTCGGCGGCGACATGAAGGAAAATGGCACTGCCGCGGCCTGGGATCGGTGGCAGATCGTTAAAACCGATTACCGTGATGATGTCGTACAGGCAGTCTTCCCGCCACAACTCCTCGGATTTGGCTGAATACGGTAAGGTAACGTGCTGATTGTAGCGTTCGTCCATGGGGTCGTCGCACCATCCATCCTCTTCTCGGAGGCTTCGGACGGGAAGCGCGGTTCGGGGTTTATCTAGTCGATCGGGACGGTAGAGCACCTGCCGTAGTGGAAATTCACCCGCCGGCGTCGCGCCATCACCCTCGTGTTTGTCAGTTGTGACACCGCTGCGACCCAGGGCGCATGTGTACGTCACTCCCCTGAACGTCAGGACGCCGCCACCGCTCACTTCAATTTGTGACATGAGGGACAGTTTACACGTCGCGAACAGTGCCGGGCCCCGTACGAGGGCAGATTTATTTGAGTGGTCCGATGGGAGGTGTGCTGCGGCAGCGCCGAGGCTATTTGCTTGTGCTGGATTGAGCCTCGTCTGCGAGTTTGGCCCGTTGCTGGCATGTCTCATAGAGCTTCAACACAGCGGCGACGTCGACACCACTCTGCGTGATAGCCTGTAATTCGCCCACGCCGGGTAGCTGTGTCAAATCGGCAGGATCAAGTGCTGCGTTCACGCTGCTGAAGGGTGAGTAGTTTTCTCTCTTGAGCCAGCCGCTGTCGAGCAGGTTTCTCACAGTCGGAGTCTGAGCGAGTTCAGTTCCGGACGCCGCGGTCGCCGGCGCGGTATTCAGCTCGTCGGTTTGAAGGGGTTGATCCGTGAGGGAGCTGTCATCAGTGCCGGCGAACATAGGTGATGGCGGTGTGTTGTCACCATCCACGGAATCGCCGTTGGAGAACAACGCGGCGACATGCTCTCCCACATCCTACACCACTCCCGGGATGCCCCCCAACAGAGTCCCGCCAAACATTCTGGCGCCGGGTGCAATTTCATCCCCGGTAATCTCGCGATAGATCGTTGCAACGCCCGGGATGGGTTGCAGTGGATTTACCAGATCAATGAGATCGGCAAAGGAGAATCCATCCTCTCCCCAAAACTGGTGACCCTGTTCGCCTGACAGATTGACGGAGCCGACAGGTGTCTCGAACTTGTCGAACCCGTAGTTCCGATCCGGTGTGGGTGCAGTAGGTGTGATGGCCACAGCGTTGACGCAGAAATGATTGATCCTCGTTGATACAAGCAATCCCCGAGCCAACCTGACTCTTTTATTATCAATAGGTTAGGCGGACATAATAGGTGAAGGTCCTGCCGATCCGGCAACAACTGCCTACTTCCCCCCAATACATGTGTTTCCAGTCGAAGATCAGAATTCGTGACCGGCCCGCTTGGACTTGGCATCCAGATAGTGAGCGTTGTGTGGGTTGGCGGGGAAAGCGTGTGGCACCCGTTCGGCGACGTCGATTCCGCACTGAACCAGGCCGGCTACCTTCTTTGGGTTGTTGGTTAGCAGTCGAACCCGGGAAATACCGAGCAATTGCAGCATCTGGGCCGCAGGCTCAAAAATTCTTTCATCCGCCTCGAAGCCCAATCGTTCATTGGCATCATAGGTATCAAATCCCTGATCCTGAAGGCGGTAGGCGCGAAGTTTATTGATCAACCCGATGCCGCGCCCCTCCTGCGCCAAATACAGTAATACGCCGCCACCCTCCTTGGTCAGTAAGTCAACTGCTGCACGCAACTGGGTGCCGCAGTCACAACGCAGCGATTCGAGTAAGTCACCGGTAAAGCATTCAGAGTGCAACCGCGTTAAGACCGCAGAGCGACGACTCGGTTCACCAATGATGATTGCGAGGTGTTCTATGCCGCCGTCGCGGGGTCTGAAGGCAACAATCTCAGCCAACTCCGATCCGGCCAATGGCACGCGTGCGGAGGTCACACGAACCAATGTGTCCGAGGTGTCGGTCTGATACGTGAGGATGCTCTCGACTGAAACCAGCATCATATCGTGAGAGATCGCGAAGTCTCCCGCATGCTGATTCTCCACGTTTCGAACCGTGGCGGTCACCACAGCCGGCAAGAGCTTGGCGAGCTTGCAAAGCTCTACGGCCGCGGAAGACGCTTGCGAAGGAGGGGCTTCCATGACCGAAAAGGGACCACGCAAGGGGTGATCAAGATCCGCGGTTGGATCCGCCAACTCTCGGATTGCTGCTGGATCCAGACGGTTCTCAATTTGCAGTGCCGTGACCGCCGCACCACTCGGCGGGATATGAAGAACTGCGGCGCGTTCAGCGGTGATTACCATGACTGGAGGCACATCACCGATCTCCGAAAGAAAATCCGCCGTGTCCTTGGTCACCTGCTCCGCTGGAACGGCAACGACATACTCAAAACCGCCGGCTGCCACAACTACTGGCAATCCACGACGTAGATCTGATATCGCTCGGTCAACGGACCGTATCGATCGGCCGATTTCGTGATAGTCCGGCGCGGTCAGTCCGTCATGGCGCTGGCCGGGAATGTCGTTGCGGTCTTTCATGCGGGCGGAGTATAGCTGATTCGCCTGGGAACACATGGGGCCCCGGTGCGGTCGGCAACGGGTGGAGTACGCGATCTTGTCCGCGAAAGGACGGCGATTGATATACCGGGACTTCAGTCAGGCTCAGCTCGACGAGCAGTACAACAATCTGGCCCGGATCCCCGATCACGAAGCCTATGTTGCACGGTGGGCGGCCGACAGCGAGCGTTATCGGTCACATGCAAATTGCCGGCTGGACATCGCTTATGGCGATCATCCTCGCCAGCGACTGGATCTGTTCTTTCCTGGCGATTCCTTAAGCCTCCGCAGCGCGCCAATTCATGCGTTTGTTCACGGCGGATACTGGTATGCGCAAGCCAAGGAGAACTTCTCGTACGTTGCCGACGGTCTGACCGACAGCGGCATCATTGTTGCCGTAATCGAATATGCCTTGTGTCCCGAAGTCTTGATTTCCGAGATTGTCAGACAAGTTCGCTCAGCCATGTCGTGGTTGTGGTTCAACGCCGGAACGTTCGGGGGCGATCCCCAGTGCCTCTCTGCGTCCGGGCATTCGGCGGGCGCTCACCTGGTTGCCATGTCTCTGGCGACCGACTGGCCAACCTTCGATCAGAGACTGCCGATCAATATCGTTACCAGTGGTGTGACGATCGGAGGGGTGTTTGACCTGGAGCCGATCCGCCTGAGTTTTTTGAATGAAACACTTGGCCTGGATCGTATCACGGAACGCCGTGAGAGCCCCATGCAAAACTTGCCCTCAGATCAGGTTTCACTGGTCGTCATGGTCGGTTCCGAAGAATCATCAGAGTTTATTCGGCAATCCAATGACTTCGCCAGTGCCTGCATCGGCAAAGGAATCGACACCAAACTCATGGTCATTCCCGATCATCACCATATATCTGTCATGGATGAGTTCAGAGGTCCCAACGGAGAGATCACCGCCGCAATCAAGCAGCAGGTTGAGAGACGCCAGAACGCAGAATGACTCGGTGACCCAAGCATATTCGCGGAGGTTGTCGGGTTGTGTAGCATGCTTGACGGCCAAACTGATGTGAGGCGATAGGTCTTAAATGACAGCAAAAAGAGTACTTCTTGTTGAGGATGACGACACTCTTCGCGAGTCGCTGTCTGAACAGCTCGACATGCATGAGGAATTCCAGACCACGTCTGCGTCGAGCGGCAGCGAAGCGCTCGAAGAAGTCAAAGGCGAGCACTACGATCTTGTTCTGCTCGACATCGGACTTCCCGACCTTGATGGGCGCGAGGTCAGCCGCATGATGCGCCGCGCTGGCGTGAAATGCCCTATCATAATGTTGACAGGCGCTGATTCGGATGCGGATACGATCCTTGGACTGGAGTCCGGCGTCAACGATTACATCACCAAACCGTTCAAGATGGGTGTCCTGGTAGCCCGGATGAGGGCGCAGCTCCGTCAGCATGAGCAGAGCGAGGACGCGGTATTCAATATCGGGCCCTACGTATTTCGACCGAGCGCAAAGCTTCTCACGGAAGAGGAGGATGGGCAGAAGGTGCGTCTCACCGAGAAAGAAACTGCAATCCTGAAGTATCTCTACCGGGCGGGCTCGAAGGTTGTCTCGCGAGACACGCTGTTGTCAGAGGTATGGGGATACAATACCGGCGTGACGACTCACACGCTCGAGACCCACATTTACCGGCTGCGCCAGAAGATCGAGCGCAATCCCTCCGGGGCTCAGATTCTGGTTACGGAACCCGGCGGCTACCGGCTCGTAACATAAACCCCTTGGTGTTTCCGTCATCATCTTGAGCAGTATGAACTTCGGGCCGCTTTCGCTGGATGTAAGCGGTCGGTCTAATGGCCTGTAAACCTGGGTGCGCGTTTCTGAATTTTCGCGGCGACGCCTTCGGTGATGTCTGTGGAGTCGAAGCATTCTGCAATCGCCCGTTTTGACTCCGTTTCATCCAGCGTCCCGTCGGCAATTTGATTGAGAGCACGTTTCATCCCCCGGACCGCGAGAGGGGCCAGTGCCGCAAGTCTCTGCGCCAGCTCATCCGTTCGTTTCTGCAACATTGATGTTTCCACCACCCAGTCAAGATAGCCGAGACGATGCAGCTCGTGGCAATCCAGGGGTTCCGCCGCCAGTAGGATGCGCTTCGCGGCGCCAAGTCCAAGACGAGTGTGAAAACGTCGGAGACCGCGGACACCGTAATGCACTCCAATTTCAGCGGCGGGCAGGTGGAGGCTTGATCTCTCAACCCCGATTCGGAAGTCGCACGCCAGGGCCAGGTCGGTGCCTCCACCGTAGACATTGCCGTTCAGAGCGCAGATCGTTGGCAGGGACAGGCCCTCCACGCGATTGACCGCCCGTTCAAACGGATCTTGAGTCCAGTCCACAGAGTTAATCTGGTTGATGTCGAATCCGGAACAAAACGTCTTGGAACCAGTCCCGGTGAGAACCACGACTCGACAACCGGGCTGGTTTTCTACATGTTCTAGTGCCGAAATCAGTGCAGCCAGTTCGTCGACGCCGAGCTTGTTGTGCTGATCAGGTCGGTTGAGCGTGATCGTCGCTCTTTCGCCATTCATTACCAATGTGACGTAGTCTGATGCCATTCCCCATCATTTCTGAAAGTTGTCCCGGAGCCGTCTTTGGTGGAGTTTCCGCGCAACACAATCATTGTGTGAGAAACACCTATTTAGCTCTTTCGTGTCATATCACAGTAAGGCCCAATACGCTGGGGAATTGGTGGTGTGGGCGTTGGCCGAAGGGGGGCGTTTGACCACTTCGGATGTATTCAGTGTGAGGTTTTGGGGGGTTCGCGGAAGCATTCCGTGCTCCGATCCCGGCATACCCCGCTATGGCGGCAATACTTCCTGTCTCGAAGTACGTTGCGGTGAGCATCTGATCATTCTGGATGCCGGAACGGGTGTCCGGTACCTGGGACAGGCGCTCGATCAAAGCAAGCCGATCGACGCAGATGTATTCCTGACGCACACGCATTTTGATCATGTGTGCGGGATTCCTTTTTTCGGTCCGTTTTACAACCCGAACAACACCTTCCGCATTTGGGCAGGACATCTGATCCCGGAAATGACGATCGAGCAGGTCTTGGTTGATATGATGATGGCCCCGTTGTTTCCGGTGCCGCTAAAAATATTTGCGGCCAACATCAGCTATCACGACTTCCCCGCAGGGGAGACGGTGGATGTCAAGCCAGGTGTATCGGTCAGGACGGCCAAGCTGAATCATCCAAATCGTGCAACCGGATATCGAGTGGATTACAAGGGCAAGTCGTTCTGCTACCTCACCGACACCGAACACGTTCACGACCAGTTGGACCAAAACATTCTGGAACTCATCGAGGGCGCCGATTGCGTCGCCTATGACGGCATGTACACCGACGACGAATACCCGAACCGTATGGGGTGGGGTCATTCGACGTGGCAGGAAGGTGTCCGCCTCTGCGATGCGGCGAACGTCGAAACGTTTGTTCTATTTCACCATAACCCCGATCATGACGATGATTTCCTGGATGACATCGGGAAACAGTTGGAGGCCCGCCGCCCTGGATCCGTAATGGCGCGCGAGGGCCTCGTGATCGATCTGCTCTAAACCGGGTATGAACGTTCGAGGGTTGCGCCTGGGCCTGATGACGGTCTTGGGTTTCGCTCGGCGCGGTTTTTTCATCCCATACCGCTACGCCCATCAGTTGCAGAGGGCTGGTCACCATGCCCCGTACACGGCGGTGGCGGACGCGTTCGCCGGGCAGCAGTCGCGGTTTCGCGAGACCCTTGAATTCATCGACTCGTACCGCGGGGATTTGATCGCGATTGGTTCGGATCCGCCACCGGCCCCTCGTTGGAATCAGGACTGGTTTCCGCGCCTTGACGCAGCAGTCTTGTATGCCTTTGTGCGCCACCATCGGCCAGCTCGGATAATCGAGGTGGGATCGGGACATTCGACGCGGTTTGCGGCCCGCGCGATCGCGGACGGTGAAATCGACTGTTCTGTTACGGCGATCGACCCGGCACCGCGAGCGCCCATACTTGGTCTCGATGTCGAATTCCTGGAATCGACGGTGCAGAAAGCCGGAGCAACGCCTTTTCAAGAACTCGAGGCCGGGGATTTTCTGGTCATCGACTCGAGCCATATTCTCATGCCGGGAAGCGATGTCGATGCCATCCTCAACCGCGTCCTTCCGGCGCTGCCCTCAGGTGTGTGGGTGCATTTTCATGATATTTTTCTGCCGGATGACTATCCAGGCGACTGGGACTGGCGAAACTACAATGAGCAGATTGCGGTGGCCCAGCTGGTGTTCGGTGGCTACGACGTCGAGTTTTCTAGTCACTATGTCGTCACAGCCATGGCCACAGAATTTGGTGCGAGCGTCGTGAGCCGTTTGCCCTTTGTAACCGGAGCACATGAATCAAGTTTGTGGCTGCGTAAGAGGATGTAGTCAGACAGTGACCGCGGCAATGTGAACGAGTGTGATCCGCAAATGCACACAAGCATGCGACATATAGGGACAAAGAAGGAATTTCGATGTCCATCGCATTTACCGGCCGATCCATGGATTTGCTGAAGATACTCCTGTTCGGCCAGGCCGAGCCTCTCGAAGTGCCCGAGCGGGTTCGCACCGCTATTGAGCGGCAGCAATCACAAAGCGAGATTTTGATCGGCTGGGTTCAGTTGGGTGTGGTCGTGGTTTTCGGAACGCTATACGCCCTGTCTCCGAAAACCTTCGACATGGACGTCATGATCACGCCCGTGCCATGGGCGGTGGCAGCGTATCTGGCGTTCACCATCGTCCGGCTCGTACTGGGTTACCGTGATGCCCTCACCAGATGGTTCCTCACGCTTTCGGTCATTGTGGATATGGCGCTGCTCATAGGCCTGATCTGGAGCTTTCACATCCAGTATGAGCAACCGGCCGCATTCGTCCTCAAGGTCCCGACCTTACTGTACGTTTTTATTTTCATTGCCCTGCGAGCGCTGAGGTTTGATGCCTATTTCGTGCTGTTGGCCGGGCTTATCGCCGCTGTCGGCTGGTTGTTCGTGCTGACCGCTTCTTTGGCCGAAGGCAGCAGCGAGATTACGCGCGACTTTGTCCTCTACATGACGTCGAATCAGGTTCTTCTCGGTGCGGAATTCGACAAGATCATCTCGATCCTGGTTGTGACGATGATTCTGGCGCTGGCAATCGTGCGTGCACGCCGCCTGCTTGTGCGATCCGTGACCGAGGGTGCGGCGGCCGAAGATCTTTCGCGCTTCTTTGCGCCGGAGATAGCTGATCAGATTACCAAAGCGGGACAGCGTATCGAACCCGGACACGGGGAGCTTGTCGAGGCTGCGGTGCTGTTCTGCGACATTCGCGGATTCACGCAACTGGCATCATGGCGACATTTGGAGCGGCGCCCAAATCAGATACGTGGGCGGCGGATGCCATGCGCACGGTCGATGAGCTCATATTTGTGACTGAAGCCTGGCGGGAAGAGAGGCGTTCGGCGGGACAGCCGCCTCTCGATATTGGGTTTGCGGTGGCGACGGGTCCCGTTGTGTTTGGTGCCGTGGGGGATCCAAACAGGCGCGAGTACACGGTGATCGGCGACCCAGTGAGCCTTGCTGCCAAGCTCGAGAAGCACAACAAGATCGCGGGGGTTGCGGCTATAACGACGGCCGAGGCCTTTGATACGGCTCGCTCGCAGGGCTATGTTCCGCCACAACCGAGGCGCTCGTTAGAGAAGTCAGACGTTGGCGGTGTTGAATTCGCTACGGATCTGATCGTCCTGGCCGATCGTTATTGAATCACACATTGTGGGACGGACAGTCGGTCCGAACGGTGAAAGCCGCGACGCTAACGAGATCGAACGTGCCGATGCTGCGCGACAGAACCCTCAACGGTAGGGGTCGGCGGCATCCCGCAGCCCGTCACCGAAGAAGTTAAGCGTCAGGACAACGATGATGACCGGAACAACCGGCAACATCAGCCAGGGATACAGTGCAACGACATTGATGTTCTGCGCCTCGTTGAGGAGAACGCCCCAACTGGTGATCGGCGGTCGAAGACCCAGTCCCAGGAACGACAACGCCGTTTCGCCCAGAATCATAGAGGGAATGGAGAGCGTTGCTGAGGCTATCAGGTGACTCATGAAACTTGGCATGAGGTGTCGGCCGATGATTCGAGAGGAGCTGGCTCCCATGAGCTGCGCAGCCGTTGCAAAATCCTCTTCGCGTAACGACAGGATTTTGCCGCGAACCGCGCGTGCCAAACCCGTCCAGTCGATGAGTCCCAGTATGACGGTAATACCGAAATAGATCAGAGTCGGACTCCAGGTCACCGGTAATGCAGCGGACAGCGCCATCCACAGTGGCAATTCCGGGAACGAACGAATGATCTCGATAAGGCGTTGAGTCAAGGTGTCCCACCAGCCCCCGAAATATCCCGAGACGCCGCCAAAGAACAATCCAAGCAGGAAACTGATCGAAATACCGATGAGTCCAACGGTCAGTGAGATCCGCGTGCCATACACAATACGAGACAGCATGTCCCGACCCAGGCGGTCAGTTCCGAGCAAGTAGAGCGTGCCGCCTTCGGCAGGGCAGAACAGGTGAGCGCTTGCCTCGAACAAGCCCCAGAACTTGTAGCTGTCTCCTGAACAGAAGAACCGAATGGGCTGCACTTTGTCAGGGTTTGGGGTGTACTCCCGCTTCAGATTCTCCATGTTCAGTCGATAGTCGAGTCCGTACACGAACGGGCCGACGAACTCTCCCTTGTGGAAGAGATGGAGAGATTGGGGCGGGGCGAAGATGTGCTGCGCATCACGTGAATGAAGATGGTAGGGCGCGAGGAATTCACTGATGAGAATGGAGAAATAGAAGACTGCGAGAATTGCGCCCGAGATTACCGCCAGACGATGGCGGCAGAATTTCCACCACATCATCTGCCACTGGGAGGCCATGTAGTAGCGCTCCTGTTCGGACGTCATGCTCTCGACCGAATAGGGATCGAAGGGTTCGCCACTGACGTAGTGATCGAGTTTGCCGTCCCCGCCGCTGGTGGTGCGAAGCGTCATCTGACTGCCTGCTCGCCGAGCCGGATTCGAGGATCCAAGCCTGCCAGGGCGACATCGGACAGGAACATTCCGATCACCGTGAGAAAGGACAGAAACATCAGAAAGGATCCGGCCAGGTATTGATCCTGGGACTGCAGCGCGTGAACCAGCATCGGTCCTGTGGTGGGGAGTGACAGGACGACGGACACGATGGCGGCTCCCGATATAACTTGCGGCAGCAGGTTTCCAATGTCGGAAATGAACGGATTGAGGGACACCCTGAGCGGGTACTTGATCAACAGGCGGAGCGGCGGCAGACCCTTCGCCCGCCCCGTCACCACATACTGTTTCTGAAGCTCATCGAGAAGATTGGCTCTCAAGCGCCGGATCATGCCCGCCGTCCCTGATGTCCCGATAACGATCACGGGTATCCAGAGGTGTTCGAGGACAGATACAAACTTGCCCCACGACCACGGTTGATCCAGGTACTGCGGATCCATCAGACCGCCGATCGATGTCCCAAACGTGATGTTGGCGAAGTAGATCAAGACGAGGGCCAACAAGAAGTTGGGGGTCGCGAGGCCGATGAATCCAAGGAACGTCAGAGAGTGATCACCGATGCTGTACTGATGCGTGGCGGAGTAGACGCCAATCGGAAAAGACACGACCCACGTAAAGATGATGGTCGCAAACGAGACGATAAATGACAAAAGCAGGCGATCGCCGACCACCTCGGTCACTGGCAGATCGAACTCGAACGAATAGCCAAGATCGCCTTGAAGCAGGCCGGAGAATCCATTCGGGCCGGACCAGACACCCAGCCAAATCGCATACTGTTCAATGAGCGGACGATCCAACCCGTATTGGTGGCGCAGAAATTCCGCCTTTGCCAATGCGGCAGTGTCGCCCTGACTTTTGAGTTCCAGGATCTGATTCGAGAGATAGTCGCCCGGCGGCAACTGAATGATGATGAAGATCAACACGCTGATAGCGAGCAGCGTGGGGATCATGATCAGCACGCGGTGAATGAAATAGGTGAACATTGCCGGAGATTGCCTGCCCTTACGACGTCAACGACGTGACGGATTGTCCGAGCCGCCGTTCATCACTTGGCGAACCAGAATGTGTCAGGCCGGTAGACGCCAAATTGGGCGCCAGGGTCCCAGTTGTAGACAGCCTTCACAGGAACATTCATCAGTTTTCTCTTGGCCACGACAGGCTGTAGGACACCGGAGACGATACCGATCGAAAAAAGCATGTCCCGGTGAATCTGCAGCATGCGACGCCAGATATTCTCGCGCTCCTGTCTCGTTGACGCATTCAGCCACGTCTCATTCAGCCGCGCCAATTCGACGGCGATCTCCATGTCCGGAGCTTCACCCGACTTGCCCTTTGTCTCAAAGTACTGGCCCCACTTCGGCCATTGCAACTGCAGCTGGCTGGTAGGTGCCAACTCCTCGGGGCTCATGTCAGCGGTGGGCAGGCCGTTTTCCAGCCCAAACCAGATCGACATAAGGGTCTCTCCGGAAAAGATCCTGTTCCGGAAGACCTCGCGCTGAGATGGCTTGGTGAAAAGCTTGACTCCCATCTTGGCCCAGTCATCGCGAATCAGTTCGAGCACGTCGGTCTGCTCCGTGTCCTCGCCGGCCGTTTCAATGATGATGTGGATGGGTCGCCCGTCAGGCAGCAACCGGGTCTCATCGTCATCCCATTCCGTGAGGCCCATCTCATCCAGCAGGGCATTCGCCTTCTCGACGTTGAACTCGGTCAGGGCGAGGCTTTCATCGTATAGCGGACTTTCAGGCAGGACGGTGTTGTGGTGTTCCAGGGCCAGACCGAAGTAGAGCGCCTGATTTATGAGAGGACGATCGATCGCCAGGCTCAAAGCCTCACGGAATCGCCGGTCCCGCATCACTTTTCGCCATACCGGATCGTTATGATTCAGATTCGGGAACAGGGCCAGATGGGCCCCCTTGGCCGTGCGCCACAAATGCACGTCGTAGTCGTTTCGTTTCGAGCCGTCCTTCAGGAACGTGTAGTCATTGAAAGAAATATTGCGTGACTGCAGATCGGACTCACCTGCACCTGTCTTAGCTGAAATCAGTCTGCCATCGGCCTGGACCAGCACCACCTCATCTATATAGGGCAGCTGCCGACCCTGAGAGTCAATACGATGGAAATATGGGTTGCGTTGCGCGGCAAACCGGGTCGCCGGCGGTCGTGTGGTGTTGCGCCAGGGCTGAAGGGTTGGCAGGTCCGGGTTGTCGAACTTGTACAAATTGTCGCGACGGTTATGAAGCGCGGCCCAACTCCGTTGGCCCTCGGCCTCGGCTCGCTCCGCAGCCTTCGAATCACCCACGTACCGTGGATGGAACTGCTTGAGGTAGTGAGCTGGTCGGTAGATGAAGAGTGGCGAAGCACCTGCAAGTCTGGGCAGGAAAAACGGATTGGGTACGGGCCAGGTGTATCGAACGGTGTATTCGTCAAGCACCTCAAACTGGGGCGGGTGTCCGGAAACGACCATATCCCGCGGAGGCCCTGAAGGTGCCAGACTCTGGTTGTTGGCAACGTCTTCCCAGTAGTAGCGGAAATCCTCTGCTGTGAAAGGTTGACCGTCCGACCACCTATGTCCTTTTCGAAGCTTGAACGTAAATATCCTGCCGTCTCGGATATCAAAGCTTTCCAGAATGTCGGGTTTGAGATCGAAGTTGCTGTCGTATCCGATCAATCGTGCGTATCCGTAGACCACCAGGAGGCGTATATCCTTGGGCCGCCCAATCAGCATGTTCAAGGACCCGCCGTGCCGTCCCGGCCGCATCGATTGGCCGTCGAACTGCACCACCAGCGGGCTTTCCGGGATGCGCTGCGCGACAGGAGGCAGCGTGCCCTGTTTGACTGCCGCTTCGAGCGAAGGCGTCTCATGCAACACGGCGGCTTGGGCAGGCGCGACAGCCAGCAGAATCAGGACTGCAATCGAGAGAAATCGGCTTGAGACGATCTTCATGGCAGCAACTGGCTCGCCTCGGAGTCGTCGATCGTTGCTCTTACGAAATGATCGTCTCCGAGGTGGACAAGGTGAGGCTTGACCTCACCATCAACCGTGAAAGGGGATTCCCAGGCGGAAGGATCTGAGGCCCGGCCGGCCATGAGCGACGTCAGGTCCAGTCGGCTGTTTGGATCCGTCTTGGGAACGGCGGAAAGCAACGCCTTGGTGTACGGATGAACAGGATCCCGCAGCAGGACATCGCGTGGTGCCATTTCGACCAGTCGACCCTTGCACATGACCGCGACCTTGTCCGCGATGTAGTCAACAACGGCCAGGTCATGCGAAATGAAGAGATAGGTGAGCCCGAGTTCCTTCTGGAGGTCCTTCAGCAAATTGAGAACCTGGGCCTGCACCGATACGTCCAGAGCGGAGACGGGTTCGTCGCAAATCAGCAATTCCGGCTGAAGTGCGAGCGCCCTAGCAATGCCGATGCGTTGGCGCTGGCCACCTGAAAAGCTGTGCGGATAGCGTCGCAGGTATCGCACATCCAGTCCGACCAGCCTCATCAATTCGCGAACCCGTTCAAATCTTTCGTCGGGTTCGTCCACACCATGAATAACCAGGGGTTCGTTGATGATATCGAAAACCGTCATCCTGGGGTTCAGCGAACTGAAGGGGTCCTGGAAGATGTACTGGACCTTGCGGCGAAAATCGAACAGGTCCTGTCCGTCGAGGCTGAGCACGTCGATCGGCGTGCCCCGGTCATTGAAAGTGACGGAACCTTCTCCGGGGCTCACAGCGCGGATGATGATTTTGCTGGTCGTGGTTTTGCCGCAGCCCGACTCGCCGACCAGACCGAGACATTCCCCACGTTCGATATCAAAACTGATGTCATCGACGGCAAGAATGCTTCCGCCCGGCTTGGAACCGAATATCGACGTCTTGCGCGTCGTGAATTCCTTGCTGAGATTCTTGACCGAAAGCAGCGGTGCCCGGGCTGCTTCAGTGTTCGGCCACGGTTCCTTGCTTTTCAGAAGGTTTCCGCCCTCAGCCTTGATTTCGCGCAGGGGGACGAGCCGTTCTCCCGCCTTCATATCGAAGCGGGGTACGGCGCGCATCAGCGCCTGGAGATAAGCGTGCTGTGGATTCTGGAATATGTCGTCGAGTGTCCCCGACTCCATAACCTTGCCATGATACATCACGACGATTTCATCAGCGACGTTCGCGACGACACCGAGGTCATGCGTGATCATGAGAATGGCCATACCCAGCTCGGCCTGGAGATCCTGCATGAGTTTTAGAATTTGCGCCTGGATCGTGACGTCGAGTGCCGTTGTCGGCTCGTCGGCAATCAGGATTGCGGGCCGACAAACCAGCGCCATGGCAATCATGGCGCGCTGACGCAGTCCGCCAGACAATTCGAATGGATAGGTGTGGAGCGCCTTGACCGGATCAGGGAAGCCTACCAGACGGAGCATTTCGACAGTCATATCGCTGGCTGCCGACGCATCGCATCGTGCATGCAGAAGAATTGCTTCGCTGATCTGGTTACCGATCGTATGGAGCGGCGACAGCGACGTCATCGGCTCCTGGAAAATGATCGATATGCGACCGCCCCTCAGATCGCGCATTGTCCGGCCGTCGGGCTTTAGGTTCGCGATGTCGACGAAATTTCCCTCCTTCTCCGGGTCGAAGAACAAAATCTCGCCGCCGGAGATATTTGCGGGTTTGGGAAGAATTCCCATGATCGACTGAGACACGACGGACTTGCCCGAACCTGACTCGCCCACCAGCGCCACGGTTTTTCCCTCCGGAATCCGGAAGGTCACGCCGTCAACAGCCTTGATGACGCCTTCAGGAAGGTGAAATTCGACCTTGAGATCGCGAACGAGTAGGACGTTTCCCATTAAACAGTCGGTACTCTTGTGCTCTCCGACAGCCCACCAATGCCCAGTGCCCGCACATTTTCATGCGTTGGCTCGCTCAGAGTGATGCCACGCTCCGCTGCTTCTTCGACAGCGCGCGCAACAATGTTGGAAAACCCCTGCAAAGTCGAGTCCAGGCGAATGGTGTCGTCGGCTGATTTTATCCTGAGTTGCATCCAACCCCGCCTGCGATCTCGGCGCGTTGAGTAATACCTCAGCTCAACGCCTTCGAGATCAGCCCACTTGATCGCCGCCCGAGCGAGTCCAGCCGCTCGAAGTTCATTGTCTGTAACTTCGTAACGCGTCATCTGGCGCAGCACAGTGCGGCCGGCAAAGAGCCCGAACAGGATAGCAAGAGGCAGGAGGACGTATGCAACCGCCCGAATAGGATTGAGCAAGATCAGTGGTCCGGCGGTCAACGCAAGCCCGATACCGGCGCGGAAGTAATCGCCTGCGATCGTCGATGCTGGATAGTGATGGAGGCTCACACCCTCAGACCAAATACGTCCTGAGCACGAAGCCACTGAACGGCAGGGTGCTGTCGGGTTTCAGATAGAAGCTGGATGACGAATTTGAATGCTTCATCGGTCCATATGGCGTGGTGTGTCAGCAGTCCGGTCGGTTCATCCGCATCGACTTTTCCAAGTCGGCGGCACTTCAAGTGGTCGATCAACGCGTCGAGAGCCCTTCCGGCGCCCATAAACTTCCGTTCGTTGCGCCAATCGATAGGGTCGACATGGCAATTCACTTGCAGGAGTCCCTCGGTCGGTCTGTCGGTCCTGCGATGTCCATAGGTTGATAATCCGGCGAAGCCGTGACCCGGAAGCAGGGGAATGAACGCGGGAGCAATTCGATTCCACGGCGGTACCAGAACCGGGATCGTCATTTCGCCTGCCACTTCGATCAGGCGTTCCAATCCGTAAACCAGCTGTTTTGCGGTTGCCTCGATGGGCCGGTTCTCCGTCAGTTCGCACTTCTTTGCTCCGCTCACGGCAAAATTCTCATGTGTGATGCCGTGAACGGCAATGGCAATGTCGCCGCCGGCTTCCAACAACGATCTCAAATCCGGTTGCACAGCATTAGGGATTGCGGCGAGGCATAGAGGAATTCGATGACTTTTGGCGACGTTGAGGAGGCGCTCGAGATTACCTGTCGCGCTGCACGCATCGTCGTCCCGCCACCACAGCGTCGCCTTTCTGCGGCTGCTCGACCAGGCATTCAGTTCGTCGCATAGCGCCGACCACTCAGCCATCACTGCGTCTCGCCAGTGGAATTTTCATGTCGGGGCCAGCGGGCATACGTCACGATCCTGCCTCTCCAGGTCCCGTTGCCCAGACATGGAGAAGCTGTGCCGTAACTTCCGCTCCGGACAAGTCGATGACCGGGATGTCTCGACTGGAGCCAAGCGCGGCATTTACCGCTGCGGCCAGCGTTTCCTGCGAAAGATCTGATTCCGACACCGTCTCAATCACGCCGCGCCGAGCCATCAGTTCGGCTCTCATAACCTGTTCGGTTTCGTTACCACCCGCATAGGGAACGATAACAGCGCGCGCACCAGCCTGCAGGGTTTCGACGACCGTGTTGTAACCTCCCTGGCTGATCGAGAGAGCACACCCCCGAAGCAGAGCAGGGAAGTCCGATCGAGCGGGTTCGATGATGACGCCGTCACCGAATTCCCCGAGCCGCCCGTTGAGATCCTCGTAGGCGCCACGCGATCCCACAAGAACACGCCACGTATGGTCTCGAAGTGGCGTGAGGTGGCGACAGGTCAGTGCGGTCTCTATGAGCTGCTGTCCTGCAGCGCCGCTTCCGGCGGACACCAGAACCTCGCTGGTAGGTTGCTCGGGACTGTCGCCGCCGGAGTGTTCGGCGATATAGCCCGTGTAGGTCACGAGCCTTTTGATTCTGGAGACCAGGGGAAACGTCGCATCGAGCGCTACAAATCTTGGATCGGCGTGGACAAGAACGTGATCAAAATAGGTCTGCAGCTGATCACACACCCTCTCTGCGCGGCCGGGCCTGTCCTGACCGACCAGAATATCCCGGACTGATGAGACCACGATGGGTCGAGGATCGGCTGCCAGCGCCGCGTCAAGCAGCGGCACAAGCTCGAACTGCATTTGCCGACGGCCGAAAGGAAATAATTCGGTCACGAGAACACGGGGGTGGACTCGCTCGAAAACATTCAGCAATTCCGCAGTGCGCCGGGCTCGCCACTCATCATCAACCACCGAACCGCCTTCGGTATACAAAGTCGAGTAGTCTCCGACCTTTGCATGTGTCGGAGGCAACTGCACAAGCTCGACAGATCCCAGGTCCATTTGCAGGGGTGCACTGCCCCCCGATACCAACGTAACGTCGAGACCCCTCGCTGCGGCAGTGCGGGCAATGATCGCTGCTCTTTTGTAGTGTCCAACACCTATGAGGTGTTGGACGTAGACCAGAATTCTTGGCATGCTCACTATGTTTGCCCAATGCGTTCAGTGGTGGGAGCTTTCTCCGTCAGCGCAAGATTAATTGCCAGAACCTCCGGATGGCCCTGCTCATCCACCGTGAACAGGTGAGCGCAAGACCAGCCAAGTTTTTGCGGTGGGGGTCCGAGCATGTTCCAACCGGTGGCCGCAGCAAATACCGCCCGAATCACTCCCTTATGCGTGACAGCCGCTGTATCGCGACCGCCCTGTGCAATATCCGCGAGAAACGGTTGCACTCGGTGCCACACGTCGTTGGGGCTCTCGCCGCCCTCGGGACGGAAGTCCATGCCACGATCCTCATTGTCCTGCATCTCTTGCCCTAATTCCGTCCTGAGTTCCTCCAATGTGCGCCCTTCCCAAGTACCCCAATCCATCTCCAGAAGACGTTCTTCGATTGAGACTTGATCGCCGGCGAGGAGTCGTACGGTTTCGGTAGCGCGCGCGAGAGGGCTGCTGAACCAGTCAAATCCGTCCAGCACTGGCGGAACGCGGTAGGCACGCACCTTCATGCGACCTTGCACGGACAACGGCACATCTAGACGACCCTGAATCCGACGCTGTGCGTTGTAATTCGTTGGCCCATGGCGGATGAGGGCGAGCCTTGTCATGAGGCTCTTATGCCGCGTCGCGGATGAACAACGACGGCATGCTCTACGGCCTCGTTCACAATTTGACTCGCCTGTGCCAGAGAACGTTCAGAATGTACGTACGCCCGTGCTCGTTCACCAAACGTCGCTCGAAGCGAAGGGCTTTCAATCATGCTGCGAACTGCTCCGGTGAATTGCTCGAGACTGCCGGGCTCGACCAGGAGTCCCGTGACCCCATCCTGTAAGACCTCGGGAACGCCACCATAGTTCCCGGCAACAGCGGGTATTCCGGCTGCCTGCGCTTCGAGGAGAGCCATGCCATATGCTTCGTTGACAGCGGGCCAGACAAAGACATCGCAGGCGGCATAGACATCGATCAATGCCGCCTCATCGAGCTGGCCCGTCCAGGCGACCGGGCCCCCATCGATTGCCGAGCCGATAGATGAGAAGGCGCTCTCGACATCTGCGCGGGCTGTGCCGTCACCGACGATGAGCAACTGCCAGTCGTCATTCGATAGTGCGCCGAGCGCCCGAGCGAGGAACTCATAGGAATTGAGCTTATCCCCCGGCCGCATCATGGCGACGGCAAGGAGCCATTGCTTTCGAGTATCCAGTCCATACCGGTTTGCCACCGCATGGCGAACCTCTTCTCGACTGGCGATCAGATCGGGATTCTTTTCGAGGAACGGGGGCAGATAGAATTGACGAGCGAGATCATGCATCAGTGGTGTGACGCAGGGCATATCGCGTTTCGTCAATGACAGGATGGAATCTGCCGTCTGAATGGCATTCACCACGGCTTCATGGCCCGATGCCCAGGGACCGTGCTGACGCTTGGGTGCATGACTTGCTTCCGCGATCACATACCCCATCCCCAGCGCTTGGCACACCCTCGGTCCAATCCAATCGGGCGCTTTGTAATACAGATGGTAAGTGAACCAGACCTCGGGCCGCAGTTGACGATCGGTCTCCTGAATGACGCGGATGATTCGTTTGGCTTCCGAGTCGGCCTCATGCCGAATGATCGCTTGATGCTCTGGATTCCCATGTCCTTCGAAGCTTCTCAGGTCAGATGTGATGGTCACGGTGTGGCCTGAACATCGAAGCGCGGATATGAGCTGCCGCGCCATTCGGCGATCACCCGATGGCGCCGAGTGACAGGGCGATTTTAAGGGGCTGTAGAACGCAATTTGCACTCGGCTTGGTCCTCCTCCGCCGGCGAGAGTCCGAACAGCGAAGCGATATGCCCGATGTGCTCGACCAGTGAAAAGTGCTCCCGTACGCGCCTGAGGGCGGCAGTTCCGAGCTGGCGACGTCGTTGTGGATCCTGCGCGAGGCTCGAAATTGCTGCACTGAGCGCCGTGACATCGCCAGGATCGATAAGGATCCCTGTGGTGCCGTCTGCAATCAGTTCGGAAATTCCGGGAAGACGCGCAGAGATGCAAGCCACGCCTTGACTCTGGGCTTCGAGGAGGACGTTTGGGAGTCCATCCCTGTCCCCATTCTTCGCAATGACACTCGGCAAAACAAACAGATCAGCTGACCGGTAGTTCTCCAGGACGATTTTCTGCGGTTTCGGGCCAAGCCAGATGACTCGATCGCCCAGGCCCAGGTTCTCTGCCATGTGTTTGAGCTGGTTTAGCTCAGGCCCGCCACCGATATGAACGAAGCGCCACGCAATGGTCGAGGGGAGTTCGTGAAGGGCTGCAACCAAGGTATCGAGCCCCTTTTTTTCGACAGCCCGTCCCACGCACAACAGGACAACGGGCTCCTCAGAGTCCGATCCATCGTGGAGTGATGTCGCTTTCTCAGGTGGAGGAAATCGGTCCAGATCCAGACCGTGATAAACTAGGTGGACGCGATTGCTCGGTGCAAGGTTGGTGAGATGCTCGTGGCCGGAAGCGGTGCAGGTAACGGCCCAGTCACAGTCCGCAAGTTTCTCCCGTTTTTCCCAATCCGGTATGGTCCAGATGTCCTTCGCGTGAGCGGAAACGCTCCAAGGAAGTCCGGTCATTATGGATGCATAACGGGCGACGGAGGCCGGTGTGTGCAAGAAGTGCGCATAGAGATGTGTCACGTGGGGAGTTAAATCGGCGGCCAGAACCGCTGCTTGACCAAACCGGCGCACCCGGTTGGGCGTCGGGTCTCGCAGCAGGTCGCGGAACCACACTCTAAGGGCTGTTCGGAACTGAGGCCGACGACAGATAGTGAACAACGCCTTCAGCACCCTGACGGGTTCGGCGTACAGATATTCCGGCAGATAATTGACTGGCGCTTTGATTTCGCCGTGGATGGGGTGCGTGCTTGTATCTGTAGGGTGGCGCAGGCTGACGATCTCAACCTCGAGCCCCCGAAGTTCAAGCGAGCGTATTTCCTGGGCGATAAACGTCTCGGAAAGACGCGGATAGCCTTTCAGTATGAAGGCGACCGACTTCATCGTTCGTCAAATTTAGCAGATTCGCTCTACGCCGGGCGAAAGGCAGTGACGGTGTCTTCGACCCGTGAGGTTGCCGGCTGTCTGAGCCAGGGCCCAATCAACCGGTTCACATTGATGAGGCCTTCGAGCAAACCTGGAACGACAGACTCCGAGGGCCGCGGCTGCCGTGGCAGTTCTCGCAATGCTTGCGCCATTTCTGCAGGGTCCATGTGTCCGTTGTCTTCAAGCATTCTGACGAGGCCGAGCTCCTGAGCCTTGGAGGTGCGAATCAGCTGTTCCTGCCTCGGAACCGTTCTCGGTACGATGACGGCTCGTTTGTCCAGGGAAAGAATTTCGCAAAACGTGTTGTAACCGCCCATCGCCACGATTCCGACGGCGTTCTCTTCGAGACGTTCGACGTGCGGATTGAAGATGATGGCTTCGACACGATCCAGTTTCGCAGCGCGAGCCATGAACTGGGATTGCTTTTCCGGCTGCAGAAATGGGCCCAGCACGAGCAATGCCGGATACGGCAACATCTGATCGGACTCATACGCGCGCAAGACCCACTCGATTAAAAAGTCGCCATCTCCGCCCCCTCCAGTGGTAACCAGCAGGTAGGGCCGTTGCGTGATTTCCGGCGCGGCGGCCGGGAATTCCGCTTCAGGCACCTTGATGGGCAAATAGCCCGTGTAGGTGATCTTTCGCTGCATCTCCTCCGTCAGCGTCAGACCTTCCAGCGGTTCGCATATCTGTGGAAGCCCGTAGATCCAGACCTCATCGTAGTAATCCTGAATCGCCGGGAGAGCGTTCTTTCTCTCCCACTCGTTGACGAGCGTAACCGGGTCATCCAGGACATCACGCAGTCCCAGCACCAGGTGCTTTCCTCGTGAGCGCAACATCTCGAGGGTGCCCTGGATTTCCCCCCTCAATCCCAGAGGCTCCTTATCGACGATGAGCACATCAGGATCGAAGATGTCAGCTGTGTGTTCGATGATCGATGATCTCATCGACAGCGTTTCCTCCAGCTGGAGCTGAAGGTTCAAGGACGTGTATTCACCATTCCGCAGCTTGATAACGCCGGGAACGCGGACGAAATCCACGCGACGGCGAAAATCGAAACTGCCTATGATGGGCGATCCCGACAGGATGAGAACCGATAGATCCTCATGACTCTCCACGAGTGAGTGGGCAATGGTTCGACAGCGTCGCAGGTGACCCAGTCCGAACGTATCGTGACTGTAGATCAGGACCCTGGCCCCGCGAGATGCCCGTGAAGCGATCACGGGATTGTGTATTTCCCGTAACATGGTGGCGACTCTTGCATACGCGACCGGGGGTGAGAAAGCGTAAATTGTATCCCTGTAACAATTTTCCTGTTGCTTCACATCGGCGTTTTCCGGCACGCTCCAGAACCAAGCTCTGGGAATCCTGTATGCTGGCGAATCAGGTGCTTACGCGTGCAGTTTGGTTCACTGCTTGGTGACGTGCGGGGCGCATGGAAAAGACCGTATACAAGTATCTGATCCGCTATAGCCTGCCGCAGCAGATATGGCTCACTGCGCTCGCCGCCCTGTCATTTCCGTTTCTCTACGCGTTTTACGAGCTGCCCAAGCGGATTATCAACGGGGCCATCCAGGGCGACCCCGAAGACTTCCCGATTGCAATTTTCGACTTCGATTTTGACCAGACCGGGTATCTGTTCCTGCTCTGCGGCGGCTTTCTCGTTCTCGTTCTGATCAATCAGGTGTTCAAGTACTACATCAACGTCTATCAGGGCCTGACCGGGGAACGGATGCTGCGTCGACTCCGATTCCAGCTGTTCAGCCGGGTCTTGAGATTTCCCCAGCCGACGTTCAAAAACATGTCGCAGGGCGAAATCATCCCGATGATCACCGCGGAGGTCGAGCCGCTGGGCGGGTTTTTTGGCGAGGCTTTCGCTCTGCCTGCGTTCCAGGGGGGAACGCTGGTCGTGATCCTCGCTTTTCTGTTCTATCAGAATTGGATCATGGCGGCGGCGGCCGTGGCGCTCTATCCAATCCAGCTCTATCTCATTCCTCGATTGCAGATGCGGGTGAACGCTCTCGGTAAAGAGCGCGTGCGGCTCGTGCGCCGCTTGTCCGATCGAATAGGCGAGGCTGTTCAGGGCGTGCCGGAGGTACACATTCACGATACGTCCCAGTTCGTGCTCTCCGATTTTTCGGACCGTCTGGGGAGCATTTTTCATGTTCGCTATCGCATCTATCGGCAGAAATTCGTCATCAAGTTCATCAACAACTTCATCCAGCAGCTCGGACCATTTTTCTTCTACTCCCTCGGCGGCTACCTGGTGATCTCCGGCTCGCTCGAGATGGGAACGCTGGTCGCGGCCATTGCGGCTCACAAGGATCTCGGAGGGCCCTGGAAGGAGTTGCTGTCCTTCTACCAGCGTCGCGAGGACGCGAAGATCAAGTACGACCAGGTCATCGGCCAGTTTGAGCCAGTGGGCATGCCGGATGAAAGCATGCAGACGGACGAGCCTGAGATGATTGAACCGCTGACGGGCGATCTCACAATGGCGAATCTGACGCTAACGGACGAAGTCGGTGACAATGTCGTAGATGGCATTTCACTGAATGTCACGATGCCGGCGCGGGTTGCTATCGTGGGTGAATCGGGAAGCGGCACCAGTGACCTGGCACAATTGCTCAGCAGGCTTCTGTATCCTACCCGGGGTGGTGTTTCGATCGGCGGACGAGAGCTGACCGGGATGCCCGAGGCCGTCACGGGGCGCCGGCTCGCTTACGTGGGTCAGCAGGGCTACGTGTTTGCCGGATCCCTGGGCTTCAATCTCTTGTATGGGCTCAAGCATCGTCCGATGCAGGAGTTTGAGTACGAGGGCGAAGCGAAAAGCCAGCGAACGTGGCACGAAAACGAGGCAGAGGCAGCCGGGAACACGACGCTCGACATCAACGCGGACTGGATTGATATGGAAGCCGCCGGTGCGGACTCTCCGGAATCACTTCAGGCACAGGGTCTGCGAGCTTTGGAGCTGGTCGGTCTCGACGACGAGGTATACAGACTGGGCCTCCGAGGGACCATTGATCCGAAGGAGCGGAATGATCTGGCCGAAGCCATTCTGAGGGCCCGGGCAAGTTTTCGCGATCACCTAGAAGAAGACGACCACATGGCGGATTTGATCGAGGTCTTTGATCGATCTGCGTACAACACCAATGCCACGATGGGTGAAAACCTGCTGTTCGGCAACATTGTGGGCGAGGCCTTCGATATGGATCGCCTCGCGGACAATCCGTATGTCCTGGAGGTTCTGGAAAAGGTTGGACTGACAGAACGGGTCTTGCAAATCGGCTATGACACGGCGGCGACAATGGTCGAGATATTTGCCGACGTGCCACCGGACCACGAGCTCTTCCAGCAATACAGTTTCGTTTCGGCTGAAGAGCTGGGCGAACTTCAACACTGGCTGACGCGGGTCGATCGCGAGAACCTCATCGGACTGTCCGAGGAGGAACGCTCGCAGATCATGTCGTTGCCATTCAAGCTCATCCCGGCACGGCACCGGTTGGGCATGATTGACGAGGATATACAGGAAAAACTGCTCGATGCGCGGGAGGTATTCGCCCGGGATCTGCCCGAAGACGCAAAGGACTCGGTGGAATTCTTCGACCTTGATACCTACGCCAGCACCGCGAACATTCAGGACAACATTATCTTTGGTCGCATCGTCTACGGTCGTCCCGAGGCGACTGAACGCGTCAGCGCTCTCATCTCTGAGGTGATCGAGGAACTCGGATTGCGTGACACGGTGGTCGAGGTCGGGCTGAGTTACGACGTGGGTGTCTCTGGATCGCGCCTCTCGTCGGGACAACGCCAGAAGCTCGCACTCGCGCGCAGCATACTCAAGCGCCCGGACATCTTGTTCCTCTCCGAGGCGACAGCTGCCCTGGACACCGCAAGCCAGGCGCTGATAATGGAAAACTTGCTCGAGGAATTCGCTGACCGCGGGCTGGTGTGGGTGCTCCACAAAGCCGATCTAGCGAGAGAATTCGATTACGTGCTCGTGATGCGGTCTGGAAAGGTCGCCGAAGAAGGTACGTTCGAAGAACTCATCAGTGACGGGACTTACTTCAAGCAGCTGCTTGACGGCGCTTGATCTCCGGTGGGACGGGAACCATGAGCCTGAATGAGGAAGTTGATCTTCTGCGGAAGATCCCACTGTTTGCGAATATCGAGCCTTCCAAGCTCAAACTACTGGCGTTCACGAGCGAGCGTCTCAAGTTCAGAGAGGGAACCGAGCTGTTTCATCAGGGTGATATGGGCGATTCGGCCTACATCATCATCGATGGAGCTGTCGGGATCGTCGTGTCGACGCCAAACGGCGACGTCAAAGTCGCGGAGGTGAACAAGAACGACATCATTGGCGAGATTGCGATCCTGTGCGATGTGCCGCGAACGGCCACCGTAATCGCCGATCAGGATGTCGAGGTTCTGAAAATCTCCAAAGAGTTGTTCTTCCAAATGGTGGGCGAGTTCCCCCAGATGGCGGTTGAAATAATGCGTGAACTGGCAATTCGCCTGGAGAAGACGACGAGCCAGCTTACGCAAGCACTCAATTCATAGCGGGTTCGCGAATCAAGGGGGGTCTCAGCTGTGCGGCACGTGTGCCCGGTGGGGAGCCGGCCGCTCAGCCAACCACATATCCTGTTGAGAATGCGATGAACCGGCTCGATTTCCTCATTCGCCGCCTCACGGCGCAACGTGCGTGCCTGCAACTGGCAGCGGAGTTGATTTCGGAAATTGAAGGGCCGGTTCTCGAGGTCGGACTCGGCAAGGGACGCACATATGATTTTCTGAGGGAGCTGTTTCCCGCGAGGGAAATTTTCGCCTTCGATCGCAACGTTGGCTCCTATCCTGACGCCACGCCTGATCTCGATCACATCATTCTGGGAGACTTCCGAGAGACGCTCATGTCCGCTCAAGAGAGGATTGGGGCCTCCGCAGCTTTGGTGCACTGCGACTTCGGCAGTGAGAATCGAGAAGAGGATACTGTGCTCGCCAGGTGGCTGGGGCCGGCGATCGATAGGTTGTTGGGGCCAAACGGTGTCGTTGCGGCAGACCGCGAGATGACGGTGAGCCGCTGGACGCCGGTCTCATTGCCCTCGACCGTCGACGAAGACGCTTACTATCTGTATCGCGCCGGTACGGGGTCCGCGCCGTAGCCTCAGAAAATGTTGAAGGTGCTGCCGATGATGCCGATCGGCCAATGGCCAGCCTCGAATACCCGGTATTTGAGTGCAACTGCGTGCTCTTCGTCGCCACCTCCGGCGAGCAACAACGCCGCCTGATAACAAGCCTTTGTCGCGGCGCCCGCCGCTGCATCCAGGAGTGCCGGGTCCGAATGTCCGGCAAGTGCCGCGGCTTCCTCGATCGCCATCTTTGCGGCATCTCCGGCCGTTGCGGATACGTGAGTCAAAGCAGCGGAAAGCTCGTCTTCGCCGACAACGTCCAGTGCCTGGTCCATCAACGAAGCGGTGAGTTGCTCTTCAATCTCCCAGGACACATCGTCGATCCCGGGACTCTCCGCCGCGTCGCCGGCTTCCTCCCAGTCACGGACACGGGCGATCGAGCAGTGCGGAAACCCCAGAGCCAGAGCGTAGTCCGCTGCGATGCCTAGGGCTTCCGGTGTTAGTGGTTCCCCCAGATGGAGAAACCACGGAACGTGCGGAACCGCTTGGGCAAATCTGGCCACTGCTTGAAGGGTTGGAAAATCCTCGAGGTCCAGCGGTTCGGGGTCATCGAAGTCCTCGGGATCAAAGCTCATTGACGGGTGTGCGCCCGATTTTTCACGGCTTCGCTGAACGCGTCGAACAGCGCTCCGTAATGCGAGGTTTCTTCGGCCCGCCATTCCGGATGCCATTGCACACCCAGGGCAAGTGATTCGGCGCCATCAACCCGAAATGCTTCCACAGTACCGTCGTCTGTGAGGGCCTCAACGATCAGGTTCTTTCCCAATCTGTCGATGCCCTGGCCGTGCAGGGAATTGACGACAATTCGCGAGGAATCGGTGAGATCCGAAAGATAACCCCCTGGCGTGAGTGATACATGGTGTCGGGGCGCAAACCGCTCGTCATGTGGTTTGTCATTGCCGCCGCGGTGGTCCCATTTTCCAGGAACTTCATGCAAAAGCTGATGGAGGCTCCCTCCCAGGGCGACGTTGACCTCCTGGAATCCCCTGCAGATCGCGAAGAAGGGCACGGCATTCGCCAATGCGCATCGGATAAGCGGAAGCGTCGTGGCGTCTCGATCGGGATCCCGTTTGTCGGGAGTCAGATTTACGGGCTCATCGTAGTGATGGGGCTCAACGTTCGAAGGACAGCCCGTGAAAAAGAACCCGTCGAACCGGCTCACCAGATCCTCAAAATCCAGCTGGCCACCAATCGCGGGGACAACGACGGGTTCGGCGCCTGCCAGTCGCGTGACCGCATCCACATAGCGCGTGGAAACGGCATGAAAGTCGTTTCCGTTGACGCGCCGGATGCTTGCGGGAATTCCCACGATGGGACGATTTCTTGCGGTCATGTACTGGTGCGCCTCAGGTCTTCGGGCCGAAATTCCTTCCGGCTGTGCCTCCTCGAATGATCAAGCAATATTTAGTCGCGCGAATGGTTCGCGTCTAGGGGGGATGCGGGTGCCAGAGCGACCGCATTCCGTTAACGTCCATCGATGCCGTCGACGTTTTCGGGACGTTGAAAAACAAAGAGCTCCGGGTCGAGCTCGTGATTGATGGTTACCGCGTCGAGCGCCACGGTGGTCAGAAGTCCCTGCGGATCGATGATTTCCCACTTGCGAAGCTCGAGAGGGCGCTCGCTGAAGACCAGTGTCAGAGTCCCACGCCCTGGCTCTTCCGTATCAACAGTTGTCAATGATATGACCGCCGCGTCACGCCTGACGGATGTGACCGCAATTCGCCCGTCTAGCTTTACCTCCTTGGCGACGACGACTCCCAGCGGGGTCGAGTAGACGCCGATCTGGCTCAACTGCCCCAGTTCAACATCGAAGTAATTCACGTAAGTCCCGTCGGCGACCACAAGAATGGGCGCGGGAGGTTTATATTCGAACCTTAATCGCCCGGGCCGCTTGAGATAAAACCGCCCCCGGCTGATCGAACCATCCGGAGAAATCTGGATGAAGTCGGCAGCCAGCGTCTGGACGCCGTTCAGATAGGATTCGATCCTGGCAATATCATCCTCGTCCTGCAGCGACAGTTCAGCCCGGCCTTCCGGCACGGTCGCACCGAGCACGAATGCTAACGCGACGGCAACCAACGCGTGTCGTAAGACCCTCAACTGTCCTGATCCAATCAGCCTGGAAACGCACATTGCGCTTCCAGGTTATTCAAAGCCCCCGCCATCCGGCAGCAGAACTTCGCGCTTTCCAACGCGATCCGCCGGCGTGACGATGCCCTGGGCTTCCATTTGCTCGATGATGCGCGCGGCGCGGTTGTAGCCAATTTGCAGGTGACGCTGGA
>CENY01171993.1_pt1 | contig 35090 bp, 29 predicted proteins | sample 356181 | NCBI WGS metagenome assembly CENY01 (sample SAMEA2619840, study PRJEB7988) | marine metagenome | isolation source: saline water (ENVO:00002010), including
GATGATGATTCAGTAGCATTAGATAAGAAAAACTTGGACATTGTTACAGAATCTATAGCACAAAAGGCAAAAACACCTTTTTTTAAAATTCAAATTCCTAAGGCAAAGCGTATTTTAATTCAATCAGTAAAAGGTCTGAGGAAATCACTTTATTTGAAAACAGATGATTATGGGCGAAAAATTGTCCTTGTTTTTGACGCCCATCTTTTATCGGTAGGCCAGGGTGAGGCAGCGAATGCCTTATTAAAGATTTTAGAAGAACCTCCTGAAAATACAACATTAATCTTAGTGACAGATCATGTAGAACTTATATTACCTACAATTTTATCCCGATGTCAGCGTATTGGGTTCCCTCCATTTGAAAATGAATTTGTTTATAAATGGCTCACTGGTAAAATCACAAAAGATAAAGATTTACAATTACTATCAGGATTAAGTCAAGGAAATATTCATCAGGCACAATATTTAATATCTCAGCCTATAGATCAATTGATGAAGTTGATAAATGGATTAATCAAAACCATTATAAATGAGAACCCAGATCATTGGCGAAAATTCACACAAACCTACTCCAGATTATCCAGTCAGGATTTTGCCGTATTCTCTTTCCATTTTATGCTATTAAAAATCTGGTTTCGTTCGGTAAATAGATTAAACAAAAATATCCATGACGTATTACATGAAACTCCTTTGAAATTAGGGATGGATCAAATGGTACAATCACACCCAAATGCTAATTTTTCAGCCATTGCATTCCAGCTAGAAGAAACAATTTTATCGGTACAGCAAAATCTCTATATGCCTCTAATTTTAACCAACCTATTATTAAGAATACAGAAATATTTAGGTCCATGAACAAACAGTTCTATATCACTACGCCCATTTATTATGTGAATGACAAACCACATATTGGTCATGCATATACGACAATTCTGGCAGATGTTTTATCAAGATATCATCGTAACGCAGGGCAGGAGACATTCTTTCTTACCGGACTGGATGAGCATGGACAAAAGGTGCAACAAGCTGCTAAAGAGCGAGGGGTGGAATCTCAACAACATTGTGATGAAATGGCACCACGTTTCATGGAACTATGGAAGCAGCTTCATATTTCTAATGATGACTTTATTCGGACCACAGAAGAGCGCCATAAAAAAGTTGTAAGAGATATTTTACAGGTTGTGATGGACAGAGGTGACATCTACGAAGCAGAATACGAAGGACTATATTCTGTCTCAGAAGAACGATTCATTACTGAAAAAGAAGCAGAAACCGGTGATTTTCGTGATATTAAAAATCTGAAAGAAAAAAATTATTTTTTCAAAATGAGTAAATATCAACAACAACTTATTGATCATATAGAGGAGAACCCAAAATTCATTCAACCAAACCAAAGAAAAAATGAAATTCTTGGTTTTCTCAGACAACCATTGGATGACCTTTGCATTTCACGGCCAAAATCTAGATTAAATTGGGGAATCGAATTGCCTTTTGATCCTGATTATGTCACTTATGTTTGGTTTGATGCACTCATTAATTATATAACAGCGCCAGGCTATGGATTTGATGAAATATCTTTTAAAAAATGGTGGCCTGCTTCCTATCATTTAATTGGAAAAGATATTTTAACTACTCATACGGTGTATTGGCCAACCATGCTTATGTCTGCTGGCATCCAATTACCAATATCAATATTCGCGCATGGGTGGTGGCTTATGGGTGATTCTAAAATGAGTAAATCATTGGGTAATGTGGTAAATCCTATGGATCTGATTGATGATTATGGCGTGGATCCAGTGCGATATTACCTCATGCGGGAAATGGTATTGGGTCAGGATTCTAGTTTCACAATGGAATCATTTATTCAAAGGTACAATAGTGATTTAGCAAATGATTTCGGGAATCTTTTGAGTCGAGTCTCTACTCTAATAAAGAAAAATTATGATGGGACTATTCCGCTACCAGGAGAATTAACAGATGCTGAATTATCCATAAAAGCTAATGGAGAAACTCTTGTTAATATTGTCCAGGAGAAGATTGAAGCCATGCGCTTGAATGAAGCCATCGAAGAAACCATGCAATATGTCCGAAGTGTGAATCGGTACATGGAAGAAAATGCGCCATGGAAATTGGTGAAAGATAATAAGATGGCTGCTGGCCGCGTTCTGTACACCGCTGGAGAAGCATTGCGGATTGGAGCTGTTTTATTGTCGCCGGTAATGCCTAACAGAACAGCCATTTTGTTGGATGCCCTGAATGCTGAAGGGACCGACCTTAAATGGGGTGGACTGACTCCAGGAAATGAATTAAAAGATCATGCACCTCTTTTCCCTCGCGTAAATATGTAAAACGTAATTTATTTATTACCTAATTACGTTTTATATATTTTCCTCTTTCCTCCTAAATTAGTTTTATGGTTTTTGATTCCATAAGACGAATAATTCTAAATTTTCTATTCGTGGTGCCTCTAATAGCAACTCAGAATTCCTTTGAGGAAGATATTAGAAAACTTGCCATCTTCCAAAATGCATTTGATCAAATGTATGCTGAAATGGGCGAACTCCAGCAGAGTGCAACTCGCCATGAAACGGGACATTTCTCAAATGTAGAAAGTGATAAAATTGAAAATCTTCTCTTTCGGTATTTGATGTTCCGAACGTCTGTTTGGGAAATCATAAATAAATATCGGGATTACAATACATATTCCGATGATCCATTGGAAAATATGAAGGCGTTATTGGTTGGTTATTCTTCTGCACTTACCTTATATAAATATAGCGGGATTTTGGTTACGCGAAATATGGAAGATGAAATGGTCGTGGATAAATTGAATGAAGCTTACTTTCGAAGTGAAATTCCTCGTGGATCATTTCAGGAAGTCTATCACAGTCTCACCAATCTGGAAAATTTGGATGAATTGGATATCGCCCATGAATTGATTTCCGAAGAAATAGATGACCAAAATTCATTATTACATGATTTAAAACAAGATCCAACTTATGGTCCATTAATCTTGGGATTAGGTCAACTCCATGCCATCCATGTAAAACTTCGAGAAGAAATCTTAAACCATTTTGTACTTATTACCCCGGAGCTCACCAATCTCCTGCGCCACAGCTCAATCAAGAAAAAAGTAGCTGAATTAATTAAGAAGACCGGCGGACGATTCGAAGCATTACGAGCCATTGTATTTACACAAGTTGGCCACTTAAAAGCGCCGGGAACAAAGCCGCTTATTTTTCAAGATTCAGATAAAGAAAAACTCGATAACATGCTTTATCCCGGAGATATTATTCTAACTTATTCAGAAGGTTATATGAGTAATATTTTTCTTCCGGGAATTTTTAAACATGGCATTGTTTACACTGGAAAAAGACAAGATTGGGATGAAAAAGTATGGGAACAAATTCAACTATCTGATGAACAGCATTCCCTGATTCAACCCAATCATGATCTCATAGAAGCCATTGCCGAGGGTGTTGTGTCTGGTTCATTGGAAGACATATTAGTCACAAAAATAAACCGCCTCGTTGTATTTCGTCCTAGCCTATCAGACAGAGAAAAAATACATGTGATGCAAACGGTTCATTCCTATTTGGGAAATAATTATGATTTCACTTTTGATTTTAATGATGCTGAATCACAAGTATGTACCGAAGTGATTTACCGCGGATTTAATGAAAAAGGCGGCATTCATTTTAAATTATCCAAACGTGCCGGTACATTGAATCTCAGTGCGGAAGATGTTTGTAATTATGCTTTGGAATCCGGTACCATGGAATTGGTTACATTGATTGTAGAAGATGTTTATCGACCTGGGAAACCTAGGTTTGTGGACACATTACCAGCAATAGAAATCATTGTAGAATTAAAGAAGTAAGTTTCTTTTTAAATTATTTTATAGGTATAAAATGAGATTTGATAAATAAATCTACAACATGAATTTGTAGATTATTAATTTCAATCTTATTCTTTAGATAGCTGAAAGTTTTCGTTCTTTTTTCATAAAGTACAGTGTTCCAAAAGTGGATAAAATTCCATACAGAAAAAAAGCAGTAATGCTCATGGGTATCATTTCATCTCTCATTAAAAAGATAACTGAACCGATAAGAACCATTTTTACTATATCTGCACCAACAGCAATTTTGTTGCCATCCATAAGGAATGTGTAGGAAAACACATTTGCCCATAAAAAAAGTGCCAATAAGGTAGTGATGGTTGCACCAACGGCTTTCGATAGGAAAAACATGACAAACATCATGGCTAAAGACACACTCATTTGCAGGGCGCTCCATGCGATCAACAGTCTGGAATTTTCTGTTTTATATTTGATTTGATCAAATGGATTTTCTGTAGTTTGGATGGGGAACCGTTCCGCCACATCTTTCGGTCGCCAACCTGTGGGCATAAACCAAATCCGGATTTTATCCCAAAAGTACTTTGCATAAAATGCGTCCTTCATCAATTGCCACAGGTGTTTATAATTAATGATAATAGGATTCCACGTATTGGCCGGTCGAAGGATGCCATACACCGGTTTAACCGATTTTAACTCCGGCTGGAAGGAGCCAAAGAGCTTATCCCAAATGATGAGGATTTGTCCATAATTCTTATCAAGATATTCCGGATTTATAGCGTGATGAACCCGGTGATGTGATGGGGTAACAATAATTTTTTCCAACCACCCCATTTTCCCGATGAGTCTCGTATGATACCAAAATTGCATGAACAAGTGAATGGGTCCAAGAATAATAAAAAACTTATGAGATATACCCAGCATAGCGGCTGGGATCATTAGAATAGCACTAAAATGAAATGTGTCAGATATAGATTGTCTCAATGCACAGGAAAGATTGAATTCTTCACTGCTGTGATGAATAATATGCCGATTCCAAAAAATATTCACACGGTGATTTAACCGGTGCATCCAATAACCTGTAAAATCTTGCACTAAAAATGCCACTAATACCGCTGCCCCAATTGGCTCTAGTGTATAGATCATCAAATTTTCTAGTAGCCAAGGGTAACTTACCAATATTACTCCAAACTTTAAGCCATCTTTAGCAATATTAGTTACACCGGAGCTTAGACTCGAAATCATATCAGCGGGGTGGTTAATAGATATGCCCATACGTTTGGCTGTAATCATCTCAACACCAATGAATAAAATGAAAATCGGGATAGCAATAAATAAGGATTGGATAAAGAAGCTCATTTTTATTCTTGGAAATTATGGTGTCCTACCTACTCGAAAGTTAAATAATAATTCTTGCCCAAAATCAGGATTAAACTCATGAAGCGTATCACCCTCAATGGTCAAAAATTTAACGCTGCCATTGATACCAATCTTTTCTGGGGCACTATTTCGATGCCACCAATGTCGTGAAATGCCATCTTCCATCTCATCTTTGAATAAAAAACGATAATCACCATTTTTTAGATTCATTTCGATTATGTAATCCGTTGAATCTGAAAAATCATCTCCTTCGTAAAATAGAGTCCCATCCAAATTAGTGATAGTAAATGAACTTTCACGGGCGCGGGCAACATCATTTGTTAATATGTGTAGCTTGAAGGATTTGGGAAAAACTTTTGGTAATAAAATAATAGATGTAGCTATATTATTAAATTGATTCTCATCTTCCATTCCATTTGGATTTTTCAAAGTTACTTCAAATTGAGGATTATTTTTCAGTCCATGCCAATTTGGGACTGGTAATGTAACTATTTCAGTATTCAGAAATTTTAATAATCCCTGCCAATGAAATTCAGTCTTTTTACGATGTTTTAATCCATATTCAATAGTAGCGGAGTATATATTATTAGACCCTGTATTTTTAATGATAATCACTGGTGGGCCTAAGCTAGGATTGAACCTTGCGTGGGTTCCTTTTGAGCTGGGTGAAATGATATCCGCCAATTCTATATCATTTTTAAAATTGGGCGGTCCATAAGAAAAAAGTTGATGTGCCATTCGGAATTCACCATCTTTTTCACCATTATCAGAATATGGTTCAATTCCATAGTCGATAACAATAGAATCCCCAGTTTTGACAAATGGTGTTAATTCAAATTCATATTCATCTACTTTTGTTCCGGGACACCAACCAGCTCGATCAAAAGGCCAGGTTCCGCCTTGGGGATAAATTGGATTATTCCCACAATCTTTCCAGACATTCCATCGGAACAATTCCCAATCATTCATATAATATGTATGTGTTTTGCTATCCCACTCGCAACAATTTCTTGGCCCGGCATGGCCATGACCTGAAATCACAGCCTTCAGTCTATAACCATCTGCATCAGGGTTTAAATGGAGCGTCGTTTTTTTTAACATTTCATCATCTGATAAGGGCCCATATTTATAATGGCCATAAGGATAAATATTTTTAACACTTAGAATATTTCTCGTTGGTTTACCCTTGATAAAAAGAAATTTTAAATCCAACAATTCCTGATTATTACCTACTTTTAAAAAAAGATCTCCATGAAGAATAGGAGAATAATCTGTCATGTCGTATGTCCACTCCCAACCTGATTCACCCCCCATAACCAAGCGTTTTCCATAGGGTGTAACAAAACTGCCGATGGAAAATACTTCTATTGAATCCAAACGGGGAACATGAACAAATGCATTCCAAATATAATCCCATTCCCCACATGGGTATTTATCTCCTTTTGTGGCGGAATCACATTTCAGAGTTTGCACCATAATTATTTTTGCCCAGGAATTACTGGAATCAGGAAATGCAATAATTTGTTCATATTGTGCTCCCCAACCTTCCGGGCTTGGTGTATCCCAAGTAATGGGATGAATTTCTAATGTATCTCCTTCTTGTAATGATTTAGAATAAATCATTATAAATGAAAATAGGAAAAGGATAATGTTTTGAAATTTCATGGTCGTGATAATGAAAAAATGATTTTAGGTTTGCCCATCATTTTACAAGAAGATTTAATTAAATGCTAACTGATACTCACTGTCATCTATTTTATGATGATTTAAAAAATAACCTTTCAAATGTATTAAGCCGCGCTGAGAAGCTAGGAGTAACTCGCTTTATTTGTGTCGCTACAAATATGGTTGATTCCAGAGAGTGTCTCCAGTTGGCAGAAACTAATGATTCAATATTTGCCACCGCTGGGATTCACCCCCATGATGCAAAAGATGCTCCAGAAGATTTTGTTAATCAAATCTATGATCTAATGAAGATTGATTCCATGGTGGCTGTAGGAGAAATGGGCTTAGACTATTTTCGTAATATTTCCGATCCGGATATACAACAAAAAGTATTTCGAAATCAAATGAGCATTGCACAGGATTTAGACAAACCAGTGGTCTTTCATAATAGAGATGCTGATGAAGATGTGCTTAGTATCCTAAAAGAATTTCCAAGCGTACGAGGTGTGGCTCATTGTTTTTCCAGTAAACTTGAAACGGCACAAGCTTTTATAGACTTAGGGTATTTCATTTCTTTTTCTGGAAATCTGACTTTTAAAAATAGCCACCTACCTGAAGTGGCGAAAGAGATTCCCTTAAATCGAATCATGGTTGAGACTGATTCGCCTTATTTAAGTCCCGTACCTCACCGTGGTAAGCTAAATGAACCGGGACATACGAAGTTTGTTGCAGAAAAATTAGCAGAACTTCATGGTACTTCTATTGAATTGGTGGCTGAACAAACATCTGTTAATGCTACAGAGCTTTTCAAATTACCGATTTGATTGATCTAAAAACGTGTACTTTTATTTCCATTTTGAATATTTCGAATTAGATAATGAAAATCAAAAAAGCAGGCCATATTTTCAGAAAAAAGTGGGGTCAGAATTTTCTTACTGATAATAATCTTCTTGACCGTATTGCCAGAACAATTAACCCAAAAAATACAGACTCTATTTTCGAGATTGGTCCTGGAGAGGGTGCACTTACTGAAAGGGTTTTACCTGATGTAAAAGAAATAGCTGCTATTGAAATTGATCCAATGCTAATAGATCATTTAAAAAACAGATCTGTTCTAGAAGGGCTTCATATTCTCCATGGTGATGTACTTTTGCAAGAAATCAATGAATTACCTATTTCTGAGCCTGTTCGCGTGGTAGGCAATATACCATATAATATTACATCGCCTATTCTTTTTTGGCTTATTGAACAATTAGATTTTTGGACTGATGCTCATATTATGATGCAAAAAGAAATGGCCGAGCGCTTGTCCGCAGAAGTCGGGACAAAAGCTTATGGAAGGCTTTCGGTTGTGGTTGGTGCATACTTAAATGTCAAATATTGTTTTTCCATTTCGCCAGATGTATTTATTCCCAAACCAAAAGTAGAGTCCGCTATTGTACGTTTTACAAAAAAAGAAGCTCCAATAGTTCCAGATGAAAAATACAAAAAGTTTAATAAATTAGTCACTACGGCTTTCTCTCAAAGGCGGAAAATGCTAAGAAATACATTAAAAAGTTGGAATATTCCAAAAGAGATTCAGAATAAAATTGATTTCACCCGACGGCCGGAAACGCTGACGGTTGAAGAATTTGCATCCATGGTTTAACTCTTGGAAAATGGTCAGTATACCGGTAAAATCGCCGGCTTTTCTGAAGCGAGAAATTTTGTAATAAATAACCACAAACTACACTTTGGAGGTGATTTAAGTGGTTGAAGTCCAGGTAAGAGAAAAGGAATCATTTGAACGAGCCCTGCGTCGATTTAAAAAGATGTGGGAGCGAGCAGGTATTCTTCGGGAAGTTAGGACTCGATCCTTCTATGAAAAGCCAAGTGATGCAAAGCGGGAAGCTCGAAAGAAAACAGCCCGTCGTATTAAAAGGCTTGCCAGGATAGAAGCATTGCGGAACGATCCGCGTGCCAGCCGTCAGCGACGTCGCAGGCGACGCAAGTAGGCACCCGTTTGGGAATTGATGAAAGCCTCGGTTTTTCCGGGGCTTTTTTCTTTTTATGAATACCTTGAACTTAGGTCAATATAATATGGAAAATTTTTCACCAATTTTAATTTAAACTCTAAAATGGAATCTTATATCTAAATAAAATCAATTTATCATTTCTATTTGCTAAATTCATTTCTATAACTTCCATAGCTTTTTGTTCTCAACTCCTTACTTTAACCATCAATTAAAATGTTAATTAGAAGTATCTCTGGTGTTCGCGGGCTTACAAAAACACATTTAACACCAGAATCTGCAATTGTGTATGCAAAAGCGCTCCATCAATTTTTACCGGAAGGCGTTATTATAGCTGGACGTGATAGCCGTCCATCAGGAGATGATATTCTTCATACTATGATGAGTGAGCTCACTCGACTTGGAAGAACGGTTATTTTTTGTGATATTGTTCCCACACCAACAATTCAATATATGGTTCACAATACGGAAGCTATTGGTGGATTTATTGTTACTGCCAGCCATAACCCAATTGAATGGAATGGGTTAAAGTTTGTTCGAGATGACAGTACATTTTTCCACCCAGAAGATTGTGAAAAATTATTTGAATTAGTAGATAAGAATACTGAACTCCCAAATGCGGATGATCCGGGAATAGTCTGGCCTGAAAAAAATGCCATTCAAAAACATGTGATCGCATGTGCCAGTTTATCCTGCATTGAGCTAACCAGAATTCAACGCCGCCATTTTAAAGTTGTGATTGATGCGGTAAATGGTGCTGGAGCTCAGGCTCTCCCTGCCATGTTAGAATCTTTAGGGTGCGATGTAATAGAAATCAATTGTGAGCCTAATGGGAATTTTACCCGAGGGACGGAACCGCTCCCAGAAAATTTAACTGATTTATCTCAAGCTGTTATTAAATATGGTGCAGCGTGTGGATTTGCTGTTGACCCTGATGCAGATCGCTTGGCCACGGTAGATGAAAATGGAAACCCATTGGGGGAAGAATATACGCTGGTATTGGCAGCAGATGGATATATGAAGGAGACCAATAAAACAGACCCATTTGTGGTGAATTTATCCACGTCTTTGGCTTTAGAAAAATTGGCTGAAGTAAATAATATTTCAGTTGCTCGCACGGCTGTAGGAGAAATTAATGTAGTAAATAAAATGAATGAAATTGGTTCAGAGCTCGGGGGAGAAGGAAATGGTGGTGTAATCCTTAGAGAATGCCATTTAGGACGAGATTCGTTAGTAGGGGCAACAATGGTTTTGAATCGGATGTCCCAAACAGAAAATTCGCTCGGTAAGATTCATCAGTTATTACCACAATTTGAAATTGTAAAAGATAAAGTGGATTTAGATGGTATTGATTCGGATACCTTAATCCAAAAGGTCCAATCTCTTTTTCATGATGCAGATACAAATACATTAGACGGTGTAAAGTTCACATGGGCAGATCGGTGGGTTCATTTACGGAATTCAAATACAGAGCCAATCATGCGCATCTATGCAGAAGCGGTAAATAAATTAGAAGCAAACAAGCTCGTAAACCAAATTCGATCTTGTATTTAAAGAAGATGTATTCAAAGTGGCATTTTTGCTCTAAATTTCCTTATAATAACAAAATCTTATGAATACACAACACCATTTATATACCCATCCAATTGATGAAGTGAATACAAAGGAACGGGTAGTCAGGCTATTTTCAAGAAGCATAAAAAAGGAATCAAAGATTCAAGCTTTGGAATTAACCTTGAGCATGATTGATCTTACTACTTTAGAAGGGAAAGATTCTCTCGGTAAAGTAAAACAACTTTGCTACAAAGCAGCTCATCTTTATGATCAGTTTCCCGGATTACCAAGCGTTGCAGCTATTTGTGTTTATCCTACTATGGTTCCAATAGCGAAAGAAGCTTTATCAGGGACTAGTATTCATATAGCTTCTGTGGCCACATCTTTTCCAAGCGGGATGGCAGATTTGGAATCAAAATTGGATGAAGTAAGATCTGTCGTTGATGCAGGTGCGAATGAAATTGATATGGTAATATCTAGAGGACGATTTCTCCGTGGTGATTATAATTATGTGTCTGAAGAAATCACAAAAGTGAAGGAAGCTTGCGGAAGTGCGCATCTGAAAGTGATACTAGAAACTGGAGAACTGGTTACATTAGATAATGTACGTTTGGCAAGCGACATTGCTATGGAAGCAGGTGCAGATTTTATTAAAACATCAACAGGTAAGATTGCGCCTGCAGCCACACCGCCTGTTGTCCTAACTATGTTGGAAGCCATTAGAGATTTTCAAATAAAAACAGGGAAGCGAATTGGCATGAAACCTGCTGGTGGCATTGGCACTGCAAAACAAGCCATTCAATATTTGGTAATGGTTAAGGAAACTTTAGGTCCTGATTGGCTTTCGCCAGATTTGTTTCGATTTGGTGCAAGTTCTTTGGCAAATGATGTAATTATGCAAATAATAAAACAAGATACAGGGTACTACCAATCAAAAGATTATTTTTCATTGGATTAAAAAAATATTATGAATAAATCAGTAAATTGGGAATACAGTCCGGCGCCTGAAAGCATCGATCACATTCAATTAAAAAATCAATACAACCTTTTTATAAATGGCGAGTTTGTCCCTGCTTATCAAAAGAAATATTTTGATTCCATTAATCCAGCTAACGAAAAAGTAATTGCCAAAATTGCTGAAGCCGATGACTCTGATGTAAATAAAGCCGTAGTTGCAGCGAGAAATGCTTATAAAAAAACTTGGTCAAAAATGGGACCAAGGGAACGAGGAAAATATGTTTACCGTATTGCACGATTACTTCAAGAAAGAGCTAGGGAGTTTTCTGTAATTGAATGCATGGATGGAGGGAAACCTATTCGGGAGTCTCGTGATGTAGATATACCCCTTGCTGCTGCGCACTTTTTTTATTATGCTGGATGGGCAGATAAATTAAAATATGCTTTCCCTGGTGTTTCTCCTACACCATTAGGTGTGGTAGGTCAAATTATTCCATGGAATTTTCCATTACTTATGGCGGCCTGGAAATTAGCACCTGCATTGGTAACTGGGAACACGCTGGTTTTAAAACCAGCTGAAACAACTTCCCTTACCGCTATGAAATTGGCAGAAATCATCCAAGAAGCCAACCTGCCACCTGGAGTTATTAATATAGTTACCGGTGGTGTTGAGACAGGACAGGCATTGGTGAATCACCCCGATATTGATAAAATTGCATTCACTGGCAGTACAGAAGTTGGAAAATATATTATGAAAGCTTTGGCTGGCTCTGGAAAAAAATATACTTTGGAGTTGGGTGGTAAGGCAGCAAATATCATTTTTGAAGATGCTCCCATTGACCAAGCTGTGGAAGGGATTATTAATTCAATATTTTTTAATCAGGGTCATGTATGTTGCGCCGGGTCCCGGCTCTACTTACAGGAAGGCATTGCTGAACAAGTTATCTCTAAACTGAAAAATCGAATGGATTCGCTTATTGTGGGGGATCCCCTAGATAAAAATACAGACATCGGTGCCATCAATTCAAAAATACAACTTGAGAAAATCAATGAATATGTACAATTGGGAAAAGATGAAGGAGGGACCATTTATCAGTCTAAATCTGAAATGCCAGATAAAGGCTATTGGTGCGCTCCGATAATTTTCACTGATGTAAGTCAATCAAATCGGGTTGTGCAGGAAGAAATCTTTGGTCCTGTACTTGCGATCCAAACATTCAGAACTATTGATGAAGTGATTGCAAAAGCGAATAATACTCCCTACGGCCTTTCTGGTGGTGTTTGGACAGATAAGGGGGCTAAAATTTTCAAAGTGTCCAAAGAAATTCGTGCAGGTGTTATTTGGGCGAATACATTTAATAAATTTGATCCTAGTGCGCCATTTGGCGGGTATAAGGAAAGTGGTGTTGGTAGTGAAGGCGGGGTAGAAGGTCTCCGCGGTTATGTGGATTTGAATTAGGACATATGAATGGGTAAACGAGTTAAAATTCAAAAAACATATAAATTATATATTGATGGAAAATTTCCTAGGACGGAATCGGGTCGATATATAAAATGGGAAAGTCCAAAGGATGGAACAGTGGTAAATATTTGCCGTGGTTCTAGAAAAGATTTTCGGAATGCTATGGTAGCTGCAAGGAAGGCTGTTGGTGGATGGTCAGGAAAAACAGCCTTTAACCGTTCCCAAATTTTATATCGTATAGCTGAAATGTTGGAAGGCAGACGGGATCAATTTACAGAGGAGCTTATGTTCCAAGGCAGTACCAAAAAACAGGCTGAAACAGAATTAGATCAATCTATTGATCGGCTTATTTATTATGCTGGTTGGGCGGATAAATACCAGCAAATTTTTAGTCGTGTAAATCCTGTATCGCTTCCTTATTTTAATTTCACCATACCGGAACCAACAGGTGTAGTTGCTGCTTTTGCACCAAATGATACATCATTACTGGGGCTTGTTTCTATCTTAGCACCTATCATCACTGGGGGAAATACAATGGTGGTTCTAGCATCTGAATCCAAGCCAATATCATCAGTCTCATTTGCGGAAGTTCTGCACACTTCGGATCTCCCTAGTGGTGTGGTAAATATTTTCACTGGCCAAAGAGATGAACTCTTAGAACATTTTTCTTCTCATATGGATGTGAATGCAATGATTTACTGTGGCGATAATAAAGCTCATATCCAAATGGTTGAATCCAATGCAGCATTGAATGTGAAGCATGCGATTATTTATTCCAATGAAGATTGGCAAAAAGAAGATCCGTATCAAATTTTGAAAACACAGGAAATAAAAACTACCTGGCACCCTATTGGAGTTTAATTTATGTCAGTAAAATCTGTTTTAGACATCATTCGGTCTAGAGCACCGGGGAAGGAACCAAGAGTTGGAATCGTACTTGGATCAGGATTAGGCTCTTTTGTAGATCTTGTTGAAGATCAAACTATTATTTCATATGATGATTTACCGGATTTTCCCAATGCTGGAGTCCAGGGGCACGTAGGACAATTAGTACTGGGAAAAGTTTATAGAGCAGAGGTCGCTATTTTACAAGGCCGAGCCCATTATTATGAAAAAGGTCATGCAGATGCAATGCGGACACCAATCCATACATTAAAAGAATTAGGTTGTGATTTACTTATTTTGACCAATGCAGCAGGAAGTTTAGTTCATAAAGCCAAACCAGGAAGCATAATGTTACTAACCGACCATATCAATTTTACTGGTGTATCACCATTATTTAAGGAAACAGAATCATCGCGATTTGTCGATATGGTAGATGCTTATGATCCAATGTTATGTAATCAGTTTCGTGATGCAGCTCTATCAAAAGGAATTACTTTGCATGAGGGTGTTTACATTTGGTTTTGCGGTCCCAGTTTTGAAACATCTGCAGAAATCAAAGTTGCCAAAAATTTAGGTGCACAAGTAGTAGGCATGTCCACCGTCCCAGAAGTGATCCTTGCTAGGTTTTTTGGTTTAAAGGTTGCAGCTCTTTCCATTATAACAAACATGGCTGCAGGAATGAGCAAAGTTGCTTTAAGTCATGAACAAACCATGGGAAATGCAAACTATGCTGCCCATGATCTCCAATCGTTATTGGGGGAATTTCTTTCGAATTATGAAAATTCATAAAACCAATTTTTCACATATTCTTTTTTAAATAATTCCGGTTCAACAATGCTTCCTCAAGAAATCATCAGAAAAAAAAGAGATGGCCATTCTCTCAGTGGGGAAGAAATCCAATATTATATTGAAGGAATTGCTGAAGGGCTTGTAAATGAAAGTCATATTGCTGCTTTTTCCATGGCTGTTATATTTAATGGAATGACAGTGGATGAAACTTTCTATCTTACTGATCAAATGATGAAATCAGGTGATACTCTGAATTGGGATAACTTAGATGGCCCTGTGATTGATAAGCATTCTACCGGTGGTGTCGGTGATAAAATAAGCCTGTTGCTTGCACCAATTGTTGCTGCATGCGGAATCTATAATCCTATGATTTCTGGAAGGGGTTTAGGCCATACCGGAGGTACATTGGATAAGCTGGAATCGATACCTGGATATAATACTACACCTGATAATGATCATTTTCGTCAAGTTGTAAAAAAAGTGGGTTGTGCCATCATTGGACAAACAGACAATCTGGCACCTGCAGATAAAATAATATATGGCGTACGTGATGTAACAGCCACTGTTGAATCAATACCCCTAATTACTGCATCTATTTTATCTAAGAAAATAGCTGCAGGATTGGATGGACTTGTAATGGATATTAAAATGGGAAATGGTGCATTTGCAGATCAAAAAGATTTTGCTTTAGAGCTGGGTAAAAATATTATTCATGTTGGAAAAGAATTTGGAATGAAAACAACTGCACTCATCACAGATATGAATCAACCATTGGGAACTAATGTAGGAAATTCATTGGAAGTGCAGGAAGTGATTGATTATTTAACTGGATCAGAACGTGACAAACGTCTTCATGAAGTTGTTTTATCTTTGTCAGCCGAGATGGTAATAATAGCAGGCTTATCCGGATCTAAAAAAGAAGCCATTAAAGAAATAACCAGAGTTTTAGATTCAGGTAAAGCAGCTGAAAAATTTGAAGAAATGGTCATGACTTTAGGCGGTTCTGGTAATATACTTAAAGAAAAATTTAAACAATCAGATATAATAAAACCTATCCCAGCAACTCAAACAGGGTTCATTTCTAATATTCAAACACGGGATGTTGGTCTGGCGGTTGTTTCTTTAGGTGGAGGCAGGAAAAAAGCTAGTGATACTATTGATCACTCTGTTGGATTAACAGAGATATCAGGTTTAGGTAATTATATTGAAGTAGGTCAACCCTTAGCCATGGTCCATGCTAAAAACGAAACTCAAGCAAATCATGCCATTGAATTAATACAGCAAGCATATAGCATAAATGATTCAAAAGTGGATCCGCTCCCAATAGTTATCCAACAATTGATTTAATTCCTTATAATGGCTGACTTTATAAAAATAAAACGCGGTCTAGAATTAGAACTAAAGATTGAGTCTCTTGCCTATGGAGGCATGGGTCTAGCAAGGAAAGATGACTTTGTCATTTTTGTAAACGGTGCCATCCCAGGGCAAACTGTCCAAGCTCTTATCTATAAAAAGAAAAAAGGTTTTGCAGAAGCTCGTGTTTTAGAAGTGCTTCAAGACTCCCCCGATGCTGTAAATGTGCCTTGTGAACATTTCAGTGTTTGCGGAGGGTGTAAAATTCAAAACCTATCCTATGAAGTACAGCTTAAAGAAAAATCACTTCAGAGTGAAGATGCGTTTCGCCGATTAGGCGGTTTTAAAAGATTTAGGTTAGATAAAACCATTGGAGCTAATCCAATTTTCAATTATCGGAATAAAATGGAATTCACCTTTTCTCCACACCGATGGGTTCTTGGGTCAGAGCCGCAACATGTAGATAAATCCTTTGCTGTTGGACTTCATATTCCGGGACGTTATGATAAAATATTGGATATCTATGATTGCCATATCCAGCCTGAAATAGGTAACCAAATACTTAAAATTTCCAGAGATGTTTGCCGCAAAAATCCGGAATTACGGCCATATGATCCTAAAACTCACATAGGATTCTTAAGGTTTTTAATGCTTCGCTATGGAATAAATACCAATCAGCTCATGGTGAATATTGTCACCGCTTATGATGATTTAAATAAATTGTCCCCATTAACGGATGCATTGTTGGACCAAGTACCGGAAATCACATCTATGATAAATAATGTAAACACTCGAAAAGCAGATGTGGCCTTTGGTGAGTATGAAACAATTATATATGGTTCATCAACCATAGAAGAGAAAATTGGCGAATTGACATTTGAAATTTCAGCCAATTCATTCTTCCAAACAAATACCATACAGGGTCAAAGATTATATGATGAAGTAGCGAAAGTCGCCAAGCTTTCAGGCGAAGAAATTGTATATGATTTATATTGTGGTACGGGAACGATTGGGTTGTACCTGGCCAATGAAGCTAAAAATATCTATGGATTTGAAGTGATTCGTTCGGCGTTAGAAGATGCGGAAAGAAATGCTTTAAAAAATGGAATTGAAAATGTAAAATTTTTAAAAGCGAATTTGGATACATTTTTTAAATCGGGCCAACTGCCAAAACGAATCCCAAAGCCGGATGTGATTATTGTTGACCCTCCACGTGCTGGCATACATCCGGATATGTTACAATACCTGCCAAAGCTAAAAGCTAAGAAAATTATTTATGTGTCCTGTAACCCAACCACTCAAGCTCGGGATGCAAAAGTATTGGTAGAAAAAGGGTACAATATAAATGTTGCAGTCATGGTGGATATGTTTCCTCATACACAACATATTGAAACAGTTTTGTTATTTTCTAAGTAGTGCCTTTGAGAATCGAGATTCTGAAATCTCACTATCAAACTCAATTTCATCAATTACCCATTCTGTTCCTTTGCTATTTCGTTTTAATTCATCCTTAAATATAAAACGAGAAGGAAACCACCTATTCTGTACATTTTTGATGCCGTGCATAGTAGATGTTTTTAGTAGTTTACCGCTTTTGGCATATAATTCTTCTTTCATGGGGACCAGATATTCTTTGTCAATCCATGCTCTGCGCATAGGGTAAGATAATCCTTTCACTTTGGCTGTTAACATCATTATCCAATGATCCCTTCCATCAATTTCAACAGAACCTTCTATTTTAGCATCGTAGAGATCCATCAATGGACGGTCTTCCATCATATCACTGTAGGACATATCTGACCCCATAACAGATTGACGTAGCATGTGGCCAGAGATCTGGATCACTCGATCTGTTTGTGGCGAATAGGTCCAAAGCTTATCGCCTAATTTGAGCATTTTTGTACCCGCTTCTCTGGGTGGAGATAAATATTCGGTGAATGCTTTATCTGTTCCCACAACCCAATTACGAGATTCAATGGTACGACTTGCCCGCCTACTGTGTACAACCATTTTGCTTGTCAGTATCCGGGATTTCGCATTCATATTTTTATCCATAGCCTGAATAATATCATCCACAGTCATTTCTTTGGATTGTCCCGTAATAAATGTGAAAGAAATTAAAAGAATAACAAATTTAATCATGTTTCCAGTTCCTTGAATAATTGCGCCATTTCCCGTTTGTATATGCCCAGGCCAGCTAGCATGGTACCTAGTAAAGTGGCCAAAACGCCAGGAATAAATCCAATAAAAAATAGATCTGGTGTAACTTGAGCATAAAATACATTGGGCATCACCATAGACGAATTTGATAATGCCTCTATTCCTTGTGTGTAATCTATGCCATACTCCTGGACAAAATAGGTAATAGCAAGCCCAATGCCCGTTCCCATTATCGTTCCGGTTAATCCGATGATTAACGCTTCAGAGATCATAGATCGGTAAACCTGTCCCTTGGACTCCCCAAGAGCTAGTCGTAATCCGACTTCACCATAGCGGCGCAGACCGCTCATGAGTCCCATGTTCCAGAGAACAACCATCACCACGACTAAAAATACTCCTCCCATAATAGACATCATTGCATCGCTTATATCTACTATTGATCCCATCTGATTTCCATCCCGTAGGGCAAGCATAAAAGGACTAAAAATATCCATACTGTCACTATAGGTTTCATTATATGTTGTACGACGTATAACGGCTGCTTCGTCATCATAATATAACGAGTGGCTAAATCCGAAAATGGCTGAAGCAGCATTATCCATATTCAACGCATTGCGGGCACCGGAGAGGTCAACAAGCATCATTTGCCTGTCTGTCTGTCCCTTACGCAAGTTAAACGTGCCTGCAATATTGAAATTGTAGGTTGTAAAAGCATTATTCATGGTGGAACCTATAAATGTGACTCTCTCTCCAGCTTTTACGTTCAATTGATTCGCCAATTTTGAACTAATAAGAGCATCATCTTTATTCTTAGGCAGTGTTCCACTCAATATCAATTTTTCCAATTCCCAAATTTCAACTTCACGAGATCCAGAATTAAAGAAATCAATACCAAAAGCAAGCACGGGACCCTGTGCTTTTGTTTCACCCACTTCATCTGGAACATCTAATAACCCTGCAAAGGTAATTCGCGGTAACCAGAACAACTCCGGATAATTCTGACTTAGCTCATCAACAAGCTCATCTACTTCCAATAAGGCCAGGTCATTGGGCATGAGTTGGCTTTCTTCATTGTAGGCGCGTGTAACTACTTTTTCATGCCCGGTCATGATCACGGCGGTGTCAAGTAGCATACTGTTCATAGTACCTTTCATAAAGCCGAGCGAGAATATAACGAGTGCAACTGTAAGCGTTATTACCAAAAACGGGAACAGACTGCGGGAACGGTCTCGGAGTAATCCTTTAGTTAAAAATTTGATCATGCTATCGCCTTACCTCTCAGAGCATCTGTTGGTTGCATTCGTGTGATGCGCCTGGCCGGTATATAGCTCACAATCAATACAACCAGTGAAACAAGAATAGTAGTTGATAAAACTAGGCCTATGGTATAAACCGGTATCAGTCGTTTTGCGATGATCAAACCCATCTCGGTGTAATCAATTGGCAACGGTATTCCATATACACCAAAATACCAGAGTGCAGGACCAAAAAAGATGAGTGTTGCTACTGCTGCCAATATTGCATTGAGACCTCCTTCTAAGGTGAAAAGTCCTACCACTCTTGGACGTGTCATGCCTATTGCCATGAGTGTCCCGATCTCTCTTCCTCGGCGAAAGATAGATAATACTTGAGCGTTAAAAATTCCCATGGCAGCCAAGGCTAATAGGATCATATACATGACTTGGGCCTGAGGCTTGTCTGCTTCAATAATAGCTTCCATATCCTGGACTAGATAATTAATATCGCGGGGAATCCAACCACCAAGGTTATGAACTAAAGGCACTCCTTTTTCAAAGGTCACGTAAGTGGCTTCATTTTCCATGGCTAGCATAGATCGGGCTTTATCCAGTGGTATCCAGATATGGCCAATGTCAAGTTTGAAATTTTCCGTATCCATAATGTGTACGACCGTACCTTCATCTGCATCATAAGTTCGATCAGCATCCAGCCAGCGGATGATAAAGGTATCACCCACTTTCAGCTTTGTATTGCTGGCCATTCCTTTACCGATCAAGACGGGAATTGATATATCATTGTTTTTTGAAAGTGCATTAGTTGGCATATTTACAATACTTTGATCAGGTGGAATACCCTTCATAATGGCAGGCATGATGCGACCTGCGGGATAGATGGATGCCTGGCTTACCAATACTGGGAAAGCATTATTTTGATTTACCAATGATTGTATTTCTTCTGGTAGGGATGAATGAGCATCTTCAAATGTCATGGGATCCAGTGGGTCGTAATCCGGGTGCCAATAAGCGCCACCGGCAATTTCTGTATCCATGGTGACTTGTTTGGCGTGTTGCAGCATGCCATTATACATTGCTGACATGAACAGGATTAAGAAAAATGAAAAAGCGGTTACAAGAACATTCAGAATAGTACGTAACCTAGCGCCCAACAGATTCTTGATAGCAACCTTAAACAGCATTAGTATTTCTTTCCATTGGGGTTCTCAATCTTTTTATCTTCAGTTATTTGGCCATCTCCTAGGCGAATTATACGTCTTAAGTAGGCCATGATTTTTTCATCGTGTGTAGCAAAAACAAAGGAAGTATCTAACTTTTCATTTAAATCTGTGAGGATTTTCATAATTTGATGAGAATTTTCTGCATCCAGATTAGCGGTTGGTTCATCTGCCAACACAAGTTCCGGTTGATGGACAATTGCTCTGGCAATAGCCGTTCGTTGACATTCACCTCCGCTCAACATATTTGGCCGAGAATTTAGCTTATCGGTTAGCCCGACGGATTTAACCGCTTTTTTTACCATATCTTTCCGCTCTTCCTGCTCAACCTTATTCAAGATCAGTGGTAGTTCTACATTCTCAAATACAGTGTAGACTGGCAACAGGTTATAGCTTTGGAAAATAAAACCCATATGTTTTCGGCGCAGGCGCGCTCGAGCGTTATGGGACGTATCATTTAGAGCATTGTCTAATACGTTGACCTGCCCTTCAGTGGGAGAATCCAGTCCGCCGATAATATTTAACAGTGTTGTTTTTCCTGATCCAGATGGCCCAACTAAGCCGGTGAATTCACCTTTGTTAATGGTCAGATCCACATCTTTAAGTGCTGTGAAAAAACTGCCACCTACTGGAAACTGCTTTGTAAGGTTTTCAATAGTTACTACAGAATTATTTTGCATTATTATATCCTAATGATTATACATGAAGACGAATTTTAGGTTCGTGCCAAAACCAGCCACTGTATTAGGCAGGAAATAAGCAGCTTCATTATAATCAGATCGTTTTGGATTAATTGAAATGATAAAATTTAAAGCATATTGATCATAAGTTGCAGTCAGGCGTAAAAAGTTATAATTCTTTTTTTCTTCCCAATTAAATTGAGAAATAAACATGAGCTGATAAACCATGCCCAGGGGTACACTGGCCATTAAAGCTGTTTGTGTAGAGTTCGAATCAATTTGATAATCTTTTACCAACATAGATTCAGTCATAAGCATGATCCCGGTGGCAATTGGCAAGGTGTAATCAGCTCCTATGGTAACCAGTGCAATATTATTTTCTTTAGAAAATAAAAAAGCACTTTCATTCCAAAAGCCAATAAATCCGTCGTATCTAAAATCCAGGGCCATTCTGTTGTGAGCTTGATCAATCAAGACTTTGGTTTGACCGATCATTTGTAACGAGTTTGTGGGGTCATGATGGAATGTTATCCCCCATTCGCCCAAAAGAGTCGAAACCTCTCCCCGTCCTCCATAAGAAACAATTTTGTGATCATTTTGGACTGCCCATGTCCAAATACCTATTGAATTGGATGGAAACCATCTGAGTCGAAAAGATTCTACGCCATCTGTCTGACCGGTAGGATCCTTTATATCAAATGTATCAAACCATGAAAGCGATCGGAGAATTTGTGTGGGTCCAAAAATAATTTTTTGAAGACCAAGCCTAGCTTCAATTTTCTCACTTGAATATCTTGCCCATAAACGATTTTTCTTATATATCTTATTATAGAGCGAATCTCCTGAGTAGTCTTTTTTTAACCTATAACTCCATTCTGCATCTAGAAAAGTATTACTAGATAATTCCTTTACTATAGATAAAGTAGGGATATAGTCTATACTTGATTCATAAGTTGGCAGATTTCTTGGAGCATCATCACCTATTAAGCCGCTTAGCGTAAGCATTCCCTTAAGTGAAAGATTTTGACCAATGAGATAACAATATAGAATATTACCCAAAACAATAATTCTGATCTGATATATGTTTTTTCTAGTTCTCATTTTTTCTTGGATTCGGCAATATTAAGCAAAGTGCCGGCAATAGTGTAAGGTCACAAAGAAGAGCAGTCCCAACCATAACTGCCGATAATAGTCCAAATTGATATGTAGGAAGAAATGCAGAGAGTAATAATACAGAGAACCCTGCAACCAATATAGATGTAGTAATCAAAAGTGCAGAGCCTGTATGGATTATGGTTGCTTTAATTGCATTTACTCGGTTTAAACCGTTTCTTAATTCTCGTCTGTATCGTAGTAAAAAATGCAAACTGTCGTCAACTGCTATTCCCAGAGCCACCGCAAATGTCATTGCCGTAGGCGGACGTATTGAGATACCAAGCCAAGCCAAAATACCTAAAACAGAAAAGATGGGGATCAGATTTGTTACAAGGCTAGCGAAAAGGATGGAGTTAGTACGGAACATAATTGCCATAATTACACTGATGAATATCAAAGCTAGTCCAAGACTATTAACCAGGGCTTGTACTAGATAATCATTCGTGTTTAATGCTACTACAGTCGTGCCAGTATAATCAATAGAAACCTTTTCAGAAAAAGTATCTGAAAGTGAATCAAGTTTGGTATAGATCTGTTTCATCTCATTAGATGTTTTATCTTCTATGAGACCTGTTATTCTAAGGACATCTCTTCCTTCATTTATTAGATTGATTTGACCACTTGATTGGTTTTCAAGTATTTGGTTTAATAATATTTCATCACTGACACTAGCTTTGTTTCCTGCCTGAATCCGTTTTGCAGATTCCAGTAAATTATTTACTGAAAAAAACCGACTATTTTTCAACTCAGTTTCAAGTAGCTGTTGAATCATTTTAGATAACTGCAAAACTTCACTATCAATAGAAACTTCATCCTGCTTCATTTCTTTTGATTTGGTTTTTACTAAAATTTCAAACGGTAATACACCACCAAAATTTTTCTCTGTTAATTTGAGATCCTGATACAATTTATTTTTAGGTCTTAAATCATCCATGAGTGATGCATCAGTAGAAATATCTTTAATCTTGTAAATACATATTGCAGATATGAGACTCGGAACAATAATAAATGCCCATGGGTTATTGGGGATAATTCCTGATAACCAAATAAGAAAAGGTTGAAATGTATCTTTTTTTCTAACTTTGAATTGTTGTGAAAAAATAATTCCGGATGGTACTATTAATATAGATACCAGCCAGGCAAACATTACCCCAATAGAGATTTCCATACCAAATTCTCTAACAATTTGAATAGATGTGGTCATGAGCGCCAGAAATCCAATTGCTGTTGTAACACTAGTTAGAAAAATTACTTTTGTCATCTGGTTCATGGTCGTAAGCATTGCTTCCAGTGGATCTGAAGGATATTTTATGAAATTTTCTCTGAACCTTGCTTGGATATGGATTGCATCACTTATACCAATAATAATTAGAAGCGTAGGCACTATATAGGTCATAATATTTATTTCTAATCCAAATATTCCCATAAAGCCTAATAACCAGATTACAGTTATTATCACTGTTAGTGTAGGTAATAAAACATAGGCCCAGTTACGAAAAATAAAACTAAGAATGGAAATAAAAATAACCGCTATTGGAGGTAAAAAAACAAAATTGTCTCGAAGCATATAGCGAACATATTCTGTTCTCAAGACAGATACTCCTGAATACGTCCATTCTGCAGAAGTCTTTGATGTAAGAATTTTTATTTCTTCAAGAAGTTCAGTGCGCCTACCATGATTATTGGCATTATCTTTTAGAGATATAATTATTGAACCATATTGTAAATTTTTAGAGATTACTCTACATCCTATTGATGGGTCTTGTTGTATATAACTCAATTTTTTAAAAATTGTATCCTTATCCCATGGAAAATAATCATCATGTAAATTTCCTAACCAAGCGTTAAGGTCTATGTCACTTAAAGTGAAAATAGATATTACATTCTTTACACCATCTAATTCTTCTATGCCATAAACCAACTCCTCGAGCTCAATATAAAGTTGTTTCTCGTAGACATTTATTGGCTTATATATGATTGTTAAAACATTATCTTCCCGCCCAAAAGTATCTCGAAATGAAAAATATTTTTCAACTCCAGGATCCTTTTGTGAAAATAAATGCTCAATGGAAAAATCAATTTTCAGATTCGGAATAAAAAAAGAAAGAAAAAGCGAAATGATAAAAACACTGGATAGTATTATCCTAGGATGATTAATTATAAACTTAGAAAAACTATTTAACATACTGTCAAATAAAAATTAATATTCAAAAATATCATTTTATAAAAGTAAAAATTCAGTCGAAAAAACTGTAATGAGCTTACAAATTAATTTATGAAATATTTTCTAATTATATTGCAGCATCCAAATTGCCATCATTAGCATTACGCTGTTTTCAATGATGGTTGCTCTAGTCATAGGCAGTTTGATGGATGTACCTAGACACGCACACTGGATCGGGTTTTTATTTAGCAATACTTTCGTAACCCCAACGGTTGTTAGGCCAAGAATTACCAGAGTTGTAATCAATGCAAATTGGAGCTTTAATCTGAATAAAAATAACATCCCTAAAATTGTCTCAATGAATGGGTAGGACCATCCATAAAAAGGCATAATTTTTGCGAGTGGATCATATTTAGCAAATGAATCTGGGAAATTTTTATAATCTAGAAATTTAAAAAAACTGAAAACAATATAAAAAATCCCCATAAAATCATACATGAAATTTCTTACGTTAAGATCAGCCCTATTTATGATAAGAGTTGAAGCTGTGATATAAAAAAAGATAAGAAAAAGTGGGTATAACTGTCCTAAGTCAGATTTATTTTCAATTATGGGTTTTTTATTTGGTGATGTTTCCAGTTCATTTAATGTATATTTTTCTGGCAGTGCTGTCTGTAAGATATTTATGGAAACGGGTGTTGAAGTGGTCAAATGAACGGAATTTGATTCCAAAGAAACTTCAGCATTCTCAACCTGTTGGATAATTTGAAGTTTATCTTTAATTAAAACCACACATTCACTGCAAGTCATACCTGAAATATTATATTTTTTTGTTTGACTCATGTAATCTGTTTTAATTCATTGCCCTTTTCCACCCAACCTTCATTTATTACACGGGCATACCAACCTCGTCTTTTCATGGTGGTTTTAATAAATTCATTTATCTTTCGTTTGCCCACATAAGGAAGTACGGAAAGGTTAGTACATGGATCACACTCCAAAGAAATTTCCAAGATACAATCCCCAATTTGATATTGTTGATTTGGTTTAAAGTGGCAATGTTTAAAACCAGAAATTGTCAAATTTTCACCTAGATCACCAGGCCTTACAGGCCAACCTTCATTATTCAATTCATCTATGGTTTCAACAGGATAAAGTAAAACGGCCATATCAGGGTCATTATGTTTTTTGTTTTTCCGCCAATGATTATAATCACCTTCCAAGCCCATTTTAGAAATATGAACACGATGAACAGAGTTTTTGGGTAAACCATGTTCACCACGCACGCTGGGTTTTATATTTATTTGATTAATTATTTTCATAACTCAAATCAAAAATTACTCTTTTATATCATTGTACATCCAATCATTATAAAGTTTTAATAATTGATGTGTCATTTTGCCAATTAAACAACCATTAATTGAATGCTTATCTACTTGTATGATAGGAACAATTCCGGAGCCGCTGTTTGTTAAGAATAACTCATCTAAAGAGCAAATTTCATTCTGATTCAATGATTCAAAAGTAATTGGGTAGGGTGAATATTTAATGATTGTTTGTCGCGTGATACCTGGTAGAACATTACCCTCGCGTGTAAATAGTTTTCCATCCTTTATCCAAAAGATATTACTTCGACTGCCCTCCAAAACTGAGCCATCATTATCAATCAATATCGCTTCAAAACAATTTTGTTTTTCCGCCAATTTCCATGCATCATAACAAACTTTATAATTGGTCGTTTTTAAATCTGGAGTTTCCCGTGTGCCCAATACTGTAATGGCAGAAACCCCTTTATAAATAATTGGATCCAAATTTAATGATGAAGTATAGATAATTAATTTGTTAGGGACGACCAAAATTCGTGCCCGCTGATTTGGATCGTGGAAAGATCTAACAACCCGATTTACCATATTTAACAATTCTTCTTTTTGATAATGGATGTCAAGTCCAGTCAATTTTGCTGAATTAAAAATTCGATCTAAATGTGGAGCTAAAAATACAGGCCTATAATCCAAAGTACGAAATGTCTCATACAGCCCTTGTTTAAATGCAAAAGTATTTTCTCCCAGCTTGAGAGACTCAGGGGGAATCCTTTCCCATTCATTATTAACAAGTGCTGTTATCATGGTTGAAAAGACATAGCTTTTGCTAATGTTTCATCATATTCATCGAAACAATTTGAATCCACGGTAATACCACCTCCAACACCCAGTGTTAATTTATCTTTTTGCTGTACAGCGGTCCGAATAGCAATATTAAAATTAAGGGTGCCATCAGGTAGGATGTATCCTATTGTGCCGGTATAAACACCTCTTGGGTTTAATTCCAATTCATGTATGATTTCACAAGCTCGTTTTTTCGGACATCCGGAAATAGAACCGCCGGGTAGCATGGAGATTAAAGCTTCTATAGGACTCAAAGTTGATTTTAAAGTGCCCTGTATTTTTCCATAGGTATGGAATACTTTTTCTAATTTTTTTACAGATTTTGATTCAAAAACTTTTACTGAGTCTGTTTCACAGACTTTACCTAGATCATTCCTCAAGAGATCAATAATCATATAAAGTTCTGCCTGTTCTTTTTCGCTCCTAAGTAGCATACTCAAATTGTACTTATCTTCTTCTTTTGTGTCCCCTCTTACTATAGTTCCTTTGATAGGTTTTGTGGTGATAATACCATTTTTAATTTTTATAAATTGTTCCGGCGATAAGGAATGGATTGCCCAATTATTTGTTTCAAAAAATGCACAGTATCCAACCTTATTATTTTTTCTGAAACTATAGAATAAATTTTCTGCTGGGACATTAGCTAATGATTTGAGATGATAAGTATAATTGATTTGGTAAAAATTGCCTCTAAAAATATGATCTTTTATATGTTTAAAATTAGTTTCATAAGTTTTTTTAGATATAGTGGGTTCAAAGATTTCCCATCTCGGCATGGAAATTTTTGCAATAGGATTTGGTTTTTCACTACTATCAAAAGCGCAAAAATAAACAGCAGGTATGTCTTTATAATTATCTACAGGAACACCCATTTGTTTTACACCATATTCATAGGTTATAAATCCAGCTAAAAACCTTCCAGTATGTTTATGAATGAAATTAACCAATTTTTCTGGCGAATCATCAATCTCAAGGGAAAGCGTATCAATTGGGTTAGTAACTGAAATATTCACCCAATCTGATTGATCATTGCCTAGGAAAACTGCTTTTTTAAACATTAAGAAAATTCTCCAATATTTTCGGACCCATAGGTGTTAAAAATGATTCAGGGTGGAATTGAACACCAAATAACGGTAAAGCTTCATGTTGGATTCCCATAATTTCATGATCATTTGCCCAGGCAGTTTTAAAAAAGTTTTCTGGTACAGAATCCAGTGATAGGGAATGGTATCGGGCTGCTTGAAAGGGAGAAGGAATTCCTTTAAAAATCCCTGAATTCATGTGATGAATCAATGATGCTTTTCCGTGAAGAATTCGTTGTGATGATTTTACAGTTGACCCAAATACTTCTCCAATACACTGGTGCCCTAAGCATACACCGAGAATGGGCTGTTTGTTCATGTATTCTTGAATAATTTGTTTTGAAATACCTGATTCAGATGGTGTTCCTGGTCCGGGGGATATGATTATTTTTTCCGGTAAAAACTCATCCAGATTAATATTTGTATCATTTTGTATAACTTGAACAGTTTCGCCAAAAGATTCAATTAACTGAGCAAGGTTGTAGGTAAATGAATCATAATTATCGATTAGAAGAATCATTGATAAATATTATTTATGATGACTTATTTTGAACAACTTTTTCGTCTGCTTTTAATTTTTTATTGTGTTTCCACTCTAATTGTCCCCTGGTTAAAAGCAAAAATCTTGGTACGCTGAAAAGTAAAAATGGACCTATCATTCTAAATTCAAATGTGGTTAGAAATCCATAAGGATCAAACATAATTGTTATCAAGAATTATGGGCTTTGAATTTATCATGTACCTAAAAAAATGAATGGTTGATTTCAACTTGATATTAAGTCAGGTTTCCAATGAAAGGGGCATTGAATTGTCGTAAAATCACTGACCCTATTTTCACCAAAATTTAATCATTATTTAATAAACTTTTATGTCATCACCTACTTTAGAAAAAGCATATAATCCTGCAGCTATAGAGGATAAGTGGTACTCGCACTGGTTAGAAAAAAAATATTTTCATGCTGATGAGCATTCTAAAAAGGAGCCTTATACTATCGTCATCCCACCGCCTAATGTGACGGGTATGCTAACAGTAGGCCATGTTTTAAACAATACTATTCAGGATATCTTAATTCGCAAAGCCAGAATGGAAGGTAAAGAAGCTTGCTGGATCCCAGGGACAGACCATGCATCTATCGCAACAGAAGCAAAAGTGGTTGCCATGCTTGAGGAAAAAGGTATAGATAAAAACGAATTAAAACGAGATGAGTTTTTAAAATATGCTTGGGAATGGAAAGATAAATATGGTGGAATTATTATTCATCAGTTAAAAAAACTTGGCTGTTCCTGTGATTGGGACCGTGAGCGGTTTACTATGGATGATGGGTATACAAAAGCAGTCCTATCCGCATTTGTCAAGTTGTATGAAAAAGGGCTTATTTATAAAGGATATCGTCTAGTGAATTGGTGCCCAGCTTCAAAATCTGCGATTAGTGATGAAGAAGTCATACACAAGGAAAAAAATGGGTACTTATGGCACTTTAGATATCCAATTACTAATTCTGATGAATTTTTAGTAGTAGCTACCACACGACCAGAAACTATGCTGGGGGATACGGCTGTTGCTGTACATCCTGATGATGAAAGATATCAACATTTAGTAGGAAAAACGGTGAAGTTACCCTTGGTTGGGAGGGAAATTCCAATAATAAAGGATGCTTATGTGGATCCTGAATTTGGGACTGGATGTATTAAAGTAACACCAGCCCATGATCCAAATGATTTTGCTATGGGTGAAAATCATAAATTAGAATTCATCAATATTATGAATGATGATGCGTCCATGAACCAAAATGTACCGAATGAATATATTGGCTTATCACGTGAAGAAACTAGAAAAGCGGTTTTAGCTGATTTGGATACTCTAGGATTATTAGAGAAGACAGAGGATTATGTTAGTAAAATAGGGTTTTCTGAGAGGGGACATGTACCAATTGAATTTTATATGTCCGAACAGTGGTTTATGAAAATGGACAGATTGGTGGAACCGGCAATAGCAGCAGTAAATAACCGTAATATCAAATTCCATCCAGAACACTGGACAAAGACATATAATCATTGGATGGAAAATATAAAAGATTGGTGTATAAGTCGTCAATTGTGGTGGGGACATCAAATCCCTGTTTGGTACCATAATAATGATTCTGAAAAGGTTCATGTCTCTGTAGAAGGGCCGGATGACCCTGAAAATTGGACACAGGACCCAGACGTTTTAGATACTTGGGCTAGTTCGTGGTTATGGCCAATGGGAGTCCATACTTGGCCAGATAAAGATGCTAGTCTATCTAAATTTTATCCAACTCAAGCACTGGTTACTGGACCGGATATCATCTTTTTCTGGGTTGCTAGAATGATTATAACTGGGTATGAATTTTTAGGTGATCTTCCATTTAAAGATGTATACTTCACTTCCATCCTAAGAGATACCCAAGGAAGAAAACTAAGTAAATCCTTAGGTAATTCTCCAGATCCACTTGATTTATTTGAAGAATATGGGACAGATGCAGTACGGTTTAGCATCATGCTTATGGCTCCACAAGGATTAGATGTTTTATTTTCAAAAGACCGTTTAGAAATTGGTCGTAATTTTATGAATAAACTATGGAATGCCTGTCGTTTTGTTCAAATGAATATTCCTGAAAATTGGGATGAGGAAGGTGGATTGGAAGGTGAATTAGATTTACCAGAGCGATGGATATTAAGCCGTTTATCAAAAACAATTACAGATTATAATCGTCAACTGGATCGTTTTCATTTTAATGAAGCTGCAAAAGTATTATATGAATTCATATGGAGTGATTTCTGTGATTGGTATGTTGAAATTGCAAAAACTAGGTTCTACGGTGATAGCGAGTCGGCAGCAAATCTGACAAGGTCTGTTGCATTAAAAATTATCCGAACTGTTTTGGCATTGCTCCATCCATATTCACCATTTATTACTGAAGAATTGTGGAATAATTTCAAACCTAAAGAAGCTGTAGATTTAATTCTAACAACGTGGCCTAAATCCTGGTCTTACAATTCGGAATCAGCTGAAAGTGATATGAACCTATTGAAAAACATAGTTACTGCGATTAGATCTATCCGAAGCAGAATGAATGTACCTCCTTCTAAATTCTCAAATATTTATATCCGGTGTTCAAACAAACAAGAAAGCTTTCTGTCCAATAACCAGATTCTTTTAAGAGCCTTAGCTCGATTGGATCAAATTTCAATTGGAGAAAGCATAGAAAAGCCTGGTCAGTCTGCGACAATGGTAGTTGATGGTATGGAGTTGTATATCCCTTTAGGCGGTTTAGTTGATTTAGGTCAAGAAAAACATCGAATGGAAAAAAGAATTTCAGAAATAAACAAGCTCATTATTGGGATTAATAGTAAATTGTCCAATGAAAAATTTATTACCCGTGCACCGGAGCATATAGTAGAAAAAGAAAGATTAAACTTATCTAAATTATCCGAAGAATTAGATAAAGTAACAGCTAACATGGAGATGCTTCAATGAGATTATTGAGTTCTTTATTGCTAACAGGATTTATAATAGCGCAGTCTGAAGATGCCACTCTGACTATCTATAAAGACGGAACAGCCCTTATAAAACAACCTGTTGGTTGGTCTATACCATCAGGGCTTAGTTATGTCACTTGGAGCAGTTTACCAAATGGCATCCATCGAGACACCCCATTTTTGAATTTGGATGGTGCTGTTATCATTTCTCAAAGATTTAATGATAATATTTTCACAGGTACTGATTATTTCAAAAAACTGCGAGGTGAAGAAATTCAAGTAAAACCTAAAGGTAGTAAAGTTGTAAAAGGAACTTTATTGGAAATTAGCAGTGGATCTGTGACTATTTCTCATAATAAAGGTATTTTATCATTTAATCGTAACGAACTAGAATTTTTAGGAAGTGGGAATGGTGATATAGATGCCCCTACCTTTAATCCATTTTTATCTTGGGATCTGCAATCCAAAGAAGAAAAAATTGTTAAGGGAGAATTGGTTTATAAATCAAAGAATTTTTCTTGGTCGACAGTTTACCGTTTGAAAATGTTAGATGAGGAAAAAGGAGAACTTATCGCAGAAGCGGTAATTGCAAACAGTTCCGATATGGAATTTGAGGGTGCAAAACTTCAATTGGTAGAGGGTCATTTAAACCAAGCCGGGAAAAAAAAGCCAAGGCCAAGTCGTATTGCTCATTCGGCTATGGCGTCAGAAAGTATTAAACCTATGATGGAGAAAGGCGAATTGGGTGACTATCATATTTATGCATTAAATGACATCCATGATCTTGAAGCAAAGGAAAATTTAACAGTTCGTATGTATGGCCCTCTGGATGTAGGATATATAAAAACATATGTTTTTGAGAATAGTGAAAGGCGGCAAAAGGAGGAACCAATGGAAGTTCGCATAACGATGGAGAATACAGAATCCAATGGTTTGGGTATATCGCTACCTGGTGGTAAAGTTGAAATGTATTCTTTCACTGAAGCGGGTGGGTTAGAATACATTGGCGCAGATGATATGGGTCAAGTACCAAAAGGGCAGTCCACTAAATTGGTTTCTGGCAGGGCTTTTGATGTAATTGGAAAACGCCGTGTTTTGAATTATGATCGTCAAAGAAAAAGTGAGGAAGCCGTTATTGAAGTTCAAGTGACTAATGCTAGAAATGAAAATATAAATGCTTTGTTAGTTGAACATATTAATGGTGACTGGGTTATAAAGGATGAGTCATTGAACTACCTAAAAAAGGATGCTTCAACTATCCACTTTCCGTTATCTCTGAGTGCCGGTGAAACAAAAATTGTCTATTATACTTACAGGAAAGAATGGAAATAACCCCAATCGGGGAACTAATTTGAAACTTTCAACGCCAATCTCGCAAATCAAAGGCATTGGACCAAGGCGAGAGAAAGCATTAATTGATCATGGCGTATCCAATGTTCACGAATTACTTTATTATTTTCCTAGACGCTATCTAGATCGTACTACAATATCTCCTATTCGAAATTTCACCAAGGGAGATATAGTAACCTTAATTGGCAAGGTGGAGACATTTGGAGAAAAATCAACTCGCAGAGGTAAAATTTTTCAAGCTATTGTTAATGATGGAACTGGTTTATTGACTTTGACATGGTTTAATGGAATTCGATATATAAAAAATCTATTTCAAATTGGAGATAAAATAGCAATTCATGGGAAGGTGGACTTTTACAATGGATTTACAATCACACATCCAGAATTCGATAAATTAGATAAAGATGATGACCCTGCAAGTACTGGTAAGGTGATACCACTTTATCCTCTAACAAAAGAATTAAAAGAAGTTGGTTTAGACCAACGTATTTTAAGGGGTTTAGTGCAAGATGTCTTATCAACCAACATTTCCATCCCAGAAATTTTTCCTTCATCTATTTTAGAAAAATACAATTTAATTGATCTTCGTAAAGCACTTAATGATATTCATTTCTCGGATAGAATTAGCAATTTGGATCATGCAATTAGAAGGTTAAAATTTGACGAGCACTTTTTTTTACAACTTCTCATGGCGCTCCGGAAAAAGAATTTACAATACGCTGGTACGATTCCATTAAATGACATTGGTCCATATTTTAAAATAATTTCAGAATCATTGAATTTTGAATTGACAAACTCTCAGAAAAAAGTAATCAAAGAAATTCATTTTGACCTGAAAAAGGCAGTCTCAATGAATCGTTTATTACAAGGTGATGTGGGTTCAGGAAAAACAATTGTTTCAATATTGGTTTCAGCATTGGCTGTTGGTAATGGTGTTCAGGTTGCTGTAATGGTGCCCACAGAAATATTAGCGAATCAGCATTTCAATTCATTCAATAAAGAATTGAATAAGGCGAAAATTTCCTGCGCACTCTTAGTGGGTAATATGAAAAAATCTGAAAGGGGACCTATCATAGAAGCATTAGCATCTGGAAAGATTTCTGTGTTAATTGGAACCCATGCATTGATTCAAGATGATGTAAATTTTAAAAACCTTGGTTTAGTTATTGTTGATGAACAGCACCGTTTTGGTGTGAATCAAAGAGCTAACCTTATTAAGAAGGGACTCAGTCCCCATTTCCTAGCAATGACCGCAACGCCAATACCCAGAACACTATCCATAACCTATCATGGTGATATGGATTTGTCAATAATAGATGAAATGCCAGCAAATCGAATTCCAATAGTCACGAAAGTTATAGAACCAGCTAGAATTCCAAAAGTATATCAATTTATACGAGATGAAGTAAAGTCCGGAAAACAGTGTATGATTATTTATCCATTGGTTGAAGAATCTGAAAAATCAGATTTAGCAGCAGCAGTTGAAGCTCACCAAAAACTAAATGAGATTATCTTTCCCAATCTTAATGTGGGATTAATACATGGAAAAATGAAAGCAGAAGACAAAGAAAATATAATGAGCAAATTTGCCAAGAATCATTTAAATATTCTTGTATCAACTACAGTAGTTGAAGTTGGTGTAAACATACCCAATGCAACCATTATGTTGGTAGAACATGCTGAACGATTTGGATTGACACAATTACACCAACTTAGAGGTAGAGTTGGCCGTGGTGCAGAAAATAGTTATTGCATCCTCGTAAAGCACAGTTTGACAGATACATCTCGAGTTCGATTAAATATAATGGAAGAAACGAATGATGGGTTTGTGATAGCTGATAAAGACCTAAAATTGCGGGGCCCGGGAGAATTTTTTGGATTAAAACAATCAGGGTTTTTAAAGTATAAAATTGCAAATATGGTATTGGATTTTGATATTATCAAGGATGCCAGAGAAGCAGCATTTGAGATCGTTCATAATGATCCAAAATTGAATGATGATAATCATCAAGAGCTACGTAAAATATTTTTACATGTCTATGCTGACCGCATTAACGATATAAAATTATCTTAACTATTCCTCATTTGGTCTATATATTCTAGGAATTAAATTCCCCGGCTTTACAAGTAGCATTATTAAATTTTTTAGTAAGTATGATGTCTCAAACAACAGAAAATAAAAATCAAAAATTATTTATGTACCTGGTGGGGACTTTTCAGTCTAGTGCTTGGATTGCTTTAGGTAAAATGAAGAATCCTATGACAAAAAAAGTTGAAAAGAATATCAACCAAGCATCTTTTTATATTGATTTATTAGATATGATAGAGGTAAAGATGAAAGGTAATCTATCTGAATATGAGGAACAACTACTCATTAACACGGTTAGTGAACTCAAAATGTCTTTTATGGATGAAAAGGATAAGATGGGAAATAATATTATTCAAAAAAA
>CENY01018884.1_pt1 | contig 35020 bp, 24 predicted proteins | sample 356181 | NCBI WGS metagenome assembly CENY01 (sample SAMEA2619840, study PRJEB7988) | marine metagenome | isolation source: saline water (ENVO:00002010), including
GATGCAATTGTTATTGAATCAGTACTAGCATCTGTAGTAAGTGTAATATTAGAACCAGCAACTAATGTTAAAGTGTCAGTTGAACTATCTGCCACTACATCACTTTGACCAGAAACTGCAATTGTTTTAAAAGTATTACTTGCACCACCAGAAGCTGCAGCTTCTAAACCAATCGTACCTGCTGAGTGGTCATATGTCATTACATAGTTGTCTTGTCCAGAACCTACAGATTGATCTGCATCAAATGTAAAGTTTCCTAATAATACATTACCTGTTCCATGTGGTTCAATATCAATATTTCTATTTGTTGTCGAAACAATTTTATGTGTTACTACATCAAGATTGCCTGCGAGAGCAGGAGTTGTATCTTCTGAAAGAGCATTAATAGAAATTGCTTGAACTCTAGCAGTTGTATGATATAAATTAGTTGAACCTTCAGTTATTGTATCTGTAGTACCAATCGTATTGGTAGTCGCAGCCCAACCCATATATCCATGTGCAGAACATTGATAATACAAAACAGAAGGAGCATTTTCTGCTACTACAATTTGTGTATATGCACCAGAATTTCCTGGCGTTCCACTTGATGTAACTCCTGTAGTATATGCAGTATTTTTAGCTGCATCTAGATAAAACCTAAGAGGGTGACCAGAGTTACTTGAATCAGATTGATCAAACTTATAAGTGTTCTTTGGAATTAATTTTAGAAATGGAGAAAATACACCATTAATTTTATATTTGTTACTAGAACCAGTTCCATGATATGGGTGTGCAGCTGTTGAAGTTGCAACTGTTACATATAAGGTTTGAGCAGATGATTCAAACGCTGTTGCATAATGATCTGAAATAGTAACAACATTACTACTTCCATCACGCATATACATTTTTCGGTCATACGTGTTGATAGCAACTTCACCCTCAACCAAATTAGATGTTGTTGGTATGGTTGAGTGGGTATGCGACCTTTTAAGTTTTACATCAATAGCCATTAGGCGTTTCTCCTATGTGACTATTTAGAATGTTCCACCATCAAGGGAACTGGTAAAACCAAGAGTATCAGAACTACCAGTATATAATAAAACTTTATCATCAGTATTACTTGCACCACCATCTAATGCAGTTATAGTATCTAGTGCATTCGCAACTAAAAGAGAACCTTTTGGAATGGTGCTTAATCCTGTACCACCATGATCTACAGTTAACTCATTAGTTACTGTATCAGTGGCTAAATCAACTGAACTGGCTGCCATCATTGCATCTGTAACACCACCAGCTGCAATTTTAGTACCACTACTACTAATTGCAAGTCCACTAGCAATTCCAGCACCATCTAATTTAACTAAAAGTGTTGTTCCAGATTGTTGTAAACCATTACCAGCACTAATATTACCAGCACCAGAAAATTGTGTAAATGCTAATGCTGTTGTTCCTATAGTAATTGTACCATTATTTGTTAAAACAAAACCTTGATCAGCATTATTTCCTTCTTCTACAAACACAAATGCACCAGCAGTAATACCAGCACTACTATCAAAGTCAGATGCTCTTGATGGAGCTCCACTTGCGTTTACTGTGTAGACACCATTTTCTGATTCTGAACCAGTTTGTTGATCTTTGATAAGTATTCTATCTCCAGTTGCAACTGTTACACCACCAACTGTTTGTCCATTTGCAAACGCAGTAGATAGAGTTCCATGTGCAGTTGTAGCAGCTCTTACAGAACCTTTAACATCTAAACCTTGAACCAATCCATCAACATAACTTTTATTAGTAGCGTCACTACCATTCTGTGGAGTTGCAACTTGAGTAATTCTTTTATTAGATGCACTAATTGTTACACCAGTTCCATTTGCGTCTAATACTAAATTTCCAGTTGCAGAAATAGTATTACCATTTATATTAACATTATCAACATCAAGAGTTGATAAAGTTCCTACTTCAGTAATATTATCAAGATTTCCTGTAGTAATTACTGTACCAACATTATTAGTTAATGTGGTGGGTAATGTTATATCAAGATTATTACTAAGAGTAGCTGCACCTTTTAGAGTTATTGCATGACTACTATCATTATCATCAAAGACAATATTACCTGGCGTTTGATTATCAGCACCTTTTAATTTAATAGTGTCTACTTTACTATTTGTATCAGTAACTATTGCTGATGATGCAGTTAATGTTCCAAGTGGATGATCCAACATATTTGTAAAATATTGACCACCAATAACTGTTTCAGTTGATCCATCACCTATGAATAATCTTTTTCCATTGTTTGCTTGTGTTCCAGCTCCATGTGTATACGCTAATTCACCATCTGCAAGGTTTGATGGTGCTGTAGAAGCTGTAGATTTTTTTATCTGTATTGTAATTGCCATTTTTTATATCCTCTCTAAAAACTTCCAGAATTTAGCGTAATGTCCGCTGTTGTATCTAGTTCATTTCGTGCTGTCCACTTTTGGGTGGTTGAATTATATTGTAGTATTGCACCATTTTGTAATCCTACAGTTGTAACATCAACATTACTAATGTCATTCAAACTAATGGTAGCAGCCGCAGCTGCACCAGCAGATGGGCCTTGAGGGCCTGGAACTGTAACACGAATTACTTGTGGTTGATTTGTAACTATTGCCATCTTTAACTCCTATTATGCCCTTGATACACTAGGATTGACATTTGCAATCCCTTCTACTACTCTTGTTTTTGTTCCCCCAGGCAAAGTCAAATTAACATCATAAACATATTTACCAGATTCAAGTGCAGATGTCTGTGCATCAGTTAACGAAATTGTTACTTGTCCATTTGTTCTTGGCGTTTCAAATGATACATTAAAAGGTACTGAAGTTATTGACTCATACGTTTTTCGTAATTGTGCAATTCCAGAATATCCTGTTAGATCTAAAGCTGTTCCATTTCCATCTGCAACACTTATTGTTGTTGTGAATGTTGTGCCTTGATCTATAAATAAATTTGATATTGTCGCCATAAAACAAAAAGACTCCTTCTTTGTCTATTTATAATGTTTAAACCCTCTATGCAATCGCAAGGAAGATATATCTTGCACCATTTATATTAATTGGACACCCACCATTTTGAGGTAAACTTTGTGTTGCACCATTTGTATATGAGTTTGCCTTCACTGTAAAACCATTTGCAAATGGATCTATAACGTCTTGAGTAGCTGGTTGATCAGTTCTATTTAAATATGTGAAATAATCAGAAGCTCCAGTTCTAATATTAGATTGATAATAACTGGTACTTGCTTGATGTGCATCTCCACTTTCAAATACTATCCACGGCCCTTTATCATCTTCTCTTTTAATTAATATAAATCTTGCATTACCAGAAAATCCACAATTAACATTTACATCACTTGTACCAGTTCCAAGATAATATCCAACTTTACTTACACCAGGCAATGTTGCAAACATTATACACTGATGATAATAAGGATCACTGCCACCATTATTAGCTGCCTTACCACCACCAAGTGTTATATCTGTAGATGATACTGAAAGACCAGCCGAAAAATGACTACCAGATGCATCATCAGCAGATCCAACAGAAATACTTCCATCTCCTACATAATTTGGTGTATTTGTGTTTGTAAATGAATCATCTGCTCTATATGTTCCAAACCCATTATTATCGCTTGTGTGTGATCCAGTTCCCCTATTAAACATCATTTTCATGGAAGTCCAATCACCAGAACCAGCTGGTGTCATATCTTTATGATAAACTTCCCAACCAGTATTTAAACTACCAAAACTACCAACACCAGTGCTATAATTTGAAAAAACTTGAAACCTTGCCATCTTAAATATTAACATCTCTGGAGCTACACCCAATGCATGAGGTTTTGTCATAGTTGTACCACCCCCACGATAATGAATAATATCCATAAAACCTCTTGCTCTTTTAAACATATGAGCATACATTCTAGAATTTTGATAGTTTGTATTTGTTGGATTAACAACATTCCATGTTTGTGATGTTTGTGGATAAGTCAGACCAAAACCAGAGGACATACTAAAAGGATTAGTTCCTTTGAAGGTTGTATAAGGAAACAAATCACTTTGAACACGATTATCACGAGCGTCTAAAGTTGATGGAGCATATTTACCCCAACCTCTTGTCATAATTCTCATATGATTGTAAGTACTACTATGAATATTCGCATCATTAACTATAACTAAATCTGGTTTGAATAAATTAGGAACTTTGTGATCATTATGTATTGATGTAGATGAAATTGAACCAAAAGTTGCAGCTTGATGACCAATAAGACTAAGAGGACTACCAATACTAAAATTATCGCCAACTATTGGATGACTATCTTTTGCTCTAGAAATAGCATAAACTTGTCTACCTTCGGTTGGAGATAATTCATCTCTACGAATAGCTACGTACAAATACTTAATACCGCCTCGATTCCAATTCCAACTATTATACTGTCCATTAGCATAACCATTTTCTCCAGTTGCACTTGTGCCATTTCCTATTCCTCTTACCTCAAAACCATTTGCCATTGGGTGACCAACATCTGAATGATCGTGATATTTTCCTCTATCAAATATTGGATCACTACCGATTGAGTGAAATCCTTGCAAATTATATTGAAATGTTGCATCATATCCTTCACCTTGAGTCCAATCCCAACCTCTTGTTGTATCAAATATAGTCCATCCACCATCACCATCCATAGCTTTAATTAGTACCCATTGAGGCTCCCAACCCAAATCAACAAATACACCACTATCGTATGGACTAGGCCCATATGAATTTACAACACCAGGCGAAACATAAGACGCTACTCTTTCATGACCTAGATTATTAGTTGTTGCACTTGACCAACCATTTCCAGTATAAGATCCTACTGCAATGTTTCCTGTAGTTCTTTGGTCTGCAAACAAATATGCATAATATTTTACACCAGTATTATTACCAGCTCTTTTTGTAATATAATTAGGGGGTGTATGATTATTTGGATACCCACCAGAAACACCCTCAGCGTGAGAAACAGTAAAATATGTGCTTGTTGGAGTCGCAGTATTATTAATATCTCCACCAAAATTTTTATGAGGATGTGCAGTATCATGATAATTACCCCAATTATTAAAAGAATTATATTCAAATGCACCATATCTATTTAAAAAACCCATTGCATTTGGCATATCTTTATGCCATACTCTTGGATATTCATCAGAAGCAGTAACTTCACTTATCACAATCATTGCAGGCACAGATTGTAAATTATGAGAAATTTGTCTATTAGTAGTTCCATCGCCTGTCCATTCTACAAGATCAAAAAACTTTGGATACGCTTTCATTCCCCAAATACAATATTTTCCACTATCAGAAGATACTGGTGTTTCTGGATGTATTCCAACTTTAGTTCTATCAAAATATCTAATTCCAGAATCATTAAAATAACCATAAAAAGGACTAGGCTGTTGAAAAGTTGCATATGCATTTGAAACTTGGTTAGGTTCATCATTATTATTTGAACCTACACTTCCTGTTTGTTGGTAGTTAGCTCTTATAGTATCTATAACTTGATTATCACAATGTTTTCTTGTTTGTTGATTAGTGACTGAAGTAACATCAATAGTTTTTTCTCTTTTAATATTACCTAAAAGATAAAAACCTCTATTAGAATTTGTATTACTCCAAGTATATTCTGAATCTCTTATTGCTATGTACATAACACTCATATCGGCTGCAAAATAAGCTCCACCACCCTGGCCAGGTACAGTTTTAAAACCTTGACTATGAACAACTAATGTGTCATTTGCACCATTACCTAAATGCCAATCAGCTATTTGAGAACCAGCGTGTGTACCTGTTATCGCACCACTAGTACCATTTCTATCCGAACCACCCCAAACTCTTTTTATATGAGATGACTTATCATAACTATCACTGCCCCAATATAATTTTTTATCCAGTAAATTATCACCAGAGTTATGTCCACCTAAGTTTCCACTACTTCTCCAATATGGAAATGTCAGTATTGTTTGAGGACGCCAACCAAGATTTACACTCAAACCACCTGTCTGATCTGAAGCACTAACTCCAAAATTTCCCACTTTAATCATAGAAGATGAACTTGTATCATGACCCCATAGATAAGCTATATACTCTACGTTATTTTCATTTGTATAACCACTACAAAGAACTGGATTAGTATTTGTACTATGACCTACTGTAAAATTTGTAGTAGTAGGGGGTTTAGCATTAGTTCCATCCCCCATATTATATTTAAGGTCAAATGTTAAAGTATTATAAGATAAACTATTATTCGATCCTAAGTTGTTTTGTGTGCCAGTAGTTGAATCAAACCATTCTCCAATTTGATTGTTACCAAGAGTTGTATTGTTAATTCCGCCTTCAAATTGTGGATATAATACATATCTTAAACTGGTAAGTTGACCATTCGCTGATGGATCAATAACAAAAAGAGTATCATAACGTAAACCAGATGTGTATGTTCCTAATCTTTTAATTATCATTAATCCTGGCTGACATTGTAGACCATGTGATATTTGACGATCTAAAGTTCCATCGCCTGTCCATTTGACTACATCAAAAAACTTAGGTTTTGCTCTAAAAGTATAACCTAAATATGTTTGACCATCTGTATTTAAACAATTAGTTGCTTGTGCTTGTCCATATCCCCATTTATAACCACTTGTTGTATATTGAAAAAAATTAGAGTTCCCTTCTAATGTTGTTTCTTCTGGATAATTATTACCTGGCCCGCCATTTGTAAAGAAAACTTTTGAATTTCCTCTTTCTGAATCTAGAAACATAGGAGAAGTTTCCATGTGTCTATTACTATTAGTACCTTGTTGTTTTTGTTCTCCATAACCTTTAATAAAAGTCATAGTTTTATTATTAACCATATCAATACCATTGACAATCTCTTGTCCATATGGTGATTGACCTGTCCACATATCTACAGAATAATAATCATCAATATCAGTAGATGGTGTTCCAGATAAATCAACTCCTGTATCTATTTCTCCTACAGATTGTGGACTTCTAACCTCTCCATAACTACCAGTAGTACCACCAAATTGATAAGTAGAAATGTTAAAAAGACCAGTACTGTTACCACCTTCTCCTAAAGGACTACCTTGACCAGTTTGAGAAACACCAGATGTTGGAAATATTTTTTTCGATTGACTCACTACTTCAGATCCTGTCCTAATTTAAATGAATATACTGTCGAACCACCATCATGTGTATAAAATCCAAATAAATCATGAGCTCCTAAAGTATTTGTAATAGTAGGTGCATTTGAACTACCACCAGCCCAATAAAATTCATGATCTGTGGTTGGATTAGAAACCCAACTTATTGTTTGTAAAGTTCCAGATGCTGGTTGTTTTAATTTCAAGGTAAAGAAAAATGCAGTTCCATCTCCAGTGTTTGGAGTATTATCTGGTGCAGGCACATTTGTTAAATCTATACTTGTTACTGAATCACCACTTGCATTTCCACCAAAATTGTGATAGAAGTTATTTCCATTACTAAAATCTAAAGTAAGAACTCCACTATTAAAAGTTGCAGCTTGAAAATTTTCTACGATACCACCACTTCCTTTTAAATCATTTGCAAAATCAAATGCAGTTGATAATGCAAGTTTTGCTGGTGTTACAGCAGTATCTTGTATTTCGGCAGTTGTAATTGCATTTGCAGCTACATCTTCTGCAACAATAACATTTGCACCGATTGCTCTTGAGTTAATTTTTCTAATAGGCATTTTCTATTATCCTGTTTTTATCTATTTATTTCTTCTATTCATCTACAAAAGCAAGAAATATTCTTCTTGTTTGGTGTGTTGAATTGTAAGTTCCTTCATTAAATTGTCCTGTTCTTACAACAGTAAATCCACCAGCAGGCCCACCATAAGTAGGATGTGGTCTTATAGTTTCATGACTTATATTATTAGTATTACCAGTTTCTTCATATTGAGTATTATTCCTAAAATGATCAAATCGTTGAAGTCTAGTTAAATATCCACCATTACCATCATTTGCAGATGCACTATAATTACCACCACCATATATTGAACCAGATGATTTTGTCCAAAGATAAGGAAAACCATGCTGATCCCATCTCCAAACCATAACAAATTGTGGTTGTTTATTTCCAAATCCACAATCTACATCATTATGACCAGTATGGCCAGGAATGCTAGCCCAATTAGGATCTATCATATCAAAGTAACCTACTTTACTAATTCCAGGCAGAGTTGCGAAAAGATACACAATATAAGGTTTTGGTATACCACTACTGCCACTTCCACCAGCTGTATGATTAAGAGCAGTTTGATAAGATGTATTTCCTAAGTATATGTATTTTTCTGGTTCTGGGCCTCCAGTTAAGGTATCATAAGAAGGTAAATATTGATCATTTCCCATATCTGATGTTGGCCAAGTGTTATTCGTGTTGGTCAAATTATTTTGATAGTTACTCATTAACATATTTGAATTACCACCAGTATTTCTGTGAGAAAGATACTCTGGTAAAACTTTATAATCTTTATGCCATAAATACCACGGCGAGGTATGTGCAGTAATACCATTAGCTTGATATGTGTTATAAGTTTGCCACATTTCATTTGATAGAGGTTTAATAATAATTAATTCTGGTTTTACACCTAAGTTATGAGCTAATGCTCTGCCTGGAGCTGACGAATAAGTTTGACCATCACCTATGTAGATAAAAGAGTCATAAAAACCTTTTCCTCTTTTTAAAAGAAAATTTACCCAATTTTTTGAAGTATCACCAGCCGAAGAATTTGCATCAAGTTCAACTAACTGATCTGGTTCTTTATTTGTTTCATCATTTTGAGCAGATAACAATGAAAAAGGAGATCCACGAAATTCGTATCTAGTAGGCCCATATCCTACTCCATAACCAGAACCTTCCTCTTCGTTCCTAACTGGTCTTAAACTTCTACTAGATCTTAGTCTATCAAAAATATGTGTTGCTGCATTATAAGTAGATCCAACTGTATCTCTTGGTACTCTCCACCAAGTATCAGAACTTCTTAATCTTTGATTAACATTTGCAGGCCAAGGTGATGACCAAGCACTATCAGCAGACGATTTAAAAACTTGAGCGATTGAAGTTGGTTGAGGCATTGATTTTTTTATTGCTAACCAACATACAGTATATGTGTGTTGAGTATCTCTACCCTTTAATACAGAATTTTGATCAAAATGGTTTGTGCCTCCAATTTTAAATCCTCTTGGATAAATTATTAAGTTATTACAACTTCTAGCTTGATTTCCTATATCATAACCAGTATGATCTCCAAATGAGAAAAATGGATCATTGAAATGGTCAGTACCAACTGCTCCAGATGGTGGATTTGCTATTTCTGTGTGTCTATGCCATGCACCATTCATACCACCAAGTTCATTATCAAAAAAATAAAATTGAGAAAAATATTGAGTAAACTGATTAGTTAGAGATCCAGTGGTCAGATCTATGGGTCTATTGATTGCTCTTACCATTAAAAAAGATGGTTCAAATCCAATATCAATGTAGTTATCATTAGAATCACCCATACCAAGGCCTGCTCCACTATTACCATATGGATTAGTAGCAGTAGAAGTAGCATTTCCATAATAATAATAACCAGTTCTTATAATACTGTCTGTAGATGTATCATTTGCCCATAAGTAAGCAACATACTTTCTACCAGAGGTATTTGTATGTGCATGACCTACTCTAAATTTATATGCATCTGGTAAACTTGTTCCCCATATATTATTAAAGGTAGCTAAACCATTATAATTAAAAGTTCCAGTATTATTCCAACCACCAACAAAATTAAGTGCAGAGTTAACAGAATCAGTTTGATTACCATTAAAACTAGTATTGCCATAGTCTGAAAATCTACATGGAACAAAAGCAGGATTTGCTGAAGTAGATGTTCCTGTGGCTTGTACTTCTCTATCAAAAATTATCATAAAACCTGGCGTTACACCTAATCCATGCTCAAGTTCTTGATTAGTTGTTCCATCGCCAGTATATGTTATAACATCAAAAAACTTTTCGGCACGTCTAAAGGTGAGTGAATGAAAAGATGGTCTATTAGTTGCAGTTACATTACTTACATCTACACTAAGTTGTGATCTATTTACTTGCGGCCATGTTCCTAACTGATATCCATTGGTATAGAATTGTTTTATTGCTTCGTTATTAGAAATTTCAGTATTTGAACCAGATGCATAAGTAAAGCCTGGATTGTTTGTAGCACTTCCAGTTGTTGGATAATAAGTACTGGTAAGGCCTGGTAAAGGAAAAGCTCTATCTCCACCTCTTTCTGTGTCAATAAATGACCAAACACCCATGCTAGAATTAATTGATTGTGTTGCAGTATATTCACTCCAAGCATCCATAAGTTTAGTAATAACTAAACCACCATTATCTAATAAATTTACATTATTGTGTATGTCTAAAGCTGTATTGTTAGTTGATCTGTATGTAAAAGATGAAAATACTTCACCACTTTCACCAGATGTTGATAAAGGGGCAATACCACCAGAACCACCTTTTGAAAATTTTCTCCATATACTCATATCTATCCAGCTGCATCTATTGATCTAATACCATAATAGGTTACCCCACCATCTGTAGTGAAAAATTGTAAAATATCTGTTTCTCCATTTGCTGGAGTTGTCGGTGTATTTCCACCTTCCCATTTTATGGCACCATTTGTTGTATTATCTGCTTGTTTAAAAACATAGGTCACAGTATGAGCACCACCAGCGGTAAGTTTTAACGTAAATCCCTGTGCAGTTCCACTTGCTGGTGGATTGTTTATTGTGAGTGTAGTAGTACCACTTGTTGTTAAATCAAAAACATTTCCAGTTCTCATATCTAATGTAGGAGTTGTTCCAGATAATGTTTGTTTAGTTTCGTGATATCTTCCAGACTTTATAATTCCAGTAAAATTGTAATCATTTGCAAGATTAACCTCTGAACTACCAACAGCATCAGCTGCAATTTCAGAAGAACCTACTGCGTTTGTAGCAATCTTTGCAGAAGTAATTGCATCATCATCTATATCTAAAAGCATTGTTGGTGTTTGTCCTATAAATGGCATTTTACTTTCCTAACTAGGTTTGGTTGGCCAATCTGAAGATTCTAAATTAGGCCAGTTTTTGTGTGTCGGTAAATCTCTTAAAGCTTTTCTATATGTTTTCATATCAGATGACATAGTAACATCTGAATTTGCTGTCCAATCAGTTTCTTGTAACAACTGATTTCTTCTATCTCTGTTTGTAATCTCTAATAATGCATTTGTTTCTTCTTCTGAAGGAGATTTATGAATATCATAAGTTGTAGTTCCTATAAGATAAGATTTTGCATCATCTTCAATTTCAATTATTTTATTATTATGTATTATAGTTTGAACCATACTAATCTCTCCTTAATATTCTAATATCGCCTGACATATTTTGTGTAGAAAGGAATAATCTTACTTTATCTACATTAGTACCAAGAGTTCCATTAACAGTTAAATAAGTTGTTTGAACTGTATAAGTTCCAGCTGCATAATTGTGATACATACCCCACATCGCTGGATGACTAGTTCTAGTTAAGGAGTTATTTGTTGTATTATGTTGAAAATACTGCCAAGTTCCATGAACACCATATGGCCCCTCACCACTTGTCGAGTTAAGAGTACCTATTGGATCACTTGTTGGATTTGTAAGTATTCCTGTGGTACTCGCACCACCTTGTGATCCTTGATATAGAGCAGCCTGTCCACTTCTTCCTATTCTACTATAAATAGTATTAATATTAAAAGTACTGTTATTAACATCACTAAATTCACAAGCAAAATAAGTAGCAGAACTAGTAGTAGCATTTGCAGAATATATATCTGCTTCAATTACATATCTTTTATTTGGAACTACATCAAAAACTAATTCTGTTGCATTACTTAAAGGATTACCATTTGCTTCTGTAAATTCTGAAACAATTGCCCAATTTTTAAGAACTGATGGCGAGGCCCAAGTTAATCCCCCAGTATTTCCAGATTGTGCAGTTAAAACATAATCATTTACTGGTGCATTACTTACTTGTAACTTTGCTTCGTTTATTGCTTGATCTGCAATTTTTCCTTGTTCAACCGCTAAATTATTAATTTTATTTGTAGTAACTGCATCATTAGCTAATTTTGCATCTGTAACTGCACTACCATTTATTTTATCAGTAGTGATTGCATTATCTACAATTTCAGTAGAATTAACTGCATTGTTTGACAGTTTTGCATTAGTGACAGCATCATCTGCAATTTTATTTGTAGATACTGCATTATCTTTTATTAGATTTACTGGTTGTTTTCCTAAGTAAGGCATTTTAATTTCCTATGAAAGAGTAGGCCAATCTTCTTCTTTTAAATCAGGCCAATTTTTATGTGTCGGTAAATCTCTCAAAGCTTGTCTATAAGTTTTTACTTTATCACTCATAGTTACATCAGATAAACCATAATAATCAGTTTTTTCTAATGTTCTATTTCTTCTACTTCTATTTTCAGCTGCAATATTATCAGATTTTGCTTTATTCCAAGCATCATCTTGAGATTTTTTTGTTACTGTTTTTCCATCACCATCTTTATATGCTTTATGTCTATCTGCAACTAACCATTTTTTTACCCATTGGTTTTGTTCATTTTTTTCTATTCCATCTTGCACAAGAATTTTTAGATCTGAAGTGATAGCAGGAATTTCTCCTTGATGCAATAATTCCCAACCAAAACTTTTCGCAATATCCTCTGATGGAGTTGATGGAAAACTTGTATTTGGATTTGCAGACACAATGTCTGACCAACTTCCTACCTTTTTAGTCGTTTCATTGTAATATTCTGACATTTTTAATTTCTCCTAATTTTATTCTATTTATACTGCATCCCATTCCATTCTGGATTGAGGCATATTTCCACAAACAGTTCTTACGTGTCTAGTATGTCCAGATAAAGTATTATTTGCTTGTGAAGTGTAAAGACCACCACTCCAAGTGACACTTGAATAGTTTGAATTAAAAACAACTTGTAAAATTCTAAACTGAAGAGTTGATGCACTTGGATCTTCATAGTCCAGTATGGCCCATATTTTTCCAGTAGAAGTTACAATCATTTGTTTTATCTGTCTACCATTTGGATTTAAACTAGATGGTGCAACAAAAGGTTCTCCACCTAATAGTGGTGGTGAATTACCATTCGTGTTTATTATTTGTCTTGTTCCTAAATTAATTGTAAGAAATCCAGCATTATTATATCCACTATCTTGTTTTGGTATACAGAGTATTCCGCCTGGAGCAAGACACGCAGCCCAATCTGCGTTTTCACATCCTTCTGCTGTTCCTATTTTTGTATTTTGTCCGTTAATAACATTATTACTAGATGCAACAGCAGACTCACATTGACTAACATAGTGAGTTATATTATTTGAATTAGAATTTTCTCTTATGTGTGATGGCTCAGGCATATAAACATAAGTTCCTTCATTATATGTCGTTACACCATGAAATGCACCTTTATAATACCAAACACATTTTAAACCCTCTTCATTATTTGCACCACCAGAACTTGTTTGTTTTAAATTTAATTCTGCATGATATAGACTATAAAATTGTGGATAACCACCAGATCCATAAGTACTATTACCTTGCAATGCATGAGGCCAATGTCTTAAATTTACATCTCCATAAAAAGGAGTTGTGCTAGATTGCCTTAAATCTTTAGGTAAAGCACCAAATCTATTTGTTCCCTTAGACCAACTACCATTACTACTTGTCACAGGAGAGTTCATTAAAGATGTATTTACTGTAAATTGAGTTGCATCTAATTCTGATCCAGAAAAATACATTTGAGGGCCTTTCATTCCAGCAAAAGGAGAACTATTATCACTGTGTGTATCTGGACTATAGTGAGCTGGATAATTATTGCCTGGTGCATATGAATACTCGTTACCAATAGCTGTTTTACCATTTTGAGTAATGTTTCTCGCTTCTCCAGCAACAAATCCATTTCTTTCATGTCCATTTGGATTATCTGATGTTGCAGAATTTTTTATATCATTAAACATAGTAGTTATAGTTGATCCATTAGTATTTGTATGAACTTGACCTAATTTTCCATAGGTTCTTCCACCATGACCAGTATTATAATCTGCTCTCACAGTAGAATTACTACCACCTGGCCATCTATATCCACGACTTCCTTGATAACCAGCAATTGGTGTATTATATGAATCAGATACTGCAACAGCAGTTATACAAGAGTAACCAGCCCAACCAGTTGAGTCCGCTCCTGCCTCTCTAGAATAATCTCTTCTTGCAACTGCAAAAACACTACATCTTTTATTATCAAACATTAAGTTTACGTGATTCCAGTAATGAGGATAACCACTACCATTTACATAATAAGATCTTCCAGATATTGAATCTTGATTAGTACCAGGCGAACCACCAAAATTTGTTATTAAATTAATCCAATAAAGTTCTGAATAATTTTCTTGGTTGTTATCATTATGTCTACTCACACCTTGATTTGCCCAAGAACCACTATATCCTATTTGAAGTTTATCTCCAGCAGTACCTGTATAAAATCTTACAAGAGCATAATCCAAGTTAGATCCTGAATGTTGGTTTTGTCTGGCAGTAAGTGCAAGATATACTCTTCCATCATCACCAAAAATCATATCAAAAGTTTTATATCGTTCATTTTCTGGAACGGCATCATTATTTGTTGCACTGGCATTTTCACCACCAGCATCAAAAGATAAGTAACCACCAGATTGTTGAACATGATTATCATGTATGATCTGTGTTAAACTATTACCATTTGAATCACTACTTGGATTATTAGCAAAATTTATAGATGTCACATTAGTTCTAGTGTTTGGGTTAATAGCATATATGGTTTCATTTTCTCTAAGATAAATTATATCAGTAGGTACATCTTTTATAAAATTTCTACCATAATCTAACCATCTTGTTCTTGCAATAGAGGTAAAATCTGCGTGTTGTTGTTTTGGGTTAGGCATATTACCTATTGTTGTTTTAATAATTGGCGCTGCTTGATAACCCTGATCAATTACATAACTATTTCCCCAAGTTATACTTCTTGCAAAATGATTATTAGGATCAGCTGCACTAATAAAAAGTTCATGTATTCTAAAACCACCATAAGTGTTTCCCATTGTTTGAGGATTTTCATATCCAGTAATTCCAAACAATCTACCACTTGCAACTTGGACAATTTTTTCTATAGGTTTATCGTTTGGATTTTGTGATTGTGATAGATAACTAGGCCCAGGCCAAGTATTAAGTGCTGTTCCCCCATTGGGATAATAAAGAGGATTACCACCAGCTCCTCCGCCTTGTATTCCCCCAACTCTATTATCTAAATCCATAAATCCTACAGTTTTCTCCTGATATCCTCCAGATGGATTTTGTCCACCATTGTAATAGGCAATCAAAAGACCGCCGTTAACAGAACCAGATGTTACAAAAGATCGGAGCATATTGTTGCCTGAATAGCGATTATTTGAAAAAGATCCAAGATATTGTGGCCAACCAGTATCCTCTGGACACATCCAGACATTACGATTCAAATCAAGTATATAATACATTCCAGGCACATTATTGTTTTTGTTTCCAGGCCTATAAAATACCCTCATAATCCCAAGAGGTTGATTTCCACTGCCTGTAGTATTATAATATGTTCCCCACTGATACGCATTAGGAGCATGACCACCTATTATTCCATAGTTATTAGGTGGTAATGATACTCCAGACATATTAGTAAATGGATTTTCTGGTGCAGATAAAGCTGGAAAATAATCACCAAAATTTTGATTTAAGGCAGGCGATGCATTTGTATTTCCACTATATGCTGTACTATAATATATACTGTTAGGTGAATATGTTCCACCAGCACTTGCTGAATGTGGATAATCAGAATAGTATGGTTCAGATGAATATGCATATCTAAAAGTCAAAGCTTGATCATTACTATGGGGCGCGACAGATGCTCCAAATTGATCAGTTCCATTAGTAACAAAGGATGTTGCAAAGTAAGAACTGCTCATTGTTGTCGTAGTATGATCGGTAGGACTTGTAACCAAATTACCTGTTTTTGCAAAAGGCCCGTAGTTTACACCAGTAGGATTACTAGAACTATTATAAAAACCAGATTTAAATGCATTTACACCAGTTGATGGCCAAGAAGTAACTCTTAGTGTTTGAGTGGGTGATGAATGAGTTGTAACATTACTACCATAATAAGTACCACTTACTGTAGAATACCCTCCAACTGCTATTGAATTTGATGGTGAATGAATACCTATATTATCAATATAAGAGGTCATATTTCCATCATCAGATGGAGCAAATAGATCATAAAAATATCCAGGCTCACCTGTTAATGTCTTAGAATTAAATTTCATCAAAATAGTAGTAAGTTGATGTCCTTCTATATGATTGTATACTGCATCTCTTAAATTGTGTGTGCTTGCTAAATTAGTAGAACTACCAATATAATAACTTCCATCTTCATCTAAATATGGATATGACCAATAGGTAGAAACCAACCCAGTTCCATAATTTCCATGAGATGGAAGAAATATGTTTTGTCCAACACCAGTAGTTTCATTCATAGTATCTGAATAAAAATTAAATGTGTTTTGACCTAATGTCACATTTCCAGTATCAACATTGATTGAATTTAATCTTTGTTGACCGCCTGAACTGGATGTGTGACTTGTTTGTGACATATACAATATTTGATCACCAACCACTTGACCAGCAGCTGCGTTGACCAATTTCATCATATTACTCATAAATAAATTCTCCTATGGTGATGCTGGTGCTTTTATATCTTGTCCGACAGTAAACCCATAGATATTACCACCACTACCTGTAGCACCACTTTTCATAAAAACAAATTGATCTATAGCACCATTAGTTGATGAAAGAGTTGGTTTTTGTCCATTAGGCCAATGAACATTTGTGGGATAAACTACTGAATAATTTGATGATCCTTGTATAATAGTTATTGTCCATAAAAAAGTTTCTGTTGTTGAAGTAGGAACATTAGTAAATATAATGTCAGAATTTTGAGTAAGTGTTATAGTAAAACTGTTAGCATTTGATAAATTCAAACTAAAATCATTTGTTCCAGATGTATAAGAAACAGATTGATGAACATCAACTAAAGGTTGATTTATACTTATAGTTGCACTAGATCCTTCTCCTTGCGTATGAGATACACTAATACCAGTACCAGCAGTAACATTTGACATATAATTACCAGTAGTATGAGTTCCTAATGTTATTGAATCATTTGCTGGTGAATATGCTATGGATGCAGTAGATCCCTCTCCTTGCGTATGTGTTATAGTAAGTCCACTAGAGCCAGGAGCAGGGATAATATCTAACACATAGTTACCAGTGGTATGTGTTCCTAATGTTATTGAATTATTTACAATTTGATCTGCACCGACAGAATCATTTGCAAGTTTATCAATAGTTACACAATCATTTGCAAGATCGGCAGTTACAATTGTTCCATCTGCTATTTTAGCAGAAGTAACTGCACTATCTAATATTTTAATTGTTGTCACAGCATCAGTTGCAAGTTCATTTACTGTAACTGCATTGTTAGCTATATCATCTGCAACTACAATATCCTGTGCAATCTTTGATGATATAACTGCATTATCAGCAATACCACTTGTATTAATTTTTGAAATAGGCATTTACTAAGTCCTCTCCATTACTCCTAAAAATGCATCTATAGCAGTTCCAGTTCCAGCTTGTACTTTTAATATATCTCCTGCTTCTAATACATATTTTTGTCCACCCAATACTTCTAGTGTAGTATTTGCTGGAATACTTACATTTTCTAAAAGTTGAATAGTAGCACCAGTTCCAGCTGCAGTTATTTGTACTATTACTGTAACAGCAGAAGTTGTTTTGTTTGCAAGTGCAAGACCAAGAATTATACCAGCATTACCAGAACCACTTGGTGCAGTATATAATGAATCGTAAGAACCATTACTTACATTTGATTTCATTGCATTTTTAAATGTGTTTGCCATTTTATTTTCCTATTTTATCCTAACGCAATTGCCAGAGCCGCAGCTTCATCATCTGGATCAAAGTTTAATTTAGCTCTAGTAACTGACCCATCTGCAACTGTATTTATTACATTTGTCATAGCAACATCAAGTTGCAATACTTGAATATTATTCGTTCCAGCTGGTGGAGCACTTGTAAATGTAATAGTAGAACCACTTACTGTATATGCATATGAAGATCCATATCTTTGATATACATTATTAACAAAAACCATAAATCTACTTGCAGATGGAGTTCCTATCGGAGTTTTAGTTAAAGTAAACGCAGTTGTTGATCCATTACCATTAAACTCATCTATGTGTGGTGTTATTTCTGGTTGTGTTAATAATTGTTTACCCATATAAACAATAAAAATTCTATGACTATTTCCAGGCGCAGATGTAAAAGTAATACTTGATACACCACCAGCTGAACCAACTGAGTAACCTACATCTGGTTCTAATATAACTCCATTTACACTTACTAATAGAGAAGCTGCAGAATTTACAACATGATCTAAACTATATTGTGTTGTAGTTCCATTACCAGTAAAAAACTGTTTTTCAAATGCACCATAGGAAGGTTGTGATCCGATATATGACATTAAATTCTACCTCACTATAATTGATATCTTACTAATATTACTGCACTATTAGCTGGTGCAGAAGTAAAGGTTAATACATTACCGCTAATTGCATAATCCGTAGTTGGTCGCATCAAACTACCATTAACAAAAACAAAAGCACTATTTGTTGGAATACCAAAATTAGATAACGTAAAAGTAGTATCACTTCCATCTCCAGTAAAAGTATCTAACTGAAAATCTGTTGATCTGCGAACAATTGAACGAACTGCAAGATGTTTAATTTCTATCTCTGCATTATTATCTGGAGCTCCAGTAAATGTTAATGTATTTCCAGAAAGAGTAAAGTTCGTTGTTACTTTTTGTAAGATACCATCAACAAATACTAAAATTGAATTTACATTTGGTGGCGTTTCTGAAAGAGTATATGCAGTTGTTGAACCATCTCCTGTAAATGTATCTGTAGTAAAAGATGTTAAGTTAGGTGCAAGTTCATTTGAACCTACAGAACCAGTTGGTGGCTTCATTGAAAATCCACCTATTCCTCTATGAATAACATAAATTGATGCAGTAACAGGAACACTACCTTGAAAATTTAATATTTTTGGTTCACTAGATGCATTTGTTCTAATAACATATGCAACATCTGGTTGTTGAATAACATTATCCAAAACAACCATAAGATTTTCTGGATTAGCGCCAGGAACTTCATTAGATAGTTCATATGAATTTGCATGACCATTTATCGTAGAAAGATTTGATCCATTAAAATCCTCTTTTATAAAGTTTGGTGAAACTCTATTTACAAATGGAACTCCAATGTAAGAACTATCTGACATTATGAAACGCCCTCTAGAATTGATGCAACTACATCTACTGTATTGGCTGTCGCATAAACTTGTATTTTATCATCTGCGTTTAAGACTATCTTTTGTCCAGAAACAACTTTTAATGTTGATCCTACTGGTACTGGTGCGCCTTTTATAACATGATATGAAGTTGATGCTGAATTATCTCTTATAAGAACTGTAACATTAACTGCACTATTACCTGTATTTGCAATATCAAGTTCTACTAAGATAGAATTAACACCACTACCACTTACAGATGAAGTATACACATCAGTAGGAGATCCACTATTAATACTTACGTTTGTTGCAAAAGCGTTTTTAAAATTATTTGCCATAGTCTTTCGTTCCTTTTATCCTATTTATATTCACTAACCAAGTGCAACCGCCATTGCAATTGCAAATCCTTGATCTGCAACACCAGCACCACTTATGTTTCCATTTACTGTTAAATCACCACTTATTGTTACATTATTAGGAAGTCCTATTGTTAAAGTATCAGTTGCAGAAACAGTTGCTTCTATTTCATTTGCAGTTCCATTTATTGTCAAGGTATTACCAGCTTGAAGTGCTTGTGTGTTTGACCCATCTGAAAGAGTAATTCCAGAATTTAGTTGTGTTAATGCCTCAATAATATCTGTAGGATTATTACCACCTACATTTGGAAGATTACCAATATCACCTACATCAGTTGCAAGTTGATTAAATTCTACTCTCCACTCTTCAAAGGTAAACGAGGCTGGTGCGTTACGATCTGCCATTATTCTCTATCCACTAGTTTTAATATGAGAGATTTGATTTCATGCATTTCACTTTTTAATGTATTAATTTCTCTTACTGCATCTCTCAGTTGATCTTTTTCCATTTTCTTTTTCTTCATAGTTTCCATGTATGTATGATATGATGAACGACTTGTATTAATGATTGCACCACTAGATGTTTCTCTTACAAGTTCTCCATATCCTTCTACTTTAATTTTATCCATTTTACAATGCCAATGCTAATACTCTTAGGTTTTTAATTCTTGGTACGAAAACACTATTAGATGATTTCATTTCTATCTTAATAGCTGCAGATGAAAAAGAATTTAAATCATTAATAGTAAATTCTCTTTCTTTAAATAAGTTTGGATTGTCATCAGAAGAATCCAAATTATCTATTGTTGCAAGTCTATAAGGTATTTTGTCAAAATCTCTTGTATCACCTTCTTCAACAATCTTATAGTAAACATTTATTGTTGATGAACTTGGTTTGTTTGCATCAAATAATACTTTTAGTGCAGTTGCTGGATTATCTAAACTAAATCTTTTTGTCATATAGTTAGATGCATTTGATGTTCCAGTTGGTGCAATACCATCAAGATATCTTTCATGTTGAGTAATAGTAGTAGATGTATTAGAAGAATCTGCCGCAGTAGCAGGAGAAACATTAAATGAAGAACCATCATCTGCAACACTAGTAACAGTAAAGGTATTGCCATCATTATTACCACCAGATATGGTTATTTCTTTACCTATGTCCAAAGTTTTAATTTCATCTCTAATAGTACCAGATGAACCAACAGATATTGTACCAGTAGCATCCATAGTAATAGCAGTTGATGCACTTAGAGCTCTATCATCTAAATCAGTATCATTAAATGTTGACCTAGTATAATTAGAAATCTTATTAGATGTTAAACATAGTGATATTCTTTCACTATCTAATACAGGTGTTAAAAATGAACTAGTAGATTTCATTGAAGCAACAACATTTGCAGAAGTTCCAGCAACAAGACTTGAGTTTCCAGTTCTACCACCACTTAAACTATTATTTTGATTGACCTCTGAAGCAACTATTTCTCTTGATGGTGGATAATAACTTCTATTTTCTGGTATAGATCTAGGACTTTGTTTTGTATAAGATGTATTCATACCTGTCCATTGGTATCCAATAGTTGTGCCAGGAACTTTAATTTCTGATACTGCAAGTTGTACAATATCAGCTGCAAGGTTTCTTGTTGCAACAACGCCATTACCACCACTAAATACAGATTTCAAAGCAGGTTTTCCGCCTGGTATATTAGTTGCAGCTGCATCATCAGTAATAGCAATAATATAACTATCATTATCTGCACTACTAATTGTATGAGTTCCATTTAGTGCATCTGATGTAATACCTTGAGTTGTTGATTCTGCACCATAAAAACCATTTGCAACATTTGAAATTGTAACTTTATCATTTGCTTTCATTCCATGATTTTGATGAAAAACTCTAACTTTTGTATCTAAATCATCATTAGTTCCAGTTCCTGTGTTAGTCTGAAATGGATTAAATTTTAAAGTATCAGCAGGAACTGTAGTATTTACAAATGATGGAGTTCCAGTACCACTTATATCAAAATCAGCACGATATAAAGTAAACTTAACATCACGAGTCTGGTGTGGTGTCCATGTCTGACCATTTTGTGATAAGAATAATGTTCCTGTTAATGGGTTTGCAGATATTAATCTACTATCAGTTAAATTTGTTCCACCAACTTCAGAGAAAAATACTCTTGTTCCAGGCTCATCAACCTTGATTAAGATTGCATAATTTATATCGTCCTTTAGATATACAGGTGATGGAAAAGTAAATCGAGTTGCAGATGAAGCATCATCAGATACATTGATATCATCAATCTCTAATGTTACTTCTGACATTACTTTATTAGATGGAAATCCATCTATTGTATCAGTTATCTGTACTGTTACTGGTCTTGTACCTTTTACACTAAAAAACAAATCTACACTAGTAACAAATGCACCTTCTTGTCCTACATTTAAAAATGTTTGTGCGAGAGGATCATGTCTTTGTGGTGGATCTGGTGGTGGTGGGGGTGGATCAGCAACAAATGCAGATGCGATTGGTCTAGTACTTGTTTGAACTGCACCATATACAGTTCTATTAACTGTTTGTGTTTCTTCTTTATAATCTCTTTGAAAGTGAGCCTTTCTTATGTTAAGAATAGTCTGTTCTCTTTCTTCTGCAATACCAGTTGCATTATATTCTCTTTCACCTTTAGTAGACCATAATCCAAATTCTGTACTATTATTAATATTATCAATTAATCTTAATAATCTTTCACCAGTTCTAAATCTTACTTCTTCTGTATTTGGAATATAAAAGACACCAACAAACTGACCATTTGCATTTGTAATCATATCACTAGAATTTGTTTTCATTGTTGGAGCAGATGTTGTAACTGTACTTCCATTAATAGAAGATACAACCATTGTAATATTTACTTTACCATTAGAAATTTTTGCAATCGTTCCATTTACAGTTTCGCCCACTGCAAATCCATTTAAAACATTTGTTACAAAAACATCTCTTGCAGTTGATGTTCCAGGCCCTTGAGTTGCAATATGAGCAGATGCTTGGAGTCGTTGTAAAGTTCCAGTTTGAGCACCAGAAGATGTAAGAGAATTTGATCCATCATCTAATCTACCACCACCTATCGCACCAATGGTAACTATTTTAGTTGATGAGTCTACAGCAGTTACAACATAGTTATTATTTCTTGATACAGTAAAATTTAATTCTGTAGTTCCAGTTAAACTGCTTAACTGGATATGATGACCAGGCTTTATTTCATCAACACTTGCAACTGTAACTTGTGCAGAAGTTGTATCTGATCCACCAGTTCCTGTGAAAGAAACATTAGTAACAGCTGTTGCAGTATGAGTTGAATTTCTAATAATGTCACCAAAACCAAAAGCTTGTACTGCATCAGTAGCACCATCCCAAATTCTACCAGAATCAGATGCAGCTGAAGCACCAGGCGTTTCTAATTGATTTGGACTTAATTCTATTGGCCCATTATCAGTTAAAGTTTGTTGAGTTATTGTAAGATTAAAAATATCTGCTTGTCTAATAAAAGACGTTACATTTTCGTTATCAAAGAAACCATATAACTTTGCATTAGGTTTCATATTTTGAATAGAAATACTTACTGGTCTAGAACGAATAAAAGGTATCATAGAAATACCTACAATTCTGTCACCCATATTATGAGTTTCAACTGTAGATTGTAAAGTTGTTTCTATACCAGAACGAACTTGTCCTACAGTTTGAGAAAATACTTCTCTACTTTGACTTGTTTCTGTAGTTGTTGTAACTGTACCACCAGACACCCTTGTTGATGCTGTTGATTGAGTACTACCCAAACTTTGAGTTCCAGCAGATACTGGAGAACCATACCAATTATCTTGCCAACTTTCCCATACAACACCAGTAACACCTGTTTCATCTGCAATTTCTTTAATCGCATCAAAGTTATTGTCATCATTCACAACAATATCAGGCCTTCTTGTTACATCATTCCAATCATCAGAATATGGTACAAGAACAACCTTACCATTGAATGGTGCAACTTTATATGGATTTATATCAAAACTATCAGATGCATATGGATTTTCTACATGAGTTGTTTCTGTATATGGTAATGTTATAATACCATCATCATGTACTCTATAGTTTGCAGATGTTCTAGATGAATTACTAGAAACAGATTCTATCAATCCCACATTATCACTGAATGCCATAGGACGAAGCTCTCTTTTCTTCATGTCTATAGAATTTTTATAATCTGGATTTATAAAATCACCTATTACATGACCAGAAAAGTTATCTACAATAAATCCATTTTTTAATCTATCGTTACCATCTGAATCTTTAACTGCAAGATCCGCTGTTTCTTTTTCTAAAAGATTAAGAGATGTATAATATTCTAGATTAGAAATTCTTTTATCTAGTCTACCTATATCTCTCATAGTATATCTACGATTGTCTAATTTTTTATGTCTTACTTCTTTTAAATTTACAACATAAGGTTCATATGCAACTTCAAATAAAACCATACCATTTTCTGGTTCTTGTGGTTTTTCTGGATTTAATGAAGGTACACCTTGTAATACATCAAAACTTCCTAATCTATCTACGAAAATTAAATCTTTTCTTCCTAAGAAATAAGAAAAGTCTGCTTCTGCATTTGTTCCAAATTTAGGTATTTCTGATAAAATAGCATTAGTGCCAGTAAAATTTGCACCAGTATCATCTATTCTTGGTCTAAAATCTAAACAATCTCTTAATTCAAATTTTCTTCCATTACCTTGTGTGGAAGTATAACTTGGTATATCTTCATAATTTAAAGCATAAGAGTCTACAGAAAAATAATCACCACCACCACTAGAACTATGAGTAAAATAATTAAAGGTAATACGTAATCTTCCAGTTGGAACTGGTTGACCTGGCTTAAGATTTATTCTTGCAAGATCATAAAATGCATCTCTCTGTCCACCATCAAAAGTATATCTACTTGTAATATCTGGATCTGATGCTGTTGCATTAGCAGTAAAATCTGCAGCCATCTTTATAGACACTAACTGATAACCATCTGCCTTACCCAACTTTATTTCTGTATTTTGTGATTCTGCTTGTGTAGATGTATTTTTAATTTCACCACTAACTAAAGTTTTAGTTTTTTCTTGACCTTTTGCACCAGACACTTTTACAGCTGCAATTAATTTATAGGCAGTATTATTACCACTAGTAGTAATAACAGCAGTTCTATTTGAATTGCTAAGAGTTATACTAGATGAGGTAAGTATAACTTGATTACCACCATTAGTGCCATTTCCAACTACAAGATTATAATTTCCAATATCACTTGTACTTTGAAATTCTTCATTTGGATCTAAGTCAAATGTTACAGCTCCAGTACCACTGGATGTAGCACTGAGTGTTTTTGTTATTGTATATGTTGTTCCCAATGAGTTGTCTGGATTTGATACTGTATCTCCACGAATTTTTCTAACTCTACGATAATTAGTAGGAAATACTAAAAGTTTTTGATCTGGTCTAATTAATTTCGCAGAAAACTTTTGTATTTTAACAGCAGTTGCTACAGTTGAAAGTGCATTAGAAGTTAATGTTAATACAGTATTACTACTAACAGCATTTACCATACCCATAAAACTACCATCTAAATATACTGCATCTCCAGCTTTAAGTTCTGTTAAAAATGATGAACCAGCAGAACCAGTAATTTGTGTAGTGCTATTTGATGAAGTAGCTGCACCAGATAATGTAACTAAATCTGGAACTATATCAGCAATAAAATCTGGTAAATTATTAGAACCAGCGTTACCAGCCCACTGTGTATTAGTATACGTTGAGGAATTGGGAGTACCAGAATCATATCTAATATGTTTTACATCAGAAAAACTTATACCATCATTTAATTTAACATCAAAAAGACCAAGTTTAAATTGTGCATTTGTATAACCAGAAGAATGTAAATCGTAAAACCTTACTCTTGCAGTTCCTACTTTAGATCCATAACTTGCATAACCAAATGGATTCCTTAACCCATCATATAAATTAACTTCTCCAAATTGACTAATGTTTGGAAGTCCTTTGATTGTGTCAACAATAACATGATTACCCACTGGTGTTTGTATTGTTTTATCTTCTACTCTATCAAATGTTCTTGGTTTATCAGTTTTAATAAACTGTGTTGACATGGTTTCTATCTCATAACCATCAACATAAGCTTTGCCTGGTTCTACTGCAAATACAATTTTATCAGCATCTCCACCATCAGATGCAGAATAGATACCTCTATTTGTTCCACTCTTTAAATGTTCACGTACCTCTGCTAAAAATGGTCTGACTTCATAGTTACCGCTTTCATCAAATGTTCTTCTTGCAAGTGTGTGTTGTAGTTCAGCATAATCTGCATTTTTCTTATAAGATTGTACTTTACCATTACTTATTCTTCCAAGTTCAACAAAGTCAGAATCATCAGTTGCACTTAACGATTTCTTTGTTAGCGTTACTGCGATTTTAAATCTATGAGCGCCTGGTGCATTTACATTAGATGATCCAGTTGCATTATCTAATAAACTGATATCTTCCTCTGGTGTTGTAAAAGTTTCTGATACAACAAATCCAACACGATATGATGGTGTATTAGTATACTTATCTAAAAGAATAACTTGTTCTGTATTAGAAACAAAATGACCATTAATAAAATAAACACCAGCATGAACTAGTACAGCAGAACCAGTACCAACTGGGGTATCAGTTGATTGTATAGTTGCATTTAATTCAGTTGTTTGATTTTCACTTAAACTTGGATTTACAGTTGTAGTATTATTTGCATTTGTTGATGTAACAACTTCTCCAGATGCAAATTTAAGTGTTGCATTATCTGTTCCACTATCTTCATATTTGATATAAAGAGTTATAGGATCAGCAGATGTGGTTGATGTTGAACTTGTAGCTGCAACTGTACCAATAACCTTTGCCTTTACACCACTTGTTGCACCTACAATTATTTTATCTAAAAAACTTGTTCTGTATGTTTCAACTTCTAATGTATTATATGCAGAGTTAACTTTAATATAATCATACTGCATATCAAAGTTAAGATCGCCTGGAATAACCATAGAACCATTTTGAAAAATATGTTCTCCAAACTTAGTAATTTGATTTTGTAGTATTGTCTGTAGTTGTGTTAATTCACGAGCTTGTACTGAATAAGCAGGACGAAACATAACTCTGTGAAAATTCTTTGATGAGTCGTAATCATCATAGTAGGGTTTTACATTAAAGTTTGTAGCCATTAAATCAAATTCCTAATTTAAAATTCTATAACTATTTTTATATCTTCTGTTTGGTCTGATGCTCTGGAGATTGGTCTACGATTTTCTACATAGATAATATTTCCACTATCATGTTCTAGTTCTGGTGGTGCATATCCATTTGCAAATGTTATACCAGATAATGTTTGAGATGCAGTACCACTATCTGGAGTTCCATTTGCATTACTTGATGCACCAGTAACTAAATGATTAGAACTAAAAGCAACATGATTTCTATATGTTGATGATGAACTATTAGAGTCTATACCATAGTTTTCCCATTGTTCTTGTAAATAATATAAAATTTTATTTGTCGCATCCCACTCAACAACTCTACCAGTTGCATTTGTTGTTGCTTGTGTTATTTTTTCGTCAACATCAAATGAACCACTTGATGATGTCATTTTAATTGCATAAGTCATTCTTACTTGTGATACAGTAGAAACTGTCGTTCCACCTCTTAGATGTGGATCAACAACAATACCAACTTCTCTGAAATCGTTTGCAACTGTGAAGTCACCACTTTCTGTTTGTTCTAGTCTTGCATTCATCATAACAAAGTGTCCACCCAGTTCTGCAACTGGATTATGTCCATGCCCAACTCTTGGTGATATGATTGGAACAACTGTTGAACCACCACCAGATAAATTTGTTTCGTTTTGTGATAACCCAACATCAGTATAACATTTTGTTAAATCAATAGTTCCAAAAGTATAACCAACACCACCAGCATGAATTAATGAACCATTTTGACCAAACCTAACAATATTATTACTTGCAACTTTTAATTTAACAATACCACCAGTACCATCACCATTTACTGCTGTATAATAATCCGTATTTGCAATACTACCAGCTAAACCACTTCCAGGCGTTATACGAACAACCTGTATTGGAGCTCCATTAAAAGGTGCAGTATCACCAGATGCAGTTTCAACATCAGTAACCACACTTGCATCAGTTCTAACTGCAACAAAGTCTGTGGTTAAAAACTTTATAGTATCAGCAGTACTTAATGTGTACATATATTGAATATAATAATTACCATGAAAAAATGGTGCAGATGCTGTTGATGTTGGTTCTGTAGTTGTATTTAATGCAGTACCATTATCATTATCTAAAACTTTATATACTCTGTATGCAGTAGTTACAAAATAAAATGTACTATCATAAAGATTAGTCGCACCACTTGTTGTTGTATTTAAAGATGATATATCATGTTCATACATATCCAATGTAGTTGCTGTTGTTGGATAGTTTCTACGAGGAATAACAGATTCAACATCTGTAGATGTTATCTTTTTGGCAGCTAACATAGAATCCCACTTGTAATTTTCTTCTATGACTCTATCATGTGGATTAGGTGGAGATGCATCAGTACCCCCTGTAGTTTCAGTATCTGAGTACTTTGTTGTTGTAGTAAAAGGACTTGACTTTCCTACAAACAAATAATAATTAGATGCAGCTGTTTCGGAAAAAGATTCCTTAAATTGGTCTGCATTGTGTAATCTAAATTTTTCTGTAATAATTGCTGCCATTGTTTTTTTCCTATTATAGTATTATTTATACACCATCTTAGATTGATTGTTAATACTTTTCATTATTTATCACTCATTCCATTCTAGTTTTGATCTAGTTAAATTTCCTATAGCTTCTCTTACAAATACATTCCAACTAGCATTTGCTCCAGAAGATATTAAATATGGGTATGTGGAGTCTAAAAATGTACCACCACTAAATGTACAAGTTGTATAAGTTGAATTAAAGTGACATTGAATAATATTGATAATTCTATTTGTAGAAGAATCATAATAGTCACTTAAAATAAAAATTTTACCAGAATTAGTTACAACACAGTTTACGATTGGAGCTGGAAAATTATAGATGCTAGATATATTTGGATGCACAGAGGATGGAATTTCAAAATAGTCTGGTGACATACCATTTCTAGTATTGATATTAGTACTAGTTCCAGTAGCATTAATTAATGTATCTAAATTATAAACTCTAAAACAAGATCTAGTTCTTCCAGTACCATCATTTAAACCTAGAGCATAACCATTTGGTAATTTATAAATCCCTTGACTAGCAGTAATGGAATTGCTACGTTTTGCATTTGTATTTGGATAAGTTGCACCTGCTTGACCACCTTCATCAACACATATTAAGCCTCCAGAATTTCCTCCACTACCTTCTCTTGAAAAGTAATGATTATTATAATAAAAAATTGCTGGAGCACTATGACCAGTTCCCTGTGGAATATTACTAACACCATAACTTGTATTACTAATATTAGCTAATTTTAAATTAATATCATCACCAACACCATTTAGTTGTCCATAGTGTCCAGTTGTGTAATCTCCTGCTGGATTTGAACCAGAATTATCTCTATTCATACCATACGCTTCCATAAAGTCGAAACCATGCAACCCATGAATATTTCCATCAGCGTTTTGTAAAGTATCTTCGTGTGTTCCAGCTGCAACATATTCTCTATCAGAACCAGATTTTCCATTGGTAGTAATACCATGTTTCTTACCACCAGAATGGCCAGCTATGTAAGCAGTTTGAGAATTTAAACTACTAGTATGATGATTTGGTGGTCTATAAACCACTTGGCCTGGATCTGAAGGTTGAGTTATACTTGTCGGCCAATTTTGTGTATCTATTGCAACCACAGAAGGATAATTACTATGGTGTCCAAGACCACCAGATTGTCCAGCACCAGCAACATATGCACCACGCCCATTAGTTATCCAAAAATGTGATGTTGTATTATCAAACATTGTTCCATACTCGTTTGCATTTGATACTGATTGCCAAGAGTAATAATTAAAACCATTTGTTAATTGATGAAACATACTATGATAAGAACCAGAGTCTAAAGTTGTTGAGTTTTTATGAACTCTAAAAAGACCATCTCTTACATCATATCCACTCTGATTTCCATTAAGATTATTAAGTCTATTAGGATGATGAGTACCAGTAATGTATATGTAATCGTCATCACCTAATGTAAGTCTTGCTCGTTCAATACCATAGTTACCCCAACCATAATTATAAGTTAAAGATATGTGTCCTTTTTCAACTCTGTTTATTGGATCTATTATAGTAATATAATTTTGAGCGGGCTTGCCACCTGTCCAGTTGGCATTGCTACCATTGTTACCCATTGGCATATAAATTAGATCTTCATCTTGTGATCCAGCTGCACCTTGCAATATTTTCATCATATTACTCATAAAGTAATACCCTACGATAAATCTTTACCAGCAAACATTCCATAATAGGTTGGAGTGCCTGCGTTTGGATTTTGTGTTACAAAAACAAATATATCTTCATCACTATTTCCAGATGATAACGTAGGTGGACTTCCATCTTTCCATCTAACATTATATCCACCCCCACCTGTCCATGTTACACTTCGTGTAGTTCCAGATGCTGGTTGTTTTATTTTTACCATAAAAACATATGCACTATTTGTAAGACTAGGTGGTGAACTAAATGTCACTACAGTATTTGTTGTATTTACTAATTGAATATTAAAAGAATTAGCAGTTGATAAATTAAGAGTATCAGTTCCATCAGATGTTATTTCTACATGAGCATCTATAAAATTATTTGATTTTATATAACCACTAAATGCATAACTATCTGTAGTATTTAATTCTGAACTTCCAACTTGGTTTGCTCCTATTTTATCTGATGTAACTGCATTATTAGCTAATTCGCCAGTTCCAACTGCACCACTATTAATTTCACTTGACTCTACTGCATCTGCCACTATTTTTGCAGAAGTAACTGCATCATTGTTTATTTTAGAAGTAGTAACTGCATTAGCTACTATTTTATCAGAAGTAACTGAATCAGTAGCAAGAGCGAGTGGATTTACTGATCCAGCTGCTAATTTTGCAGAAGTAACTGCATCATCAGCTAATTTTGCAGTGGTAATACCACCATCATATATTTTTGCACTTGTAACTTGTGCATCTGCTATTTTAAGACTAGTTACTGCATTATCAGCTAATTTTGCAGTTGTAATTTCTCCAGTTCCTATTTCAGATGCAACTACTCCATCTACAATTTTAGGTGCAGTAACAGAATTATCTGTAAGTGCATTTGTTCCTATAGTATCAATTCCCATTATAGACTCCTATTAAACTATATTAATTGTACCATTCATATTTGCATGAGATGTGCATTGATAGTAAAGTGTTGCAGGCGCACTCATTGGTACTTTGAATATAACTGCACCAGAACCAGCATTATTTGTTACACCAACATTATATGCTGTTCCACTTGAACCTTGTGTTGATTGTATTCTGATTGGGTGACCACCAGAAATATTATTAAATTTATATTGTTCACCTCTTCTTAAATATAAGGTCGGATCATTTTCTGATGTTGGAAACCAAACATTTCCAGTATCAGCAAAAACATAATGGTTATTTCCACTTGCAGTTATGTTAAAAGTATGCATAATTGTTTTGCCGTTTACATCTAAGTCGCCACCAAGTTGGGGCGTAGTATCATCTACAACATTTGATAAACCACCCCCACCTATTCCAAGATTAGCAGGAGTAATCTTTTTTAGTACACCACCATCATTTATTAAAACATGGTCTGCATCTGAACTTGATGTTGTAGTTGTGCCTGCATCTGAATTTGCTGTGGTTAATACTGTAGCACTTGCATTTGGAAATGTTAATGAATATAAATTTGTACCATCTCCAATTTTAGTATAAAATTCATTGAAATTATCGTTTATTTTATCACCAGCAGTTCTTAATGGATCTCCACTTCCATCATTAGCTGCATTACCTATTCCTATTACTTGTTTTGCCATTTTAGAATTTCTCCAAAGGTTTCCTCTTATTTATATTACAAATCATCAAATGTTCTGGTAGTATCATCCATAGTAACACCTACAGTATCAAGTGTTACTGATCCAGTTCTTCTTAAAATAATTTCGCCTGGTGGTTGAACATTTATTTTTACACTCTTTGCAGTTTCTGGAATATCTCCGTTTGAATCACTCACTTGATTAATTCTGAATTGTGAAAACTGTCCAATTGTAAAATATGCACTTTGGTTTGTATCATCAAGTCTTACTTGTCTTGTAAGGCCTGGGTAGTGTGGAATTGCAACATTTGTTCCAGTTGGTGGTTGTGAAAATGCATACTTAGGTAATAGTTCTAAAGTAGGACTAAAGACACCAATTATACCACCACCTACTCCAATTTCAAATTCATAAGAACTACTAATAGTTCTTTCACGTTTGTTATCATTATCTAATTTATTATTAGGAGAATTTGTTTCCCATATATCTTCAAACTCTGTACTGCTCATTGGATTTGTTGTATTCAATGTTGTACCATCATCAGTAGTACCTAATCTTCTTCTAAACCTTGCAGAGAATAATGTTCTAAATGTAGATGCAAGTTCTGGTGAGTATGTTGTTGTATCAGAAGTAAAGTCTATAACATCACCAGCAGCTGGATTTCGTATCTTCATAGAATGAAGTTGTGCTTCTGCAAGAGATGTTGCAATAGATACTTCACCAAATACATTCCAACCAGCAGGATGAACTGACCTTATAATACTATCTCTCCAAGTATTAATAGATTCACCAACCTTTACTACATAAGAGTAATCTTGATAAAATCTAGAATCTTGAATCTTCATTTGTTCTTCGTCAAGTTGTCCTCTTAATCCAGAATAATCGCCACTAGAAATAACTATTGCACCATTATTTGCAGTTGCTTCTGCATGAACACATTGATGAGCAGTTGCATTTGCACTAGCTGTGGTTATAGGATCACCTTCAGTAAAGTGTTCTATTTCAGATTTTATTTCTAATAACTGTGTTGTACTATCGTAGGATTCTACAGTTCCATCAAAGTCTAATATTATATCACCTTTATTAAAAGTACCACTTACATTTTTTACAATTACATTTTTATTGAAAGTAACAGTAGGTGGACGAACATAACCTACACCATAGTCTTTCATTTGTATTTCTAATATTCTTCCAACACCATCAGTTGTCGTAGCAAAAACTTTTGCGTTTGATCCTGTAGAAGATGTTATTGTAACATCTGGAAGTTTTGTATAACCATTACCCTTTTTAGTAACTCTTATTTTTCTTATTGACGTTCTTTGTGCAGAAGGTAGAGTTTCACTTTCTAAAATAATATTGTGACCATTTTCTAATAGAAGTCCACTATTATCTCCTAGTTGTTCTTCTTGTTGTAACTCATGCAGTTCACCATTTGCGTCTTTTATAATTAACTTGTTATGATCTGATGATCCCTCTAAGACAATATTGTCTGGATATGTATCGTTTTCTATTGTTAGAATACCACCCAATACAGCTATATTAGCAGTTGCATCAACTCCATTTGTATTTGCATTGTTAAAAGTTACAGTATCATTGTATGTATATCCTGTACCACCATCTTCAACATAAACATCAGTTACGCCACCAGTTCCAATACTTCGTACTTCACCTTTAACACCAACCGAAACATCTTGTGGTAAAGAAAAATGAATAATATCATTAACTCTATAATATTGTCCTCTACTAGAAAGACTAATATTATTTGTAATACCAACAACTCTTGCAGTAATAGTAAGATCTAAAGTATTAGAAACGCCAGTAACAACCTCTCCTATAGAACCTTCTTCTCTTATTTGTTCACCACTTTCTGTAACAAGATTATCTCCATCTTCTGATAAAAGTAAATCAGCACTACCAGAATCAAAAGTTCCTAAGATTGTTCCACGATCTAAATTCAATTCTGCAATAACATCTGCACCATAAATAAATTTAGTAACACTTTGTACAACAGCTGTTGCACCAGATGTTTGTCCAGTAATAGTTTTTCCAACCAGTTGAGAAAAATCTGAATTACCATCTTCTCTAACTCTCATAAGATAATCAGTACTCCACTGACCATCAGAAAGTTTCATCATATTATCTTTTGGATATAGTAAACTAGATTCTTGATCAAATAGTATTCTAAAAAATAACTTATGACCTTCTTCTGTACCTCTTGCTTCGTATAAATCTTTTACACTCTTAATTAAATTTCTTATATCAATATTGTCTGTAATAGACTCAGGCAAAGATTCTAAAAATGATTTTTTAAATTTATCAAAAAAAGTATAAACTGTATTATCTATATCTGCATACGCTAATAATTGTTGTATGTTTTGTATAGGATTACCTTGATAGTTTGTAATAACAGCTTTTGCACCAGAAGTTAATCCAACTACGTTTTCACCTTCTGAAAATTTTTGTTGTGAACTAATATAAAGTTTACCAGTAGAATCATAATCATCTACCAGTATCGTTGCAGTATATCCACTTTTATCTCCACGAATAGTTTCACCCTCATGAAACTTACCCACAGAACTTTCAAGAACAATTTTATCATCATTGTTATCAAGGATTAAATTATTGGTAAGCGTTTCTTGTGCTAAGTATTCATTAGAACCACCTAATGTTAAACAACCAGCTTCTAAAAATTGATAGTAGTGTTTAACGAAAGTTGCAAACAAAGGATGTTCAGAACGAACAAACTCTGGTAGTTGTTCCTCAATATGAGGAGATACTTTACTTTCTAATTTAGATGTTCTAGGACAGCCTGACATTATTAATAACCACTAGATGAAGATGAACTACTTGATGATGATGATGAACTTGATGATGAACTACTTGCAGTACTAGCCACAGATGTTGTTGATGTTGTTGTTCCAAATGTTACTGT
>CENY01026096.1_pt1 | contig 34811 bp, 27 predicted proteins | sample 356181 | NCBI WGS metagenome assembly CENY01 (sample SAMEA2619840, study PRJEB7988) | marine metagenome | isolation source: saline water (ENVO:00002010), including
CCTGAAGACACTATACTCTGGGCTCATTTACAATCTTTAAGTGGGGGGGCTTGGAATGGTTGTGTTTATGATTACGAACTAATAAAGAAAAATTCCTCAATTTAGTGGCGACCCCGAGCAGACTCGAACTGCCGATCTCCTCCTTGACAGGGAGGCGTGTTAAACCACTACACCACGGGGCCATTTTATAATAAAAGAAATATTAGCGTTCAAAGTAAGGTAAGGTCAAGAAAAATTAAAACTTTGAAGCGACTCCATTGAATCCTACCTCATGGGTGCCATCAGAAAATATAGTTAATGGAGTCATTCGATTTCCTTTGCAAACTTTTTCAACACTAGTCCAAAACTCAGGATCAACTAATAAATTGATATTTTGAAATTCTTCCCCAATATCATCTAGCTCATTTATCAACATTTTAGAGTATTCGCATTCTGGGTGAGTAAAAACTGTTATCAAACTACCTTCTTAACACAATTTCTTTAGAGTTACAGATCAATACTATATAGATATGATTTAAAAAATAATACAAAAATAATTAACTTTTATTACTTTTTTTGATTCTTTTGTCCATATTTTTAAAAAAAGGTTGACAAATTGCCTATTATGTGGAAAATATTGTGGTTGCTTAATTTTCTTAAATTTCGGGGTTTTCCCTGAACTTCAAAAAGGTAATTAAAAAAAGTTGCAAACACTTAAAATATAATAAATGTTTTTAAACCTCGAATTATTTCGGGGTTTTTTGCGTTTAATTTGGTCAGAAAAGGAGAGCTGTAATGGTTCTAAGCATTCCTAACAATAGCAATGAAAGTTCGCTAAAAAACTTTGGCATTATTGATGAATCAAATTTTGATGCACCTGACCTAGTTCATATCCAAAAAGAAAGTTATGACTGGCTACTTGATGAAGGTATAAGAGAACTATTTAAAGAGATATCACCTATTAATGACTCTAGTGGTGACAGGTTTGAGGTAAGATTTATAGATCACGAAATTAGAGAACCTATAAGATCAGAAGAAGAATGCAGGAAAGAAGAAATAACTTACTCTGCTCCGCTATATGTGACCGTTGAACTGAAGATAATTTCATCTGGTGAAGTAAAACAACAAGTGCTGTTCATGGGTGATATTCCAAAGATGACGAAATATGGAACTTTTATTATAAATGGCGCAGAAAGAGTTATAGTTTCTCAGCTGGTTAGGTCTCCAGGGGCATACTTTCAGTCAAATCCTGATCCTGCTTCAGGCCGAACTTTATGTGACGCAAAACTTATTCCATATCGTGGTGCTTGGATAGAAATAGAAACCTCTAACAGGAACTTGATTACGGTGAAAATTGATCGTAAAAGAAAATCTCCCGTTACAACATTTCTAAGATGTATTGGTATAGAAACAGACGAAGAGATCCTTAATATTTTTAAGGATGTTGATAACTCTGAATATCAATTTATAAAAACTACCCTTGAAAGAGATAGTGCTGTAAAAACCAGAGATGAAGCATTAATTGAATTTTATAAAAGAATAAGGCCAGGTGAACCTCCAAACCTTAATAATGCAGACAAATTAGTAGAAGAACTTTTTTTTAATGAAAGAAAATATGACCTAGGCAGAGTAGGAAGGTACAAGTTAAACAAAAAGTTAAATTCAAATGCACCTTTATCAGAAAAAATAATAACCAGAGATGATTTGGTTGCAACTATGAAACATCTAATAAGAATTAATAATAACGAAATTTCAGCAGATGATATTGATCATCTCGGAAATAGAAGAGTTAGAGGAGTAGGAGAATTAATTCAAAATCAAATTAGAGTTGGCCTTCTTAGAATGGAAAGAGTAATTAAAGAAAGAATGACAACTCAAATGGACCCTGAGGTTACTACACCGGCTGCGCTAGTAAACATCAGGCCAATTGTTGCATCATTAAGGGAATTTTTTGGTGGCTCTCAGTTATCCCAATTTATGGATCAGACTAACCCTCTTTCTGAACTTACACACAAAAGAAGATTGTCTGCACTAGGGCCGGGAGGACTTTCAAGAGAAAGGGCAGGATTTGATGTAAGAGATGTACACCATAGTCATTACGGCAGAATCTGTCCCATTGAAACACCAGAAGGGCCAAACATTGGTTTGTTGGGGTCATTGGCTGTTTATGGAAAAACTAATAATTATGGCTTTATTGAAACTCCATACAGAAGAGTATTTAATTATATAAGTTCGAACGATGCCGAAATAGTTTCAAGAACAGTTACAGAGGATGTTAAAAGCGGCAAAAAGATAGTAGTTAAAAAAGGGCAAATTGTAAAAAAAGAGGACTTTGAGAAAATAAAATCTCTTGAGCCTTTTAACATAAATGTTACTCCTTATATTACTTCCAAACCTCAAGATGTTGAGTTTATGTCTGCTGATGAAGAAGAGGATAAGGTGATTGGTCAATCTACAACTCAAATTGATCAAAAAGGTCAAATTGTTTCTGATACGGTTGACGTAAGGGAAGGAGAAGACGTAAAAAAAATTAGTCCAGAAAATCTGAGTCATTTAGACGTGTCTCCTCTTCAAATAGTTAGTGTGTCAACATCCTTAATTCCATTCTTAGAACATGATGATGCGAATAGGGCTCTAATGGGGTCAAATATGCAAAGGCAGGCAGTTCCTCTATTGTTACCTGAATCACCTCTGGTAGGAACTGGTATGGAGCAAAGAGTTGCTCAAGAAAGTGGCCAAGTAATTGTTTCTAACCACAATGGAATTGTTTATTCTTCCACAAGCACTGAAATCCAGATTATGGACGAAGAAGATGAAATTCATACTTATGATCTAAGAAGATTTGTGAGATCTAATCAAGGTACATGCATTAACCATATTCCTATAGTTAGCAAAGGCCAAAAAATAAAAATAGGGCAACCTCTTGCTGATAGTTCTTCAACAGATGGCGGTGAATTGGCTTTAGGACAAAATTTGACGGTGGCATTTATGAGTTGGGGAGGATACAACTATGAAGATGCGATTATACTTAATCAAAATTTAGTTAAAGATGATAAATTTACATCTGTTCATATTGAAAAATTTGAAGTTGAGGCTAGAGAAACCAAACTAGGCGACGAAGATATAACTAGAGACATACCTAATGTTGGAGAAGACACTCTTTTGAATTTAGACGAGGATGGAATAATTCAAGTAGGAGCGAGTGTAAAACCAGGTGACATTCTAGTAGGAAAAATAACACCAAAGGGTGAAACAGAGTTAACATCCGAAGAAAAACTATTAAGGGCTATTTTTGGAGAAAAGGCTAGAGATGTTAAAGACTCTTCTCTGAGAGTTCCTCATGGCCAATATGGAAAAGTAATTAATGTAAGAAGAATTTCTAGAAAAGACCTAAAACCAAGGAGAAAGGGTGGAATTACCCTGTCTGCTGGAGTTCAAGACCTTGTTAGAGTATGGATAGCCGAAAAAAGGAAAGTCACTGAAGGCGATAAATTAGCTGGAAGGCATGGTAATAAAGGAGTGATTTCAAAAATACTTCCTCAAGAAGATATGCCTTGTTTGCCTGACGGTACACCCGTAGACATAATTCTTAACCCAATTGGCGTACCCTCAAGAATGAACTTAGGACAGATACTAGAAACTCATTTAGGAAGGGCTGCTGACCTTCTAGGGTTTAAAGCAAGAACTCCTGTATTCTCAGGAGCAGACGCTGTAACCGTAGAAGATATGCTAGCAAGAGCATGGTTTGTATCTGAATCTAACGCTTTTAATAAAGTTGATTTAGACGATGAATCAATTAATTGGGATAAAGTCAATGAATGGATAAAAGATAGCGGGTTCAAAGCAGATAAGGTTTTTTCTGACAGCGCGTCTAACAAAGGTTATGCATCCAAGGCATGTTTATCTATTTGGTTAAAAAATGAAGCAGGAGTGGATATAAGCAATATAAAGGATTCAGAACTTATGCAATGTGCACTGGATGTTCAAATTAACCAAGGTCTATCCGCACCATTGTTTGGTAAAACAGTGCTTAGAGATGGAAAAACTGGAGAATACTTTGATCAGCCAGTTACTGTCGGAAATATGTATATCTTAAAACTTATACACCTTGTTGAAGACAAAATTCACGCAAGGTCGACAGGCCCGTACTCTTTAATAACTCAACAGCCATTAGGGGGCAAGGCGCAATTTGGTGGTCAAAGATTTGGGGAGATGGAAGTTTGGGCTTTGGAGGCTTATAGCGCTGCCCACACCTTGCAAGAGATGTTAACTGTAAAGTCTGATGATGTTATTGGGAGAGTTAAAACGTATGAAGCAATTGTTAAGGGAGAGCCTGTTACACAACCGGGGATACCAGAATCATTTCAGGTTCTCCTCAAAGAACTTCAAGGGCTTGGGCTCTCAATTGAACTAATCTCTGAAAACTCTGTTAGTGGTAATTTAGGTCAAGAAGACAAAGATACTATTGGCGATAATTTTGAAAGTTATGAACTTCCAGATGAATTAACAACAGACATCGCTTTTCCTGAGCCTGCAGAAGATACGCTTGAAGATCTTACAAAACAACTTATTGATGGCCAAGACAATAGCGGTCAAGAAATCTCAGAAGAATCTTTAGAAAGTTTGATGGATGCTGTTGCAGAAGAAGAAGTGGATGATTCAGAGAAGGAGGAAGAATAATGACAACAAGTGGAACTGAATTTGACGCAATAAGAATATCTTTAGCATCTCCTGACCAGATAAAAGCATGGTCATATGGTGAGGTGACCAAACCAGAAACAATTAATTACAGGACATTAAGACCTGAAAAAGATGGTCTATTTTGTGAAAGGATTTTTGGACCCATAAAAGACTGGGACTGTGGTTGTGGAAAATACAAGAATATTAGATATAAAGGTGTGATATGTGATAGATGCGGAGTTGAGGTGACAAGGGCTAAAGTTAGGCGAGAAAGAATGGGTCACATATCATTAGCTGCACCAGTTGCTCACATATGGTTTTCAAAAGGAACACCTTCAAGGCTAGGGGTGTTGCTGGACATATCACCAAGAAATCTAGAAAGAATATTGTACTTTTCTCAGTACATCATTACTTCAATTGATGAAGATACAAGATCAGAGGCTCGCCAAAATTTTGGAGATGACCTAGCTAAACTTCAAAAAGCACAAAATAATAAGTCTAAAGAACTTGCTCCAGAAGAATTAGAAAGTGCAATAGATAAACTTAATACAATAATCCAAGATCTAGATGACCTGAAAGAGGGCGACCTTCTCAATGAGTTGCTTTACAGAGATTATAAGGATAAATATGGTCCTGTTTTTAATGCGGAAATGGGTGCGGATGCAATTTTAAAATTACTACAAAAAATTGATCTTGAAAAAATTAGTAATGACCTAAAAGAAGAGATAGGGATAACGTCTGGCCAAAAAAGAAAAAAATCATTGAAGAGATTAAGAATAGTAGAAGCTTTTAGAAAAAGTGGAAACAAACCTGAGTGGATGATACTTAATGTTCTGCCCGTTTTGCCGCCTGATTTGCACCCAATGGTTCAACTCGATGGAGGAAGGTTTGCCACTAGCGATTTAAATGATCTTTATAGAAGAGTAATAAATAGAAATAATAGGCTTAAACATCTACTTGACTTGGAGGCTCCAGAAATTATTGTAAGAAATGAAAAGAGAATGCTCCAAGAAGCAGTAGACGCTCTTATAGATAATGGGAGAAGGGGAAGAGCCATACAAGGCAGTCATAATCATGTCTTAAAATCGTTGACCGATTTGTTGAGAGGAAAGCAAGGAAGATTTAGACAAAACCTACTTGGAAAAAGAGTGGATTATAGCGGAAGATCTGTGATTGTTGTTGGACCAAATTTAAAACTAAACGAATGTGGCCTTCCTAGGAAAATGGCACTTGAACTATTTAAGCCATTAGTTATGAATGCGCTTGTAATCCAGGGGTACGCTCACAACATAAAAAGTGCTAAGAGAAAGGCTGAGTCAGGAGATGATGAGGTTTGGGATATACTTCAAGAGGTAATAAAAGACCATCCTGTTCTTTTAAACAGAGCCCCAACTTTGCATAGGCTTGGAATACAAGCCTTTCAGCCGGTATTAGTAGAAGGAAGCGCAATAAGGTTGCACCCTCTCGTTTGTCCAGCTTTTAATGCTGACTTTGACGGAGATCAGATGGCCGTTCATGTGCCTCTTTCAGAAGAATCTATTCAAGAATGCAGAAGTTTGATGATGAGTTCTGAAAATATGCTAAGTCCAGGATCTGGAACACCAATAGTAGCGCCTACTTTAGACCTAGTTCTTGGAAATTATTATTTAACCGAATTAGAAGAATCCGAAGAAAAGGAGCCTAAAAAATACAATTCTATTGAGGATGTTATTTTCTCATATAACGTAGGAATGACCCCTTTGAGAGAAAAAATTGAAGTTCTTGAGTTAAGTCAAAATAATGAACCCTTTTATACTACTGCGGGGAGAATTATTTTCAACGAGATACTTCCAGATTCGTTTGAATTTATAAATGAAACTATCAATAAAAAGCTACTGCAAGAAATAGTTGTAAGGTGCCATGAAAATGAAAATAATAAGGTAACCAGCGATTTGCTAGACGGGTTAAAAAACCTAGGATTTAAATATTCCACTAAATCTGGAACTACTATAGCGATAAAAGATATGGTTGTGCCTAAAGTTAAAAGTTCTTTGCTAAAAAATGCGGATAGTAAAATCTCAAAACTTGATGAACTTTATACTCACGGATTAATAAATGACGAAAACGAGAGATACCAAAAAACTGTTGACGTTTGGACGGAAACCAATGAAAAGTTAACTCAAGCTGTTAAAGAAACTCTACCTTATTTTGGTGGTGTTTATGCAATGTCTGAGTCAGGTGCAAAAGGTAATATTGAGCAAATAAGACAAATGGCCGGTATGAGAGGTCTTATGTCAGACCCGAAAGGGAGAATTATTGAATTGCCTATAAGATCGAGTTTTGTTGAAGGTCTATCAGTGCTGGAATATTTTATTTCTACTCATGGAGCAAGAAAAGGTTTGGCTGATACTGCACTAAGAACAGCCGACTCAGGATATTTAACAAGAAGGTTGGCAGACGTGGCTCAAGATCTCATAATTTCATCGGTAGATGATAAAACTGATGAAGGAATTTTAGTTAGAGATTCTGAAGAAAATAGCATCCAAGCTAGAATATCTGAAAGGATAGTTGGGAGATATCCATTTGAAGACATTAAAGATCCCAAGACAAATGAAGTTATCGCTGATTCTAACACTTTAATTACTGTAGAACTGGCTAATAAAATTCAGGATAGCGGGGTTAAGGAAGCATTAGTTTATTCTCCTCTAGGGTGTAAATCAAAATATGGAATTTCACAAAAGAGTTATGGAGTTTCTATGGCATCTGGTCGCCCAGTTTTATTAGGTGAGGCAGTTGGAATTATTGCTGCCCAATCAATTGGAGAGCCAGGAACACAGTTAACTATGAGAACCTTTCATACTGGAGGGGTTGCTGGTCTTGATATTACTAGCGGATTACCGAGAGTTGTTGAGTTATTTGAAGCTAGAACCCCTAAAGGTGTTTCAATTCTTTCTGAAATAGATGGCAAAACTGAACTAACGGTAGGGTCACAAGGAAGAACTATTAAGGTTAGCAATAAGATCCAGAAAGAGTTCGAGTATAAACTTCCTACAAAATCGAAATCCAAGATCAAGTCAGGTGACTGGGTAGAAGTAGGAGATATATTATCAACAGATGATTCAATAGTTTCTGAAACCCCCGGCTTGGCAAAAGTGATGAAAAGTTCTATAAAAATAAGTTGGGAAGAAAGCGATGAAAGAGAATACCTAATTCCGGCAGCATCACAAATTTTAGTTAGAGATGGCGAGGAAGTAAGTGCAGGACAAGCATTAACTGCTGGCCCAAAAAGTCCTCATGACATCCTGAGAATAATGGGTCAACAAGAATGTCAAAGATACTTGATAGATGAGGTTCAAGCGGTTTACAGATCCCAAGGTGTTTCCATTCACGATAAACATATAGAGTTAATAGTGAGACAAATGTTGAGAAAAGTTAAGATAGAAACAACTGGTGATAGTGCAGAATTTCTACCCAATGAGTTGGAGGACAGAATAAAGTTTGAAGAAGTTGTCGAACAAATGAAATCTGAAGGCAAAACTCCTCCTACCGCTAGCAAGGTACTGCTTGGGGTTACTAGATCTTCTTTAAAAACAGACAGTTTCTTAGCCGCTGCTTCATTCCAAGAAACAGCAAGAGTATTAACAGAGGCTGCTGTTGGAGGCTCTGTAGATAACTTAAGAGGCCTTAAAGAAAATGTAATTATTGGAAGGTTAATCCCAGCTAGGCTTGATAAGTCTGAAGAGGGTTACGATAAATTAGGATTCAAGAATCTTTCTAAGAATATTTTTGCTAACAACGAAGAAATGAATGTTGATTCAGATGATTCAGAAACATCTTCTGAAGACTCTGAAGGCGCTACAGTTGATATCAGTGAAAATTCAGAGGACAATAGAGAATAATAACCCTTATTAATAATAAGGGCGATTAGCTCAGTTGGTTAGAGTGCAGCGTTGACATCGCTGAGGTCGTAGGTTCGAATCCTTCATCGCCCACCATAATATATGCGTATACATAACGAAGATACAATAGAAGATATCAGATACAAAATAAGGCACTCGGCTGCACACATAATGGCAGAAGCTGTAATTAATTTATTTCCAGGAACAAAAATTGGAATGGGGCCTCCTACTGAAAATGGGTTCTACTATGACTTCGATTGTCCTAAAGCACTTTCACAGGAAGATTTAAAAATTATTGAGAAAGAAATGAGAAAGATAATTAAGTTAAAAACAAAATTTTCTGGAATAGTTGTATCTAGAAAAGAAGCGATAAAAAGATTTGAAGGTCAAGATTATAAAATAGAAATAATTAATGGAATCCCTGAAGATGAAAAGATTAGTATTTGGAGCCACGAAAGCTGGGAAGATATTTGCAGAGGAGGGCATGTAGAAAGCACGAAAGATATTCCTGCATTTAAACTTTTAGATGTTGCTGGAGCATATTGGAAAGGGGATGAAAAAAACCCTATGCTTCAAAGAGTATATGGAACAGCATGGGAGTCAAAAGATGCTCTGAAAGAATATCTTAATAAATTAGAACTTGCTGCTAAAAGGGATCACAGAAAATTAGGTGTATCGCTAGACTTATTCCATTTTGATCAGTTTGCTCCAGCAATGCCATTCTTTTTGCCAAAGGGAGCATTCCTTCTTAATAAATTAATAGACTATATGAGAGATAAGTATGAAATTCATGGATACCAAGAAGTTGTAACTCCACAAATTTTTAGTTCAAAACTTTGGGATATGTCTGGCCACTCAGAACATTTCAAGGAAAATATGTTTTTTACAGAAAGTGAAAATAATAATATGGGAATTAAGCCCATGAACTGCCCATCTCACTACCTTTTATTTAGGTCTCAACTACATTCTTATAGAGACCTTCCTATAAGGTATGCGGACTTTGGAAGACTTCATAGAAATGAAAGGTCGGGTGTTTCTCATGGACTAACAAGAGTTAAATCCTTTTCACAAGATGATTCTCATATTTTTTGTAGTTTTAATCAAATAGAAGAAGAGGTCTCATCTTTTCTAAAATTTTTAGAAGAAGTATATGCTGATTTTGGATTCGAAAATCCTACATATAACTTATCTCTTAGGCCAAAAAATAGGTCGGGTTCTGATGAAATTTGGGACAAATCAGAAAAAATAATGAATGATATTTTAAGTTCTTCGGGTATGAACTACTCAATTCAACAAGGAGAAGGGGCATTCTATGGCCCAAAAATTGATGTAACTATTCCAGATGCTTTGGATAGAGAATGGCAGCTTGGCACTGTCCAATTAGATTTTTTTGCGGCAAGTAAATTTGGGCTAAATTATATTGCAGATGATGGATCAAAAGAGGAACCAGTAGTTATCCATAGAGCCATTTTTGGCTCTCTTGAAAGATTTTTAGGGGTACTAATTGAGCACTATGGTGGACAATTTCCTTTTTGGCTTAGCCCTGATCAATTTTCAATAATTCCTATCTCTGAAAACCATTTTAAATATAGCCTAAATTTACAATCAAAACTAAACGAATTAAAAATGAGAGGCAAGACTGACATATCCAATGACAGGTTTAATAACAAGATTAGAAAAGCCCAGATTAACAAAACGCCCTTAATGATAATAATTGGCGACAAGGAGATTGAGTCTAATAATTTCACAGTAAGGCTTAGGGATGGCTCAAATATAACTGAACTAGAGCTGCAAAACTTTAAAATTTTATCTGAATGTACAGACAAAATAAACGATGATCAGGACCTCTCAAAATTATTAAAATATGGTAAAATTTAAATATGGCTGAGGATTCAATAAAAATACATAGGGGTCTCGTAGGAGTTTATTTCGACAGAACAAAAACTACGTTTATAAATGGAAAAGAGGGAATTTTAGAATACTGTGGCTACAGTATTCATGACTTAGCGGAAAATTCTACTTTTGAAGAAACTTCATATTTATTGCTCAATGGTAAACTTCCAAATCAGTCAGAACTCGAGCAATTTAACAATAATTTAGTTGATGCTAGGCCTATTCCTTCTGAAATTTTGGACATAATAAGATCAATAAAAGATGCTCACCCAATGGATGTCTTAAGGACTGCTGTTTCTGCTTTATCTGCATTTGATGATGATACAGAGGATAAGAGTTATGAAGCAACCATGAGAAAGGGTATAAGATTAACTTCTCAAGTGCCTACAATAGTTATGGCGCACAATGCTATCAGGAATAACAAGGAGCCAATTGAGCCAAGCAAAACACTTTCACATGCTGCTAATTTCCTTTATATGCTAAACGGAGAAACGCCTTCTGAAAGTGCTTCGAAATTAATGGATAAAGACTTTATTGTGCATGCAGATCATGGTTCTAATGCATCAGCTTTTGCTGCAAGAGTAAGTGCAGGAACACAAGCAGACCTGCACAGCGCAGTAACTGCTGGAATTGCTGTTTTATCAGGACCTTCTCATGGTGGAGCAGCTGAAAATGTAATGAAAATGGTTAAAGAAGTTGGGTCAGCCGACAAGGCAAAAGATTATGTAACTAATCTCTTAAGAAATAAAGAAAGGGTGATGGGGTTTGGTCATAGAGTTTATAAATCTCAAGACCCTAGAGCTGGTCACTTGAGAGAAGGAGTAGAGCAACTTAGCCACGAAAAAGGTGAGCCTGAATGGTATGAAATACTGGTGGCAGTTATGGATGCTATGAAACCCTACCAAAGAAGAGGAATTAACGTTAACGTAGACTTTTTTGCGGGTGTAATTTATCACCTTCTTGGGATACCTACTGATTTATTTGTACCTATTTTTGCAGTCGGTCGTATACCAGGGTGGACTATTCAAGTTTTAGAGCAATATGAGCACAATATATTAATAAGACCTTTGCTAGAATATACAGGTGAGCATCAACAGAAATATATCCCAATCGAAGAAAGATAATAAAAATATTCTAAGAGAAATATTTCAAGATTCTGCTGAGATTGACTATTCTACTTTTATAAATTTTGCTCTATATAACAAAGACTACGGATTCTATTCTAATAAAAAAAGAATGTTGATGGCAGACTTTATAACTAGCCCATTAACTCATAAAAGTTTCGGAATAATGGTAGCCAAACAAATTGCTCAAATATGGGATTATTACAAAAACCCAAAACATTTTTCAGTAATTGAGCTTGGAGGAAGCACAGGAAAACTAAAAGATGACATTGTTTCATATATAAAAAAATATAATAGAAAATTTTATCGCTCTTTAATTTACTTGAACATAGACGCAACAAACAATGACTCCCTATTAGACATAGACTTTAATTCAAAATATGGATGCATTATTTCAAATGAATTTTTTGATGCACTACCTTTTGATAGATTCCAAAAAAGGGGGGGAAGTTTAAAAGAAATATTTATTAAGAAAAATGAGAAAAATGACCTTGTGGAAGTATTAAGAGATAGCAACAAAACAAATATTCTAGAACAAAAAATTATTGCAAAAATCCCAGAAGAATCAAGAATAGAAATCACAAATAACTTAAAAGAGATATGCAACAAATTGTCTTCATTTTTAGATCATTGCGTTATGCTAACTATAGATTATGGCTTTGAAGATTTAGATCATTTGTTAATTAATAATCCCAATGGGCTCGTTAGATGCTTCGCGGGCCACAATATGGATAAAGACATTTTAAGTAACATTGGGAACAAAGATATTACTTGTGATGTTAACTTCCATTTTCTAGATCATTATTTAGAATCGGCAGGATTTAAAAAAATAGGATTTTGTTTACAAGAAAAGTTTCTCCAAAACATGGGAATAGCAAACTATTTTAATTCCACAAAAAATCCTATAGAAAAACAACAAATAGTATCGCTAATGAACCCAGATGGTCTAGGAGGGTTTAAAGTGTATTTTCATGAATTATGCTCAAAAAACTTTGATCCACAAGGTCTGAATCAATAAAATTTTCCGTCTGACTTAGCTTCAGTTGTAGATGAAGAGTCATTAATTTTTTTTATTGATGTCTGGAATGCTGATTTCATTAATGCAACATCTGAGGCTATAGGCATCCACAAGAATCCTTGCTCAATTCTTCGAGAAATTTCCTCAGGAGTGCCACAATGTATTCCTGTAGGAATTCCATGCTTCTTGCCGGCCTCCAAAACCTTATTTACTGCAGCAACGTGCTTTGGGTGTTGATTATCCATGCCTAAAGGGACTCCAAGTGTCGCTGCTAAATCATTTGGGCCTATAAAAACTACATCAACCCCAGGGACTTCCATGATACTATCAATTTTATTGACCGCCTCGATATCTTCAATCATTAATACTACACAAATCTCTTCATTGGCGTGCTGCATATAATCCGGATAAACTGCATTTGGTCTTGTTGCTCCAATGCCTCTTGTACCAAGAGGAGGATACCTACATGCATCTATCGCTCTTTTTGCTTCTTCAGCATTTTTCACATCAGGCACAACAACTCCCAATGCGCCAGAATCCACAACTCTTTTTATAATTAGTGGATCACTGCCCGCAACTCTTACAAATACAGGAATTTCGGTGTGTTCGACAGCCCTAAAACAATGGACCAAATCTCCTAAATCAATTGAACTGTGCTCACACTCAATATTTATCCAATCCACTCCTGTTGTCGCTAGTGTTTCACACACCAAAGGGTTTCCACTTGAAACCCATGTGCCTATAGATGGTATTCCTTTTTTTATTTTTGCTTTTGCTATATTTTTCTTCATTTTTTAATTATTTTTGTGAATAGTTGTATTATGTATCAAGTTTAGAAAAGAAAACAATAGAATACTCTAACAATCAGCTTTAAGGAAGTTATGGGAAGATTTAATAAACTGGAAACACTAAATTACATTAAAAAGGCAAAAGTTGTCCCTGTTTTTTATGACGCTAGTCTAGAAGTGACCATAGAGGTTGCCTCGGCTTGCTACAGAGGCGGAATAAAAATTTTGGAATTCACAAATAGAGGTGATCTGGCATGGGAGGTATTTAAAGAATTAGAAAAATATTGCAAAGAAAATTTACCTGAAATGGTTTTAGGCGCAGGTTCAATTTCTGATTCAACAATGGCAGATATGTATATTTCTATGGGTGCTAATTTTATTGTTGGACCTTTAACAAACCAAAATGTAGCGATTTCTTGTAATAGAAAAAAAATACCATACATGCCTGGATGCCTAACTCCCACAGAAATATCAAATGCTGAAGAATTAGGTTGTGATGTTGTTAAAGTTTTTCCTGCTGACTCTTTAGGTGGGCCGTCATTTGTTAAATCCATTTTAGCTCCAATGCCTTGGTCATTGATTATGCCAACAGGAGGGGTTGATATGGATCCTGCAGGATTAAAAGAATGGTTTGATTCTGGTGTATTTTCGGTAGGGATGGGATCAAAACTTTTTACTAAGGAGATAATGCAAAATAAAGATTGGGCGTTACTCGAAAAACAATGTAAAGAATTAAGTAAAATATTAAAGGACATCAGTTAAGGAGGGATTTATGAAAAATGTTGCAACTTTAGGAGAGATACTTGTAAGGCTCGCTACTCCAAAAAAGGAAAGGTTTGTTCAATCAAACAATTTTGACATTGATTATGGAGGAGGAGAATATAATGTTGCTGTTTCGTTAGCTCAGTTTGGGGTCCCAACAAAATTTATTACTGCTTTGCCTGAAAATCCTATTGGAGATGTTGCAATAAATAGAATAAGAAGTTTTGGAATTGACACCTCCAGCATAATCAGGCAAGGCTCTAGAATTGGTCTTTATTACTTGGAACATGGGGCAGCCATGAGGCCATCAAAAGTAGTTTATGATAGAGCTAAAAGTTCTATAAGTGAAGTAGAATTAGGAGATTTTGATTGGGAGAAAATTTTTAAAGGAGTAGGTTGGTTTCACTTCACAGGGATAACACCAGCGCTATCAAAAAAAGCTGCAGATGTCACATTAGAAGCTGCAAAAGCTGCAAAAAGTCTTGGGTTAAAAGTGAGTGCAGATATGAATTATAGAAAAAACCTATGGTCACCCCAGGAAGCACAAAAAATCATGAAACCTTTGATGGATTATGTGGATATAGCTATAGGGAATGAAGAAGATGCAGAAAAATGCTTAGGGGTTTCGGCTGAAAATCAAGATGTGACGTCAGGAGAACTAAATCCAGACGCCTATAAAGGTGTTATAAATAAACTTTTTACTGAGTTCGGTTTTGAAAAGATTGGAATAACCCTTAGAGAAAGTTTGTCAGCAAGTGATAACAATTGGTCTGCAGTATATTCTGAGGGTGGCGAAATGTATGTAGGACAAAAATATTCTGTCCATATGGTTGACAGGGTCGGTGGCGGAGATGCTTTTTCTGCTGGAATTATCTATGGAAATCTTCAAGAAATGCCTGCAAAAGAAACTCTTAAGTTTGCTGTTGCCTCATCAGCATTAGCACACACAATTCATGGGGATTTAAATTTAGTTTCTCTAGACGAGGTTAATGCTGTGGCAAAAGGTGATACTAGCGGGAGAGTTCAGAGATAAAAGGATTTTGTCTAACAAAAGTTACTCTCAGCCTCTTTTTATTTGTTTCTTTTTTCGGAACAATTTATGCGGATGAGCAGGGTCAAAATAACAATCAGATGGATATATCTGGAGATAAATATGATCTTAGGGTTGGGCACACGGCAAACCCAAAAGTAGGATATCTAGACCTAACATTTCAAATTAATAGCAAGGCAAAAGAAACTCAAAAAAACAATTACAAAATATCGGTAATTGCAGAAAAAGGAGAAGAAAAATTTAAAACATTTGCGCTAAATACTTCCGACTACCCTGATATATATAAATGTGTGTTTGATTTAGAAAGAAGTGGCAATTGGATTTTCAAAACTAACATTTCTAATAATAATATTGAGGAAAATATTGAATTTTCCATTTACATTGAGGATAGGAATAGGGAGACGAGTCCATTTTCACCATCATTTTATTTATTTGCAATAATTTTCCTAATTATATTTTTAGCTCCGTTGTATATTTTTAGAAAAGCTATATTCTATAACTTAAAGTAAAATTATAGGGGGGTTATGCCTGGATTTAGAGTTGCCTTAGTAGGAGTGGGACAGCGAGGACTGCAACACCTTAAGGCTTTATGCGACTTACAAGAAGAAGAGTTAATAACAATAGAGGCTTTGGTCGATCCATTTAGCGAAAATTTAACCTCTGAGAAAATTAACAAATATGTGCCAAAATACAACGATTCTAATATCAAATTGTTTACTGACTATGAAAAATTCCTGGATGAATGTGAAGTTGATGGAATATGGTTTGTGATTCCACCAAATCAGCATACAAATCAAATAGAAAGAGCAGCACAAAAGGGAATTGCCATTTTTGCTGAAAAGCCTCAAAGCCTGTTTTTAGACGAAATTTTTCCAATGAATGATGCTATAGAAAAATACAATGTTCCTTCGATTTGTGGATTCCAAATGGAGTATGATTCCTGGTATACAAAAATCAGAGAGTATCTTAATGATAAGTGGGTAGCTTCTATGACGATGATTAATTGTGGGGCTGTTGAAACTCATGGTGTAAAACATACGATGATTAAGAAAGATCAGGGGCCTGAAAATCGCATATGGACAGCAGATAGAAAATGGTCAGGAACTTCTATGGTTGAGGCAGGAATACATCAGACCGACCTGATGAGATATTGGTCAAACGATGATATTAGTTGGGTACAATCTTCATACGTAGAAAGACCCTCAAAGGCAATTAATGAAGAAGGTGATAATCCCATCGCTTATCACGTAACCTATGGATTCAAAAAAGGGGGAACAGGAACCTTAATTTTAACTAAACCGGCAGGGGTGTTTTATATGGAAAGGTATGACTATATTTTGACTGCAAAATCAATGATTAAATTTGAGGACAACTTAATAGCCTATGGGGTAGAAGAAGACAACTACTCTATTGAAAAAGGCAGAAAACATTTTCAAACTAAAGATGTTTACAAAGAAAATGAAACGAGCAAAATTTTGGCAAAAGGTCCCCACAAAGACGCGATGGGACAACATAATACAAAATTAATTTCTGAAAATTTTGTAAGGTCAATAATATTAAATAAACCTGAATTAAGAAAAAACTCATTTAAAAGTTCCATAAATTCATTATCGGCTGTACTAGCAGCGAACGTCTCTTCTTCTATAGGAGGGCAAAAAATTGATATTGATGAATTTGAATCATCTGCTAAATTTTCTCAATTTAGGGCAAAACCCAATCAATAGAAGATGAAAATAAAGTCAGTTAAATTATGCTCTTTTCCCGTTAGAGGAGGGACTGAATGGACAACTCTTGAAATTCATTCCGATTCGGGTTTTTCAGGTTTTTCTGAACTTACGATGTCAAATTATTCTCTAAAAAACAACCTTTTAAACTTATTGAGTGACTTGTTAAAAAAAATTCAAGGCAAGGATTTAATTAATGACGAACAAATTAAAAAATTATTAAACACCGACAAAGAAAATTATGATCTTGCTTTAGCAACTTCTATTAGTGGAATAAGATCTGCCTGCTCAGATATATTTGCAAAGGAAAGTTCAAAACCATTAAAAGAATATCTACAATCCAAATATTCATTAAAAAGCACCTTATTAAGTTTCGTTAGCCTATACGCTAATATTAATAGGTCGCTTCTTCCAGATGATGATGGCCCCATAAATAGAAGCCCAGAATCCTTTTCAAAGATGGCAAAAAGGGCTCTTGACGACGGATTTTCAAATATTAAGTGTGCTCCTTTTGATAACTATCCTAACAAATACTATAGAGACAATAGGTTTATTGAGGAAGGTTTAGCAAGAATAAAGGAAATAAAAAAATTATTAACTAAAGATAAAAATCTATTCGTCGATTGTCATTCAAAATTTGATGAAAAGAGTTCCTTAATTGTTGAGGAGGAATTATTCAAATTGGGCATAAGTTGGTTCGAGGAACCAATGAACCCTAAAACATTCCCTCAAGAATTAAAGGAAATAAAAAAAAGAATTAAAGGAAACCTTGTAGGTGGTGAAGAATTTTATGGCATGGAAAGATTTTCAGAATTATTAAAATCAAAAACGCTAGATATATTGATGCCAGATGTAAAATACTGCGGAGGAATAGAAGAGGCCGTAAAGATCGGGATGAGTTTAGATAAAATTTCAAATGGATCTTTCTCAATACATTGTCCTTCTGGTCCTATATCTTTACTAGGGAGCGCTCATGTCACATCTGCGCTTAACTCTGAACTGCCCCTAGAGCATGCAGTATATGAAATTTCAGACAGATCGGACCACCTGCACCCTCCAGAAAAAATAAAACAAGGTAAATTATTTTTCCCTAGAGGAAACGGACTTGGAGCAAAACCAAATTATAAAAAAAATCATGAAGTTCTCATGGAAATGAACTTGTGATTATGGAGAAAAACAAGCCTAGGTGGGTAAGCAAAAGAAGGCTGATTAGTTTGCTTAATGACAGTGAACTCAAACAAAATATTATTTCAATAGAGGCAATTAAATCTGAAAAAATCAAGGGAGTTAGGGGGCTGGGATCTTTTGGGGACGTGAATAAAAAAGTTGTGATTGTGGAATCAAAAGATTTCTCATTATTTATAGGGCTTCCCTTTCCTTTTAAAGAAAAAAGTTTTGATTCTATCAAAGATCTTTTAGAAATTTTAAACAAAGACATTACTGTAGGGGTTCTATTTTTTGAGTTGGGATCATGGGTCTCTGGAATTGTGAGATACAAAAAAGTCTTGATATCAAAAAGAGGCTCTCGATACATTAGAGGAAAGCACAAGACTGGGGGGCAATCTCAAAGAAGGTTCGACAGAAACAGAGAAAAATGGATTGAGGGATTGAGCAAAAAAGTTTACGAGGATATAAAGAAATACATTTTGCCTGAACAAAGTAATATTGATTATTTTGTTATTCTTGGAGAACAAAACAGGTTAAATGAATTTCTTAAAATCACAGACCTAAGCAAAGTCTTAAAAACAAAAATTATATTAAAAAAGTCTAGTATGAAAAACTACAACTCTAAAACAATTCTGAAAGCCTCTTCAAATTTATGGTCTTCAAAAATATATTTAGATAATAAAAATGCTATAGTAGAAAAAATATAATTAATTATGAGCAATTTAGAGAGAGTAACATATTTTAACGGGAACTATGTTCCTGAAAGTGAAGTGAAGGTTCATTTTAGAGACCGAAGTTTTAAATATGGTGACGGCGTTTTTGATATGACAAGAACTTTTGGTCACAAAATATTTAAAATTGAAGAGCATGTGGAGAGGCTGTATAAATCATTAAACTATATGGATATCAAGATTGACATCTCAAAAAATGAAATGGTTGATATATCAAAAGCAGTTTTAGAAAAAAATTTGCATTTGCTGGGCCCCAACGAAGACTATTGGGTTGGTCAAAGAATTTCGAGGGGAGTAGACAGAGTTGGAGGTGAGCAGTGGGATCTAGACGGGGGGCCAACAGTTATTGTTGAGTGCGCCCCTCTTCCATTAAAACCAAGAGCATCATTATATGAAACTGGAATAAAAGTATGGACCCCTTCCACAAGAAGAACGCCTTTTCAGAGCATGAGCCCAAGAGCGAAAACCCATAACTATATTAATTTAATTTTAGGGGATAATGAGGTCAAGCGAATAGACAAAGATGCATGGGCAATTCTTTTAGATCTTAATGGCAATATAACGGAGGGAATGGGAAGTAACATATTTACTGTTGTTGGAGAAACTGTTTATACACCTAAATCTCAGCATGTCTTGGGGGGCATTAGCAGAGAAACGGTAATTGAGCAGGCAGGAAAAATTGGTATAAACGTCATAGAAAAGGATATTGAAGTCTACGAGGCGATAAATTCTGACGAAGTATTTTTAACTTCCACAAGTCTTTGTATTTGCCCTGTCACTTTTTTTAACGGCAAGAAGGTAGGCAATGAAACATATGGGCCTATTACAAAAAGACTAATTGAATCCTACAAGGATCTCGTTTCTTATGACTTTGTTAACCAATATTTATTACAACTGGATTAGCGATGGACCAAAATTAAATCGTCGGGAGAAAGAAAAAATTTAACTACGCGCGCCGCTGCCTTAGATATTTTACTTTCAATATTTTGGGGAGGGCACCCCACTGCCTTAAAAGCAGCTTTACCCTATGCTCCACCAATAAGGCAGGGATGGATGCGATTTTTGTTAAGCGGCATCATAATTTTTATATGGGCAAGATACAATAATATTTCTTTAAGGGTTGAAAGGTCAGAAGTTGCTCCTCTTTTTAAGTTAGGGCTACTGTTTAGTGTCCAACTCCTCTTCTTAAACTACGGAATTAGCAAAACAACAGTTGCATCTAGCATAATTTTAAACAGCACTTACCCAATATGGGTAATCATATTAAGCCCAATATTTATCAAAGGCGACAGGTTCACGCTTTTAAAATTTGCAGGAGTTATAGTTGCGTATTGCGGAATAATAGTTACATATTTTGACTCACTAGGTAACAGTAGCTATCTACTAGGAAATTCATTTTGTCTTGTTTCTGGGTTTTTACTAGGAGTCCGAACAATATATTTAGCAAAAAATAGTGAGTCCATAACGCCAATGAAACTACTAATGTCACAGGCTGTATTTGGGACTCTTATATTTTTAACCTTGAGTTTGCTAATTGAGACAGACCCTTACAAGTTTTCAATGATTTTAATTTGGTCAATCATATATCAAGGAGCCATAGTCGCGGGGTTTAATTTTATTGCCAATATATGGTTACTTAAAAACTACAAACCCTCCCAAGTTACAGTAATACATTTGTCTCAACCTATCTTTGGGATTGTTATTGGCTGGGTGGTATTAAATGAACCCATTGGCTGGGTGGTAATATTAGGTTCGCTGCTGGTTATATCAGGTTCGCTGCTGGTAAGAAAAAACTCAAAAAATATTTAAATAAAAAAATATTCATTTTTAAGCAAGATTTGTGCTAAAATCAACATTTGAAAAATTTACATACAAAGATTTGCTTTAGGAGGCATAAAAATGGCAGTAAAAATGAAGCCACTTGGTGATAGGGTTGTAATAGAACCTTCAGAGGATGACGCTGAAAAAAGCGCTGGTGGAATTTATATTCCTGACACAGCTAAAGAAAAGCCACAAAAAGGCAAAGTTGTTGCTGTTGGGCCAGGAAGGGTTAACGACGACGGAAAAACACTAGCAATGCCGGTTAAGGTTGGCGACATTGTTGTTTATTCAAAATATGCTGGCACAGAATACAGTGAAAATGGAACTGAATATTTAATAGTAAAAGAGTCAGATATTCTGGCGATAGTTTAAATTAATTTAGGAGGAAAACGATATGGCAAAAGATTTAAGATTTGGGTCTGAGGGGAGAGCTAAACTAAAAGTTGGGATAGATACTCTGGCAGACACGGTTAAGGTAACCTTAGGACCTAAAGGAAGAAACGTAATATTAGACAAAAAATTTGGGCCGCCGCAAGTTTGTTCTGACGGAGTAACGATTGCCAAAGAGATAGATCTAGAGGACCCGTTTGAAAATATGGGTGCGCAATTAATAAAAGAGGCATCAAAAAAGACTAATGACGATGCGGGAGACGGAACAACAACTTCAACTGTTTTGTCTCAGGCTATCGTAGCAGAAGGCTTCAAAAATGTAGCTGCTGGGGCGGACCCAATGGCTATTAAAAAAGGACTAGAGGTTGCGCTAGAATCAGTAAAAAAATCTATTTCAAAACTTGCTACTCCAGTAGAAGGGAAGGATCAAATAGCTCAGGTTGCTACCCTTTCTGCCCATGATGAAGAAATGGGAGGATTGATCGCAAATGTGATGGAAAAGACAGGAAAAGACGGGGTAATTACTGTTGATGAAGGGAAGGGCCTCGAGTACGAAACTGACTATGTTGAGGGGATGCAAATTGATAGGGGGTATATTTCTCCATACTTTGTAACCAATGCCGACAAAATGGAGGCAATCCTTGAAGATGCTCATGTTTTAGTTACAGACAAAAAGATTTCGGCTGTCTCAGACTTGCTTCCGTTGCTGGAAAAAGTGCTAAAAGACTCGACAAAAAACATTGTTGTTATTGCCGAGGATGTAGAAGGTGAGGCCTTGGCGACTCTTGTTGTTAACAGAATGAGAGGAACTTTGAATGCGCTTGCCATTAAAGCCCCAGGCTTTGGTGACAGAAGAAAAGAGATGTTGCAGGATATAGCAATTTTAACTGGTGCAAGGGTCATAACAGAGGATGTTGGGCTAACCCTTGAGGGTGCTGAAATTAGTGACTTAGGAAAAATCGGAAGAATTGTTTCCAGAAAAGACGACACGACCTTTGTTGGGGGAAAGGGAGATAAAGGAGAGATTCACGGTCGAATTGAGCAAATTAAAGCACAAATAGAAGAGACAACCTCTGACTATGATAGGGAGAAACTTCAGGAAAGAATGGCAAAACTATCGGGTGGGGTTGCTGTAATAAAAGTTGGTGCTGCCACAGAGATAGAGTTAAAAGAGAAAAAACAAAGGCTTGAAGATGCACTTTCTGCTACAAGAGCCGCCGTTGAAGAAGGAATAGTTCCCGGAGGAGGAACTGTCCTAATTAGGTCGGCAGACGCTCTTTCAAAACTTAAGGCAGACGCTGAACATAAGACAGGGATAAACATTTTGAAGTGTGCCCTTGAAGAGCCTGTGAGAGTAATTGCTGATAACTCCGGAGCCGAAGGGGCGGTTGTTCTTTCGGGAGTACTAGAGGGAGAAGGAAACCACGGCTATGACGCTGCAACCAATAAGTTTGGCGATATGCTTAAAATGGGGATTGTAGATCCGGCCAAGGTAACAAGAGCTGCAGTTGAAAATGCAGTCTCTGTTGGAGGAATGATTCTCACAACTGAATCTATGATGACTGATATTCAGGAACCTGCTGCTGCTGCTGCTCCACCTATGCCAGGTGGCGGTATGGACGGCATGGGAATGATGTAGTCACTTAAACAGAATAATTAAAAAGGGCTGGATTATTCCCGCCCTTTTTATTTTTTGTCTTCTTTTTTGAGGCCCTCGTATAAATTAACCATCCCGTCCATCCATGCCTTTTGAACTTGAGGTTCCCACGACGGATCAAAATCAGGATATTTTTCTAAGATTTTAGAAATAACAGTCTCACTTATCCCAAGCTCTTCGGGTCTAGGGGAATTGCTTTGCTTAGGCGGAGCAACTTTCTCGGGCCTCTTTCCATTAGAAAGTCCGTGCCTTCTGGCAAGAATGTAGGCAGACAACTCTATACCTGCGTCTTGGCAAGCTTGAATAAAGAAGAGCTGGCACTTACTCAAAACCCCCTCATTAATTCCAAAAGATCTGAATGCTTCATTAAACTGAGACCGTGTAGCCCTTTTTAGGTCAACCTCAAATATTGGCTTATACTTATCTTTTAAAATTATTCTAAGGTGATTTCGTCTTTCAGACCCAACAGAAGCCACAAGCTCTTCAAGGGCTCTTACTGGGGTGCCCTCTTCGTTGATAAGGTCAAGGTTTTTCAGGGCGGTCATCAGTTGCTGCCCAGACGTGCCGGAATATCTTTGCCCCCATACGCTTCTATCTATCCTCGCCGGTATTCCCTCGCTCAGTAGTTCCAAAAAATTTCGGAATGTCCTATAAGAAACATAGGGCAGGCCAACTTTACCTAATTTTCTCTGCATTTCAAATATAAATCTTTATTAATTATGTATATCAATTCTACCACTCATTCCAAAAATAATCATTTTTAGAATGCACAAATTTCCCAACAGGACAATATTTGAAACTACTTTTCGGAATGTTCAAAATTATGAATATAAATCAGAATATTTAGGAGGTTATATTGAAAATAAAGATATTAAACATTGAATTCGATGCTGAGTCCACGGCAAAACTTGAATCAAGAAAGGAAACTAAAAGGTGGTCCAAGTTTTCTAACCAGTTTATTCCTGTTGTAGACAAGATTTCGAGTAAAAAATACAAACTTGTCTCAGGTGCTGAAAAAATACACCTCGCCACCGAAAAAGGCGAAGAGTCTGTTGAGTGTAATCTAACAGACGACCTCACCTCAGAGCAAAAAGGGGCCCTTGATCTTAGGCTTTTATACCAAAGTTCAGACATATGTCCCATTAATTTAGGGGAGGAGTTTCTTTCTTTTAGAGAAAAATTCTCTGTCACCCAACAAGAATTAGCAAAAAAGACTGGAATAACCCCTGGAACAATACATCACTATGAAAGTTTAATAAAAACATTAGTGCCCTCATTAAAAGAGCATGTCAAACAGAAAAACTTAACCTTTAAGGAAGCAAGAAGCATAGCGGACATAGAGGATCATGAAAAACAATTTGAACTTGCAAAGCCATTCCTAGAAGGAATATTAAGTTCGGTGCATGTTGAAAAAATTGTTTCTCTAGCAAAAAAACACCCCAAAGTGGAGGTAAAAACAATTATTGAAAGTGTCACCAAGGGTAAGCCTATTGTTGAAAAAGTGATTGCAGAGACAGCAGAGGAAGATGCGACACAGGAAAATTCTATAGACTTCACTACAATCGAGTCTAGAATCCTAGATTTATCCACCGAAATAGACCTAATCCAATCAGAAGAAATCCCAGAGTTTAAAAGGCTTAAACTGATAAGTTCTTTAAGGATTTTGCAGGGCAGAGCCCAATTAGCGCTTACTTCGTTAAACACAAAAGCCAGTGGGTTCAGCCTATTAGGAGAAGACATAAAAAAAAGAAGTTCAGGGAAAATAAAATAGGGCTTTGAAAAAAACAGTTAAGTACAGTTTTTGTTTTGGAATACTATTTTCGGCAATGTATTCTATTTCGGGCACGATAATCTGTAGATTCATGCTTACTTGTTCAATTGATTGGAAAAGCTATATTATCGGATCAGTAATTATTACCGCCCTGGTGGTTTTGGTTGCTTTTTTAATATCCGCTGTGATTAGGTATTTATACAACATAACAAAAGTTTAGTTTGGGAGAGAGATGTCTGAAAACAATTTCGATGTAACGGTTTTAGGGGGAGGACCAGGAGGCTATGTCGCTGCGATAAGGGCAGCCCAGCTGGGGCTGAAGACAGCACTGGTTGAAAAAGACGACGGCTCAGGTATAGCCGGCCTTGGTGGAGTTTGTCTAAATTGGGGGTGCATTCCCAGCAAGTCTTTGCTAAAAAATGCTGAACTAGTTAACCAAGTTAATGATTCAGAAAAATGGGGGATTTCTTTTGACAATGTTACCTTTGATTTTCCAAAAGCCATTGCAAGAAGCAGAGATGTATCTAAACAATTAACTCAAGGAATCGAATACCTAATTAAGAAAAACAAGATACAACTGTATAAAGATGAGGGGCTTCTTGAAAGTGGAACCGAAATCTCCCTCAAGTCGAGCGGCGACAGAGTTTCTTCTAAAAACATCATATTGGCGACCGGGGCGAGGCCCAGAAGTCTGCCTAATCTTGAAATAGACCAAAAGACAATAATAACCAGTCGAGAAGCTTTGGAATTAGACGCCCTTCCAAAAGGAATTGGGATTGTTGGTGCGGGAGCAATAGGGGTTGAATTTGCCTACCTGTTTAACGCATATGGAGTGGAGGTGACAATTTTTGAGGTGCAGGACCACCTTGTGCCAAACGAAGATGTCTCTATTTCAGAGGAACTTGAGCGAGTTTTTAAGTCAAGAGGAATAGGGTTTGAGTTGGGGGCAAAGGTCTCAAAAACAGAAGTTGATGGGGGCGGGGTTAAGGTGGAATATGAGGTAAACGGAGAACAAAAAAGCTATTCCGCAGAAAAGATTTTGCTGGCGGTTGGGGTTCAGGCAAACACCGACAACCTAGGCCTTGAAAACGCAAACATAGAACTAGACAACGGTTTTATAAAAATAAACGAGTCTATGCAAACATCGGCCCCTAATATTTTTGCGGTGGGAGATGTAACAGGAAAGTTGATGCTGGCCCATGTTGCATCCACCCAAGGTGTAATAGCTGCGGAAACAATAGGTGGCACAGAAAGTTCCCCTATAAACTACACTGACATGCCAAGGTGCACATACTGCCAACCCCAAATAGCCAGCATAGGTTTAACTGAAAGGCAGGCGAAAGAAGAGGGGCATAACATAAAAACATCCCAATTCCCTTTCAAGGCGGTTGGGAAGGCCATATCAATTGGTGACTCCGAAGGATTTGTAAAAATGATAGCAGATCAGGATAGCGGAGAACTATTGGGGGCCCACATGATTGGGCCGGAGGTAACAGAAATGATAGCCGAAGTAGGGTTGTTAAAATACTTAGAAGGCACAGACATAGAGATTGCTGAACTGACCCACGCACACCCAACCCTATCAGAGGCAATTAAAGAGGCTGCGCTGTCACTAAACAACGGAGCAATACACATGTGATTGCTCAGATCAGTTTATTTTCTTTATGGTCATACTTAAAAATAGAGTAATTGTTGTATCCCTCGGATTCCAGTTTTTCAACCCCACCCTCATTCCTGTCAAAAACAGATATAGTCTGTAACACCTTGCAGCCAACTTTTTCAACCTCCTTAATAGAGCTAATAATACTGTTTCCGCTAGTTACAGTGTCATCAACAATCGCAACCTTGCTCTCTTCTCCAACAGAACCTTCTATAACATTTGCAAGGCCATGCTCCTTTACAGAAGGCCTAATATAAAAACCTTTTAAACTTCTCCCAAAAAGAATGCTTGAAATAGCGATAGTTGAAGAGATAATTGGAATTGCAGCAGTAGCCGGCCCCCCAATCGAATCCACCTCCTTAGTTAAGTTGCTCAGAATTATTTTTGAGATTAGTTCTGCCCCAACTGGGTCCAAAGTGAGAAGCCTCCCGTCAATATAAAAATTGCTTTGAGCTCCGGAAGCCAATGTGAAACTCCCCGTCCTAAAAACTTTCAACTCGTCTATCCTAGCCCTAAGGCTTTCTTTTAAATCACTCATCCGTAAACTTTGTTTTTTATAATATAGTCGAAAACTTTTGGGGGCACAAAGCGTCCCCAATCCTTTTCCATTTTAATGTTCTCTCTTATAGTAGAACTTGAAACATCCATTTTATCAACATCGATCCAACTAAAATCTTTATTCAAATCTTTGCCTCCAATAAAATTTCTTGGCGCAACCAAGACTTTGACCTTTGACAACAACTCACCACTGTCCTTCCATTCTCGTATTTGGGTTGCGCTATCCTCTCCAACAATTAAATGCACCAAACTCCCCTCTTGGCTCTCCGCAATTATATCATTTACTGTGTCAATCGAGCGGCTCACCCCACCCCTTTCGATATCAGCACTAGAAACCTCCAAAAAATTGCACCCTTCAATGGCTAGTTTGCACATTTTTATTCTTTGGGTTGGCTTAGCTTTGGGGTTAGACTTTTGCTCCCAGGTTAAATTCAAAGGAGAAATAACAACCTTGTCTAAGGAGTATTGGTGGTGTGCCTCTTTGGCTATTTTTATGTGACCTAGATGTATTGGGTCAAAGCTTCCCCCAAATATTCCTATCTTCATTTAAATTCCATTTCAACCTCACCAAATTTAATTATTGATCCCTTTGTCACCCCAGCGTCCTCAAAAGCTTTTAGGTAGCCCGATTTATTCAAAAGGTTATGGAACTGAAGTTGAGCCTCTGGCTTACTTAGGTTGCTTCCTTTAGCGATCCTTACTAATTTATTATCAAATATCTCCACCACACCTCCAGAATAAGAAAAATTGGGTCTCTCAAAACCTTTTATTATGGGCGGCTCATGAATAAATACCTCTTGCACGGAAGGCGCAGTTTCTTTGGGCGGCTCCTTAGTTAGTTTTGCTATCAAACTTTTCAGTTTACCAACATCAATTTTCCCATCTATAACACAAAAGACCCTGTCCTGTTCAATGTCTAAAATTGGCTCTTTTGTAGTTTCTTCAAACCTATTAAGAATTAATATTTTTGCACACGAGGCAGGTGTTTTGCCAGTTATATTTTGCATCATCTGTTCATATACCTCTTTTGTGTTGTCATTATGGTTTATTGTCACTACTAACACCTTGATGTCAGCCAATAGGTGGGCGTATTTTGAAGCTTTTTTATAATTAATGAAGTCAGGGATCTCAATTATCTTAATATTTTCAATGTCACTTTTTATTTCCGCTATGTTTGGTGTTGTTGTTGTAAATGAATAATCTGCCTCTTTTGCAGCCATATTTGTTAATTTGTTGAGAATGTAAGTTTTTCCTGAGTTAGACAAACCAAAAAGAGCCACTTCTGGTAAGTCTTTTATTTCCAACTCAACACCTACCCTAACCCCACCACCTCCAGACTCTGCTAATAAAGGTTCTTGGTTAGTGGAATTTTTAAAGGTTCTATTTCCTCTCCCACCATCTCCTCCTCTCAATAAAGTTACATATTTGTTATTTATTACTACAGTTTCTTTCCCAGAAACTTTTATCAGGGTGTTAACTGGCACATCTATTATTAAATCTTCTCCCTTTTTTCCATTTTTTTTTGACTTACCCCCGTTTCCACCATCTCCAGACTTTAAAACCTGGTCTTCCTCGAAAGATCTTAAATCCCAAATATTCCTATTTGGCCTAAATACAATGTCTCCCCCGTTTCCACCATCTCCTCCATCTGGTCCTCCCCTAGGCGCAAACTTTTCTTTTCTGAAAGAAACCCAACCATCTCCTCCATCTCCAGTTATTAATATTAATTTAACTTTTGTTTTCATTTTTATAATAAAAATAATAAATATGTTACTTATGTTAACTGTGTTATTTATAATTAAAAAATTTTTTAATTATTCACAAATAATTTATTGGACTGTTAAAAATATCTAAAAAAATTAATACACTTTTTGTTTTTGGGAGAATATAACAAACAAATAACAATAAATAACAAGTATGATGTTAAAAGATTTTAAGTGAGTTCCTTATTTTTTGTAGGTTGTAGCGTAAATCAAAGTCAGAGTCTATAGACCCTTCCACAAACCTCACCGCGCTAAGGACAGTGGCATGATTTTTGTTACCAAGCAGGTTGCCAGATGCGGCCAGAGTTAAGTTGAGGTCTTTATTCAAAATAAAGCTAGAAATTCTTCTGGCATAAACAATTTGTGCGCTCCTGCTGTTGCTTTTTATTTCTTCTTCAGACACTCCTAGGTGAGTCGCTACCTCCTTTAGGACCTCGGAGGGCATAGGCTTGTTGTTAATCTTTATGTCGTCAAAACCTATAATCATGGATTTGGCGCTATCTAGGCTAATTTCCTCTTCTTTTAGTTGAGACATAGCCTTTAGCCGATTTAAGATAGACTCAATTTGCCTTATATTAACTTGGCAGAGTTGCGCCACATAATCTATGATTTCACTGTTAATTTTTAAGTTTAGTCTCTCCGCTTTAAACTCAATAATTGCAACCTTTGTTTCATAGTCTGGGGGCTGGATGTCAACAACTAAGCCTGACTGAAAACGGCTAGTTAGCCTAGCCTCTACTTCAACTAATCTTGAAGGGTCGTCGCCAGCAAGAATAATTTTTTTATTTTCTAAATAAAGATCATTAAAGGTGTGGAAGAAGCCCTCCTGGGTCTGCGCCTTTCCACTTAAAAACTGAATATCGTCAACGATTAGAGCGTCACAAGAGCGGTATTCAGACCTAAAAAACTCTGTCTTCTTTTCTTTTATCGCTTTAATAAATTCATTTGTAAACCTCTCTGAAGTAACATATTTTACTTTTAGGCCCTGCTTTTGAAGAGAGTTGTGAATAGATAAGAGTAGGTGTGTCTTTCCGAGCCCTACATTTGAATAAACATACAAAGGGTTAAAGTCAGGCTCCGAAAAGTCTGAGAATTGTTTTGAGGCAGCAAAGGCTAATTCGTTGGACGGGCCCACAATAAAAGAGTCAAAGGTGTATTCTTTGTTTTTTGGCTTTGGTCCGGTATTAGTTTTTATTTTTGTAGCGTGGCGATTTGTTATTGTGACCTTTATATTAGACCCAGAAGATTCTTCCACAGCCCTTTTTATGTCAGGCATTAGCCTTTCATTAAGCATTTTTAATGCGAAGGGGCTGTCAACGCTTAGGGTTAATAATCCCTCATGGTATGAGACGGGCTCGATTGGCAAGATCCACATTTTAAAATTGATTGAGTTTACCTCTTCTTCAAGGATCCTCAAAGACTCTGACCATAAACTTTTTATATCCAATTATCTTTCCCTCTTATCCCTAAAATTTGACAAAAAAATACTACGGATCAAATATTTGATTTCAAAATTTAGAGGCCCAAAATTATAAAGCCATTGCTGTAAAATATTATGAAAAATATTTATACAATCGATTAGACAAACATATCATACGGCAAGGCACATATGGCAATACCTTTCCTCGCGAAATATCCTAATAATTTTGTGAAATTTCTAAAAAAGCTGTTCTTTTTTTCACAGGCTAGTTTAAAAGAACATTTGTTCTTTATGTTGTACCATTAAAATTATGAAAATTGTTTTTTTTGGTACAGATGATAACTCGCTGGTTGTCTTAAAAGGACTTCTTCTGGGTGGCCATGAAATAAAAATGGTTGTGACTTCTCAGGATTACCTGAAAGCTAGGAGTAAGAAAAAATACGCTTCTCCGGTTAATGAGTATTGTGTTGAAAATAAAGTTCCTAGTTCAGTCGGCTTGTCGTCAAAGAACTTGGAAGGCGTTGATGTGATCGTTGTAGCTTCATATGGCAAAATCATTTCAGAAAGTTTATTCAAAGCAGTTCCTTATGGTGCCTTAAATATCCACCCTTCCTTGCTCCCAAGTTACAGGGGCCCCTCTCCGGTCAGAACTGCACTATTAAACCAGGATAAAGAAACAGGGGTTTCTATAATTTCTCTTAACTCTAAAATGGATTCCGGGCCAATAATTAAACAAGAAAAGGTTGTTATCAAAGATGGGGACTCTTTAGAGTCACTGACGCATAAACTGTTTTCAAGGGGGCTTGAAAACTTGCTAGATATTTTGTCCAACCCCCAGGTCATAAAAAGTGCAAGGGCGCAAGAAGAAGCTAGGGCTACATATACCAACAAATTCTTAAAGGAGGACGGGATTATTGATTGGAAGCAGCCAGGAAAATCAATAATTTCTAAGATAAAGGCTATGGGCAAGTCTCCCGGCGCACACACAACAGTGGGGGGTAAAAAGTTTATAATTTATCAGGCAGTCTTAGGCGAGAAAGCAACAGGCCTAGAGCCAGGGCGAACAGGAATATCGATATTTAAGGGAACAAAAACCCCTTTTATTCAATCAAAAGACCACCAAGTGCTAATAATGTCTTTAAAGCCAGAGAATAAGAAGGAAATTACTGGCACTGACCTTATAAACGGTTACCCTGAGTTATTCAATAAGGACTAAGATGAGGGCTCTATGACGGTGATTTCTCTTCTAGCAAGGTGGCCTCGAATTGTTGGCATATTTTCTTTCCACCAATCGCTTCCGTAAAAAGCATCCTCTTTGGTTTTTATGTCCTCTAGGTTTTCGTATGTTCTTATCCATATAAACCTTTCCTTTTCTTCGTCCATCCAGGCAGATTGTATGCCCATCCCAAACTCGAGGGTTTTAGGTGCGATAACCTCATGAAACAACTTCAACCAACTCTCCGCCATGCCCTTATTAATTGTGTATATTCTTAATTGTCCAACCATAGATTTACCTTTACTGTGTTTTCTGTAATTATAGTAAATATCTTTACATAAAAGAACAGCAAGCAGAAGGCAACATGAAAATAGAAAAGGTTGAGTTAAGAGAGTTAAGCGGAACCCTTAAGACAGAAAATATTTTTTGGGAAGAAAGGCTGGTAAGGCCGATAGACATTTACCCTGACTATAGGGCTGAAGAATTCAACGAAACAAAATTTGGGAGAACACAAGAGGGGCACGAATATCCTATTTCAGCAGTATTTATTGAAATCAAGACCGATGAAGGGGTTACGGGAATAGGAGGGCCAATAGACATGGCCCAAGCATACTTAATAAAAGAGCAAATTTCTCACTTATTAATAGGAAAAGATCCTCTTGCAATTGAGTTGCTGTGGGACCAAATGCATAGGTTTCAGGTCCATGGAAGGCAGGGGACGCCAATGCTTGCTTTAAGTGCAATTGATTGCGCATTGTGGGACCTAAAAGGAAAATATTACGACACCCCGGTTTACAAACTTATTGGTGGGCCAACAAGAGAAGAGGTTCCTGCATATGCAAGCATGCTGGGCTTTAGTGTTGAGGACTTAGGTCTAGTAAAAGAGAGAGCACAACAGTTTAAGGAAATGGGTTACGTTGCCCAAAAATGGTTTTTTCGGCACGGCCCAATGAGCGGGTACGAGGGGATAAAAAAGAATGTTTCAATGGTCAAAACTCTTCGCGAAACTTTGGGTGAAGAATATGATATTATGCTTGATTGTTGGCAAAGTTGGGATCTTAATTATGCAGCAAAAATGATTTCTCGTATCGAAGAATATGAACCACGCTGGCTTGAGGAGGTTGCTATGCCAGACAGAATAGACACATACAGACAGGTTAGGGAAAGCACCTCAATACCCATTTCTGGAGCAGAGCATGAATATACAAGATGGGGCTTTAAAAGGTTTGTTGATGAAGAGGCCCTAGACATATTGCAGCCAGATATTTATTGGGCTGGCGGATTAAGCGAAACAATTAAAATAGCAAACTATGCCACAGTTCATGATCTAATAACAATACCTCATGGTCACTCTTCTAGGGCAGGGATCAATTTCACATTGACCCAATCTCCGGTTCACACGCCCTATCAGGAATTTTTAATTAAATGGAATGCTATTCATCAGTTTTTTTTAAAAACCCCAATCAACCCTATTAATGGCATGATCGGAATACCTAGTGAGCCCGGCTTAGGGATGGAAATTGATAGTTCTAAAATAGAGTCTGAAAAGGTTATTAAATAACCGAACTAGATCTTCGTCGCCTTCTGAATTTCTTTTTCGTCGGCACCAGATTATTAGAGCTTCCTTGCTCTCTTTTAGGAAAGTTAAACAGTGAGTCGTCTTTTGTCTCCTTAACTTTCTTGCCAGCAAGTTTTTTGATTTTGGCGACTCTGTTTTTAGGCTTTATCTTAGACTCTTTGTTAAGATATTGCCCCGTAAAAGAATTATTAACTGCAGCTATATTTTCAGGAGAACCCTCTGCGATTAGTTCGCCTCCACTATCCCCTGCCCCAGGGCCAAGATCAACTATCCAGTCCGCATTTTTAATAACGTCTAGGTGGTGTTCTATTAAAACAACGCTGTTTCCGGCATCCACCAGCCTATGTAGTATTTTTATGAGCGAATTGCAATCTTCAAACGAGAGTCCCGTAGTAGGCTCATCCAAAATAAATAGTGTTTTTCCTGTGGCCCTCTTTGAAAGGTAAGTAGAAAGCTTGACCCTTTGGGCCTCCCCTCCGCTTAGAGTTGTTGCAGGCTGGCCCAATTTTATATATCCAAGCCCAACGTCGTTTAATGTTTCAAGTTTTTTGCTAATCGACGGATAAGGCGAAAATATTTTTAAGGCCTCTGCCACTGTTAGGTCGAGTATTTCAGAGATTGAAAGCCCCTTGAACTTTATTTTTAGCGCCTCTTGGTTATATCTTCTTCCTTTGCAGTCTTCACAAGGAACGCTTACATCTGGAAGAAACTGCATTTGTATTTCGTTGTAACCGGCGCCCTCGCAGTTTTCGCATCTTCCACCCTTGACATTAAAAGAAAATCGCCCCGCCTTATATCCTTTAGCTCTGGACTCTGGAACTGAAGCAAAAAGTTCCCTAATTGGCCCAAATAGTCCTGTGTATGTTGCTGGATTTGATCTTGGGGTTCTCCCTATGGGGCTCTGATCAATATTGATCACCTTATCTAGGTTCTCGGTTCCCATGATCCCTCTATGTTTTCCTGGCATTTCTCTAGAACTATGAAAGTGTTTGTACAAAGATTTGTACAATATTTCATTTACTAGAGTGCTTTTTCCAGACCCAGAAGCACCAGTCACACACACTAACAATTGCAAAGGAACGGAAATATCTAAGTCTTTAAGGTTGTTTTCCTCAGCCCCAATAATTCTCAACTCCTTGCCTTTCTGCTTGGGCCTTCTTTTTTTAGGAATTTGGATATTTTTTCTTCCTGATAAGTATTCACCGGTTAATGATTTATTCGAGTTAATAATATTTTTTATTGGTCCCTGAGCAGTTACACTACCTCCTAGGTTTCCTGCTCTTGGGCCAAGGTCAACAATGTGATCGGCAGCGCGCATTATAGATTCGTCATGCTCAACAACCAAAACGGTATTTCCCAAATTTTTTAACTCTATCAAAGTGTTGATTAGCCTGTCATTATCTATCGGGTGAAGGCCTATAGATGGCTCGTCGCAAACGTACATAACGCCAGTAAGCCCCGAACCAATTTGAGACGCAAGCCGTATTCTCTGGCCCTCCCCCCCGCTTAGCGTTGAAGTAGGCCTGTTTAAAGAAATATAGCCAAGCCCAACCTTGTCCAAAAACTTAAGCCTTGAAGAAATTTCTTTAAATATTTGCGAGCCAATTTTTAATTCGGAACTACTCAGTAAGCCCGGCTCCTTTGAGTTTTTTTCTTGAGACTTAGATATCCATTGGTAGCAATCTTTTACCGAAAGATCAGATATTTCGAAAATGTTGCTATTTAGTATTTTAACCGACAGAGCGTCTTTTTTGAGCCTCTGGCCTTTGCATTCTGAGCACCTTTTTTGAGTCATAAATGTTTGCAAAGAGTCTCGGACAGCACCAGACTCCGAGGAATGAAACCTTTTTTCAAGTATATTTACTATTCCCGTGAATTTTGTTCTCCAAATCCTTTCTCCTCCTCTTTTTGAAGAGTACTTTACAGGATAAACATCCTTTTTTGACCCATATAAAAGTAGTTTTAAAATATCTTGGCTCAAATCTTTAACCTTCTCTTCTAAAGAAAACCCGTGAACTTCGGAAAGAGTTCTAATGAAATTATATTCCCAAGCTAGAGAGCCGTTTTTTAGTGTCCACGGGACAATAGCCCCGTCAATCAACTTTTTCTCAGGGTTAGGGATAATTAGTTCGGGCTCAATTTGTAATTTATATCCTAGACCAGAGCAAGACTTACAGGCAC
>CENY01111084.1_pt1 | contig 34767 bp, 33 predicted proteins | sample 356181 | NCBI WGS metagenome assembly CENY01 (sample SAMEA2619840, study PRJEB7988) | marine metagenome | isolation source: saline water (ENVO:00002010), including
GGACAGGTCTGTCCCTACGGGACAGAGTCCGCGAACGTCGAAGCGATGTGTCCCGTGTCGACGAGCCGTTGGTATTCTTGTTCGTCCACGCCGAGCAACTCCTTGTAGACGTATTCGTTGTCCTGGCCGAATGCCACCGGCGGGCGACGGATGCCGCCCTCCGATTCGGGAAACTCAAAGAGCGGCGCCGGGTACTTATACACACCGATGTCATCCGGGAGCTCCTGATCCTGGAACAGGTTGCGCGCCTGAACGTGGGGATCGTTCAACAGCCGTGACGCTTCCAGCACCGGGGCTGCCGCGATACCTGCCGCCTGCAGGCGGTGAAAAAGCTCGTAATCTTCGAACTGCGCGGTCCACTCGGACAGCTTTTCGTCCAATAGATCCTGAGCCGCAGCTCTACCCGCAGCCGTTTCGAGCTCCGGCCGCATGGCCCAATCTGGATCTCCCAGCTGACCACGCAGCGCGAGCCACTCCTCGTCATTGGTCACAGAGATAGCGATCCAACGGTCGAGACCGTCCTCAGGATCGCCGGGCGAGAGACAGGGATACACCCCGCAAGGCGCCTCACCATCATCCGCGTAGATGGAACGGTTGCCCAACGCCTCGCCCGTTTGACCGTTCAACGCGAAGTCCATATACGCCTGGGCGAACATGCCCGAGGCGTTCTCCGCCTGCGCCATCTCTATGAACTGGCCTGCGCCCGTGTTGTTGCGATGCCAGACGGCGGCCATGAGGGCAAACGCAATCTGCGCACCCGCGATGTAGTCCGCGGCGAAAATACCGCTGTTCTCCCCAGGCCCCGCGTCGCGATAGCCGCGCAGCAACTGATGTCCCATCACGCCTTCGAGCTGGGCGCCCATGGTGCGTGCATTCATGTAGTCGCCTGACAGGCCGTAGCCCGGCGCGCGCAGAAAGATGATGTCTTCCCGGTGGGAACACAGCCACTCATAGCTGATCCCCAACTTCTCCATGGTGCCCACGGCGCTGTTCTCAAGCACCACGTCGGAGATGGCCACCAGGCGTCCGAGAATCTCAAGCCCTTCGGGTTGGCGGATGTCCAAAGTAAAACTGTACTTGTTGCGGTAAAGGCTCACGAACATGGGATGGTAATTCCAGGGCCGCTCGCCCGGATCGTTGTTCGGTAATCCATTGATCCATCCCGCACCCTCCTGGGTCATTTCCTTAGTAAGGTGTGCCACGGGTACGCCGCGGGTGTTAGGCTGCCATACGAACTGGTTTTCCTGTTTGAGCACCTCTGCACCAAGGTCCGCCAGCAGCAGACTCGAGAACGTGCCGGCCCAGACGCCTCCGAGATCGAGCACGCGCACGCCGTGCAACGGTAGATCAGCCATCCGCGCCCTCCTTCGATGCGTCAGCCAAAACCTGCCGCAACGCATCTTCGTCACAACCCGCCGCACGCATTACTTCTGCCGTATGCTCACCCAGTAGCGGCGCCGGACGACGATAGGCCCAGGGGGTCTCGCTCATGAGAAAAGGTCGACCGGGGAACTCGAAGGAGCCCATCGGTCCGGTTTCGGCCGATTGCCACAAACCGCGATCGCGGAAATTGGGATCGTCAAACACCTCGTCGATGGTGTACAGGGGTCCGGAAATAAAGCGGGCAGCCCGCGCACGCTCCCAGACCTCCCTTTTGCTGCGCTGCGCCAACCACGGTTCAAGGTGACTGGTGAACTCCGCGATGGCCTCCGGATCCATCTGAATCGCCGGGTTGTCCCACTTCGGATCCTCCATCCAATCCGGGTGACCCAGAAACTCCCGCGCGTTACGAAAGCGCGCGCCGCCACCCGCCAGTTCTATCCAGCCGTCCTTACAGCGATATAAACCCGCCAGCATGCCTTGGGGGGGCGCCGCTGGCGCGCGCAGTGACTTGCGGCCGGAATACTGCACGCCCATCACCGTGGCATGCCGTCGGTCCACACCCACCAGATGGCTGTCCGCGATGGAAAAATCTACGTGCTGCCCAACGCTCTGGTAGCGCCCAGCAAAGAGGGCGCCCATGATTGCCGTGGACAACGCGGAGCCAGACAAAACCAGCGCCGCCGTCCCGTACATCTTGACCGGCTCCCGCTGCAGCCGTCCGGTGGAGTGCATCTCGCCGCCGAAACCGTACAGCACCAGCTCCGAGCCTTTGTAGTCGCGGTACGGACTGTGCTGACCAAAATTCGACACCGACACCAGCGGCAACCCAGGATGCCGACGATGAATTTCCTCCCAGCCAATGCCAAGCAAATCCAGCACACCGGGACGGAAGCTCTCCACTACCACGTCGGCCGTAGCGGCAAGCCGCCAGAACGCATCTCGACCCGACGCGGATCGCAAATCCAACACCACTGAGCGCTTGTTCGTGTTGAAGTAGAAGAACGTCCCGCTCTTCTCCGCCGACCGGTCACCGCCCTTAAACGGACCCAGCCTGCGCGCAGGGTCGCCACCGGGACTCTCGATCTTGATCACGTCTGCGCCAAAATCGGCGAACAGCTTGGTGGCGTACGGACCAACGATGTGCTGCGTGAGGTCCAGAATAGTGACGTCTTGCAGCGCACCGGTCATGAGCTTGACCCCAACACCGCAATATACGGCACGCGCTGACGCCACCCGCGTGGCAGCGAGTACCTCGTTTCCGATGTCGAAGCGTGTGCTTTGCGCGCGCCCTTTTGCATTTCCCCCGCCCAGTGTCGTTGACTTGCAACGAAACGCCGTGTTCGAATTCTAAACAGAAATATAACGCACTGCATAAAACCCCATGAAGAAACCCAACTTCCCGACGTCGCGCAGTTTCTCTTTGGAGCCGAATGCCAGCGCAGGATCACCTTCCGCACTGAGCCCTTACGTAGACAACGGCACCGACATATTCACTACCGAACGCTACCACGACATAGAGTTCGCTCGTAAAGAGTGGACTCATATGTGGCGCAAGACCTGGTCGCTCGCCGGGCTTGCTTCCGACATTCCGAACACGGGCGACTACTTCAAATACGACGTGGGGCCAGAGTCCTTCATCGTTGTAAGAACCGGTAGTGGTGACCACGATATCAGCGCTTTTTACAACGTCTGCCATCATCGCGGCAATCGCCTGATCTTCGATGACTTTGGCAGCGTTGACAAATTTGTCTGCGCTTTCCACTTGTGGTCGTGGAACATCGATGGGTCGCTGCTCAACATTCAGGACCGTGAAACGTTCCGTGAAGAAGTGGTTTGCGATAACCCCCCGCTCACCGAAGTGCGCTGCGAGATCTGGCAAGGCCTGGTCTTCATCAACATGGATCCCGACGCGGCGCCGCTCCTGGAGTTCCTGGACGTACTACCCGAGCACCTGGCGCCATTCAACATTGCAGACATGACAATCATCAAGGATCTCCAGACCGAGTGGCCCTGCAACTGGAAGATCGCCCACGATGCTTTCGTCGAGGTGTACCACGTGCAGAGCGTGCACCCAGAAATTCTGCCGTTTTTGAACGACTACCAGGTGCAGTGGGACTTATACGCCAACGGCATGAGCCGCATGCTGCTCAAGTTTGGCGAGGTGAGCCCCCACTTCGAAGATCAAGAGGCGGTCAACGAAGGTTTGAAGGCGCTTTTGGACGAAGCCGGTGTGGACCCGGAAGCCTATTCGGGAGAGCCCGACGGGGTGCGAAAGGCCATCCAGCAAGGCAAGCGCGAAAAGGCCCGGCGGCTGGGCCTCGATTACAGCGCCTTTACCGACAACCAACTCACGGACGACTGGAACTACTCCATCTTTCCCAACGTGACCTTCAACGCACACCCGGAAGGCTTGCTCATCCAGCGCTTCCGACCCCACGCGAGAGATCCGCAGAAATCTGTCTACGACCTCATGGTGCTGATCCATCCGGTGGACGATCCCAAATACCGGGTACCCGCCTACATGGGCGTAGAGGACGACGTGGCTATCTCCGGCAAGGTTCGGCCCGAGCGGCGCCACATCGCATACGGGGAGGAGGGGCTGGGGATGGTGATCTCCCAGGACGCAGTGATGATGGGCCACATGCAGCAAGGGGTGCAGTCGCACGGATACGCGGGAGCGCGCTATTCCGAACAGGAGCAGCAGCTGCGCCATTGGCACCTGGAGCTGGCGCGCTACATGAACGGGGAGAAGTAGCGCCGAAGCGATTCCGCGCTCGTGCCCGAACCCCGCAAGCGGGCGAGTGCGTAGAGCAAAGCCCATTCGGGCCGCCCACCTTGAATCTAATCCCGGATCAAATAACCTACCCAGGCGCCCCCAACGAAGCGCCCATTGGAGGATCCGGCCGTGAACTACACCGACGTCGTCAAGCCCGCCACCTACGCAGACGATAAAGGGCTGCACGGCCTCCTCACCCATATGCGCGCCAACGACCCGGTAGCATGGATCGACACACCCACTCACGATCCGTTTTACGCCCTGACCAAGCATGCCGACATCATCGAGGTGTCGCGCCGGAGTGACACGTTCATCAACGCACCCAGGGCCATCCTAGTGCCCAGACCCAAACCCGGCGAGGAGCCGCCCGAGATGCAGGCGCGGGTGCTTATTGCCATCGACGGGGAAGAGCACAAGGCGCTGCGCGGCCTCTCTCAGGATTGGTTCCTTCCAGAAAGCCTGAAGCGCTTCGAACCCGCCGTGCGTGAGATCGCCCGACAGAGCGTCGATCACATGCTATCCCTGGGCGAGGAATTCGACTTCGTTAAGGATGTAGCCGTGTGGTACCCACTCAAGGTCATCATGAAGATCCTTGGCGTCCCAGACGACAAGGGCGACATGCTGCTCACCATGACCCAGCAGATGTTCGGCGCCGCCGACCCGGACGTGACCAGGGATCTCACCGACGAAGAACGCGTGCAGCTATTTACCGACTTCTACGCCTACTGCGCGCAGGTGTGCGCAGACCGACACCAACACCCGGAAGACGATCTCGCCAGTGTCATCGCCAACGGGCGAATCAACGGGGAGCCGCTCAGCCAGATGGATACGCTGGGGTACTTTCTCATCGTTGCCTCAGCAGGCCATGACACTACCAGTTCCTCTACGGCAGGAGCATTGCATGCCTTGTTGGAACGCCCGGATCAGATGAAAAAGCTGCGCGACAACCCGGAGTTCATTCCCACCATGGTGGAGGAATCCATTCGCTGGGTGACACCCGTGAAGCATTTCATGCGCACCGCGACCGAGGACTATCAGCTGCGCGACAAGACCGTCGAGGCCGGGCAATCCGTAATGCTCCTGTATCCTTCCGCCAATCGCGACGAGGACGTTTTTGAGTCACCTTTCGAATTTCGCGTAGACCGGCGACCCAATCGCCACCTGGCGTTTGGACACGGCGCCCACCATTGCCTTGGAAACCTTCTGGCTAAGATGGAAATGCGCATTCTCTATGAGGAGCTGTTCAGCCGGGTTCGCGACATGGAACTCAACGGAGAGCCCAAACTGATTCAGTCGGTTTTCGTCAGTGGCCTGAAGACGCTCCCGGTACGCATGAAGCCCGCCTGATCAGCGGCCGCACCCTGCGGCCACCACGCAAAAAGCGGCTATGCCACTTTTCTGTCCGCGAGAGCCCGCTTGATGTGGTCGTGGCGCTCCTGGCTCAGGTCGTAGGGCCAAAACACCCACAAGGCCACCACTAGAATCAGCGCTATGCTGACGTAGACGGTTCCGAAATCCAAAAGCACTGTTTCGGGCACTTCACCTGGCTTCGTATTCACCGGAAAGCTGACAATGTCCAGGGCGAACCCCGCGGCCAGATTCCCCAATGCACTCGTGCACTTTAGGGCGAAGTTGTGGCTGCCAAAAAATACGCCTTCCTGGCGACGGCCATGATTCAACTCATGCTCGTCGGCAATGTCACCCGTCATGGACGATCCGCTCACCGCCGCCAGCAGGATCCCACCGGCACTCAGCGCGGTAGTGGTGACCAGTATCGGCACCAACACGGCTGGATCGTCCGGCATCAGACCAGCCAGATAGCATGCCACCGGCAAGGTTCCCGCACAGGCGGAAGTAGACACCCCGATGATCAAAGTTTTGCGCTTGTCCACCTTGCGATGCAGCGTGGTGATGAGACTGATGCCCAGCAGGCCCCCGATGATGCCTCCGTACTGGGTGAACTCTATGCCGCTGGTCTCCAGCTCCCAAACGAAAGTCAACAGGTGCATCGACAGCGCGCCTTGAATGCCGGCGTACACCGCGAACAGTAGCGATCCCCAGAACAAGGCAAAGAAAGCCTTGTTCTTGAGTGCCTGGTAGAGATCCCGATACACCTGAGCCAGGCTAAACGGCGGGTGATCTTTCGCGGCCTGGCTCAACATCGGCACCAGACGCTGGGTACCCCAACTGCTGATGAGCATCATCCCCATCATCACCACCGACGACAGCAAGGCGTATTTGAAATACGGCTCCCTGGTGAGCTGCGGCGTGCTGTTGTCCGGCGTCTCCACAAAGAAGTAGTTCCACGCCAGCATCACCACCAACAGGCTCGCCACCATGCCAAAGGCCGTACGCAACGCCACGATCTGCGTGCGCTCCTGGTAGTTCATGGTCATCTCCGCACCCAGCGAGAGATAGGGAACATGGAAGAACGTCAGCGCGGTGCGGCTAAGCACGGCAAAGGTGGTGAACCACGCGAACAGCTGAAACTCGCTCAACCCTTCCGGGGGCCAGAAGAGGAAGTAGTAGGTGATGCCCAGTGGCACCGCCCCGGCGTACATGAACAGGTGGCGGCGGCCCAGGCGATGCCGGAAGCCGTCGGACCACGACCCCACCGCCGGGTCGCTGATGGCGTCGCAGGCCACAGCGATAAACACGGCGATGCCCGAGTAGGTGCCCGACAGGCCCAGCACCTGGTTGTAGTAGAGCAGCAGCAACGTTCCGAAGCCGAACGACTTGATGGACTCCGCCGCCTGACCGAGGCTGTAGAAGCACTTCAGGCGCCAGCCGATGGTCGCTTTCGTCACTGATTCGGCCAGCCCACTAACTCCAACCAGTCGCTCCCGATGCCATACGATCCCCGGCGCGGACTCTAGCACAGTCACCCTGCTATGCTGCACCCGCAGCCGCTTTTGAGGAGCAGACAATCCGACTCGCCATCGAAATCGGCCCATTGCAGCCAGACAAGCTGGCGCTGACCACCCAGTGGGTAGGGCATGCAGAAAAGCTGGGCATCGCCATGGCGTTCTCCGCGGAAGCCTGGTGGAGCGACGCGGCCACCCCCTTAGCCTACCTAGCCGACAAGACCGAGCGAATCCATCTGGCCAGCGGAATCATGCAGACCACGGCGCGCACGCCCGCAATGGCCGCCATGACAGCGCTGACCCTGCACGACCTCACCGGTGGCCGCTTCGTGCTCGGGCTTGGAGCGAGCGGCCCCCAGGTGGTGGAAGGTCTCCACGGGGTGCCCTACCACAAACCGCTGACCCGTTTGAAAGAGACCGTGGCGGTGTGCCGGATGATCTTCGCTGGGGAAAAGGTCAATTTCCAAGGGGAAGTGTTCCAGCTGCCGTTGCCGGATAGCGAAGGCAAGGCCATTCGTGTGGCCCATGACCCGGCGGACATTCCCATCTACCTGGCAACCCTGGGCCCAAACGCTCTGCGCTACACGGGCGCCACCGCGGACGGTTGGCTGGGCACGTCATTTTCTCCGGAACATGCCCAGGCTCACCTCGACTACCTGCGCGAGGGCGCCGAAGGCGCCGGTCGAAGCCTGCAGGATCTGGACCTGTGCGTATCCGTGCGGGTGGAGATCGGCGACGACCTGGACGCCATGGTGGAGCGCCGCAAACCCGCGGTAGCATTCAACATGGGTGGTATGGGCTCCGCCACCACCAACTTCTACAACGACGCTTTCCAGCGCGCCGGATATGCGGAGGATGCCAAGGCCATTCAGTCATTGTGGCTGGCGGGCAAACGGGACGAGGCGGCCAGGCGCGTGCCCACGGCCATGGTCACAGAGTTTCAGGCCCTGGGCACACGCGACATGGTCCGCGACCGCCTGCGCCAGTATCGCGACGTGGGCGTGACCACGGTTAAGCTGGGCCTGGACAGCGCCGGACCCATCGGCCCCAAGCGCTTCGAGCTGCTGGAAAATATTGTCGATCTGGTAAAGGACCTATAGATGAAGCTCTACATGGTGCCGCTGGCGCCGAATCCCACCAAGGTCATGCTGTACATCGCCGAGCGCGAACAGCTTGGCACCTACATGGATATCGAGCAGATCGTGGTAAACACGGTGAAGGGCCGCCACAAGGAGCCCGAACACCTGGCGCGCAATCCGTTCGGCACGGTGCCCGCTTTGGAGCTGGACGACGGCACCTATCTGATGGAATCGCTGGCGATCATCGCCTACCTGGAAGACAAGTTTCCCGACGGCTCTCTGCTGCGCGGCAGCCCGGAAGACAAAGCCAGGGCGCACGATGTGGAGCGTGTCATCGACCTTCGAATCGCCGGCCCCATGGGGGCCTACGGGCACGCGAAGAACTCACCCCTGGGGCGCCCACCGGACCCGGAGAAGGCCGCGCAGTTGCAAGCGAACCTGCAGACGCCGCTGGACTATCTGGAGAGCCTGCTGTCCGACGGCAGACCGCTGCTGCTGGGAAACGAGGTGTCCATCGCCGACTGCACCCTGCAGGCGTCGCTACAGTTCATCCGCTACGTGGAGGCAGACCTGTTCGGTGATCGGCCGTTGCTGCGCGACTGGGACGAACGCTATCGGGCACGCCCCGCAGCTCAACAAGTCCTTCGCTGGTAATGAGCCGACGCCCTGCGTCAATTAGCGTTTGCCACCAAGTGCATAGCGAACACCGGCGGTGACAGACACGTTCTGCAGGTAGGTTTCATAGAAGCCACCATCAGGCGAGTTCATTTTGAAATCCTTGGTCCGCGACCATCGGTAGTCGGCGGTAAACGTGGCGCGCTGTGTCAGTACCACGTCAACTCCCAGCAAGGCCTGAGCACCGGTAGTGGTGTCCTTGTCGTGTATGTGCTGCTCTGAAAATTCGGCCCCACAAACTCGGAACTCGCAGACGCCAAAGACGTCGATATCGAACTTCCCATGCACCAGGCCCCAACCGATGCCCAGAAAAGGCCGCACCGACCGGCCCGGCAGGAACTGATAAATGACATTGGCCATCAAGCTGCGGGTTTTGACCTGGCCGTCGGCCAGGTCTTCACCCCGGAAACGCCCAAAGTCGACCAGCTCAACTTCGTTGCGCCGGAACTCACCTTCGATTTCGAAGCGCAGGCGGCTGCCCCAGTTGTAACCGATTGCCGCGATCACTGTGGGCCCCATGTCGTAGGCATCCAGACTGATAACGCCGCTGCTATCCGGCATCTCTACGTCGGAGTCTTCGGGAAACCCACCCCCAATGCCCAGCTCGAAGTACAACCCACGGGTCCACTGGCGGCGTGGTGGCGGGCTCGCGAATGGACCGGCGTTGGGCGCATGATATCTCAGGTGCACCCAGGCTGAATGCACGGTGTGGTCGATATCCAGATCCGCGCCGTTCACGTCTTCCAGGTTGGGTGACGGCATCTTGTAGTAGCGATAGTCAGCAGCGAAATCCAAACGCCGCGTGATAGGCACAGTGAATCCGGTTATGAGCTGGAACGCCATGCCCGATGCCGAGTCATCTACGGAAAACACGCGCGGGGCGTTCCCTCGCTGCTGCTGGGATACGACGTAGTCCAGATCAGTGTAGCCAATTCCGGCACCCACATAGGGGCGCCAGGCAATACCGATGGGTATGTCCCGGATCACGTTGGCCATCACGCTCTTTGCCCGCATGATGTCCCGATAGTCCGGGTCCACCTCGATGGAAGCGCTCGGCAGGTACAGAACCTCGGGGGTGTTCTCCTGAATCGAGCCATTGAGCTCCACGCGCCAGTTATCGGCAAATTTGGCACCCAGCGCGGCGCTCGGCCGCCAGCCCCGGCGGTCGATTTCCAGCAGCGAACCGTCTTCAAAGGTCTCCCGCTTCGCGTGGTCCCAACCGGCGCCCAGGCTCACGTACCAGTCGTGCAGCGGCTCCGCGCTAGCCGGCGTGGCGACCAGACATCCGATGAAAGCAGCCGTAGCGATGCGGGCGATGACCATAACGAGCCTTTATTCCAGTTGTTCTTGGTGTTGTTGCGACCCAGGCGCGATCAGTTTCGCGTCGACAGCCAGCGTGGCCTGCCGCGGGGCGCTACAGTACTACACTGTCCGCCAGGGCTGTAGACACTGAGCGTCGCCGCACGGCCGTGGGCTTCGTCCGTGATGATGAGCCTGTCGCGCCCATCCACAGTCAGGCCCTCGGCCTGACGGTGAAACTTCCTCGGCAGCCGCGTCGCGCCAACAACGCTAAACGCACTGTCCAACTCCAGCAGCAACCGTTCCTTTCCGGCCAGCAGCATGTAGCGCTGGCGGGTGGGCAACCACTCGATTCCTGACGGCCGAAGTCGCCTGAGCCGGTGGCTTTTGCGCACCGCCGATACGTCAACCACAATGGCCTGAGGGTCTGCCCGCAGGCTGTGGGCATCGAACCGATACAGATGCACTTCGTCGCGAGACGGATGGGGAGGCTCGTTGATGTATTTGCACGCCAGAATCAGTTCACCGCTCCCGGGCCGGGCCGCGAGCCCCTCAAAGTTACATCGCCCTTCGATGCCTGTGGTCACCCGCTGCAACCCGGCGTCACCAGCGTGCTGCTCAAGGTGGGTCCGGAACAGTACGCCGCTGCTGGCCAGCAGATAGACGTATCCGTCGAGAACCGCAACGCCTTCGAAGTCGCCCTTCACCACCGGGAGTTGGCTGTTCCAGAGTTGCGGTGGGGCCGGATCCATATGGCGCATGAGATACAGGGTGCTCACGTTGTCATCATGGGTGAGCACGGCGCCTTCATGGGCATACGCCAATCCCGATGGCTCCCGCAAGGAACGGGCGTACTGGTAGCGCACGTCGGGCTGCGCCAAGTCGTAGCACGCCAGTGCGTTTTTTAGGCCGTCGCCCCAAGCGCAGGCACTGAGGCTCACCAGCATCCAGGCGACGCGGGCATAACATGCTGCACAACGGCCACCAGCGCGGTACGTCATGAGCACGGCCTAACGTGCGAACAGGCTCTTGGCGGCGTCATAATCCATCTTGCCATTTTCGGCTCGGAACGATTGCAACACGCAGCTCAGCTTTTTCGGTCGCTTGTACCCGGCCAGGCGGGTTTTCAGATAGTCGCCGAGCGCCGACTCATGGGTATCCGTGACGCTACGCACTCGCACTACACCGGCAACCGCCTCACCCCACCGCTCGTCGGGCACGCCGAACACGGCCGCATCCAGCACGTCGGGATGCGCCTTGAGCGCCTCCTCCACCTCTTCGGGGAACACCTTCTCGCCACCGGTGTTGATGCAGTTGCTGCCGCGCCCCAACAGCGTGATGGTCCCGTCGGCTTCCAGAGTGCACCAGTCTCCGGGGATGGAGTGACGCACGCCGTCTATGGTGGGAAAGGTCTCGCGATTGCGCGCTTCGTCCTTGTAGTAGCCCAGCGGTATGGGGCCAAACGTGGCGAGCAGCCCCGCCTCACCGGACCCGGGCGCCACATCGCGGAACTCTTCGGTGAGCACCCGGGTGTTGGGGCCCATTGTGAAGGTTCCCGTTTCGGTGTTCTCTCCGGGCTTCAGCTCCGCCGAGCCCAGGCGAGAGCCCTCGGAGGAACCCAGAGAATCGCGAGCCGACGCATTGCCGAAGTAATCCAGGAGCGCGCGCTTATTGCCCGCGCTCCACATGGCGCCAGCAGACGTCAGCGCCTGCACGCTGGAGAGATCGTAGTCGCCGCCGCGCGCGCGCAGCTCCTCCAGAATGGGCACGCTGAACGCGTCACCCACCAGAGCAATTGCAGTCACCCGGCAGCGCTCAATCTCCGAGAGGCATTCCGCGGCATCGAAGCGGGGCGACGGCAGCAACACCACACATCCCCCGGCACACAGCGCGGAAACGGTGCTGGTGAAGCCAGTGGAGTGCATCAACGGGGCCGCCGGTAACACCACCGGAAACACGTCAGAATCCGCCACGCTCCGCGCATGCTCGGCGGCAGTGTCTCCCCGGGCAATGCCGATCACTTCTATGCGATTGTTGTGGGGCCACATGACGGCCTTGGGCATCCCCGTGGTGCCCCCGGTATACATGAAATAGAGATCATCCCCAGCGCGCTGAACGTCCAGCGAAGAGCCGTCTCCGCTCACACAACCCTGCTCCAGACTCTGCGCGTCCTCGCCGTGCTGACCGATCTCCGATTCGAAAAACACACGCACCTTCTGCAGCCGCGGCCGCAGCGCCTGCACGTGAGGGCGGAACTCCGGATCGTAGGCGATGGCCGCCGCGTCGGAGTTGTCGAAAATATGGTAGAGCTCTTCGTCCAGGTATCGGTAGTTCACATTGACATGGGTGAGCCTCGCCTTGAAGCAGGCCGCGAGCAGCTCCACGTAGGACGGGCTGTTGCGCAGATAGAACGCCACCTTGGCACCCGGCTCCAATCCCAGCGCCATCAGATGCCGGGCAAGCCGATTGGTTCGCTCGCTGAACTCGCGCCACGAGCGCGTGAGTGGCCCGTAGACGAGGGCCGGTCTGTCCGCAACCACCTCGCCCACCGCATCCAGCAGATCACCAAAATTGAGATCCGACACTGCCTTTTTCATCCAAACTTCAGCAAGCGCCGCATGATAGCGCCCGCCTATGCAGAAATCCGTATAGGTAGACCCACGGCGTGCGGTTTACCAGCCGCCGCGACATGACCGATGAATTCGTGGCCGTGATGCGCACGCTGTGGCGCGACGAGGCGGCGGAGTGTCATGGCGAACACTTCTAGCTGCAGTCACCCTGGAGCCACCCCAAACCCGCACAACCCGGCAAACCTCCCGCGCTCATCGACAGCATGGTACCGCGCACCTTCGACGCCATCGGCCGCTACGCCGCCGGTTGAATGCCCATCACCGGGCGGGCGAGCGGGAAATCCTTGCCAAGCTGGGTGAATTGACTCGAATCAAGGTGCTACCGGGCTGAGTAAATGGCTCCGGCCCAAGCCACTCGACAGAACCTGCTATATTGATCGGGTGGCAGAAGAAGCAAAAGCGCCCCCACCCCGGAGCAATTCCGAGGACATCGGGCTGGTTCAGGATGCTCCGGAGCTAGACGAAACCCCTTCTCCCACGCGCCTGCCTCGCACCTTTGCAGCGTTCGCCGAGTCCAACTTCCGATGGTACTTCGCTTCTCTGTGCGGAAATTTCGCCGCCATGAACATGCAGATGTTTATTCGCGGGTGGCTGGTGTTCGAGATCACAGGCTCCTACGAAAAGCTCGGCTGGATGACGGCGGCCGGCGGCGCGGTGGGCATCATCGCTGCGCCGCTGGGCGGCGTGGTGGCGGACCGCGTCCGCCAGAAGAAGCACGTTATCCAATGGGGCCAGTGCAGCAACGCGGCCATCACCCTGGGGGTGGCCCTGCTCATCGCGTTTGGCAGGCTGGAGTTCATGCATCTGCTCACGGCCTCGGTACTTCATGGCATTTCCATGAACGCCATGATGCCCGCACGTCAGGCGCTCACCAAAGACGTGGTGGGCGTAGACCGGCTAACCAACGCCATCGCCCTGAACACGTCGGGAATGAACACCGCCCGATTGCTGCTTCCGGGCCTGGCCGGCGGCATGGTCGCAGCCCTAGGCGGCGGAGATGGCAACGTGGACCCGGCCAAGTGGGTCTACGTCTTCATGACCGCCCTGTACCTGTTTTCGGTACTGGTCATGTTCAAGGTATCGGTGCCTGACCGGCCCCCGCCCGATACTCCGTTCGAGCCCATGCTGCGCGAGCTGCGGCTGGGATTCGAGTACGTGCTGGCCACGCCCACCATACTCATGCTGCTGGTCGGTAACTTTCTGATGGTGTTCTTCAGCATGCCGTATTTCATGCTGCTACCCGGATTCGCCAAGCAGGTGTTGGACGCCGGCCCGGATCAGCTGGGGCTGCTGATCTCCATCTCCGGGATCGGATCGCTGGCGGGCTCCCTGATCATCGCCTCAATGCCCAACCGGCATCGGGGCAAGGTGCTGCTGGGCGGCGGGATCGTGCTGGGGGTTCCGCTGTTGTTTTTCTCCATGTCCACCAGTTTCCTGCTCTCGACCCTGCTCCTCACCATCGTCGGGGTGGGCCAGGCCGCACGTATGTCGCTGTCTAACGTGCTGATCCAGGCCAACGTGGACGACGAGTTCCGGGGCCGGGTGATGAGCATCTACATGCTGGAGATGGCGGTGCTATCCGTGAGCATCTACCCCATCAGCGTGCTTGCCGACGTGGTAGGGGTGCAGTGGACGGTTGGCGCATCAGCCGTTGGACTCATCGTCCTGGTGTTGGCTCTGTTCTGCATTCCGCGTTATCGGAACCTGCAGTAGGGTTAGTCTAGCTCCAGCCCAGCTCGTCAAGTTCCCGCTTGAGTTCTCCCTTGGGTTCAGAACGAGCCGACTGACAGACAAGGCATCACTCCGGCAACCATTATCGACCAGGCCAGCGGGCGTGATGTGAGTCGATGACGTAGACATGCGTGTGCGTCAGAGGCGCATGGTGATGCGGGTGCGCATGCGGCTCGGCGCCCTCCCAGCCCTCATGCTCGTGCTGGTGGTGCTCATCGTGCACGTGCACATGCTCGTGATCCGTGGCGTCGTGGACGTGCTCGATGTGCTGCTCATCGCGCGCCGGCCAAAGCCGCCACGCACACAACGCTGCCACGAGAGCCAGCGCGCCCAACACCCCGAACGCCGCCTCAAGCCCGAACGCCACACCCATCCACCCGGCCAGCGGGTAGGTCACCAGCCAGCACAGATGCGACAGTGCGAACTGGGCGGCGAAGAATGCCGGGCGGTCGCTTGCGTGAGACGCCCGGACCAACAACCGGCCGGCCGGTGTCTGCACAAGCGAGCCGGCCATCCCAAGGAGTAACCACAGACCCAGCAGCTCCCCGTATCCGGGCCCCGACACACCCAATACGAGCCCAACCGCAGCCAGCACGCCGCCCGCCAGCATGAAGCCTCGGTCGGCATAGCGGTCCAATAGCTTAGGTAGTGACAGGGCGGCCACCATGGAGCCGGCACCCGTCGCAGCCAAGGCCACCGCCGTGTCCGCCTCCGACCCGCCCAGACGACCGCTTACGTACACCACCGTATTCACGATGACCATGGCGCCGGACGCGGCCGCGGCCAGGGAGAGCGCCAGGAGACCCTGCAATCTGGGCGTTTTCAGGTAGGCGCGCACACCGGAGAATGTGTCGTGGAGTGCGCCCTGCGCGCCATCCACAGGACGTGCGGTGGGCAGCGTAACGCTCAAGACCAATGCCGCCGATAGGCAGAATGCTAGCGCATTCGCGGCGAACAACCCGCTATAGCTCACCACCAGAAGCGCCAGCGCGGCCAAAGTGGGGCTTAACAGGTTCTCCAAGTCATACGCCAACCGGGACAGCGACAAAGCCCGTGTGTAGGTGGCCTCGTCCTTCAGTAGGTCCGGAATGGTGGCCTGAAATATGGGTGTAAATCCGGCCGAGCAAGCGTTCAGCACGAAAACCAGCACATAGACATGCCAGATTTCACTAACCCAAGGCAGGCATGCCACACAAGCCGCACGCGCCAGATCCAGCGCCACCAGCAGGCGCCGACGGGGCAACCGATACGCAACGGCGCCCAACAGAGGGGCGACGCCAACGTACGCGACCATCTTGATGGCCAGTGCCGTGCCCAGGACCGCACCCGCCTTGCCACCGGCCAGATCGTAGGCGAGCAGGGCCAGGGCAACGGTGGTGAGCCCCGTTCCCAGCAACGCGATCACCTGTGCCAGAAACAACCTGCGGTACGTCGGGTGACGCAGGGGGGCACTCAGCAACTCGCTCTCTGCACTAGTCACGGGCGCATGCTCGTCCGTAGTAGCCGCGAGATGGGAATTTCAACCATCCCACACATGCTCCGGCATGGGCAGGTCCGCCAGGTCCTCAGCCGTTAGGGGCGTCAGTGGCGTGATATCCAGCAATCCCAGCACCATCATCAGCTGACGTGCGTGCTGTGCCGAATGCCATACGGCCCGTTCCAGCACTTGGTGCAACGTCTGCTCGCCGAAATACGTGGTCACACTGCGCGCCAGGTCCGCTTCGCCCACCTGCTCCAGCCAATGGGTGAGTTCGGCTTTCAATCCAACGCTACGCGCTCCCAACGCCTGAACGGAAGCATTCGCATCGGGTACCGACTCGGCAAGCCTGCCGATCAGGTCTTTGCCCGCCGCCACCAACAGAAAGTCCGCCGCGATCTGAACCAGATGATTGACCAACGTGAGGTAGCTGCGGTCCCGGTGGGGCAGTTTGTCGTCAAGGTGCGCGTCGGGAATCTGCTCGGCAAAGCGGGCAGCCACATCCAGCACTCGGTGATAGCGCGCGATCAACTCTGCCGGACTGAGAACGGGTGTGGCGTCGTAGGTTAGCCCAACCAATTGCGCAACCTGGGCGAGGTCCACGCCGAAAACAAAGCGATCGCCACGAGAAACCACGGGCAGGCCGCGCATTCCCGCCGCACGCAGCCTATCCATGCCCGCGCTGTCTTCCACAACGTTGACTGACTGATAATCGACCCCACGGGCCGACAGAAACTCCTTAACCCGGAGACAGCTGGTTCAACCAGGCTGCCAATAAACGTATGTCTGCATCCGATCTCCCCCTGGATTATGTGTCCTGGTCTGCAAGTCCCGGACCAGTGTCCAGAACGATCTCCAAGAGCACGCCGCGCATGCGTCCCGGCAGCCATGTGGGCGCCGTTGGCCGCAACCGGGAAAACACATCCTCCGTATACGCCGGGTCATCCAACACCGCGCGGGCGCGACCGGTCAAGTATTCACCCTTGATGAGCAGGCGCACGGGCTGAGCGCCATCGCGGAACTGCCGCCACCACAAACCGTCAATACCGACGTACACCAGGTCTTCTTCGCGCAGATAATTCACGGGCAACTCCTTACCACCCGGCAAAGTAAGCAGCATTACGCGCTCCGATCGGGCCCCCTGGGGGTTCGCGCGCAGCTCGTCGATCACCGCGGGGTTAGTCACCAACCGCAGGTAGAGGATGTAGCCCGCGACGAATACCACGAGCGCAATCAACACCCCGACCACGATCTTCATCCGCGTGTCTTCCGAACGAATTCTATGTGCAGCTCGTTCAAGGCTCTCAAGCTGTAGTTCGGATAGTGCCGAAGGTCATTCTTGCCTTGTGCCAGCGCAAACTCCTCGATGCCCTCGACAAAAGCCTTGAAAGCCCAATACAGCTCTCGACGCGCTAGTGGCGCGCCCATGCAGTAATGGGTACCCGAACTGAAACCCAGATGCGAAGCCGCATTACGGCGCTCCAGGTCGATCTCGTTGGGGTTGTCGAAGTGTTCCGGATCACGGTTGGCGGCCGCGAAGCGCACCATCAGCACCTCCCCTTTGGCGATCTCGACGCCGTGCAGCTCCATGTCCTTCTTGGCCATCCGGGTGAGTCCCTGCACCGGGCTCTCCAGCCGCACCACCTCCTCGCAGAAGGTGCGCAGATACCGGTCGGGGTCCGATTTGAGCAGCGCCCACACTTTGGGATTCTGGGCCAGAAGCATGACGCCTGCCGAGATCGCGTTGGTGGTGGTCTCGGACCCACCCACGAAAGTGTCCTGCATCATGTGACAGTGGAGCTCGTTGTCATTGAGCGTGCGGCCCCAGCCGGGCACCGGCGTATTGACCAGATCGGACAGTAGCGTGTCGTCGGGCTGCTCACGCAGACGTTCGAAGATGGCCTGGAAATAGTGCTGCGCCTGGATCTCCATCTCGGTTGACCACAACACCTGCTCCTCGGTGAGACCGAACCCCCCTCCTTTGATCCATGCGTCTGTCCACTGCTTGATCTGCCACACGTCCTCGTCGCGGGCACCCATCTGCTTGCAGATGATGATGAGCGGCAAAGGCACTGCGTATTGGGACACCAGCTCGCAGTAGCCGTCGTCTATGAATTCATCGAGCAGCTTGTAGGCAAGCGCCTCCACCTCACCGTCGAGCTCCTGAATACGCTTGGGCCTGAAGGCGCTTTCGAATATGGAGCGCAGCTGCCGGTGCTCGGGATCGTCTCTCCCCGCCAGGGACGGCGCCGGCACCCAACCCTTCTCCTTGAACAGCTCGTATGCCCTAAGCGCCGCGCCCGTCAGGTTGTCATGGTCGTTGGACGTGCGCCAATTGCTCCAATGCTCGGTATCAAGCAGGATCTGGCGCAAATCCTCGTATCGAGTCACCACAAACAAGCCCGTGCGGGGGTCACGCCACACCGGTGCCTGTTCCCGCAGCAAATCATAGGTGGGATACGGGCACTCCAGCACCTCTTCGTCGGCCAGCTGCGCCTCGGCCAGCGTGGCCGGACAAACCGGATTTTCCATCCGGTTGACCGGCCGCTCCGTGTCGATCATTGGTCGGGAGCCGCCCCCAACTCCATGGCAGGCACGGCAAAAGCCGGCTGATCCGCACTGAGCTTCACGCGAACCTCTCCGTTTGGCGCCTGCGTCAACAGGTCGACCACCTCAGCGGCCATCACGTCCGGCGTCATGGCGTTGAAACCACCGGCTTTGAGCGCATCGGGAATGATGGCCGTATCCACGCCGCCCGGGCATATGCAATTGATGCGCAACCCGCTGCCTTCGTTGGCAGCCGCCACGGCACGCACCAGGCCAACGACCGCGTGTTTGGTGGTGCCGTACAACGGGTCGAACGGCAGCGGCCCCAACCCGGCGATGGACGCCGTCGCTGTGATTCCGCCTCCATTGTCACGCATGCGCGGCAGCAACGACTTCAGCCCGTTGAACACCCCATCGAGATTCACGCCGATGATGCGCCGGTACTGTTCCAGGGTGACTTCCTCCAGGGGCAGGAAGGCTTCACTCTGACCAACCGTCATTACTCCGGCATTCAGATGCGCGTAGTCCGGCACCCCCAATCGCTCGACGCACGCAGCGATAGCGCCATCAAAGTTGTCATAGTCCGAAACATCGCAACGGATGAACTCGCCACCGATCTCGGCCGCCACCTCCACGCCAGCCTGCTCGTTGACGTCCATAACGGCGACTTTCGCACCACCCTGTGCCAATTGCCGCGCCACCGCGGCACCAATGCCGGAGGCAGCTCCGGTAACCAGCCCTATTTCTTGCGCCATGACTACTCCTTTATTCCTCTACTGGTTGATACATCGACGGCTCACCGCCGCCATTGGATCGCCGTGGCCGACAGAACTGGCAAACCAGCGCCAGTTCAGCGTCCCCGTCATTATCGATATTGTGCTCGCACCCGACGGGCACCAGCACCGCGTCCCCCGCCTGCAGGCGCCTTTTTCCACCGTCTAGATTGATGTTGGCCGCACCACATCCTGCTGGCGAATGATGTAACCCCCCCATTTCAACCTCCTGCCTTTCCATCCAGTCTACCCCGCCGAGGCCTGGGCCGGGTCGGCGCAGTGATGATCGGGAAGCTCTAGATAGGCGTCCAGCATGGGCTCGGCGCGAAGTTCCGGCGGCACGTTGCTCACGCCTATCATCCGGTCAATGGATTCGTGGGCGTAGTAGATGCGCCGTTCCATGTAGCTGAGCCGATAGCCCTTGAAGCCCGGCGACAGTACGGCCCGCTGCTGCCACTCCAGAAACTGCAGGTCTTCGTCCATCACCACGTCCCAGAACGCCAACAATCCGTCCCAGCCAGCGGGACGCTCGCCCTCACCCCAATCGCGCCCAAAATGCACCACGTCCACCCGGGTGCGTGTCAGCGACAGCGGCCAGAACATGAGGAACTGTCGTGCAGTTTCTCCTACCGGTGTGATGATGTTTGGGAAGATGTTGTGCGAAACATGGTAGTCGCGAGCGATCTCGCCCATGGCGATGGCTGGCATGGTGCGACTCTGCCCGTCGCCGTATCCACGTCGCTCCGCTCGGTCCGCGGAAGTAATCCGCGTCGGGCATGTCATCCGCGTATGCCCGTTGGGTAGCAGGCCCATGACCGCACCGCGGTGATCCAGCGAGGGCCCCACGGTTTTGGGATGGATTCCCTTGATGTGGTAGACCTCCAAGAATGCGTCCATGGTGAGCTTCCAGTTGCACTCCAACTCATACGACTTGATCTGTGCGGGGCGAAGCTGGTCGATCTCAAACTGCTCGAACTCGCTGGCCATCATGCCGAGCCAATCCAACAGAGGCTCGGCATCTCGATCTTCGTTGACGAATATCCAAGGCCCCCACATCTCGCAGCGCACTGCCTGCAATCCGAGACAGGACTTGTCGAAAGGCTCGGGAAAGTCCCGTTCATCCATCACCGCAATGAGCGACCCATCAGTGTCGTAGGTCCACTGATGGTAGGTACAACGCAGGCTCGCCTGTGTGCCGGTTGCCTCGCGCACCAGCGGTGCCCCGCGGTGAGAGCAGACGTTGTAGAAGGCGCGCACGGTGCCGTCGCGGCCGCGCATCAGGAAGATAGGCGCATCCGGTATATCCAACAGCACGTAGCTGCCCACCTCGGGCAGCTGGCTCTGGTGCGCCGCATACAGCCACACCTTGCCCCACAGGTGCTCTTTCTCAAGGTCAAAGAACGCCTGGCTGGTGTAGCGCCCGGGCGGCAGCGCGGGCAGCGCCGGAAAATCCTCCGGAGGCCCCTGACGCTCCTGCTCCCGCGCCATGCGGGCCTTCAAATTGGCAACGGACAACGCGTCGTCCATTACATCCCTCCCACTGTGCCAGTCAACCTTACCAACTCGCGCGCGCCATGGCGAAACCAGCAAACGCTCCAGAATTCAGGGCGCGGGAGACCAGTCGGCAACCTCTTCCCGCACGATCTCCACTACCGTGTCTGGCTTCTGCATGGGAATGAAGTGCGTGCAATCGGCCAGATGAATCTCGCGGCCATTTGTCAGCTCCCCGACCAGTCCCGACCAGGTGGGCGACGCGGAAAAGTTCGACACCAGGGAATCACCAGCGCGCTCCATGGCGCGCACGATGGTCACCGGAATTTGCAGCGCACGGATGCTGTCGTAAACACCTCCGTTGGTCCGTGCCGTCATGTAGACCGACGCTTCTGACGTGGGGTGGCAGGCGAGCTCGAAGCCGCCAGATTCCGCCGGCACCAGTCCGAAGCGGCAGTAATCTTCGAAGATACGCGGCTCGTACAGAGAAAAGGCGCTCTTGGGTAGCAGCCGCTCCATCATTTCCTCCACTGAGGAGAAGCGACTACGGCGTTTGGCCGCCGGGTGCTCTGCGTCGAAAGGCGTGTCGGCATCGCTCTCGTACGCCTCGGGAGCGGCTATGACCGGATCTAGCAGCACCAGCCGCGCAAAGGCTTCGCACCGGCCCGCGGCGTCCACCAGCGCGTGGGCGCCCATGGAATGCCCCACGGCGATGAGGTTGCCAAGCTCACGGGCCTTCACGAAGGCGATGATGTCGTCTCCGAACTCCCGCCAGTGCTCGATCACCACCCGCTCGCTGCGGCCGTGCCCGCGCTGCTCGAACGCCACGGTGTGGTAGTCGTCAAACGACTCGATGATTCGGTCCCAGACGCGCCCGTGAAAGCCGGTGGCGTGCACGAACAGCAGCGTGGGCTTGGTTGGAGACGGCACACCGCGCTCGAAATAAGCAAGCTCTACGCCATTGAGTCGGATCTTGTGCAGCTCTGGTTCGGGCATCGCAATCTCGGTCGGGTTAACAGGTTATTCGACGCAAACCGGAGAGATGCTCGCCAACGCCCAGCGTGCGAAGCCCGTCATCCTAGCATCCTCTCCCTGCTGCCCGATGAACTGGACACCCACCGGCAAACCGCCAACAGCCATCAACGGCATGGTGACCGCAGGCGCGAACAGCAGTGAGCTGGGAGTGTTGAAAACCATGTCGCCGGTGGGGTTCTGCACCGGCGGCCCATCCGGAGGGTCGCCCTCCCATACGGGCGCGGGGCCGGGGCACGACAGCATCACGACGCCGTCCGCCTCTCCTGCCACCGCGCGGTGCGCTCCGTGGGCCAGTTCGCGCTGACGCAACAACCCTCTGTAGTCCTCGGGCGTCATGCGCTCCGCCAGCTTGATCCCGCCCTGTGTGCGCGCGCTGACGCCATCGGGATGCGCGGCGACCAGATCGCGCTGCCACCACCAGTTTTCCCACAACGTGATCATGCTCGCCACCTGGCGCGCGTTACGCAGACACTGCTCCAGCGTCTCAACCAGGGGGCTGTCCTGCCGGGTCACCAACTCCACGCCGGCGGCGGCAAGCTGATCAAGCACGCCCTGGTAAGCTTCGCGGACACCTTCCTCCACCCGCTTCCAGCCCTGGGATTGCAGGGCAATGAGCCGACGCGGGCGTACCGGCTCCGGGGTGCTGCCAGGGCCCACGATCCCAGGAAAGCCGCGGTCACCCCCGGCACGGCTGGCAATTTCGATGGCCACCTGCCACATGTCTTCCATGCAACCCGCGTGCACGCCATGAGTGCTCATGCTGGTCGGTTGCCGGTCACCACGATTGATACCGCCCTGGCTCGGTTTCAGCGCCACGTTGCCGCAAAACGCCGCGGGCCGAATCACCGAGCCGCCGACCTGAGTGCCGATGGCGGCCGGAACGAACCGCGCCGCCACCGCCGCAGCCGAACCCGAAGACGAGCCTCCCGGCGTTCGCGTGACATCGAAGGGGTTGGTAGTGGGACCAGGTTGGAAGCCACCCAGCTCGGCGGTCACAGTCTTGCCGAGTATCACGGCACCCGCTTCGCGCAATGCCCACACGGCGGGACTGTCCTGCTTGGGAAAGCGTCCTCGATACGCTGCGCAACCCATCTCTGTAGGCATGTCCTTAGTGTCTAGCAGGTCTTTGATGCCCACCGGCATGCCATCAATGGGGGACAGCGGATTAGCAGCCTGCCACCGCCGCGTGCTGGCGTCCGCGGCGCTAAGGGCCGCTTCCACATTCAGCCTGACGAAGGCCTGCACGCGGGGCTCATGTGCGTCGATCTCGGCAATGCAGCGCTCGAGATATTGCCTCGGCGTATCGTTGCCCGCTCTGAAATCCGCGGTTCGATCGTGGAAGGTCAAGGGCTGATAATTGGCGGGATCGTAGTTGGCACTCATAACAACCGGTTTACCGAGTCTATTGGCGAAACTTCGTCAGGGCTGGCGATAGGCGCTAGTCATTAAATCCCACGAATATCGCAGCTGCGTCTATGGACTTGCGCTTGGAGACAACGGCATTGGCTGGAAAGGTCTCATCGGGAAACCCCATGGCCACGCAGATCATGATGACCTGATCGTCCGGAATGTCTGCATGCTCTCGCACCACCGGCGACTGCATGATGCCCTGGCTGTTAACCACGCACCCAAGCCCTCGCGACCAGGCCGCGTTGACCAACGCGTTGGTCACCGCGCCACAATCAAAGGGCGCGATGTCACCGCCATGAATGGTCCGGTCGTAGGTAACCACCACCGATACGGGTGCGTCGAATTGACGGAATCCGCGCAGCACCCAATCGGTACGCTTGGCCTTATCGTCCCAGGGTATATCCATGGCCTCGAACAGCTGCCCGGCGACTTCCTTTTGCCGCTCACGATGGACGCCACGATAAGCCCCATGGCTGCGAAACTCGCGGGAGTCCGGGACCCCAGCCAGGTTGCGTTCCGTATTACCTTCGCGAATCCGGTCTAGAGGTTCGCCGGTTACCACATAAAAATTCCAGGGCTGCGTATTGAGTGAGGATGGCGCGCGCATGGCCATCGCGATCACCTCCTTGATCAGCTCCCGAGGGACCGGGTCGGGCTTGTAGCCGCGAATGCTGCGACGCCCGAGCACCACTTCGTCGTATTGCACGAACAATTCCTACTTTATGCAGCCCAGTCGTATAGCCGTTCTGCAGCCGATAAACAACCGCCGCACGGTTCTCAGGCACTCACGCCAGTGACGGCCCCTCGAAACAAGCCGATCCGTCTGCGAGCTCCCCAACCAGCTCTGGGTTCACGACGCAAGCATGCCGCTCACCGGGTTAAAGCTGCCACTGAGAATGACCGTGGTTGAGCTTTCCGGCGGCGGCCTTATCGAGGACGACGCAAGCATGCCGCTTACCAGACTGTCCGAGCAATTCTCTTAGGCGCGCAACTTGCGAACGCTACTCCAACGGCAACATCACCGTGGCCGTACCAAAAACACCCGTTTCGTCCTTGGCATTCTTGGCAGACAGGTCCAGCTCCACAGCGCCGGTATCCTCGTCTACGTCGGTCACCACCGCGGTGATCTCCACCTGGGAGTCGGCCAGAAGGGGCGTGCGAAACACGGTATCCACGCAAGCCACCCTACCCGTGGGCGCCCAGCGGTGAATCATGGCAGTGAGAAATCCCAAGGTCAGCAATCCCGGTACCAGGGCTCCGGGCAACCCCTGCTGGCGGGCCAGCTCGTGGTCGGTAAAACGTCCGCCTCCGTCACCCCAACCTACCGCATCGGCAAACGCCGAGGTAACGTCGATCGAGGTGTCGGGTTGAAACGGCTCCAGTTCGGCGCCGAACTCCACGTCGTGCACAGTATTGATGTTCATGCGTCCGGACGCTCCCGTATCACCATGCGGGAGTCGCTGGTGGCCAGATGCTCGCCCGCCTCATCGTAGATTTCCATGCGCGTGACAATGAACACCATGCGACCCGATCGTCCGCTCTTGTCGTAGATGTCGTGCAGGTGCGTGCGACCGGTGATAGGCACGCCCGGGCGCACGGGCTTGTGGCATTCCACGGCCTTACCGCCATCCATGGGAATACCGCCCAGATTCGGAAAGTCGATAGGCAGATGTCGCCCTGAAGCGAGGCTACCGATAAATGCCGGCGGCGCCTGAAAATCGGGGTGATCCACGTCGGTAAATTCCGCGCGCGTTTCCCCGGACACTTTGCCCACCGCCGCAACGGCCTGGGCGTCGATCTCGAACGCCTTGACATCGAATTCGAGGTCCAGGAACTGTGCCTTGAGTGCTTCTATGTCGACCAAATCCGGCCCTCCCCATGAGAGCGCGGCATTATTCCAGATCCGACGCAGGCATGGAAATGCCACACCCGAACATAGTTGCGAACCACTGGTGCAAGGCCCTTTCGCTCGCAGCAGCGCTTCTGGCAACAGCGCACGGGGCCGCCGTACGCTCTGCATCATCCTCACAAAATCAACATTGTTAAGCGGCTAGCAGCCACAGCAGCGATCGTCGTCAATGGCGTGGTGGGGTAATTCGGCTGCTCGCAGCCGATGGGAACGAGCTTGTCTGCGTACTGGGAAGCGCGGAACTCAACGTGCGAGACATCGACCGCGACATCCTGTTGCCGAGCATTGACAAGCTTGGCGTACGCGCTAATCACACAAAACGCTGGCGAGGAAACGATCTGCAAGCCCAGCGCCTATCGTTCCTATGGTTATAGGCACTGGAATCGGCGACGACTAGCAAAGGGTCGAATACGGCCCGCGCGACAACGCGCAGCGACACGCCCCGACGCCTTCTCTAAACTCTTCAAGTACAGGACCAACGATAAGCGGGGATCACCATGTCCGACGTCGTCACCATAGCGGTCAGCGATCATGTCGCGCGCATCACGCTCAACCGCCCGGAAGCCATGAACTCCATGAACCCGGAACTGCGCTGGGCGCTGTCACAGCACCTCGACGAGGTGGAGCGCAACGACGATATCTGGCTTGCCGTCGTTACCGGGGCCGGAGACCGCGCTTTCTGCGCGGGCGCGGATCTCAAGCACCGCGCCCGTGAACGCGAAGCAAGCCAGGATCAACGCGACGAATGGGAACGCCTGATGGCGGAAACCACCCCTCTCACGGAGCGATGGCACTTCCCCAAGCCCGTCATCGCCCAGGTAAACGGTTTCGCGTTGGGCGGCGGCCTGGAGCTTGCACTGGCTTGCGACATCATCGTTGCCGCCGATCATGCGGAGCTTGGGCTGCCCGAGCCCAGGCGTGGGCTCATCGCCGGCGGTGTCGGGGTGCACCGCTTGCCACGCGCCATCGGCGTGAAACAGGCTATGGGCTACATGCTCACCGGCCGCCACATGTCTGCCGCGCGCGCTTTTGCGTTGGGGTTGGTCAATCAGGTGGTGGCTGCAGGCGAACTGGAGGCCGCGGTCGATGAATGGGTGGCCGACATCCTGCGTTGTGCCCCCCTGGCGGTGCGCGCGACCAAGGAAGCCGCTATGCGGGGGCTGGACCTGCCCCTGCCACAGGCGTTTTACACCCAGTACCCGGCGGAGCGAAAACGCGAGAACAGTGCAGACACGCTGGAAGGACCCCGAGCATTCGCCGAAAAGCGCCCACCAAACTGGCAGGGCAAATAGGCGTTACTGCGCGGGCATGCCGGGCATGGCCGGCCATTCGCTCTGGGGCTCCAGAGGCATCAGCGCTTCAATAAACGGAATGGGGTTACCGATGGACACGACGTAAACCATGCGCTCGGTCACCTCACCTTCTGCGTGCCACGCCCCTTTTGGAATCACCAACCGATCGCCCGGCTCGAGCTCAATGCGCTCACCATGCTCACCCAGCACATAGGACGACCCCTCCACCAGATAGCCGATGATGTCTTCGGGGTGGTGATGCAGCGGCAGCTCCGGTGACGGATCGGACACGTACGTGGTAGGCCAGTACCCGTTCTTGGCGATGTCGGCCATCACCTCCTCGTGGGAGCTGAAGTAAGCCTTGTCTACGGTCATCTTCGCCATAAGCGTTCTCTGCAGATGCTTTCCCGCCAACCTTAGTGTTTTGCACCGTCGCGCGCTAGTGGGTTGCGACAGACAAAGAGGTAGCCCTGTCAGCGTTGGCTCAAATGCGCCGCGCACTCCCACCTCTAGGGTATGATGCGCGGTTTCCCCCTTCGCAGGCTTGCCATGAAATCATTTCTGCTGCTGCTGCTCCTGACGCTAACCAACAGTGCTCGGGCAGCCGCCCCCGACCACCCGCCACCCCAGATGCCCGACCTGCGCGCCATGGTGGAAAGCCTCGCGGATGACGACATCGGCCTGCTGGGCAGGGTGCATTTTGCTACCCACACCAACAACTGGGACCGGTCGCGAGAGTTCTACCGCAAGCTGGGTTATACGGATGGCATGGGCGGGTTTCCGCTGACCAACACACATCAGATGGCCCGCGCCCTGGGCATGTTCGATATTTGCCAGTACGAGTTGGCGAAAGGGGAAGTGATACAGCTTGCTGGTTCGGTAAATACAGCAAACATCGATCTGCTGCAGTTCAAGGTCCCCTACCGGGACGATCCGCCCTACGATCTACCCAACCACCTCGGCATGGCATACGCAGCGCTGCTCACCACCAACCTCGCCGCAGACATGGAATATCTCAAATCATTGAATGTGGATTTCCTGTCGGAGCCCTACGGTATTCCCGGCGACCGCTTTGTGTTCTTCCGGGACCCAGACGGCGTCCTCTACAAGCTCATGGAGACCGCGCCACCCCATGGTGACAAGAATGCCAATATGCACCTCATTGCCATGCCTTACATCGGCATCAACGTCAGCGACTTCGAGAAATCGCTGGCCTTCTATACCGCGCTCGGATACACCAACCACAAGCCCCTGGCGGAGACAGGCACCCTGGAAGAAGCCCGCGCGTACGGCCTGGATAAGCCGTTCCGCATCAAGGGCGCAGACATCTCTCTAGGACGGGGCGACAATCACGTGTTGCGCCTGGTGCAGTGGGTAGAGCCGTTCAATCCCGAGCCATCCTATCCACCACCCATCAACCACATCGGCATCAATCGGATCGCTCTGATCGTCCCAGATCTCGATCGGGCAATCGCCATACTCAAAGCTCGGAACGTGGAGTTTCTATCTGAAGCCGCGCCATGCTGCTCAGGCACCGGCGAGGACGAATCCGGAATCGTTCATGCAATCGATCCCGACGGTGTGTTCGTAGAATTGGTGGGGGCCATGGCCAAGCGCCCTCCACAGCCTCAGCCGGAGGGGTGTCCGCCCCTGGAGATCAAGCTACCGCCCCAGAGCTAGCCGTCCTGCTCGCGATTCGGCTCGTTGCGGCTGGCCGCAATGGAGCGCAGGCTGTGGTTCGCCACCTTGGCTGATGACTCGAACGACTCGGATTCATATTGGTAGTCACGGGTGGTCGGCACGGAAAACTTGTCTTTGGCAAGCAGCCAGTGGTGTACCACCAGGTCACCGACTTCGAATGCGGTCTGAGACACCACCAGATAGAACTCCCACATGCGGCAGAATCGCTCGCCCTTGCTCGCAGCGAAGCTCGCGCGCTCGTTGTGAAATCGGCGATGCCACTCTTTCAGCGTGATCGCATAGTGCCCGCGCAGCACCTCCACATCGGCGGAGCTCAAACCGGTGCGTTCCACAGCATTGGCCACATCCGACATGGATGGAATATAGCCTCCGGGGAACACGTGACGCCGAATCCATGCATTGGTCGGGGCGGGACGCCCCTCGCTGGCAATGGTGTGTACCAAAGCAATACCGTCCGGCGCCAACAGCGCCTTTACGGCACCGAAAAAACGGCGAAAGTTACGGCGCCCCACGTGCTCGAACATGCCGACCGACACGATGCGATCGTACGTCGCATGGTGATTTCGGTAATCCTCGAGATGAAACTGCACCTTGTCTGACAAGCCGCGGGCCGCGGCTGCTTCACGAGCCACGCGCAGTTGCTCGGAGGACAACGTGATCCCCACCACCGATACGCCGAAGTGTTCTGCCAGGTGCAGCGCAAGGCTCCCCCAGCCCGAGCCGATATCCAGCACCTTCTGTCCCGGCTGCAGACTCAGTTTGGCAGCGATGTGGTTCGCCTTGGCCTGCTGGGCAGCTTCCAGGCTTATATCCGGCTCACGGAAGTAGGCGCAGGAGTAGTGCATCTCTCGATCAAGGCAGGCCCGGAACAGCGGCTCGTCCATATCGTAATGGTGGCTTGCGTTACGCCGACTTGCAGCGAGGCTGTTCCAAGACACGAGCGCGCTCGCCAGCCTTCTATGCCAGCCGTCCGAGCGTAGCTGCGGCTCCAGATTAATCCTCAACAGCGTGAGCAACGCATGCAACGTGGTACCTTCCGCAACGTCCCACTCACCATTGAGATAGGTTTCGCCCAGATTGAGCTCCGGGTTGCGGAGAATCTTCCCCAGCACGAAAGGCGTACGCAGATGCCACGTGGCGCTCGGCTCGCCCGCCCCGAATACGCGTCGCCTGTCTTTGTGGTCGACGATCGTGAGCTCTCCGTGTCGAACGAAGCGCTCGAAGAGCCCAAAGTCCATGTCCCCCTCCCTTCAATCAGGAGTGTTCTAGCGTGAATTTAGCTCTCCCCCATCAGAACTTCCAGTCGTTCAGCTAGCTTTCAGGTTGGCTTGGCAATATGGGCAGCAACGCCAATTCCGGCGCTAGAATAGGTTGCAGGCAACCATGAAATCTCATCAATTTTCCACGTTGTTGGCAGGGTTGTTAGTGTTTGTCGCGATTACACCAGAGGCAAACGCACTGTCCAGCACAAGCAATGAAGATTCTATCCGGGTAGGCGCCTACGGTAGCGTGAGTAACTGGCGGGCCGTGGCGCGCGACCAGCTGATCATCTGGAACGGTCCGTCGCGAGCCTATCTGGTAAAAGTCTGGCGGCCTTATGCCAACAGTCTTCGCAACAGTGAGACCATCGGCATCACCCGCACCAACGGACGAATCACCAAGTTCGACAGCATCCTTGTTCGCGGACAGAAGCTGCCAATCAAGTTCATCCAGCGAATCGATCCGCAGGTCGCCAAGGCCATGCGTTATCGCACATAGCGCCCACAGACCCTTAATCAATATCAGGTCGCGCGGCCCTCACTCACTAACGGTTCGGGCCCTTGCATGCCGGCCAGCTTGCGCGCCAGAAGCATCTGTGAAATGGTCCAGAACGTTTCAACCACCATCGGCCTGCCTTGGACCAAACCGACAGCTATACCCTGGCACGCGCCCAACGCTACCAGGCCCACCACACCAGCTCGTTGCGTAACAAACTCACCAACTACCGCGAGCAGAACGTGCTCGCGTCTGCTCTGCGCCTCGCTGGCAATCCAGCCAGCGTGCTGGACCTACCATGCGGCACGGGACGTTTCTGGCCGGTATTTCTGGATGGGGGCGCGAAGCGTCTCATTGCCGCGGACGGCAGCGACGGCATGTTAGCGGTGGCTCGTGAGACGCGCGAGCAGTCCCCCGGCCGCGCCGATCTGCTGTCCACTTCTGCTTTCGCAATCGCCCTGGACGACGACGCGGTAGACTTTGCCGCATGTCTGCGCTTCTACCATCACCTTGGCAGAAGCGAAGACCGTCAACGCCTGCTGGCAGAGTTGCGCCGGGTCTCGCGCCGGCACGTGGCCATCTCCCTGTGGGTCGATGGCAATCTCGCGGGACGCCGTCGGCTGAAGAAGCCACAGCCGCCAGTCGAGCCAGGGTACGGCCGTCGCCGTTGCCGCAGGCGCTCCGAGGTAGAAGCGGAGTTCCACGATGCAGGCTTTTCCGTGCGCGCCCATTTCGACTTATGGCCCTTCATCCACATGTGGCGTCTGTATCTGCTCGAGCGCGACGGTGCCGGCTAGCAAACGGGAACTGATCTCCACGCAGACCCGCAGCGGTACTGGCCTCAGCACCGTGCACATGGAGGAGGCCAGCCAATGGGGCGGCCCGCCCGGAAAGCGCGCCTACGTGAAGCGCCAGAGCGACTACTACTGCCGACCGGCCTGGCGCCTGTGGCGCCGCACGGCGCTGGTCACCCGGGAACACCGGGCCCTCAGGGCATGCCAGGCACTCGGGATAAACGTCCCGCCGATCCTGCACTACCAGGCCATCGGCAATCAGGCCACCCTGGTCGTGGAGGAGTTGGCTGATACGGTGCCCCTTGATTCGGCGTTGCACGAATTTCCGGCTCGCCGAACGCAAATTCTGGACACCCTGGGTAGGGCACTGTCGCGCCTGCACGGCGCGGGCTGGTACCACGGCGCGCTGTACGCGCACCACATTCTTGTGGGCCACTCACCGGAGAGCAACGTGTGGCTCATCGACTTCGAGAAAGCACGCCGTTCGCGCCGGCGTCGCCGGGAAGATCTGCGACGACTCTGGCGCCACAACCGCTATCTGAGCGCCGAAGACCGCAATGCGGTGATGTCGGGATATCGCGCGCGGAACTAGCGCCCTGCCCAAGTCAAAACAGGCCCCATTTACCACGCTTGGCGAGTGGAACCCCCTAATCTAACCTGCTGGGATACGCGGAATGCTTTTCGCAACTGCCATAAATTCGAACTGGCTGATTCCCGCTCCCGCGCTCGCCCGCACGTTGTCCCGGCGTGCGTATTACCTCAGCGTGATGCTCACCGACCGCGGCTCCCATGTCCAAGTCCTCCGCCTGACTCCACTTCAGGTGCTGCAGTAAGTCTGCATAGATGGGAACATAATCGACCGAACGATCAGAAAAGCGGATAGCAACCATGTCAGACGAACTCGCCCCCATCGCCACAGAGATCATCTACGAGGACGAACATGTCAGGGTATGGAATCAGGTGGTTCCCGCTGGCGGGCGCATCGAAAAGCACGAACACACCCACGACTACTTTCTGGTGAACGTCACCGGCGCCGGCCCCATCGACGTGACCTTTCACGATGGCACCGGTGGAGACTTCGGCGCGCACACGAGCTTCGTCCCAAGGCCCGGTAGAGCCGACTATATTCCCAGGGGCCATGTCGAGACGGCCCACAACCGCGGCGACGAGTACCGGGCCATTCTGGTCGAGCTGAAGCGCTCCTGATGGACAAGCCTAATGATCAGGAGCAAGCGGCTGCTTACGGCAGCGGCGTCTAGACCTATCGATCCGCTGACGTCAGGGAGGCATTGCCAGGCCGGTGGGCGCCTTCTACGACAGCATGGAACGCGACGACCGATACCGACCCATCTGGGATCTGCACCCCGACGCCAATGGTGTCTCGCATGACAAGCTAACCCGCTTGCTATGCGCGTGGATGGGTGGGCCGAGGTCCTTGCCCTGCAGGACTCTCCCGTTTCGCTGGTGTCTTATCTACTCCGGGAGTTGGCGGTGCCTGCCGAACGGATCCGGCAAACCAGACGAGTCTAGCCAATCAGGCGGGATCGATACGCAGGATCAGTTCGTCCGCCCCAATTTGTGCATTCTCGGCTGCGGCCAACTCGCTCACGGTACCGGCCACATCGGCAAGGATCTCGTGCTGCATCTTCATGGCTTCCAGCACCGCCAGCTTGTCACCCCGTTTCACCGAGTCTCCCTCAGCTACCGATATATTGAGCAACAGCCCATGCATGGGCGCACGTATCAGTCCGTCGCCAGCAGCAGACTCCTCAGAAGCCGCGCCACCAGACACATCGACCAGGCAATGGCTTTCCCCTCCAACCGCAAGATGCAGCACTTGCGGCGACTCTTCGAGATAACAAACACGCACAGCCTCGCCGGCAACCACCAACGTCATGGCTTCCGCCTCCTTGCTGCGCAAAGCGATCTCCAAGACGTCCTCTCCAACCGAAACGAAATAAGTGTGCGCCGGTTCGCCCGGCGTGACGCGCACGATCAGGTTGCCATCGGGGTGCGCGTACTCGCGAACCGCCGTGCTGTTTCCATCGCTGGACCAATCGAGCAGTTCGGCGCTCACCGACACCGTCTCGCGCAATGCGCGTCCTTGCGCCAAGCAGTATTGAACCACCGCGGCCACCGCCTGCACCTGGAAAGTCAGTGCCGGCGCCTGGTAGCCCGCAGCACCGTAAGCCTCGTCGATGAACGCGGTGGTGGCCGATCCGTCAGCGAAGCCCGGCTGTCGAAGCGCATCAATGAGGAAATCGCGGTTGCTGGTCACGCCGAACAGGGCGGTGTCTTCCAGAGCGCGTACCAGGCGCCGACGGGACTCGTCCCGATCGGACCCGTACGCAATGACCTTCGCCAGCATAGAATCGTAGAAGGGCGACACCTCGTCACCCGTGGCGATGCCGGCGTCTACCCGGACGCCCTCGCCGGTTGCCGGCGCCCAGCGCAGCACTGAGCCGGTGCGCGGCAGAAAGCCGCGCGCCGGGTCCTCGGCATACAACCGCACCTCCATAGCGTGCCCCGTAAGGGACACTTCAGACTGCTCGATACCGAGTGGTTCGCCCTGGGCCACGCGCAGCTGCAGCGCCACCAGATCGAGCCCGGTGATGAACTCGGTCACCGGATGCTCCACCTGCAGGCGCGTGTTCATTTCCAGAAAATAGAACTCACCGGCCGCATCCAGCAGGAACTCCACCGTGCCGGCCCCCCGATAATCAACGGCCCTGGCGGCATTCACCGCCGCTTCACCCATTGCCGCGCGCAGCTCCGGGGTCATCACGGGACATGGCGCTTCTTCGATGATTTTCTGGTGGCGGCGCTGCACCGAGCAGTCCCGCTCACCCAGATAGATGGTGTTGCCATGGGCATCGCCAAACACCTGAACTTCCACATGGCGGGGCGCGGTGATGGCCTTCTCGAGGATCAGATCCGACGAACCGAAGGCATTCTTTGCTTCCGCGCTTGCCAGCTCCAACGCCCCGGGAAGCGCGTCGGCATCGTGCACCAAGCGCATACCCCGACCACCTCCGCCCGCTGCGGCTTTGACCATAACCGGATAGCCAATTTCCTGCGCGGCTGCGATGAAGCGGGCCTCGCCCTGATCATCGCCCTCATACCCCGGAATGCAGGGCACGTCGGAGGCGAGCATGCGCCGCTTGGCCAGGGCCTTGTCGCCCATCAGCTCGATGGCCTGCGGGCTCGGACCCACGAATATCAGCCCCGCATCTGCGACCGCTTGAGCGAACTGTGCGTTCTCCGACAGCAGGCCGTAACCCGGGTGAATGGCCTCAGCGCCGGTGTCCAGCGCCGCCTGGATGATTCGGTCGCCGCGCAAATAGGATTGCGCTACCGGACCCGGGCCCAGCCGCACCGCACGGTCCGCAATGCGCACGTGCGGCGCGCTCTCGTCGGCGTCGGAATGAACCGCGACCGTGCCGAGCCCCATCTCCCTGGCCGTACGCATCACGCGCACAGCAATCTCGCCGCGGTTGGCCACCAGCAGTGTGGTTATCGACTTCATTTTGCTCCTTAAGGGCGGGCCACGCCAAAGCTGTTGGGCGTCAGGGTACGGGCGCGCCCTTCCAGGCAGGTTTCCAGGGCAAAGCTCAACACTTTTCTGGTGTCGCGCGGGTCGATGACGCCATGGTCCAGATTGCGGCCGGACGTAAAAAACGCACTCTCCTGGCGTTGGAATATATCCATAATGGCCTGCTCCTGGGCATCTAGCGCCGCCTCATCGGGCTGCTGGCCGCGACGGGCCGCGCCCACCTCCGCCACCTGACGCATGGTGCGCGCGGCCTGGGCGCCGCCCATGACGCCCGTGGTGGCGTTCGGCCAGGCAAACAGAAAATCGGGCTCGTAGGAATGCCCGCACATGCCGTAGTTGCCCGCGCCGAAACTCGCGCCGATGTACATGGCAATGCGCGGCACACGCACGTTGGTGACCGCCTGTATCATCTTCGCGCCATGCTTGATCATGCCGGCCTGCTCGTACTCGGTACCGACCATGTAGCCGGTGATGTTGTTGAGAAAGATCAGCGGCAGGTCGGCCTGGTCGCACAGCTGAAGAAAGTGCGTTGCCTTGTTAGCGCCAGCCACATCGAAGGGCCCGTTGTTACCGATGATGCCGCAGGCAATGCC
>CENY01045083.1_pt1 | contig 34717 bp, 31 predicted proteins | sample 356181 | NCBI WGS metagenome assembly CENY01 (sample SAMEA2619840, study PRJEB7988) | marine metagenome | isolation source: saline water (ENVO:00002010), including
AGCATCTAAGCGGGAAGCCTCCCTCGAAACTAGTTCTCCCATGAGAGCTGTGGAAGACTACCACTTCGATAGGCTGGGTGTGGAAGTATAGTAATATATGAAGCTTACCAGTACTAATCGCTCGATTGGCTTGATTACACTCATTATTTATGTAATCATACCCATTCATCTTATTTCATAATTTAGGCTTATTCATAGTCTGGTGACTATAGCAAAGGTATTGAACCCGATCCCATCCCGAACTCGGTCGTTAAACCCTTTAGCGCCGATGGTACTACGTCTTAAGGCGTGGAAGAGTAGGACATTGCCAGACTTTGTATAAGCCTAAAATTCTTCATGAATTCATATTTTTGTTTCCATCCAAATTTTAACCTAGTAGTATAATGCTATATTAAACGCTACTACAAATATGGATGGATCTATGATGAACTTCTCAAATAACTCAATTCTAGTTGACAATTATCTCAAAAATCAATCAAACCTCCTCAGTTCGATTATATTAATATTAACAGGTACAATCCTATTAACTCTATCAGCAAAGATTAGTGTTCCATTTTATCCAGTGCCTATGACATTGCAAACACTGCTTGTTTTGTTCATCGGTCTTACTTATGGTCGCATATTAGCCCCATTGACATTAGCATTATATTTATTTCAGGGAGCAATTGGGCTGCCAGTATTTGCCAATGGTGGCGGGATCGTCTATCTTCTTGGTCCAACAGGGGGATATTTAATTGGATTTCTACTCGCAGCGACTATTCTATCTTATTTATCAAATATCGGTTGGAATAGAAATTATGTCCTAACATTTATATCACTAACAGTCGGCACAATAACGATATTTTCATGCGGCTTATTGCAGTTATCACTGGTATTAAATAAAACAATCGCAGAAAGCATGATCTTAGGGCTAATGCCATTTATTTATGGTGAAATTTTTAAAATATTAATTTTGTTGATAATTATTCCACTACTATCAAAAAGAAATATCTCATAAGAGCATGGAATAATAAATGAAGAAAGTTCAAATTGCGCCATCCATACTCTCAGCGGACTTTTCAAATCTTGAGAGAGAAGTCCGAACTATAGAAAAAGCTGGCGCACACATGCTTCACATTGATGTTATGGATGGACATTTTGTAAATAATATTACTTTTGGTCCAGCTCTAGTAAAATCAATTCGAAACAAGACGGACCTCCCATTCGATGTACATCTTATGATTGATCCTGTAGTTAAATATATAACAGATTTCGCTGATGCAGGTGCTGATATAATTACTGTCCATATAGAAGCCGAAGATGACATACGGGGCGCGGTTGAATTAGTTCGATCACTCGGGAAAAAAGCTGGTATTGCTATCAATCCTGAAACTAAAATTGATACAATTATACCATTTCTTGATATTATTGATCAGGTAATTGTGATGTCGGTTCATCCCGGGTCTGCAGGGCAACCTTTTATTGGAGATTCAATAGATAGAATTGGAAAAATAAAGGCACTTATTGCTAATAAGGATATTCTCCTTGAGGTGGATGGAGGTATTAGTTCATTGTGCTCTCAAGATTGTATTAATGCGGGATGTGATATTCTGGTCGCCGGCTCATCTATTTTTAATTCAAATAATTACGAGCGTAGCATTAGCGAGATTATGGGGTCCTAATATCAATATAAATCAATTCTATAATCTTGTGGTTCTAGCTCTCTAAAAACCTCGCCCTCTTTAATCAATAGGAATCTGCTTACAAAATCAATTGCTTCTGCAGGTGTATGGATCGCCATAATAATTGTAATCTTTTTCTTCTCCCTGATTTTTTTGATGAGTTCCAGCATTTCAATTCTCAGATTTGGATCTAATTGGCTAAATGGTTCATCCAGTAAAAGTATTTTTTTATCTGATGACATTACGCGACCAAGTGCAACTCTCTGCCGTTCCCCACCTGATAATGTGCCAATACTCGAATGTATTTTGCTACTAAGATTTAAGTATTCAATTATTTCAAATATTTTCCCCTTTTCATTTTCATGCAGTTTTAGATTTGGTTTTATTGCAATGGCAATATTTTGATAAACGCTGAGATGTGGAAATAGATTATTATCTTGGAATAGCGAAGAAATAGATCTTTTTGATGCTGATAGATTTCTCATCTCTGTATTGTTAATGAGCAGTGAGCCCACTTCAGGCTGCGCAAATCCAGCAATAAGATTTAAAAAGGTTGATTTGCCCGCACCACTTTGTCCAATTATTCCAACCCATTCACCTTTATTTATTTCAACAGTGAATTTAGTTCGAAAGTTATCTAGCTTTATGGATATGTTCTCTAGCTTAATCATCTCTTCCCCCCAATAAATACTCAGAGATAAAAATTATTGACATAACAAGCATCAATAAAATGAATATTCCAACCGAGGCATTATCCATTCTGTACGAGCCAAGGCTTTGATAAATATATAATGGTAAGGTCCTGATCTCTGTTGATCCAAATAGAGAAATAACACCAAGATCACCCATTGATAATGTAACGGCGACTGCAAAAGCTGTGGCAAATGACCTCCTCAAAAGTGGTAGCTCAAACTTTAGCAATCTTATTACACCCCTGATATCATAGGCGTAAAATAGCTTATCATACATATACGACACTCTTAAATATTCTGGACCAATTATCCTTAATGTGAATGGTATTACAGTTAATGTGTTTATCCCAATGATAATATATGGAGCGATTTCCTGTATGTTGTAAATATTCCTTAGTGATAGGAAAATACCTGTTCCAAGCAATACTGGTGGTAAAATCAATATTAGATTACCAGATAATTCGAGGAGGTTTGCCAACCATCTGATCCGATATGTAACGATTAATTTTCTGATAGTAATTAGAAACATAACAGAAAATACGATAGAGATTATACCGGAGGACAAACCCAGCAGAAGCGTCCAATAAATCGAATTCAACAGGCTAGGATTTCCAAATATAGTAACATAGCTAAACGCTGTTAAGCATGAAATTACTAATGCCAGAATGGGTAGAAGAAATATCAATATTGCGATAATTAACATCAAAAAGTCGTACACAAGCAACTTTTTGTTTTCTATATTTGAATTGTGCAGTTTGAGTTTGGTGTAGGGCTCAACTTTAAAACTCTTTGTAAAGGATAGAATTATGAGAACAATACAGCTCGCAATAAATATTTGAATGATTCCAAGTGATACTGCACGATCAATATTGAATTCAATCTTCAAAGCATAATAGAGGGCAACTTCAATTATTGAATATTTTGGACCCCCACCTAGAATAAGAACAACGACAAAGCTTGTAAAACACAAAGAAAAGATGATTGCGGCAGTTACGAATAAGTTGTATCTAATCGCGGGCCACTCAATTTGGGTGAATATATTCCAACGATTAAAGTTATTCTGAATTGCAATTCTCCATAATTCTGCCGGCACGCTATTCAGAGAAAATAGTATAATTCTTATTGCGAATGGTACATTAAAAAAAATATGTGCTAATAATATCCCGTTCATTCCATAAATATAATTAAGTTTACTATAGCCAAATAGAACTGATATATCTGAAAACCATCCAGATACTCCATGAAGTTTTATAATTGCAAATACACCGATTATTACCGGGAGTACAAAAGATAGCCATGCGAGAGACAAAATTAATTTTATGATCTTATATTGCAGGTATTTCCGAACTGATAAAGCAAGGGGAAGGGCAATAATTATACTTAATAATGCTGATAGAAGTGACTGATAGATGGTAAAGAAAATAATTCTTTGAATATATTCATCCCCAATTATCTGCTGAATAAGTTTTATATTAGTATATTCAAATATACCAGCTAAAGATAACAGAATTAACGATAGAACTATGAAGGTTGCGATCAATCCTGGTAATAGCCACTGGTATTTTTTTATTTGTGCCAAACTTTTAAACTCATAATTATTTGCTCAAACTTACTTCCCATTCCCTGATCCACTTTTCATTATTGATATCTACTTCTTTTGCTTCAATCCTCAAAGGTTTTTCGATATTAATCAGCTGCTCAAAGGCGTTTGATAATTTAACATCATCTATAACTGGATACATCCATTGCGTCTCGGGTATAATGTCTTGCGCGTCTTTTGATATTAAAAATGATAAGAATTTATCTGCTAGTTCATCATTCTCATTATTGGCTAGCTTTGCAGCAACCTCAATTTGTTCATAGTGTCCATCAGTAAATTTTGCAGCCTTGTAAGTATCATCATTTTCGTAGGTAATGTGATAAGCTGGTGAGGTCGTATAGCTTAACACCATATCTGCTTCTCCATCTAAAAATAAACCATACGCCTCACTCCACCCGGGAGTTACTGTGAGTATATTAGAATTTAATTTTTCCCATATTTCTGAAGCGTCATCTCCATATACTTTTTTAATCCATAAAAGCAGACCCAAGCCGGGTGTTGAAGTTCTTGGATCTTGAATGATAATACTTATTTTACTATTTAGTAACTCATCAAAGCTGGTGGGCGGGTTTTGAATTTTTGAAGAATTATAAATGAAAGAAAAATACCCAAAATCATATGGTACAAATACTTCATCTTCGAACCTGTCGCTAATATTTAAATTTTGAAGATTGAGCGAGTGATTATCAAAAAAGCCGGTCATTTTTGCCTTATGGGTGAGGTTGGAATCTAGTCCAAGTACAATATCAGCATTAGTATTCGGTCCCTCATACATGACTCTTGTAAGGATCTCAACACCATCCGATAGCCCAACAAATTGAAGATCACACATACAGAACTCCTCGAACTTCTCTTCCAATAAAGGCCCAGGTCCCCATTCAGCTACAAAAGAGTCATATGTGTACACTACCAGTTTATTAGTTTCTGATTGTGCGGGTATTAGTAATAAATATAAGATTAAAAGCGTTTTTGTTATTAGTTTCATTTTTGTCCCTTCTATATTATTTTTTAGGGACTGAAATTTATGAAAACTCAATCCCTACGCCGGTATTATCCGTATCAGGTTCATCGGGTTAGCTTGATAGCTTCTCAGTTAAAACACCCCGTTGAGTGATTTTTATTATAAGTATTTTTTTTTAATTGTCTATTCTTTGGTGTCTAATTTAATTTGATAAGTCAGATAGTAGTGTATATTAGTAGCTATGGATTTATTTTTTATTGTTTGTTTTTTTGCAGGCCTATTAAGTTTTTTATCACCGTGCGTTTTGCCAATAGTTCCATCATACCTGTGTTTTTTAACAGGATCATCATTAGAGGAAATTCGTTCAGTAAATACTATCTATCTTCGTAGATCAATACTTACGCGCTCTATTTTTTTTGTGTTGGGGTTCTCACTTATATTTGTTGGGCTCGGTGCGTCCGCGACTCTGCTACGTCCTATTTTTAATTTCAACATCATTATTTTTGATCAAATTATAACTCTACAAAAAATTGCAGGTCTGGTAATCATTCTATTTGGTCTTCACCTCATTGGAATTTATAGATTTAAATTTTTGAATCGACAATTGAGTATCGGCATCAGCCCAAAGAAGAAAGGTGTCGGCATCTCATTTTTGATGGGAACCGCATTTGCATTTGGGTGGACGCCTTGTATCGGGCCTATTCTCTCAACAATTCTGACCCTAGCATCAGTGGAGGAAACCGTTACTAAGGGGGTTTTGTTACTTACCTTTTATTCCTTTGGATTGGGTGTCCCTTTTATAATAAGTAGTTTTTTAGTGGATGGGTTAATCAAATTCATAAAGAATTTTGGATCGAAATATAAATACGTAGAAATTAGTATGGGAGTAATTATGATATTTACAGGTCTTGCTTTCATTTTTGGTTGGGTTGAAGAAGGCGCCTTCTATCTATTAGAAAATTTTAGTATTTTATCTAAGTTTGGGATTTAATATTGGAGAAATAGTTATTAAATTATCAATAGTGAGCAATTTATCATGTTAGAAAATATAGAAAATCATCCGAAAGTAAAATTTGGTAAAACTGGTGTACTCATTATTAATCTTGGTACCCCTGACGGCACAGACTTTTGGTCGATAAGAAGATACCTAAAAGAATTTCTGAGTGATCGCCGCGTAATAGATATTAATCGATTTTTATGGTGGTTAATTTTAAACTTAATAATACTAACATTCCGACCAAAAAAAACTGGAAAGGCATATAAAGAAATCTGGAATTACGATAAAAATGAGTCCCCTCTAAAAACATACACAAGATCACAAGCTCAATTATTATCAGAGAGACTTAAGAATGTTGAAGTCGATTGGTGTATGCGTTATGGCAATCCATCAATCCGAGATGGTCTGAAATCGATGCGAGAAAAGGGGGTAGATAGATTATTAATTTGCCCCTTATATCCGCAATACTCAGCTGCAACGACTGCAACTGTAAATGATAAAGTCTTTGCTGAACTATCTCATATGCGATGGCAACCAGCAATAAGAACATTACCACCATTCTACGATAATAACGAGTACATAGCCAAATTAAATAAATCAATGAACCAACATCTAGAAAAATTAGATTGGCAGCCGGATATAATTTTAACATCGTATCATGGGCTTCCGAGAAGGTACCTCGACTTAGGCGATCCATATCATTGCCATTGTCACAAGACGACGCGTCTTTTAAAAGAGATGAATAAAAAATATTCCAAAAAAATCATACTATCGTTTCAATCGAGATTTGGAAGAGAGGAATGGCTGAAGCCATACACTGAAGAAACAGTTATTAAACTTGCGAATGATGGTATAAAGAAACTTGCTGTTTTGTCGCCTGCGTTCTTTTCTGACTGTGTAGAAACATTAGAGGAGCTCAATATAGGCATCCAAGAAGTATTTACTGAAAATGGCGGGGAAGAATTTACCCTAATTCCATGCCTTAATGACAGCCAAAATGGTATTGACCTATTAGACTATCTGATAAAAAATGAGTTACAAGGTTGGGTATAATCTATAGGGCTGAAATATTAATTAGATCATGAAGATGTACAATTCCCCTAGGCTTTCCATCCTCAAGCACAAACAAGCTTGTAATTTTTTTGTTATTCATCAGGGATATAGCTGATGATACGATCATTTGGTTAGAAATTGTAATTGGATTTGTCGTCATTATATCTCTAGATTCGCGACCCAGTATATTACCAGATAGGCATCTCCTAAGATCACCATCGGTAATTATTCCAGCCAGGTTTCCGTCACTATCCGTGAGCCCAATACATCCAAGACGTTTTTTTGTCATAATAACAAGAGCTTCTGATATTATAGTATCTTGATTTGCAAGTGGTATTGCATCACCTGTATGCATTACATCTTGAACCGACGAGAGTCTCGCTCCAATTTTTCCAGATGGATGTAGCGATTTAAAATCATCTTTACTAATACCTTTTTCGGTCATTAAAGTTATTGCGATTATATCACCCAGCGCTAGTTGCATTGTAGTAGAAGTGGTAGGCGCTAGGTCATGAGGACATGCTTCAACAAAATTAGGTAAAACAATGGATATGTCTGATTGTTGTGATATGTGACTATCTTTATTTGCTGTTATCGAGATTATTTTTATATTATTTTTTTTCGCAAATAATACTATGTTTCGAAGTTCAATGGTTTCACCTGAATTTGATATCAGGAATAAAATGTCATTTTCTTTTAATAAACCGAGATCGCCATGACTTGCTTCAGTACCATGTAGGAAAAATGATGATGTACCCGTCGATGTAAGGGTGGCAGCAATTTTATTGGCAATCATTCCGCTTTTTCCAATACCCGAAAGAACTACATTACCATCTATTTTCTCAATCAGATCGATGGTATCCATAAGTTTTTCTCCAAGCGTGCTAGATAATTCATTATGTATGGAAGTTAGCCCTGATAGTTCTTTTTCGGCTATATCCATCATTAGCTCTAATCTTTGACTCTGCATAGTTTCCTTCATTCAAATATTAATTTTAAGCATGGTAGACTATAATCAATTTATAAATACACCACTCCAGCCCTCATGCAATCAGCTTCTGTTCGAATATGGATCATTTTATATATTTTTTTGCTAAATAATAGATAAAATTTCATGAATGATATCACTTAGGTCTATACCGTCTACCCATCACAAGTTTAATAAAAAAATCATTTGTTTATTAAAATTAATCTAGTTGAAAATATTTTGAAAACCGATTCGCAAAGTGATATCTTAGGGTGAAGATAATCACTATAAGCCTATGCATAATACAGACTATTGAGGATTTTATGTTAGCCAGAAACATTCCTGGAGTTGCTCTCGCATTAATAATTGCTTATGTTGGTGCTAAATCAAGCCATTTTATTGGTGTTAATTTACTGGGCTTCTCAAAGAGTCCCATATCATCAATTATGCTGGCGATAATATTTGGTATTTTACTTGCGAATATAGTTAATTTACCAAAACGCTTTGAAGAAGGTTTTAAATTCTCCATCAAATATATATTGAGGTTTGGAATAATACTTTTAGGTATTCGATTAGGACTTTTAGATATTCTTAAAATTGGGATAATTGGTTTACCTGTGATTGCAATATGCATCATATCGGCTTTACTAATCGCAAACTATTTATCAAGATCACTCAATATCTCATCAAAAATGGGCTCATTGATAGCAGTTGGAACGGGTATTTGTGGGGCAAGTGCGATAGTTGCTACAGCGCCAGCGATTGATGCAAAAAAAGAAGAGGTAACCTATGCAATAGGCGTAATAACTGTCTTTGGGATTATTGCAATGCTATCCTATCCCTTTTTAGCTCATTTTATATTTGACGGAGATGAATTATTTATTGGGCTATTTTTAGGAACATCCATTCACGAAACAGCGCAGGTTGCAGGATCTGGGTTAATTTATTCGACTCAATTTGACTCACCTAAAACGCTGGATATCGCAACTGTAACAAAACTTGTGAGAAATACATGTATGGTAATCGTTATACCAGTTGTAAGCTATATGTATTACAGAAACCAAAAAGATAAATCACAAGCTAATAAAACATCAATTCTGAATATATTTCCTTTCTTTATATTTGGATTTATTGGGATGGGGATTCTAAGAACAATTGGTGACTATGGGATTGAAAATACGAATTATGCCTTTATGCTTTTTGAAATATCAGTATGGGAGCAAATAATAGATTTAATTAAAACTTCAGCTGAATATCTGCTCGCAATTGCGATGGCAGCCGTCGGTTTAAGTACAAATATATCCTCACTCAGAAGCCTCGGTTTAAAGCCACTCTATGTAGGGCTAATAACAGCTCTAAGCATTGGGATATTAAGCATAGCGTCAATTTATTTAATAAATATTTTAGGAATAACAATTTAATCTTTAATCCAGTCGTAATATATTCAAATAATTCAAATTTTTTTAAATTTTAAAATAGGAGAAAAATGCGTTTAATAACATATAAGAATAGAGAAGATGGCGCTATGCATGTTGGCGTTTTAATTAATAACGACTCCGAAGTCGTTTCACTATCTAATAATGGCTTTCCGAGAGATATGAATGAAATTGTGAAATTGGGTAGTGATGGATTGACTAAAATCAACAAATTACTTGATTCAAAACCAAAAACCCTCTCAATGTCCGAGATCGATCTCTTAGCTCCAATACCACGTCCACTTAGAAATATTATGTGTGTAGGTAAAAATTATCACGATCACGCAAAAGAATTCTATGGATCTGGCTTTGACTCTAGTGGGAAAAAAGCTGTTGCTGATTTTCCAGTAATATTCACAAAAGCAACAACATCGGTAATTGCTACTGGAGATGAAATAATCCTTGCGAATGATTATACAAATACAACAGACTATGAGGGAGAGCTAGGCATTGTATTATCGAAAGGTGGAAAAAATATTAGAGCTGAGGATGCATACGATTATATTTACGGATATACAATTATCAATGATGTCTCTGCCAGAAATATACAAAAACAGCATGAGCAATGGTTTATCGGGAAGAGTCCTGATACATATTGTCCCATGGGCCCCGCAATAGTAACATCAGACGAAATTAGTGATGTCACAAAATTAAAATTGATGACAAAAGTTAATGGAGATATAAGGCAAGACTCAATTGTTGAAAGGCTAATATTTGATATCCCAACCTTAATATCAACAATATCGAAAACCATGACATTGGAGATTTGTGATGTTATTGCCACCGGTACGCCTGCCGGTGTTGGTATAGGTTTTGAACCGCCAATTTACCTCAAGACAGGCGATCATGTAGAAGTTATGATTGACAAGATTGGTAAATTAGAGAACACTGTAAAATGAGACGTTTTTCAAAAAAATATAATAAAAACAGTAATTTATCTATTTCTTATTTTCCATATTTTGTCAATTGTATTTGCTCGATGAAAGCGTTCTGGATAAATTTTGGATATAATGATTTGAGCTAATTTGATACATTGATCACGACTTTTTGGTCTTTCAAATAAGTTATTTTGCAAGCATGGTTGTATTTCCATATCAATGATTTTTTTCATTGATGTTTTTGGCTCTTCAATTGCTGCGAATTCTATAATATCTGACCCCGCAACGGCTGCATCCCAAATTTCTGTGAAACTTACATTGTCTATTTCTTGGTTAAAGTGAATTACAACATGATCTGTATCTTTGTTTTTTGACTCCCAAACTTTTTGGCATACATCAAGAATGATTAACTTCTCCTGCTGGGAGTATTTTTCTTTTCTGCCTGAGCCTATTCTTTTACCACCAGATACCATAAACTCTCTCAAATTAATCGTACTTACAATAAAATTATATAAAACATCTTAAGTAAGACTTAATGATGCTATTGAGAAACTTTCAGCATTGAAATTTAGAAGAATATCTTGTACCAATTCACAAAGGGTTTTAGAATATAAAATTTAGGGCGCGTAGCTCAGTGGGAGAGCACTACGTTGACATCGTAGGGGTCACAAGTTCAATCCTTGTCGCGCCCACCATTATGAAATGCATAAAATGGAACAAAACGAAGTTTTAGAATATTTTGATTTTTTACAATCACTTGCTGATGCAGCCGCAAAGATAACTCTGTCTCATTTTAGGCAAAAAGTTCATGTAGAAAATAAAAATTCACAAACAAATAAAATAGATCCGGTGACAATAGCTGATCAAAAAGCAGAGGAAGTTATTCGTGAACTAATATTGAAGAAGTATCCTAAACATACAATTATCGGTGAAGAATTTGATACAATTGATGGTAATCCAAATTACCGATGGTTCATAGATCCTATAGATGGCACCAAATCATTTATATCTGGGGTTCCTCTATGGGGGACACTGATTGGCCTTGAAGTAAATAATGTTCCTGAATTAGGGATCATTGATATTCCATGTATGAATGAACGATATCTAGGATCACACACTCTAAAAAAAGCAATACGTATCAAGGACGGCGTGTCTGAGGATGTAATAACTTCTAATGAAAAAGAGTTAAAAAACGTAAAGTTTGGTTACACAACGGATGAGATGTTTGATGATGAGAGATCCAGAAAAGTTCTTGACAAAGTAAATGGGTCAGTCGGACTTACAAGAACAGGTGGGGATTGTTTTTTTTATACCCTTCTATCATCCGGCTATCTTGATTTGATAATTGAGAATAATCTTAAACCTTTTGATATAGTTCCAATTGTACCGATAATAATAGGTGCTGGAGGTAGCATATCAAACTGGGATGGGGAGAGCATGTACACAGATGGGAATATCATTGCAAGTTGTAATGAGTCAGTTCATGCTCAGATATTAGAAGTTATAAATAGTGTGCGAGTGTAAAACTTAAGTAGAAAAATATTCTCGATCCTGATCTGTTGCTTGCCAAGTAGGGTTAGTAGGCCAATCTTTTGTACGTGAAATCATTGAATTGCCATAACGAACTCGGAATAATATTGTTCTCTCCTGACCCGTAGTGAATTCGTGAAGCTCACCCTTCGGATGAACAACAAAACAACCTTTTTTTACTTTCAGTTCTTCATTTTCTGTTCGCATTATACCGCCACCCTCGTAGCAAAAATAAATTTCTACAGCATCAGGATGGCAGTGATTGGGGCTAACTTGGCCAGGCTCCCAGCAAGCAATTGATACATCTCCTTGATCATAAAAACCAAGTTTCTTTTCAACATGAACTAATGGATTAAATTCCCGTTCAATTTCAAAATCAAAGGACTCCATGAAATACTCATTTAAAATTAACAGGATAAAATCCTAACAGAAAATAAAAATAACACAATGTTACTTGAATTATTTTTAGTGATAACCATATTTACTAATGTAGATGCCTAAATGGGTCTACGTAAAATTAACATGTTGCTCAAAGGAGGATATGATATGATGCACACATTTGATTTAACACCACTATATAGAACTTCAATAGGCTTTGATAGATTAGCCCAAATGCTTGATACCATCAATGTCGATGTTCCAACTGGTTACCCACCATACAATATTGAAAAACTTGAAGACAACAAGTACGGTATCTCCATGGCCGTGTCAGGTTTTGATGAAAGTGATCTCAATATTGACGTAAAGGAAAACATACTATCCGTAAAAGGAGATATTTCTAAGAATGACGAGAAGGAGTATCTGCATAAAGGGATTGCTACCCGAAGCTTTGAAAGAAGTTTCAGACTTGCTGATTATGTTGAAGTTGAGTCCGCAAGCCTATCAAACGGTTTACTTAACATCATACTTGTAAGGGAATTACCAGAGGCAATGAAGCCAAGGAAAATTGAAATATCTACAAGTAAGGTAATTGAAGGATAATTTCAAATGTGGTGGAATAGAAATATTCCACCACAAACATTAATACCTCGTGATTAATTCAGATAAATTATATATTTCGTCATCTGTTGTGTTGTATGAAGTCACCAACCTTATAAACTTTGATTGATCGTCGACACATTGTTTGTTCAAAGATACTTTTGTCCATTCATGAAATTTAATATTATTCTTTTCCAGATATTTTTCCAGTTCATTAGGAATTAATAGAAACACTTCATTTATCTCTCTTTCCCAGGGCACCTTTATAAAGTCAAATTTTTTTAATTCTTTGCTTAATTTATTTGCTTGATAATTTGCTTTTTTCGCAAGCTCCAGCCAAAGATCATTTTCAAGATAGCCAATAATTTGCGCTGATAGATATCTCATTTTTGATAGCAGATGTCCGGATCTCTTTAAATAATGATTCATATTCTCACATAGCTCTTTGTTGAAGAACAAAACTGCTTCAGCTGATAAGGTCCCATTTTTTGTTGTACCAAATGATAATACATCAACACCCAACCCCCAAGTTAGGTCTGATGGATTTTTGTTTGTTGCGGCAACTACATTTGCAAAGCGTGCGCCATCCATATGAATATTTAAATTTTTCTGTTTTGCTATTCTAAAAATACGGTCAATCTCTTTTTCTGTATAGATTGTTCCGCATTCTGTCGCTTGCGATATACTCAAGCTTGATGCGACCATATCAAATTTATCACTGGGATGACTGGATACATATCTATTTAAATCTTCGGCAATGATTTTCCCTTCCGCAGTTGGAATTGGAAATAGTTTAGCACTATTCGAAAAGAACTCAGGCGCATTACATTCTTCGAGATATATGTGACTGTCTTCACCACAAAATATTGTGCCAAAGGGAGGTGTGATATTTGATAGTGCAAGAGAGTTTGCTGCAGTACCGGTTGAAACAAAAAAAGATGATAAATCCCTATTGAAGGTTTTTGACAATAGATCGCAAGCCTTTTTGGTCAACTGATCGCCACCATAAGAAGAAATAGTCCCCTTATTTGCATCTACAAGAGCATTAATTATTTGGTCTGGCACAGAGTGCACATTATCACTTCTAAAATCAATCATAATTAAGCATCATTCATATCAAGATATTTTGAAAAAAATTGCTCTTCAGCAAAGCGACATTTATCAATAGTATTCTTCATTCGAAAACCGTGACCTTCATTCTCAAATAAGTACATTTTTGCATCAATGCCATTTAAAATCAATTGATCATATATTTTCTTTGTTTGATCAGGTTGTACAACTGGATCGTTCATCCCTTGAAAAAATATTATTGGTGTTTTTATTTTTTCAATTTTTAAGATTGGTGATCTAGACTGCAATAGATTATCAAGATTTGATTTATTTTCATTAACACCAATAAGACTATTTGTATAACCGGACTCGAATTTGTGTGTATCTTTTAATAGACTTCCAAGATCACTGACACCATAATAACAACTTGCACATCCGATATCAATATCTTCGCATAAACTATTAAGTAAGGTAAAACCCCCAGCACTCGATCCTTTTAGTATGATCTTTTTTGGATCATAGAAACCCATTCCAGATAAGTAATTTATTACATCAATAACGTCTTGTGTATCATAAATACCCCAGTTGCCATCTAGGGTTTTCCTGTAATTTATCCCATAATTTGTACTTCCTCTATAGTCTATTTCAATGAAGCCAAACCCTCTATCTCTCCAGTATTCCCTCTCGCTTGAATAAGTATAGTTTGAGCAACTAGTTGGACCACTGTGTATCTTTATAATTGCAGAGCCATTTTCTTTTCGGCTATGGGGTTTAAAATGATTGATATAGCAGCCATTAACAGACTCTGTTTGATACACCTCTCTGCCCAAATTTATTTTTTTGGGGGGAAGTATAACAGTATCTAAATAAAAAATTTCATCACTAGAATTTTCCGTTGAACCTGAAAATATAACGAAATTATCTTTCACGCAAAATTGGTCAGATATAAAATTAAAGTCATACTCATCAAATTTATTTTCAATTCTATTAATAACAATCTGTTTCATGCGACCTTCCCTCCAACCAGACGCAAAAATCAATTGATCATTTATTATTTTGTAACTTGATAGACCCGTCACCCATAATGGCTTCATAAGATCAACCGGTAAATCAGTGATGAGATCTTCCCCTTGATAGTCGTACCTGAATAATTTTCCACTATCAAAATCTTCACGAACATAAATGATATCATTCCCGTCCCATTCAGGCTGAAAAATGGAGCGACCAAGACCACCATCTATCTGTTGCAATTCACCGACGACTCCTTGGGCTGAAAGAGCTGCTGAGATCAGCTTTGAGGCCTCCCAAGGCATGAAAGGCAGATCCCATTCAAGCCATAATAATTTTAATCCATCACATGATATCTTCAAATTTGAATAAAAAGATGCCCCAGCTATTAATTTTTTTATATTATTAGCATCCTCAAGATTTAAATATGCAATATAATTGATGGGATACTTACTGCTGCCGCAGCTGCCATCCTCAACAATAAAATAAAGATTATTCTTATACGATGCAATTTCACCAATTCTAACATTTTGAAGATTGGTAATTTTAGTTATTTTTTTATTTTCAATTTTGTAAATATTTTGATCATCGCTGTTCACAAAAAATATTCGCATCTCATCGACATGATATGGTACCCCGCCATATTCATGTATTTTGCTTTTTACACTAAATTCTGTGCCACTTAAATTAATTGATTGTGCAGACTTAAAATTGTATTGGATTATAGATGATAAACCACCTTTATCTATGCCTGTTTCAATCCAATATGTGCTATGGGAATTTGATAAGGGGTAATTTTTTTTGGACATTTTTTGCCCATTGAATATGTCACATACAGATGCAGGATCATATATTGCACCCTCACCCTTATATATTTCTGTCAGATTCTTCATTGTAATTTATGAGCATATTATAAAATAGCCTCAGAGCGAATAAATTAATCTATTTTTTAGGTAATATAATCTAGATTTTTTGATATAAATTATTATATGTAACGTATATCTGTTATACTTATTTATCATATTACTTTTTAAAATGGTGATTAATGTTTAAACACTTAGAAAATAATGTAAAAGAAACAATTGATAAAGGCTTATATAATCCAAGAAACGAACATGATGCCTGCGGTATTGGTTTTGTTGCTAATATCAAAAATAAAAAATCACACCAGATAATTAAAGATGGGCTGTCAATCCTTGAAAATCTAACCCATCGAGGTGCCGTCGGAGCTGATCCAAAAGCAGGTGATGGTTGTGGTTTACTAACCCAAATACCTGATGAATTCCTCAGAAAAGTAACAGCTGAACTCGGTGTGGAGCTTCCAAGTCTCGGCAGTTACGGTGTTGGAAATATATTTCTGCCTAAGGAAAAGAAAAAAAGAGAAAATTACATTGAACAAATTAAGAAGATTGTTAAAAATGAAAACCTAAAGATTCTTGCTTTAAGAGACATACCCGTAAATAACAACGGGCTTGGCTATTCCGTTAAGCCAACTGAACCATTTCATCTACAAATGTTTGTTGCATCTGATGAGGAGTTATCAGATCAGAATGCACTGGAGAGAAAGTTATTTGTTACCCGGAAAAACATTTATCGCATGTTTTTGGGTGATCAAAGTAAGCCACTCGACGATTTTTACATGTGCTCACTCTCTTCAAAAACACTTCTATACAAAGGAATGCTGCTATCTGATCAGCTTGCTGAATATTTCTTAGATTTAAACGACCCACTTTTTAAATCGGCACTAGCACTTGTTCACCAAAGGTTTTCTACAAATACTTTTCCAACCTGGAGTCTAGCACAGCCATTTAGAATGATATGCCATAATGGAGAAATAAATACACTAAGAGGAAATATTAATTGGTTAAAGGCTAGACTTTCAACATTAAAGTCTGATCTTCTTGGCGATGATATCAAGAAAATTTGGCCAATTGTGGTTGATGGGCAATCAGACTCGGCCTGTTTTGACAACGTACTTGAGCTTTTGGTCAACAGTGGTTACTCAATATCGCATGCAATGATGACAATGATCCCTGAAGCATGGACTGGCAACGAAATTATGCCGAAAAATAGGAAGGCATTTTATGAACATCAGGCCTCAATGATGGAACCATGGGACGGTCCCGCTGCAATTGCATTCACGGATGGAAACCAAATTGGTGCAACACTTGACAGAAATGGATTAAGACCTGCGAGGTACTTCAAAACAGATGATGACAGAGTAATATTATCTTCTGAAATGGGTGTGCTTCCAGTAAAGGAAGAGAATATAACTGAAAAGTGGAGACTTCAGCCAGGAAAAATGCTGCTTATTGATTTGCAAAAAGGAGAAATTATTGCGGATGATGAGTTAAAAGAAAGTATGGCTAATGCCCACCCATACGAAGAGTGGTTGGCAAATAGTCAAGTTATTCTTGAGGATTTACCAAAGGTAAATGAAATTAATCACTCTCAAAATAAAGACATACTAAGCCTACAAAAAGCCTTCGGATATACTCAAGAAGACCTAAAATTCTTATTATCACCCATGGTTACAACCGGACAAGAGGCAATCGGCTCAATGGGGAATGATGTTCCAATATCATCGCTCTCTGATAAGTCAAAATCACTCTTTACCTATTTCAAGCAACTTTTCGCCCAAGTTACTAATCCGCCAATTGATCCAATAAGAGAAGAGCTTGTTATGTCACTAGTGTCTTTCATAGGACCGAGACCAAATCTGCTTGACCCTCACAAGAATTCATCATTGAAAAGATTAGAAGTTAGGCAACCAATATTAACAAATGAAGACTTAGAAAAAATAAGATATGTAAGCGAGCTCTCTGAAAACTATTTCAGGGCAAGAACTCTTGATATTACATTCGCAAATGATAAACCCCAAATTGATCTAACAGAAGTATTAGACAAGCTTTGTATGAAAGCTGAAAGAGTCGTAAATGAGGGGCACAACATAATTATTCTGTCTGACAGGTACACAAATGAATCACGCATTCCTATACCTTCCTTGCTTGCCACCGCAGCGGTTCATCATTATTTGATTAAAAAAGGCCTAAGAACATCTGTCGGATTAGTAGTAGAAACTGGGGAAGCACGAGAAGTTCATCATTTTTGTACACTTGCAGGCTATGGCGCTGAAGCTATAAACCCATATTTAGCCTTTGAAACAATCGAACAAATTAGACAGTCACTAGACGAAGAAATTTCAAAAACAGAGTCTCAAAGTAGATTTATTAAAGCAGTTGATAAAGGTATTTTGAAGGTGATGTCAAAAATGGGTATATCAACATACCAATCATATTGTGGGGCTCAAATATTTGATGCAATAGGACTCGATCAAAGTGTAATTGATGCCTATTTCACTGGTACTCACTCACAGATAGGTGGTGTGAAAATTGATGATATCGCTAAGGAGACTATTGCAAGGCACGAGTTAGCTTACAACAGCCCAGACATATTAAAAATAACTCTCGACGTTGGGGGAGAATATGCTCAAAGAACCCGTGGAGAAGATCATGCTTGGAGCTATAATACAATAAGCTCATTACAGCACGCCGTTAGGGGTAACGCTCAGGATAAATATAACGCTTATGCTGACGAAATTAATGAGCAAGACAAAAGATTGCTCACCATCCGTGGTTTGATGAAAATTAAAGACGCAAAAGAAGATAAAAGAAAAAAAATATCAATAGAAGAAGTTGAACCGGCAAAAGAGATAGTAAAAAGGTTTTCAACGGGGGCAATGTCTTTTGGCTCCATAAGTAGAGAAGCTCATACGAATCTTGCGATAGCAATGAATAGAATTGGTGGTAAATCCAATACAGGAGAGGGCGGAGAGGAAGTTGATCGTTTCACACCATTACCTAATGGGGACACGATGCGCTCTGCAATTAAACAAGTTGCTTCAGGAAGATTTGGTGTGACTGCAGAATATCTAACAAATGCGGATATGATACAAATAAAAATGGCGCAAGGAGCAAAGCCTGGTGAAGGAGGGCAGCTACCTGGCCATAAAGTTGATGCTGTCATAGCTAAGGTAAGATATTCAACTCCCGGTGTTGGACTTATTTCACCTCCACCTCATCACGATATATACTCAATTGAGGATCTTGCACAGCTTATTTATGACTTAAAAAATGCAAATCAAGAAGCAAAGATTAGTGTGAAGCTTGTTTCAGAAGTAGGAGTAGGAACTGTTGCGGCAGGTGTTGCAAAAGCTAAATCTGATCACCTCACAATCTCTGGTTATGAAGGGGGTACAGGTGCAAGTCCACTTACATCAATCAAACATGCCGGATCACCATGGGAGATTGGTATCAGTGAAACACACCAGACTCTTGTCATCAATAAATTACGAGAAAGAATTACAGTCCAAGTTGATGGTGGTTTACGAACGGGACGAGATGTTGTTATTGGTGCTTTACTTGGCGCAGATGAGTTTGGGTTCTCAACAGCTCCATTAGTTGCTTCTGGTTGTATTATGATGAGAAAATGCCATCTAAATACATGCCCTGTTGGAGTCGCAACCCAGGATCCAGAGTTAAGGAAAAGATTTACAGGCACGCCTGAACATGTAGTCAATTACTTCTTTTTTATAGCTGAAGAAGTACGAAAATATATGGCTGAAATGGGCTTCAAGACATTCAATGAGATGATCGGGCAAAGCCAGATGTTAGATAAAAAAGATGTTATAGAGCAATGGAAAGCAAAAGGCATAGATTTAAGTAGGGTTTTATATAAACCAGAGACAGATGAAGACGAGAAAGTTTATAACAGCGAAGATCAAGATCATAACTTAGACAGTGTTCTAGATCAGGAATTGATTTTATTAGCCAAGCAATCAATTGAAAATCAAATGCCTGTGCTAATTGAGAAAGAAATAAGCAATGTGGACAGAACAACAGGGGCAATGCTATCAAACCAGATTGCTAAAAAATATGGTCACAAGGGTCTTCCGGAAGATACGATACATCTCAAATTTACTGGTACCTCTGGACAAAGTTTTGGTGCATTTGTTTCACACGGTATTACTATGGAGTTGATTGGAGAGGCAAATGACTATGTAGGTAAGGGCTTATCAGGCGGCAAATTAATAGTTTATCCAAATCCAAATTCGAAGATTAACCCAAATAAGAGCATGATTGTGGGAAACACAGTTTTATATGGCGGGATCAGTGGTGAGTGTTACTTTAGAGGTATAGCTGGCGAACGTTTTGCTGTGAGGAATTCTGGTGCAATCGCTGTAGTCGAGGGAACCGGAGACCATGGTTGCGAATATATGACGGGTGGATGTGCTGTAATATTGGGTGAAACAGGAAGAAACTTTGCTGCTGGTATGTCAGGCGGAGTTGCCTATGTTTTGGATGAGTTTGGTAACTTTAGTGATAGATGTAACCTTTCAATGGTTGAATTAGAGCCAATCACATCGGAAGATGACTTGTTAGAAAGACTTCAACATCAGGGCGGTGACCTTGAAACAAAGGGTAAAGTAGATCTTATGAAGTCAATGACAAAATTTGATGCAGAGAGGATATACAAATTGGTCCAGAATCACTATAATTACACAGACTCTGATAAGGCAAAAAAAATTCTGGATAACTGGGATGAATTTTTACCAAAATTTGTTAAAGTAATGCCAGTCGATTATAGAAGAGCTTTGGTTGAAATAGAAAAACAAAAATTGGAATTAGTTAAATAACTCAAAGATTTTAAAAGGTATTATAATGGGTAAAGTAACAGGTTTTCTCGAAATAGACAGGCATGACAGGAAATATAAACCAGCTGCTGACAGAATAAGAAACTACAAAGAGTTTGTGATTCCTCTTGGAGACACAGAAACAAAGAATCAAGCTGCAAGATGCATGGATTGTGGTATCCCATTTTGTCATACTGGATGCCCAGTAAATAATCAAATACCAGATTGGAATGATCTTGTGTATTCGGGTAATTGGGAACAAGCATCTGCCAATTTACACTCAACAAATAATTTTCCTGAGTTCACAGGACGAATATGCCCAGCACCTTGTGAAGCATCGTGCACCTTAAATATAACTGATGAGTCAGTAACCATTAAGACGATTGAATGCGCAATAGTTGATAAAGCATGGCAAAATGGCTGGATAAAGCCAATGGTATCAACTGAGAAAACCGGTAAGAATATTGCAATAATTGGATCAGGACCAGCAGGCCTTGCTGCTGCTCAACAGCTCGCAAGACAAGGACACTCTGTTGATGTCTATGAAAAAAATTCAAAAGCTGGGGGACTGCTCAGGTATGGTATTCCTGATTTTAAAATGGAGAAGCATCATATCGATAGGCGAGTCGAGCAAATGCAAGCCGAAGGTGTAAACTTTCATTTTGAAAAAAATATTGGTGTAGATTTGAGTATGGCAGACATTGAAAAAAACTATGATGCAATTATTTTATCAGGTGGATCAGAGAAACCGCGTGATTTACCAATTGAAGGAAGAGATTTCAGTGGGATTCATTTCGCAATGGACTTTTTGCCTTTACAGAACAAAGTTATCTCATACGAAATCTCAGAAAATGAAAAATCGATAACAGCAAACGGGAAGCATGTGGTTGTAATTGGGGGTGGAGACACTGGATCAGATTGCATTGGAACATCTTTTAGGCAAGGTGCATTATCAGTTACTCAGCTAGAGATAATGCCCGAACCACCTGAGAAAGAAAATAAACAGATGACTTGGCCATATTGGCCGCTAAAAATGAGAACATCATCAAGTCAAGCTGAAGGCGCAATGCGTGATTTTTCAGTCTTAACTGAAAGCTTTGAAGGTTCTGATGGGATTTTAAAGGGGCTTAATTGTATAAGAGTTGATGACAATCTTAAAAAAATAGATAACTCTGCTTTTAAAATCAAAGCTGACCTAGTTCTATTAGCTATGGGTTTTGTTCATCCAATTCATGAAGGTTTGCTGAAGCAAATCGGTGTTACACTAAATGATAGAGGCAACGTTCAAGCAAACGAAGATGATTACATGACAAATATCAATAAAATTTTTGTAGCTGGGGATATGCGACGCGGTCAATCTCTAGTTGTTTGGGCAATAAGGGAAGGCCGTCAAGTCGCGCATTCTGTAGACAAATATCTTATGGGGCAAACAAATCTTCCGAGATAGGTAGTTAAACATTTCCTTGACTTTATTAAAATTGGGAAATAATAGTAACTAGGGAATAAAATGAAAGTCAAGAATTCGCTAAAATCACTGAAAAGTAGGCATCGCGCAAATAGAGTCGTGCGACGAAGGGGTCGCCTATATGTAATCAATAAAGTCAATAAGCGTTTTAAAGCAAGGCAAGGTTAATTTAAAACACCAATGGGAAATAGAGATCGAGATATTACCCAGCCCTACAATACAATTAAAAATAATAATACAAATATTCTCTTTATTTGTGATCATGCATCTAACATAATACCTTCAAAATATAAAAACTTAGGATTATCTCAGAAATTATTATCAGAGCACATTTCATATGACATTGGTGCAGCGGGGCTAACACAAAAAATGGCTAATTTAATGAATGCACAAGCCATCTTATCAAATTTTTCACGCCTACTGATTGATCCAAATAGATCAGTTGATGATCCTACATCGATAATGCTTTTCGCAGATAAATATATAATTCCCGGTAATAGGAGCATTACTGATCAGGATACAAAGATGAGAATAAGCGAGTTTTATAATCAATATCATGAAAAGATTGAAGATGTTATATTATCTCTATTAAATGACAGTATTGTGCCTATTTTGATCTCTATTCACTCTTTTACTCGTAAATTCAGAGATAAAATTCGGCCATGGGAAATATCAATACTCTGGGACTCTGATGATAGAATATCGGCGCCACTTATTGATTTATTAGAACGCGATAATAATTATGTCATCGGTGATAACCAGCCATACAAAGGCTACTTAAGAGGCGACACTTTATTCACACACGCAACGTCACGGGGCTTGCCGCACGTTTTAATCGAGATTAGAAATGACCTGATTGCAGATGAGGATGGTCAAGAAAAGATTGCAAATTATCTCACAAAAAAATTAAGCCAAGTAATTAGTGCACAACATAAAAATCTTCGCAATATGAAACTATATGGAACGAAATCATTTTAATGGAGGAAGCAATGACTGATGAAGAAAAGATTAAAGCAGAAGTTCTGGATAGGTTGATAACACATCTACAAACAAGTACTGAACTACAAAATATAGATTTGATGGATCTTGCAGGATTTTGTCGTAATTGTCTTGCAAAATGGTATATGGAAGCTTCAGCTGGTCACGGATCTCTAATCGAGTATGAGGATGCAAGGCAAGTGATCTACGGAATGCCCTATAACGATTGGAAAAAAAAATATCAGAAATAGATACCTATAATTAATCAGAAGATTGCGTCGATACGTATATTTTAAGAGGTTAAAATGCTACAAAAGAAAATTGATAAATTACCAGAATGGGATTTGAGTGATCTCTACGATGCACCGGAAAGTGTATCATTTAACGCTGACCTGGAACAACTGAAAAAAAGTGTTCATGATTTTGAGGCGGAATACAAAAAAGCTATTCTAATCAAAGATGCTCCGATCGGCGAAAATGTGAAAAGATTAAAAAAATCAATTGTTTCATACGAAAAGATTTTAAATTCTATGGGTAAATTATCGGGATATGCCACATTGCACCATGTTACAGCAACAAATGATCCTGGCAGAACTAAGTTTTATGGTGATACGCAAGTTAAAATCACTGAAATTTCAAATAAAATCATATTTTATGAGCTTGAACTTAATAGTCTATCTGAAAAAGTACTTGAAAATTTACTGAATGACAAGGAATTAGCCGCCTACAAGGCATGGTTTGAGAATATAAGAAAATATAAGCCTCACCAACTATCTGATGAAGTTGAACAAATATTCCATGATAAAAGTATGACCTCATTCTCAGCATGGAATAGATTATTTGACCAAACAATATCTAATATGAAGGTTGATATGGGTGGTGAATCAAAAAGCTTAGAAGAAGCGTTAAATTACCTTTTGTCACCTCATGAAAAAGATCGGAAAAAGGCATTCTTGAGTGTCACAGAGAGGCTAAGAGAAAATATCCCGCTCTTCACCCATATTATGAATACGATTTGCCAAGATAGGTCTATATCGGATAAGTGGAGAAAGTATAAATACCCAGAGCAATCACGGCACCTAGCAAATAATATTGAACCCGAAGTCGTAGATGCATTAGTAAATGCAGTAGAACTGAATTATAAAAATACTAGTCATAGATACTATAAAATAAAGTCAGAAATACTAGGAAAAAAGTACCTTGAGAGCTGGGATAGAAATGCACCATTGCCTGATACAAAAACAAAAGAAATCAAATGGAATGATGCAAGAGATATTGTAATTGATGCATATGAAGAATTTTCAGTCGATTTGGCAAAAATTGTTAAGAGATTTTTTGATGGGAGATGGATAGATGCTAAAATTAAAGATGGAAAAGTTACAGGTGCTTTTGCCCACCCGATGACAACAGATACTCATCCATATATATTGATGAATTATCAAGGGAAGCCAAGAGATGTGATGACGTTAGCTCACGAATTGGGCCATGGAATACATCAGGTATTGGCATCCGATCTAGGGCCACTTCTCTCTGATACACCACTCACGCTTGCTGAAACCGCAAGTGTCTTTGGTGAAATGCTGACATATAGAAAACTCATACAGAATACTAAAAATGAATTTGAGCGAAAAGTTCTTTTGGCCTCGAAGATTGAAGACATGATTAATACAGTAATTAGGCAAATATCATTTTTTAAGTTTGAACAATTAGTTCATCAAAGTAGAAAAGAAGGGGAGCTTACTTCAGAAGATATAAATGATATTTGGTTAGAAACTCAAAAAAATAGTCTTGGTCCCTCAATTAAATTAGATAAGATGCACAAATATCTATGGTCATATATACCACATTTTATTCATAGTCCATTTTATGTGTATGCATACGCATTCGGTGATTGTCTAGTAAATTCTCTCTATTCAGTTTATGAAAAAGATCGCAGTGGTTTTGTAACAAAATATACAGACCTATTAGCGTCAGGTGGCTCAAAGCATCACAAAGAATTACTTCAACCATTTGATCTTGATGCTACTGATCCAAGCTTTTGGAACAATGGAATCTCCCTGATAACAGGAATGATTGATGATCTTGAGAAAATTAACTGATGAACAACGGGTATACAGAGAAGAATAACTATACGAAAAGATTATCAAGGTATACAAGTGTCGGAAAAGAATTTGGTAAATTTACTACAAAATTTCTATTTAACACAATAATTTCGGATAATAAAAATGAGAGGAATGCCTTAGCACTAAAAAATGCCCTCGGCTCCCTCAAAGGCCCACTCATGAAGATAGCGCAATTACTGTCAACCATTCCCGGTGCAGTGCCTGCTGAATACGCAAATGAGTTATCTCAGTTACAAAGCATGGCACCACCAATGGGCAAGGGGTTTGTAAGAAGAAGAATGATAAGTGAGCTTGGGATAAGTTGGAATGATTGCTTCAAAGATTTTGATTACAGTCCTTTTGCTGCAGCTTCACTAGGACAAGTTCACAGGGCAGTTACAAATGAAGGTCGTGAAATTGTATGCAAGTTACAGTATCCAGATATGAAATCAGCTGTAGAAGCGGATTTAAAGCAATTAGATGTAATATTTAAGATAAACAAAAATTTAGGTCCAGCAATAGGCACCGATCAAATACGAAAAGAAATCGCTGAAAGATTACGTGAAGAGCTAGATTATAAGCGCGAAGGAACTCACATGAAATTATTCGGTGAGATACTCAAGGACTACAAAGATATCAAAATACCAGAATTAGTGGATGATCTATGCACTGAAAAACTTCTTGTGATGACGTATTTGCCCGGCGAACCTCTAATGAATTTCAAGAATTCTACACAGTCTGTGAGAAATAAAATTGCTGAATGTTTATTTAGGGCATGGTGGATACCATTTGGACAGTATGGCGTAATTCATGGTGACCCGCATCTTGGTAATTATTCAATAATTAAAAGAAAAAATGAGATATTAGGTATTAACCTTCTAGACTTTGGTTGCGTAAGAAGGTTTCACCCAGCCTTTGTTGAAGGCGTAATCAATTTATATGATGGACTTAAATACAATAATCAGGAACTTGTTGTTAACTCATATGAAAAGTGGGGATTTAAGAATTTAAGTAAAGAACTAATCAATATATTAAATATTTGGGCGAATTTCATATACGGGCCACTGCTGGATAACAGAAAAAGAACTGTTGCAGATGGTATAAAGCCTGAGCTATATGGAAGAAAAGAGGCTTTCAACGTTTATCAAGCACTTAAAGATATTGGTCCTGTTGAAATACCAAGAGAATTTGTGTTTATGGATAGAGCTGCAATCGGTCTTGGGTCGGTTTTTCTTCATTTAAACGCAAATTTAAATTTGCACGATTTATTTGAAGAAGCGATCAACAATTTTAGCTCGAAGAAGCTAACAGAAAGACAGTCAAAAATTTTTAAGAAAACAGGTGTTGATTATGGAAGTTGATCAGCATTTTACTCTTGAAAATTAGGTATATCTTGTATACTAATATAACATACCAAAACTTAACTTTTACTTGGAAAACATAAATGGATTATGAAGAACATAATAAAACTTACAACGGTTTTATAAAGTTCACAAAATACACAACAATTTTGGTTATACTAATTTTAGTTTTTCTTGTAGCTTTCGTATATTAATTCGTTAAATATAATGCAAATTTCCGTATTAACCGAGCATGATCAATTAGAAACAAGAGTAGCTTTATCGCCAGATACAGTAAAAAAACTTGTTTCAAATGGCCTCAACGTCATTATACAATCCGGCTGTGGGCAGCAATCGAATTATTCAGACCAGCAATATGAAGAAGCAGGTGCAAATGTTACAAGAACGATAAGTGATAAAGTTCTCAGTTCAGACATTTTGGTAACAGTCAAAAGGCCCGATGATAAAATCTTAGCAAAATTAAATAAAAGTGCGATTGTAATTGGTCAAATGGATCCTTACGTGAGCCCAACTGAAATGGATGAATATACTAAATATGGACATCAGCTTTTCTCGATGGAACTAATGCCTCGTATTACCAGAGCTCAGTCTATGGATGTACTATCATCCCAATCAAATCTTGCAGGATATAAAGCAGTAATTGACAGTACTGCAGAATACAAAAAAGCTATTCCAATGATGATGACTGCTGCTGGGACAATAGCACCCGCAAAAATATTTATAATGGGTGTAGGGGTAGCTGGACTTCAGGCGATTGCGACAGCAAGGAGATTGGGTGGTATCGTGACAGCCACTGATGTTAGACCGGCAACAAAAGAGCAAGTAGAGTCACTTGGAGCTAAGTTTATAGCCGTTGAAGACGAAGAGTTTAAGGCTGCTGAGACTGCAGCAGGTTATGCAAAGGAAATGTCAAAAGAGTATCAAGAGAAACAAAGTCAGCTTGTCTCAGAACATATTAAAAACCAAGATATTGTTATAACAACAGCCTTGATACCTGGAAGAAAAGCTCCAATACTTATTACCAAGAAAATGGTTGAAACAATGAAAGAAGGTTCAGTCATAGCTGACCTTGCAACCGAAAGAGGTGGTAATGTAGAAATTGCGCAGCCTGGGAAAAATATCATGCACAACGGAGTTGCAATTCTAGGCTCAGAAAATTTCGCAAGGCTTCTGCCGACAGATGCATCTAATCTATATGCACAGAATGTATTGAAGTTCTTGGATGAAATAATTGACTATGAAAATAAACAATTATCAATAAATTACGATGATGAGATAATTAAGGGAATTCTAATTTCAAGGGCTGGTAAATTAGTGCACCCAATGTACCAGAAAGGAGAGTAATTATGGCTATGGAAAAGACAATGACCGATCTCGTTGATATGGCACATAATGTTGGATTAATGGGAACAGTAGATCCGTTGATGTATAAGTTTGCAATTTTTATTCTCGCTATTTTTATTGGTTACTACGTAATTTGGAGTGTTACTCCTGCCTTACATACACCACTTATGTCGGTAACAAATGCTATCTCATCTGTTATCATTGTAGGCGCTCTTTTGTCTCTTGGGGCAGAATTTATTGAAGGTCAAACAAGCCTTACAAATTTCTATATTGCAAAGGGTTTTGGTTTTGTTGCCCTTATACTTGCATCTATCAATATCTTTGGTGGCTTTTTTGTTACGTATCGAATGCTATCAATGTACAAAAAGAAGGTAAAATAACGTGTCTGCTAATTTAATTTCATTCTTATACTTAATTTCAGGGATATTTTTTATTCTAGCTCTCAGGGGACTATCAAATCCTGAATCTGCAAGAATGGGAAATTATTTTGGTATAATTGGTATGGTCATAGCGGCCTTCACTACACTTTTCATATCACCACCCGTTGGTATAGATTTGTTATTGCTTCTGGGAGGCTTATTAATTGGGGGTACAATTGGTCTAGTTATTGCCAAAAAGATTGCAATGACGGCTATGCCACAACTTGTTGCAGCATTCCATTCTCTAGTTGGTCTCGCTGCTGTACTGGTTGCATCTGCAGCATTGTATGTCCCTTCATCGATGGGCATAGGTACGGTTGGCGATATACACTTAGCAAGCTTAATTGAGATGGGACTTGGTGTAATAATTGGAGCCATAACTTTTTCAGGCTCTATTATTGCATTTCTCAAATTACAAGGCTTGATGTCCGGGTCTCCAATAGTATTTCCAAAACAGCACCTTCTAAATCTTATTATAGCCATTGGTATTGTGTCACTTCTTGTTGTGTTTACCATAACTGAGTCTCATTCAATCTATTGGACAATAGTGTTATTATCATTCCTCATTGGTTTTTTGATTATTATACCAATCGGGGGTGCAGATATGCCCGTTGTTGTATCAATGCTCAACTCATATTCAGGTTGGGCTGCCGCAGGTATTGGGTTCACGTTAGGAAACATAGCTCTTATTATAACTGGCGCATTAGTTGGGTCCTCAGGCGCAATATTATCTTACATCATGTGCAAGGGAATGAATCGATCATTTTTCAACGTTATACTTGGGGGCTTTGGTGGTGAAACTTCTTCAGAAAGTGCTGGCAGTACAGAAAATAGACCAGTAAAGCAAGGATCTGCTGATGATGCTGCTTTTATTATGAAAAATGCAGGCTCTGTAATAATTGTGCCTGGTTATGGAATGGCAGTGGCGCAAGCACAGCACGCTCTTCGTGAGATGGTTGATATATTGAAAGAATCAGGGGTAAATGTCTCTTATGCAATTCACCCGGTAGCTGGAAGAATGCCAGGACACATGAATGTCCTATTAGCGGAGGCTCAAGTTCCGTATGATGAAGTATTTGAATTAGAAGATATAAATTCTCAGTTCAATCAAACTGACGTTACCTTCGTAATTGGTGCAAATGACGTTACAAACCCGGCAGCAAAAACCGATACAAGCAGTCCCATCTATGGGATGCCTATATTAGACGTTGAAAGATCCGGTACAATCTTATTCTTAAAAAGATCCCTTGCATCAGGATATGCTGGTGTTGAAAATGAGTTATTTTTTAGAGATAACACAATGATGTTATTCGGTGATGCGAAGAAAATGGTAGAGGATATCGTTAAAGCCTTCTAGCCCGTCTTATTTTTATTAATTCCTTTTTCGCTCTAGCATTGTTACGCTCTTCAGATAAAATCTTTTCATAATCTTTTATAGCATCTTCAATCTGATTCAAACTCTTGAGAACGTCAGCTCTGATAAAAAGTGCAGGTACTAAACTTGGGTCATAGTTAAGAACTTGGTTTAAATCATCTAACGCATTATGCAGTCTTCCAAGCTGATGGTAGGATAAGGACCTATAATATAGAGCGGTTACATTATTTGGTCTTTGACTTATAGAATAATCAAAATCCTGTATCGCATCAGCGTGCAATTTGTATCTTTGTTTAATTTTTCCACGCATCTGGTAGGCTAAGAAATTTTTATTATTATATTTTATTGCACTATCTAAATCGCCTAATGCCAATTTTGATTTATTAATACCATCATAATATTTTGCCCTACTATAATACGCGTCAGAATAAAATGGGTTTATAGTCAATGATATATCAAAATCAGATAAAGCCTGCTCAAAGTTACCCAATAAATAATGAGCTTCTCCTCTATAGTTGAAAGCTTCGAATGCCCCAGGATCTTGACTTAGTACAATGTTAAAGCTATCAATTGCGTCGTCGAAATTATTATGCCGCATATACTCTTTGCCCAATAATATATATATATCTAAATTTTTCTCATCATTATGAAGGGCTGATTTTATTGACAGAATACTTTTCTCTTTGCTCTCACTTTGATAAAAAGTTGGGTTTGTTTGGCTTTGCAGCGGGGTATTTTTAGAGGTCATACAGCCGTTTAGCGGTATTAAAACACAAATCAGTAAGATTAATTGATTTCTAGTCATACAATAGTGGCTAACCTAGATTAATAGGTTCCTATCATTAAATACAATGCCTAATTATAATTTGTGGGTGTTAATATCTATTTAAAAAATACTTGAACCATCTCGGAGTAGTTTTTTTCTCGCGAGCTTTCTGCCACGCCTAATTGCTTCAGCTTTTTCTCGCGCGCGCTTTTCAGATGGCTTTTCATAATGATTTCTGAGTTTCATTTCCCTAAAAATACCCTCTCTTTGCATTTTCTTTTTTAATGCTTTCAGAGCCTGATCAACGTTATTATCTCTTACAGTTACTTGCAAATTTATCTCCAATTTAGAAATTTTTATTTGGATATTTCCATTACTTATAACTTATTATATATTTTTGTAAACACAAATAGAACTTCTTGTTCAATATTTATTATTATTTAAATTCTTCAAGAAAATTAACATGCCCCATCTTTCGTCCCTTTTTTGTTTCAGTCTTTCCATAAATATATATTTTTTCATTTTTTGAGTTATCTTTATCTTTCCAAATATTGACGTCGTCACCGATTAGATTGAGCATTTTTGTCTTAAAAATTAATTTTGGATTTAGTATCTTTAATTGTGATACAGCTCTAATATGTTGTTCAAATTGTGATATGTCAGAACCATCAAGGGTCCAATGGCCTGAATTATGAACTCTCGGTGCTATCTCATTTACTAATATAGAATTATCTTTCAATACAAAGAACTCTATTGCTAAGACACCAATATAATTTAGATTTTTAATCATTTTTGTTGATATCTCATATAGAGTATACTCGGTCTTCTGATCAATAGATGCAGGAACGCATGAGGTATTAAGAATGTGGTTTTTATGAATATTTTCAGAAGGGGGGTAAGTAAAAGCATTACCATGAGTGTCACGCGCTGATATTGTTGACACTTCGATGGCAAAATCAACAAACTCTTCTAGGATACATGGTCTATTACCAAATTCTTTAAATGCCTCTTCAGCCTCGCTTTTTGTATTTATCACTCTTTGCCCTTTACCATCATATCCGAGCTGACGCGTCTTAATTACACTTTTTTTATCATAATTCCAATGGGAAAGATCTGAGATGTTTACGACATTAGTATACTCATTTGTGGCTATTTGATTTTTAACACAAAAATCTTTTTCCATTAAACGATCTTTACTAATTTTAATAGCATCCGAAGAAGGAAATAACTTACCCGATTTTGCGATAAAATTTATTGTGTTTTGAGGAATATTCTCAAATTCAATTGTTATATAATCAACACTCTTTATGAATTTAACTAAATTTTGTTTATCATCATACTCGGCAATAGTTTGATTAGTTGCGAATTTAAAGGCAGGGCTTTCATGGTCTGGGCAATAAATGTTTGTTTCAAAGCCAATATTTTTTGCAGCCTCGGCTAGCAACATTCCTAGTTGACCACCTCCAAATATGCCGATAGTTTTCTTTTTGTGGGTCATTTAGGGATTTTATCTATCGACTCTGTTTGTTTATTTCTATACGACTTCAGCATCAAAGCCAATTTTTCATCGTTTATTGATAATATCGATATTGCCAATAGTGCTGCATTTGTAGAACCAGATGTTCCAATTGCAAGAGTTCCAACAGGTATGCCTTTAGGCATCTGTACAATAGACAAAAGACTATCAACGCCATTTAATAAGTTTGACTCGATCGGAACACCTAAAACAGGCAATGTTGTAATAGAGGCAACCATACCAGGGAGGTGAGCGGACCCACCAGCTCCAGCAATGATTATAGAATAATTTTTTTCTGCATCTTTTGCAAAACTATACAACCTCTTAGGAGTTCTATGAGCGGAAATGATTAACGTGTCGTAATTTTGTTCAAATTCATCAAGAATATTTGCTGCAAACTTCATTGTCTCCCAATCTGACTGTGAGCCCATGATTATTGCTATCTTTTTCATCTATCAAACTCCATATTAAACTGACATGTTCGTAAAGCCGTCATATATAAGTTTTATACTCACTAAAAATAACAGAATATAAATTATTTCATAGAATATTTTTGTTGGTAGTTTCCTTACAATCCAGATACCTAAAAATGTAAAGATCAGTGATATAGGAAATAATATTACTGATGTCGTAATTGTTACCTTATTCATTTCACCCAACATCATAAATGGAATTATTTTGAGTAAATTGTTCATCCAGAAAAATATCATAAAAGTTCCAGCATATGTTCTCTGATCGAGCCTGAGAGGCAAAAGATACATTTGGTATGGGGGTGCGCCCGTCAATGTAACAAAGCTTGTAAAGCCTGTAATGCTTCCCCAAATCGTTCCTCTCACTATGCTGTGTCCTCGTGGTTGTTTCTCCTTGGTATTTCTCCAGTGGGACATGGTGAAAGATATTGCAATAAAACCTATGATTATTCTTATCCAGTCTGGATTAACTTGTGAAACCAAGATTGCTCCGATTATGATGCCAATAATTGATGTTGGGATTGTTATCAATAGAGTAATTTTATCATACGATTTTCTGTATGTCCAAACAGCAACTAGATCTAATATCAATAATATCGGCATTAGTACAGCTGCGGCTTGCATCGGAGATGCAACGATTGCCATTAATGGTACTGCTAGCACACCAAGTCCTGTAAGACCCCCCTTAGATAATCCAATCAGAATTACAGAGGGAATAGCCATAGCGTAAAATAATGGATCAATTATCATCGAGAGACTTATATATAGTTTTATTAAAAAGACTTGTGCTTTAAATTAATCAGGAGTATCTGCTGTCGACTGAAGTGTTTTATTTTCTTTTTGCGCCTCTCGTTCAACTCTTTTTGAAGCTCTCAGAACTAATTTATCAAGTTCTATTTGAGAGCAAAGACCCAGCACAACCGGGTCCTGAGGTTGTATATTTCCTATGTTCCAATGCGTTCTGTTTCTGATAGACTCTATTGTTGATTTTGTTGTGCCAACAAGCCGAATTACCTCGCTATCTTTCAATTCAGAATGATTTCTCACGAGCCATGCAATTGCAGCGGGTCTGTCTTGTCTCCTTGATAAAGGCGTGTATTTTTTTTGTTTTTTTGTTGTGGTCTCTGGCAGCTCAACTATTGTTTGATTTAGTTTCAGTGTGTGCTCACTATTTTGTTCAGCGGCCTCGAGTTCCACTCTCGTTAATTCACCAGACATTATAGGATCCATCCCCCGGATACCTTGAGCAACGTCCCCATCTGCAATTCCCTTAACTTCAAGTGGGTGTAAACTGCAGAATTCGGCTATCTGATCAAAAGTTAACGCCGTGTTCTCTACTAACCAAACAGCTGTTGCTTTGGGCATTAGAGGTGTTTGTGCCATAATATACTCCAAATTATCGGTCTATAAGATATTAATATACTAATATTTATTTTGTTTCTATAGATATTCGAAATTATTTTATTCTTTCGTCAGAATAATTTTTCCAAAATGCTCGCCGCTTTTCATCAAATCATGTGCTTGATTTGCTTCTTCGAGGAAAAAACTTTTGTAGATAATTGGTTTTATCTTACCTTGATTAATTAAAGGTAAGATCTTCGATTCAATATCATTTGCAATAGCAGCTTTGTACTCTAAATTTTTTGGACGTAGGACCGATCCTGTGTGAGATAGGCTCTTTCTCATAATTTGGGAAAGATCAATATTGCACAGATGCCCTTCTAAATAAGCAATCTGAATAATTCGAGCATTCATAGCTGACAAAGAATAATTTTTGTTTGTATAGTCACCACCAACGATATCTAGAGTTATATCTATTTTATTATATCTGGAGTTCTTAATTTCCTCATAGAAATCTTGATTGTTATAATTTACGACAAAATCTGCACCAATCTCATAGCATTTTTTGCGCTTATCTTCACTGCTCGTTGTGGTTATGACATTTGCACCAAATTCTTTTGATATCTGTATAGCTGTTGTCCCAATGCCACTTGAACCACCATGGATAAGAACATTCTCATTGGGCCTCAGTTTGCCAATTCGAAATAAATTATTCCATACTGTAAAATAAGTCTCAGGTATTGCTGCCGCTTCTACAAAAGATAGATTTTCTGGCATTGGTAAGGTAAGTTCTTGGTTTGCCAGACAATACTCAGAATAGCCACCACCCCCGAGGAGTGCAATTACCTTATCACCTTTATTAAATTTTTTAACTCCCGATCCCACTTCTTTTATAATACCAGAAACTTCTAGTCCTGGGTGATCTGGGGACCCTTTTGGAGGTGGATGAAGTCCATATCTTTGCAATATATCGGGTCTGTTGACGCCACTAGCTTGCACTTCAATTAATACTTCACCCTCGTTCGGAGCAGGAACAGC